>Ga0326597_10001864_pt1 | contig 32534 bp, 34 predicted proteins | sample RVTome_12_FD_203789 | JGI IMG/M metagenome (GOLD analysis project Ga0326597, IMG submission 203789) | Soil microbial communities from uranium-contaminated site in the Upper Colorado River Basin, Wyoming, United States - RVT100D185 | ecosystem: Environmental > Terrestrial > Soil > Contaminated >...
AGGCTCGCTTCGCCACCCACCGCGATCGTCTCGCGCACCACGACGAGATCGACGGGATCGTCGCCGAGTGGACCAGGAGCCTCGCGAAGTTCGAAGCCATGGAGCGCCTGCAGGGCGCGGGAGTCCCAGCCGGCGCGGTCTTCGACGCGAGGGATGTGAACCTGGACCCGCACCTCAGGTCCCGTGGTTTCCTGGAGACCCTGCGGTTCCCGCCGGAACGCGGGATCGGGGAACGCGTGATCATCGGCCGCCCCTGGCGCCTCAGCAAGACGCCGCTTTCCGTGAGGGGTCCGGGCCCCGCCCTGGGGGTGCACAACCGCGATGTGATCCAGGGGATTCTTGGATACAGCGACGCGCGGTACGCCGACCTGGAGCAGCAGGGGATCGTCGCGACCCGCCCCACCCAGCTGCGCCCCCTCGCCTACATGGAGATGGACGAGCGCGTCAGGCGAGGCCGCCTGGCCTACTGGGACCCCGACTTCAAGAAGCGCCTGGGCACCGAGAAGGACGAGCCCGGGGTCGACGCCCCGAGGGCGGCCCGTCCAGCCCCTCGAGACCCGCCTTGACAGTCGGGGAGAGAAAGCACTAGTGTGCACCAGCCCCTGGAGAGCTCGGCGCTGGCGGCAGCGCCAGAAAGAAATGGAGTAGGGACGATGGGGACCACGGAAAGCCTCGCGCAGTGGATCGTCGCCACCTCATACGCCGACATCCCTGCCGCGGCGTACGAGCAGGCCAAGAAATCGATCCTCGATTTCCTGGGCACGGCCATCCAGGGCTCGACGACAGAGCTGGGGCGGATGATCGCCGACTTCACGGAGGAGCAGGGTGGCACTCCGCAGGCGCGCGTCATCGCCACGAAGATCCGCACCGCCGCTGCCAACGCCGCCTTTGCCAACGGCGCGCTCGGTCACGCCGAGGACTTCGACGATTTGGGCGGCATCGGCGGGCATCCGGCGATCGTCCTCACCCCGCCCGCGCTCGCCCTCGCCGAGGAGTTGCACCTGTCGGGCCGCGAGGTGCTGGCGGCCTGGGTCGTCGGGTACGAGGTCGGCACTCGGCTCAGCACCAACTTGCACCCCGACAGGGACTGGCACCCGACGGCGATCTTCGGCGCCATGGCTTCGGCGGTCGTCGCCAGCAAGCTCCTGCGCCTGGACGTCCAGAAGACCCGGATGGCCCTGGGGATTGCCGGCTCCCAGGCGAGCGGCCTGCGGCGGAACTTCGGCACGATGACGAAGCCGTTCCATCCCGGCCACGCCGCGCGGAGCGGCGTGGTCGCCGCCAAGCTGGCCGCCAGGGGCTTCACGGCCGATCCGGACATCATCGAGGGCCGTCAGGGCTACGCGGACAACTTCGGCGGGGCCAAGTGCAATCTCCCGGCGGTGACCAAGTTCCTGGGCGACCTCTACCACCTCGTCTCGGAGGGCACGCGGGTCAAGCCGTGGCCCTGCTGTGGCGGCAATCACCAGACCCTCACCGGCCTGCTGGAACTCCTCCGGACGCACACGATCAACCCGGACGACGTGGAGCTGATCGAGCACATCGGTCCCAACGTCCCGTGCACTGGCGCGCTTCTCCGTGACGAGGTCCACCGGGGACTGGATGGCAAGTTCTGTCTGCGCTACAACATCGCCGCCGCCGTCATCGACGGCAAGGTCGACCTGGACACGTTCACCGACAAGCGCGCCGACCAGGGCGACATTCAGGCGTTCATGGCGCGGGTCCGGTTGACCCGCAACCCCGACGTGACGCTGCGCCGTCCGCACATCACCGACGGTAACCCGGAGGCTCGATTGCTGGTAAGGATGCGGGACGGGCGGGCGCATGATATGGTTCTTCAGCCGGCGATGCACCTTACCGGCGATGCAGTGGTCGACAAGTTCCGCGCCAACGCGGCGTACGTCTTCGACCGCGAACGGATCGCCCGTCCCATCCAGCTTGTGCAGCGGTTGGAATCCCTCGCCGACGCCGGGGAGCTCATGGACGCGGTGACCGTGCCGCGCTAGCGCGAGAGCACAAAAGGAGAACACCATGGCGGGACGCTATCCTACGATCGTCTACACCGAGGAGGGCATGCGCGAGGGCATGCAGATCGAGGCTGCCGAGATCCCGATCGAGGCCAAAGTGGCGCTGCTCGAAGCCCTCTCGGAGACGGGGCTGAAGCGGATCGTGGTCGGCTCCTTCGTGAGCCCGAAGTACACGCCCCAGATGGCCCGCATGGACGAGCTCATGGAGAAGTTTCGCCCGAAGCCGGGGGTGACCTATACCGCCCTGGCATTGAACGAGAAGGGCGTCGAGCGGGCGAAGAAGTACTCGCCGCCGCTGACGATCGAGCGGGGGTCCGGGAAACCCCGGCTCTTCTGTCACATGTGCGACGTCTTCGCCAGGCGGAACACCAACCGCTCCCAGATGCAGGAGATGGCGGCGTGGCCGAAGATCATCGCCGCGGCCAAGGAGAAGGACGCGACCGAGGCCGGCATCGGCACGAATGCCAGCTTCGGCTCGAACTTCGTGGGCGATTTCACCGTCGACATGACGATGAAATTCCTGGAGAAGCAGCACGAGCTGTGGGACGCGGTCGGCATCAAGGTCACGTCGGTGGGCATCGGCGACCCCATGGGTTGGTGCCATCCGGTCAAGGTCGAGGAGATCTTCACCCGCGTGAAGAAGCAGTGGCCGGACGTCAACGACTTCCGGGCCCACCTGCACAACGCCCGGGGCATGGCGCTGACCTCCGCGTATGCGGCCATCAAGACCCTGGAAGGCAAGGACACGCTCCATCTCGAAGGCACCATCGGCGGCGTCGGCGGCTGTCCGTATTGCGGCACCGGGCGGGCCACGGGCATGGCGCCGACCGAGGACTTCATGCACATGCTGGACGGCATGGGGATCGAGACGGGCGTGGATCTGGACAAGCTCATCGACTGTGTCTGGCTGCTCGAAGAGACGATCGGACGGATGGCCTGGGGGCATGTCTCCCGGACTGGTCCGCGGCCGACCAAGCTGGAGCACATGTTTGACGCGAACGCTCCCTTCGTGGAGACGGTCGAGCAGGCCAAGCATTTCAAGCTGGGGCCGAAGATGTACGAGGGATGCATCAACCCGTGGAACGAGCCGATCGGCAGCCCCTATCTCGAGCGTGTCCAGAAAGGGCTGCCGCCGTTCGAGGTAAATGGGGGCTGGCCGTGGAACGAGGACTTCTTCCCGAAGCCCTCGAGCTAGTCGCGGTATCGCTCCGGATCTGAGGGGGGACGGCATGGCCGAGAGGAAGAGCGCGCTCACGGACGAGATACGGGTCCTGATCGGCGTCACCGCGGAGCGGGTGGAAGCGAACCTCTGGGGTATCGAGCAGGAAGACCTGCGCCGCTTCACGCAGGCGATCATGGACCCGGATCCCCGCTACTGGGACGCGGCGTTCGCCAAGACCACCAGGTTCGGCGGGATCGTGACCCCGCCGATCTACTGCACGTACCTCAGCAGGAAGACCCCGCCCGGCGCGGATGATCCGATCACCCGCGCCTTCCTCGAGAACCCGAATTCCGACGGCATCGGCGGCGTGGAGCGGGCCCAGACCCGGGGGTCGTTACCGCCGATCCCCACCGACCTGAAGCGGATCCTGAACGCCGGCAACGAGATCGAGCTCTACAAGTATCCGACTCTCGGGGACCGGATCTACTCGCAGGCGAAGATCGCGGACGTCAAGGAGCGCGTCAACAAGGACGGCAGCCCCATGCTCATCATCACGATCGAGACGACATACACCGACCAGAACGGTCAGCTGCTCTGCATCCTCAGAGCCTCTACCATTCGCCGGTAGGTCGGGCTGCCAGGGAGAGTGCGCATGGTGACCGCAGACGAGCTCCGGAAGAAGCCGCAGCTCCACTACGACGACGTCGCGGTGGGCCAGTCGATGCCCCCGCTGGTCATCGGCCCGCTGACCCCCACGCATCTCTTCCGGTGGAGCTCGGCGATCGAGAACTGGCACCGCATCCACTACGACCAGAGCTTCGCCATCTACCACGACGGCCTGCCGAACATTCTGGGCCAGGGCTCGTGGAAGCAGAGCATCATGCCCCGCTACCTGAAAGACCTCTGCCTCCCCGACGGGTGGCCATGGAAGGTGTCCTTTCAGCACCGCGCCATGATCGTGCCTGGCGACACCATCACCTGCTGGGCGACGGTCACCGGCAAGCGCGAGCAGGAGGGGCTCGGCTACGCCGACCTGGAAGTCGGTATGCGGCTCCAGAACGGCATCGAGAGTTGTCCGGGCACGGCGACCATCGTCCTTCCCATTCGCGGCGGCCGGCCGGTCCCGTACCCCTTCGTGCCACCGAAGAGCGCATAGCCCGCCAAGGACGCCTCGACACCGGAGCGGGAACGCTCGCGGCGTGTCGGGTCGCAAGGGAGGCGACATGGGACGCTGGATAGCCATCGGGACCGCACCCGGATGGGATGACATCGCGAAGTTCGGCGAAGAATTGCGCGAGACGAGTCAGTGGCGGCCGGATGCGCAGACTACCGTCACGACCGTCTTTGCGCTCGGAGACGGACGCTTGCTGGCAGAATGCCACGGCACCAAGCGGGAAGACTTCGAGGTCTGGCTGCGAGAAAAGGGATGGCAGGTCGAGTCCCTCACACCCATCAAACACCTGGCGAAGACGGGAAGCATCTGGAAGGTCAGCTGAGCCCGAGTGTCCGGGCGTGGGAGGTGTCAAATGGCGGCACAGGTCAGGCGTCACCCGATGCGGTTCACCGTCGTTGCGCTCGCGCTCCTGGTCCTGTCGGCGCTTGCGGCGATTCCCGCTGCGGTCCAGGCGGCGGAAACCCCGCGCCGGGGGGGCGTCCTGCTGGCGGTCATCGGCGCCGACCCGCCGAGCCTCGACCCCCATCAGGAGAGTACCTTCGCCAACATCCAGCTCGTGGCTCCGCTCTACAACACGCTCCTGCAGATCGATCCGTACAGCTACCCGAAGATCATCGGCGACGTGGCCACCGAGTGGAAGATCGCGCCCGACAAGCTCACTTACACCTTCAAGATCCGGCAGGGCGTCCGGTTCCACGACGGCTCCGTGATGACGGCCGCGGACGTGAAGGCCACGTACGACAAGATCGTCTTTCCGCCGCAGGGGGTCCGCAGCGTGCGGAAGAACGCCTACACGGCGGTCGCGCGCATCGATGCCCCCGACCCCGGCACCGTGGTGTTCACGCTGAAGTTCCCGTCGGCTTCCCTCCTCAGCAACCTGGCCTCGCCGTGGAACGTGATTTTCCCGAAGAAGTACCTGGACAAGGATCCCAACTATTTCAAGACAAACGTCGTGGGCTCCGGGCCGTTCAAGTTCAAGAGCTACACGCGCGGCTCCACGTTCGAGGGGGAGCGGAACCCGGACTACTTCGTCAAGGACCGGCCTTACCTCGACGGGTACAAGTTCTTCATCAGCCCTGAGACGTCCGTGCGGGCGTCGGCCATCCGCTCCGGGCGCGCCTTCATCGAGTTCCGCAACCTGCCCGGGGCCGATGTGGAGGCGATCAAGAGGCAACTCGGCGACAAGGTCGCCGTCCAGGAAACGCCCTGGACCGCCCACTGGGGGATCGCGGTCAACAACACGGTGAAGCCGTTCAACGACGTTCGTGTCCGCAAGGCTCTCACGCTGGGCATCGATCGGTACACGGCGGGCAAGGTGCTCTACCCGCTCACGGGGCTCAAGAATGTCGGGGGATTGATCCGTCCGGACTCGGAGTGGGGGATGCCGGAGGCGGAGCTCCAAAAGCTTCCGGGTTTCTGGAGGGACGCCGAGAAAAGCCGGGCCGAGGCCCGGCGGCTCCTGGCCGAGGCCGGCTACGGGAGCGGCCTCAAGGTCGTGTTGAAGAACCGCAACATCAAGCTTCCCTACCAGGACTGGGCGGTGTTCGTGATCCAGGAGTGGAAGAAGATCGGGGTCGAGGCCGAGCACCGACCGCTCGAGACGGCGGCCTGGTTCGCGGATGGACAGAACACGGGGAACTTCGAGGCGATCATCGCCCCGACGGTCGAGTACACGGATGACCCCGATTCGTTCCTCGGTCGCTACGTCACGGGGAGCACCCAGAACTGGAGCCGGTTCTCCGACCCCAGGATCGACGACCTGTTCGCGAGACAGTCGAGGGTCATCGACCCCGTCGAGCGCAAGAGGCTCGTCAATGAGCTGGAGAAGGTCGTCCTCGAGAGTGCGTACTACTTGCCGGGCCTCTGGTCGACGCGGAACGTGGTGCACTGGGCCAAGGTGAAGAATTACGTCGCCCCGCCCAGCCACTACTCCAACCAGCAGCTCCAGGACGTCTGGCTGGCGGAGGACTGAGAGCGCAGAGCGGGGGCGTTGGACCTCCGTGCAACGTTCCATTTCCGAGGGAGGTGTCAGATGGCGGTAAGAATTCGACTTCATCGTATGCTGTTCAGCGTCGCTGCACTCGCGCTGCTGGTCGTCTCGGCGGCGGTGGCGACCCCCGCCGTGGTCCGGGCGGCGGAAACGCCGCGCCGGGGAGGCGTCCTGCTGGCGGTCATCGGCGCGGAGCCGCCGAGCCTCGACCCCCACCAGGAGAGCACCTTCGCCAACATCCAGCTCGTGGCTCCGCTCTACAGCACGCTCTTGCAGTTCGACCCGCACAGCTTCCCGAAGATCATCGGGGACGTGGCCACCGAGTGGAAGATCTCGCCCGACGGCCTGATCTACACCTTCAAGATCCGGCAGGGAATCCGGTTCCACGACGGCTCGCCGTTGACGGCCGCCGATGTCAAAGCCAGCTACGACAAGATCGTCTTCCCCCCGCAGGGGGTCCGAAGCTCGCGGCGGACCGCCTTCACGGCGATCGAGCGGGTCGAGGCGCCCGACCCCGGCACGGTGGTGTTCAGGCTCAAGTTCCCGTCGGCCTCCCTCATCGCCAACCTGGCCTCGCCCTGGAACGTCATCTTCCCGAAGAAGTACCTGGACCAGGACCCCAACTACTTCAAGACGAAGGTCGTCGGCTCCGGCCCCTTCAAGTTCAAGAGCTACGTGCGCGGCTCCACGTTCGAGGGGGAAAGGAACCCCGACTACTTCGTCAAGGATCGTCCCTACCTCGACGGGTACAAGTTCTTCATCAGCACCGAGACGTCCGTGCGGGCGGCGGCGATCCGGTCCGGGCGCGCGTACGTCGAGTTCCGGAACCTGCCGGGGCCGGAGGTCGAGGCGATCAAGAAGCAACTCGGTGACAAGGTCGTCGTCCAGGAAACGCCCGTGACCGCTCATTGGGGGATCGCAGTCAACAACACCGTGAAGCCGTTCAACGACGTTCGTGTCCGCAAGGCGCTCACGCTGGCCATCGACCGGTACACGGCGAGCCGGGTCCTGTACCCGCTCACGGGGCTCAAGCTCGTCGGGGGCGTGATGCGTCCGGGCTCGGAATGGGAGATGCCGGAGGCCGACCTCCAGAAATACCCGGGGTTCGGCAAGGACGCCGAGAAGAACCGGGCCGAAGCCCGGCGGCTCCTGGCCGAGGCCGGCTACCCGAACGGCTTCAAGGTCGTCCTGAAGAACCGCAACATCAAGCTTCCCTACCAGGACTGGGCCGTGTTCGCGATCCAGGAGTGGAAGAAGATCGGGGTCGAGGCCGAGAACCGGCCGCTCGAGACGGCGGCCTGGTTTTCCGATGGACGGGACAAGGGGAACTTCGAGTTGATGGTGTACCCGCCGGTCGAGTTCATGGACGATCCCGATCTGTTTCTCGGTCGCTTCGTCACGGGTGCCAACAATAACTGGGGCCGAATGTCCGACCCCAGGGTGGACGACCTGTTCGCGCGACAGGCGAGAGTACGCGACCCCGTCGAGCGCAAGCAGCTCACCGACGAGATCCAACGGATCGTCCTGGAGAACGCGTACTTCATCCCGGGGCTCTGGTGGACGCGGAACCTGGTGCACTGGGCGAAGATGAGGAATTACGTGGCCCCGCCCAGTTACTACTCCAACCAGAAGCTCCAGGACGTCTGGCTGGCGGAGGACTGAGAACGCGGAGGCAGGGGCTATGCGGACGTATCTGGCCAAGCGACTCCTCCTGATCGTCCCCACGTTGCTCGGAGTCGCGTCCCTGGTGTTCCTCATCATGCGGGTGATCCCCGGGGACGTGGCCCTCCTGATCCTCGGCGGCGACGGGGGCAACATCGATCAGGCTCAGCTCGTCGCCATGCACCGGGAGCTCGGGCTGGACCAGCCGCTGCTGGTGCAGTTCGGGACGTGGCTCTGGGGGGTGCTCCGCTTCGATTTCGGCACCTCGCTCTGGACGGGGCAACCGGTCGTCGAGGAGCTGCTCATTCGCCTGCCGCTCTCCCTCGAGCTGGCGTTCCTGGCGACCGGCGTCTCGGTGTTGATCGCCATCCCGCTCGGCATGCTCGCCGCCGCGCGCCAGGACACCTGGGTGGACTATGTCGTGCGCGTGATCAGCATCGGCGGCCTGGCCATCCCGTCGTTCTGGGTCGGAATCCTTGTCATCCTGCTCCTGGTGATCTACTTCGGCTGGGGGCCTCCGTTGGAGTTCACGCCGCCCTGGGTCGATCCCTGGGCGAACTTCCAGCAGATGGTCTGGCCGGTGCTCACCGTCGGCTATCGCTACGCCGCCGTCACCACCCGCATGACGCGGTCCACGGTGCTGGAGGTGCTGCGGGAGGACTACATCCGCACCGCCTGGGCCAAGGGGCTGGCGGAGCGGGTGATCGTCATCCGGCACGCGTTGAAGAACGCGATGCTGCCGGTGATCACGCTGATCGGGACCGAATTCGCCTTCCTCATCGGCGGCCTGGTGGTCACCGAGACCGTGTTTACCCTGAACGGCGTGGGGCGGTTCGTGGTGGACGCCGTCGCCCACCGGGACTACCCGGTCGTGCAGGCGCTCGTGTTCGTCATCGCGTTCGGCTTCGTGATCGTGAATCTCCTCATCGACCTGACCTACGCGTGGTTCGACCCTCGCATCCGCTATCGATAGTCGGATGAGCGTCCAGTACCCGCTCGTGCAAGTGAGGGTCTCAGAGCCCCTGGCGCCACGCCTCACGTTCGCCGAGGAGGTGGTGAAGTTCGTCCGGACGAAGCCCCTGGGCGCCGCGGGCGCGCTGGTCGTCCTGGCGATGCTCTTCGTGGCCGTCTTCGTGGAGGCGCTTACTCGCTACGATCCCTACCAGGGCGATTACGCGCTCCAGTTCGCGCGGCCGAGCGCGGAGCACTGGTTCGGAACCGACGAGTTCGGCCGCGACCTGCTGACCCGGATCATGTACGGCGCGCGCATCGCCCTCTTCGTCGGCTTCACGGCGTCGTTCGCGGGCTGCACCCTCGGCGCCCTGCTGGGCGTGCTCAGCGCGTACTGGGGCGGGACGCTCGACCTCCTCCTCGAGCGGCTGATGGACGTCCTGCTGGCGTTCCCGCAGTTGATCCTCGCCCTCGCCATTGCCTCGATCCTGGGGCCGGCGGTCCAGAACGTGGTGGTGGCCATCGCCATCCCGGTCATCCCGCGGGTCGCGCGGGTGGTGCGGGCCACCGCGTTGTCGGTGAAGGAGCACCAGTACGTCGAGGCCGTGCAGGCGCTTGGGGCCTCGCGGCCCCGCGTCGTGCTGCGGCACATCATCCCCAACATCATGGCTCCCTACCTCATCATGCTGACCGCGCAGCTCGGGGCCGCCATCCTCGCCGAGGCGGCTCTCTCCTACCTGGGCCTGGGGACGGCCGAGCCGACGCCGTCGTGGGGGCTGATGCTCTCGGGGTCCGCGGCGTCGTATGCGGAGAAGGCGCCGTGGATCGCCCTGTTCCCCGGCATCGCGATCAGCCTGGCGGTGTTCGGCTTCAACCTCTTCGGCGATTCCCTGCGGGACGCGCTCGATCCGAAGCTGCGGCGCGGGTGACGGGGACGCGGGGACGCTCGCCGTTCGACGCCCGGGCGGAGAGAGGTTCACGTGTCTACACCGCAGCTGACTTTCGGTGTCGCGGCGGCCGGCGATGCCCGTCACCTGTCCGAGTTCGCGCAACGGGCCGAAGCGCTCGGGTTCGAGCGCGTCACCATGGGCGAGCACGTCATGGACGGTAACCCGCCCCGTCCGACCCATCTCGCCCTGCCCATGGCGGCCGCTGCCGCGGGTTCGACCCGCCGGCTGCGCGTCATGACCGGGATCGTCATCGCGCCCCTGTACCACCCCGTCCTTCTGGCCAAGCTGGTGGCTACGGTCGACCTTGTCTCGAACGGGCGGTTCGACTTCGGCATCGGCATCAGCGGGCAGCGCGAGACTCGGATGGAATTCGAGGCCGTCGGCATTCCGGTGGAGACTCGGGGGCGCCGGACGAACGAGATGCTGGCCGTGATGAAGCGCCTGTGGACCGAGGAGCATGTGACCCACCACGGAGATTTCTTCGACCTCGAGGACGTGACGCTGTTGCCGCATCCCGTGCAGCGGCCGCATCCGCCCGTCTGGGTCGCGGGCCGCAGCGACGCGGCCATGAGACGCGCGGCGCTGCTGGGGGATGGATGGTACCCGTATCTGTTCAGCGTGGGACGCCTCAGGAGCAGCAACGAGACGGTGCGACGCTACGCCGCCGAGGCGGGACGTGACATGAGCGGATTCCACTGGGGGGTGATGCAGCCGACGGCCATCGCCGCCGACCGGCAGGAGGCGCTGGCGCAGGCCGTGAGCAACGTCGGCCAGCGGTATGTGACACCGGGCCGGAGCGCCGAAGACATCGCGCAGTCGCTCTGCCTGACGGGCACCCCCGAGGAGTGCATCGCCGGGATCGAGTCGCGGATCGAGGCCGGGGTGCGCGATTTCGTCCTGGGCTTCCTGGCCTCGGACGACACGGATCGACTCCGGCAGATGGAGCTGTTTGCGAAGCGGGTGCTGCCGTCCTTCAGGACATAGGGGCCGGGGCGGATCAGTCCGGTCGGGCGATTCGCAGCTGCATCTGCTCGAAGAACATCGTGAGCACGCGGTAGGTGAGGCCCCAGATGTGGTGACCCTGATACACGATCGCCGGGCGGTCGAGCGACACGCCATCGCGGAGGGTGGGCCTGCGGGCGGCGTTGCGGGCGTCGAGCAGGTGCCGGAGCGGTACCCAGAACGCCTCGGCTACTTCGTCGCTGAGCGTGAACCGCTCGAGCACGTCCCCGAAGTCGAACACGAAGGAGGAGAGCGACATCCCGGTGGGCCGGCCTGCCGCGGACACGGGCATCGTCCCGAGCGCCCCGAGGTACGGGGCGCGGTCGAGCCGCAGGCCGACTTCCTCCCGCGTCTCGCGGATGGCGGCGGCCAGGATGCTCGGGTCATTGGCGTCCACCCGGCCGCCGGGCAGCGCCATGTGACCGGACCAACGGTCGGGCTCGTGCTCGGCGCGGCGAATCAGACACACGTGCAGGTCGGCCGCCTCGCCCGCGAGGACCAGCGCCACGGCCGCCTGCTTGCCCGCCGGTTTCCGGTCGGGACGCTCCGTGGCCGCCAGGGCGCGACGGATTCGCTCCAGGTCGGGCGACGTCGAAGCGGCGCGACGCGGATGCGCGAGCATGAGGATCTTGTACAGCATTTCGACAGCCTTGACATCGCTCATTTCGACAGCCAGAATGCCCGCGCCGACAGCGTGTGCACTAGGGCGTTCCATGCAGATGACCTGGTACGTCCGAGGAAGAGATCGTCGGGAGCGATGAACCGGGCAGTCACGCCTGGGAAGAGGGGGGCACAGGATGGATTTCGGATACACGCCCGAGCAAGAGGCCCTGCGGCAAGAGGTACGCGCCTTCACCAAGCAGAACATGACGCGGGAGCTCCGCGAGGAGATGGAGGATCTCAACGAGGGATTCGGCGTCAGCCGTGTCCGCGGTCGAGGGCCGCGCGTGGACGAGCTGTTCAAGAAGATCGCCGAGCGGGGCTGGCTTGGCTACAGCTTCCCCAAGGAATACGGCGGGCAGGGCAAGGACCGCATCAGTCAGTACATCGTCGAGGAGGAGTTCGCGCGGGTCGGCATCGCGGTGGGGCTGGCCGGTAGCGGCGCTCCGGCCATCCTGGCGGCCGGGACCGAAGAGCAGAAGCGGGAGTTCCTCCCCAAGCTTATCAGCGGGGAGTACTCGTTCGCCCTCGGGTTCACCGAGCCCCAAGCCGGCGCCGACCTGGCCTCCCTGCAGTGCCGGGCGGTCCGAGACGGCGACTATTACGTGATCAACGGCCAGAAGATGTACACGTCCGCGGCCCACGTGTCGACCCACATCTACCTGATGGCCCGGACCAACCCCGATGTTCCCCGGCACAGCGGTATCTCGATCTTCATCTTCCCGATGGACATCCCCGGCATGACCGTCCGTCCGCTGTGGACCATCCAGAACGAGCCTCGAGCCCCGCTCGGTACGACCTATGGCGCGGCGAGGACCAACGAGACGTTCTTCGACGACGTGCGCGTGCACAAGTCCGCGTTGCTGGGCAAGGAGAACGAGGGGTGGGGCGTCGGGTCGATGGGGCTGAACCTCGACAGGGTCGGCGCCGCCCGGTACCTGATCTCCGTAAGACGGGACGAGGACATCGTGAACTGGGTCAAGGCGAACAAGTTCGACGGCTACTCCCCGGCGAACGACCCGGCGATCAGGGACAAGATCGCGGAGCTCTGGATCGAAGCCCAGGTGTGCCGGCTCATGACCATGCGGAGCATGTCCATCGTCGAGCACGGCGGCAACTTCACGTACGAGGGATCGGCCGAGAAAGTGTGGGCGCCGGAGCACGGGGTCAGGACGTCCGAGGCCATCACCCAGATGCTGGGCCCGTACGGCCAGTTGCTGAACGGCTCGCCCCACGCCGTCGAGAAGGGGATCTTCGCGCACAACCTGATGGGTGCGTTCCAGTCCGGGATCAACCACGGCAGCGTCCAGGTCATGCGAGACCAGGTCGCGCGTCGCGGTCTCGGCCTGCCCTCGGGGCGCAGGGCCCAGGGACCGCGCCAGTAACGACGGCCGCACGCGGAGTGCCGGGAACCCTGACAGCTCACGACGCCGGACGAATAGAGGACCGATCATGGACGTACTGCTGACCGAAGAAGAGAAGATGGTCCGCGACAGCGCTCGGGAGTTCTTCGAGGCGGAGTGCTCGACGACCCTGGTACGTGAGATGGAGACCGACCCCAAGGGGTATCCGCCGGCGCTGTGGCGGAAGGCCGCCGAGCTCGGCTGGCAGGGGATGGCTCTGCCTGAGAAGTACGGCGGCCAGGATCTACCCCTGGTGTACCTGGGCCTGATCTTCGCGGAAGTGGGACGGGCGGTGGCGCCGCTTCCACTCCACAGCACCGTGGTGGCAGCGCTGACGATCGCCAAGGATGGGTCCGAGGCGCAACGCGAAGCGATTCTCCCGGCCGTGGTCCGGGGGGATGTGGTCCTCACGTGGGCGTTCACCGAGCAGGACCCGCGCTTCCTCCCCGACGCGATCCACATGCAGGCCGTGGCCTCGGGAGATCATTTTGTCCTCAGCGGGACCAAGCTCTTCGTCGACAACTTCGTCGCCGCCGACCAGTGCCTCGTCGCCTGCCGGACCGCTTCGGGCTCCAAGGGGGACGCCGGTTTGTCGCTCTTCCTGGTCGACACCAAGAGCCCGGGCCTCTCCCACACCCCCCTCGTCACGCTCGCGAAGGACAAGCAGAGCGAGGTGGTGTTCACGAATGTCCGCGTGCCCCGGGCCAACCTGATCGGCGAGCTCAACCAGGGGGGGGCGATCGTCGAGAGGATGCTCGACCGGGCCACGGCCCTCCTCTGTGCCCAGATGCTGGGCGCCACGAGGAAGGACGCGGAGATGGCCATCGAGTACGCGAAGTACCGCGTCGCCTTCGGCCAGCCCATCGGCGCGTTTCAATCCATCCAGCACGTGTGCGCGGACATGATCGTCTGGATCGACGGCGGCGAGATGCTGACGTACGAGGCCCTGTGGAAGATGGACCAGGGACTGCCCGCGAGCGTCGAGGTGTCGCAGGCGAAGGCGTTCTGCAACGAGAAGTGCGAGGCGGTGGTGCGGTACTCCCAGATTATCCACGGGGGGATCGGCTTCATGATGGAGTTCGACCTCCACCTGTGGTTCCGCCGCGTCTCGGCGTGGACCATGCGGCTGGGGACCAGCTACGAGCACCGCGCCAGGGTCGCCCACGCGCTCATCGATCTTCCGGGCCGCGTCATCCTGGGGCGGCCGGTGCCGGTCGTCGCCGAAGCGTGAAGCGGGACTGATCCGAAGCGGGCGTTCAGCGCAATCAGCCAGAGGAGAAGCGACGATGGCCGAGTGTCCCGTGTGTCGCAGTGCCGTAGACGAGGCGGCGGCGCGGGCCCAGACGGGCCAGACCGCGCACGGCGCGAAGGAGGTGGACCCCAAGAAGGGCACCAGGCAGTTCCACAACGGCACGTGGTACTACTTCGACACGCTGGAGTGCCGCAGCAAGTTCATGGCCCGTCCTGACGCCTATCTCAAACAGGCCGGAAGCTAGCCACCACACGGAGGGAATGAGCCGATGCCGGATCTCGTCCAGCAGACGACGGAGTCGCTGCCGCTGACGCAGGCGCTGGGTCGCTTCGTGTCGGAACTCACGTTCGAGCGGCTGCCCGAGGCAGCCCGGAAGACCGCGCGCACCGGGTTCATCGACTGCATCGGCACGATGATCGCCGGCAGCCCGGAGCCCGCGGTGCAGATCCTGAAGAAGACCCTGGCGACCGGGGGACCCGGCGAGGCGGCGCTGTACTTCTCATCCGAGCGTGGCCCGGCGCCGGAGGCAGCGTGGATCAACGGGACCGCCGCGCACGCGCTGGATTACGATGACGTCGCGCTCCGCGGGCACCCGAGTACCGTGCTGGTCCCGGCGATCCTGGCCGAAGGCGAGGCGCTCGACGCCTCCGGCCAGGACATGCTCAGGGCCTACGCCGCCGGCTACGAGGTCTGGGGCGAGCTCGTCGGGCGGGACCCCGGCCATCATCACATCAAGGGGTGGCACCCCACGGGCATCTTCGGCGCGATCGGCGCGGCCGCCGCGTGCGCGTCGCTGCGACGCCTCGACGCGGAACGGGCCACATTCGCGATCGCGCTGGCGGCCTCGCAGAGCAGCGGGGTGATGGCGAACTTCGGCACGATGACGAAGCCGTTCCATGCCGGCCGGGCGGCCCACGCCGGCGTCATCGCCGCGCGGCTCGCCGAGGCCGGCTTCACCGCGTCCGCCGATGCGCTCGAGCATCCCCAGGGCTTCCTCAGCGCGGTGTCGCCCGAGGGCAAGGTCGACCGCGAGAGCGCGCCTCGAGCGCTCGGCCGGGACTGGCGCCTCGCCTCGGTGGGTCTCAGCGTCAAGAAATTTCCGGCGTGCTACTGCACGCACCGCTCGATCGACGCCGTGCTCGGCCTCGTATCGCGGCGACCGGTCGATCCATCCCGGGTCGGCCGGATCGTGGTCTCGCTGAGCGACACGTACGCGACGATTCTCCGTAACCACACCCCCCAGACGGGGCTCGCCGCGAAATTCAGCATCGAGTTCGCGATGGCGGCGGCCCTGACTGCGCGCCGCGTCGGGCTGGGGGAGCTGACGGACACGTTCGTGGGACGGGCGGACATCCAGCAGTTGATGCGGCGAGTGGTGGTGGAGACGAACCGGAACTACGACCCGGAGACGCCGGGAGCGTCCGTGTACGATCAGGTACGAGTCCATCTCGACGACGGCACCGTCCTCGAGACCGAGCAGGTAAGGCACGCCAGCGGCCACGCCACCCGTCCGCTCGCCGAGGCCGAGCTGTTCGAGAAATTCCGCGCCTGCCTCGACGCGGGTGGCGTGAAGCTGGAGGCGCGCCGGCTCTTCGAGCGCCTCCTGAAGCTCGACGAGGTTCGCTCGGCGCGAGAGCTCGTCGGGTCCCGCTAGAGGTGGGCGCCCTTCGCGGGAACGCGATCTCGGCGTCGGCCCTGGATTGCGCTCGAGGACGCGGAGTCCTCGACGGGAAGGAGAGCCCCGATGCCCGCCGTCAAGACCGTTGAACCGCCGAGTCTCTTCTTCGAGGACTTTGCCGAAGGGCAGGAGTTCTCGACGGTCACGAAGGGGCCGATGATGGTGGGCCACCAGGTGCGCTGGGCGGGCGCCTGCGACAACTACGACTCGGAATTTCATCACGACGAGCACGTGGCGAAGGCCCAGGGTCTGCCCGGCATCATCCTGTCCGGGCCGCTGATGGCGTCGTACCTCCTGACCGAGGTCGCGCACTGGGTTGGACGAAACGCGCGGCTGCTCCGGTTCGCCGACCGGAACGTCGGCTCCACGATGCCGCGCGACATGGCGTACCTCCGCGGGCGCGTCACGAAGACGTACGTGCAGGACGGCGAGGGCAGGCTCGAAATCGAGTGCTGGATCGAGAATCAGCGGGGCGAGAATACGACGCCGGGGCGCGCGGTGGCGGCGGTGCCCCGCCGGACGCCCTGAACGGCGACATGGAGATGCCGGTCACCGACATCGAGAAGTTCCTCGCCGGGCTCGTCGGTCCGGTCGGGAAGGCCGACACCATGGCCGTGGAGCTCGGGGCCGTCCGAAAGATGGCCAAGGCGGTGGAGGACTTCGATCCGATCCACCACGACGCCGCGGCGGCGATCGCGCGCGGCTATCGCAACGTCGTGGCGCCGTGGCCGCTCCTGTGGCTCTTCTATTTCAACGGCACGGAGCACAGCATCGACTTCCCCTTCGGGAAGGCGACGGTCCACGGCGAGGACGAGTACGAGTTCCACGAGCCGGTGATCGTGGGCGACGAGATCGCGATGCAGATGGTGATCACCGACGCGCGCCTCAAGCAGGGGCGCTCGGGCCCGCTCGGGGTCGTCGTCGAGGAGCGGCGGTTCACCAACCAGCTCGGCACGCTCTGCGCGGTGCTGCGTACGACCCTCATCCGGCGCTGAAGATGGCGCGGCCGCCGACGCCGGCCCGGCGTGGGCGGCGCGGGGCATGCCGGGCCGGAGACCGTGCACTCGAGGAGGAACCCGGGCATGGGCGTCAACTACATCACCGATAAGGTACGGCGTCGTGGATCTCGAGATCGGGCTGAAGAACCAGAAGGGTGACGAGGGGACGCCCGGCACGGCGAGCGTCGTCCTGCCGCGACGCAGCGGGCCGGCGGTGCCGTACCCGTTCGATCCCGGCGCGCTGGGCCCGGCGACGGCCTGAGCGCCCGCCAGCCATCGGCTGGCCGGTGAGGCAGCCCGAGACGAGCGGGAGGTCACAGGCCAGATCGCGAGAGGGCGAGAGGGGAGAGCGATGCGATTCGGGTTGTCACTGCCGATGCAGCATCCCGTGGGTGACGACATGTCGCAGCGGTTCGCCGAGCTCCTGGAGATGGTGCGGCTGGCTCGGGGGGCTGGGTTCCATCACGTCAGCGCCAGCCAGCACTACCTGGCGGCGCCGTTCCAGTACATGCAGCCGCTCCCGGTCCTGGCACGCGTGGCGGCCGAGATCGGGGAGATGACGCTGGGAACGGGCATCATGCTGCTGGCCCTGCAGCATCCGGTGGATGTGGCGGAGTCCCTCGCCACCCTGGACGTGATCTCCGGTGGGCGGCTGGTGTTCGGCGTGGGACTCGGATACCGCGACGTCGAGTTCGATGCCTTCGGGATTCCGCGCGGCCGGCGGCTGTCTCGCTTTCTGGAGGTCCTGGAGGTGGTGCGGCGGCTGTGGACGGAGGAGCGTGTGACCTTCCACGGCGAGCACTTTCACCTGGAGGACGTCGGCCTCACCATGAGGCCGCGACAGAAGCCGCGGCCGCCCATCGTGGTGGCGGCGAGCAACGACAAGATGGTCCGGCGCGTCGCCCGTATCGGCGACGCCTGGGCCATCGCCGGGCACGCCACCCTCGCGACGCTGGAGCGGCAGGTGGCGCTCTACCGCGCCGCCCTGGAGGCGGAGGGCAAGCCGTTCCCGCCCCCGCGATTCAGTCTGGGCAAGGAACTCTACATCGCGCGTGACATGGACACGGCCTTGCGCGAAGCCCTGCCGTACCTCGCGACCAAGTACGAAGCCTACGCGCAATGGGGCCAGGACAGCGTCTTGCCCACGGGTGAGACCTTCCGTCTGCCCATCGAGGAGCTGCGGCAGGATCGCTTCATCGTCGGCGATCCCGAATACTGCATCGAACAGATCGCGCGGCATCAGGAGCGCCTGAACATCCAGCAGATGGGCTTTCGCCTGCACTGGCCCGGCATGCCGCACCAGCGCGTCATGCAGGCCATCGAGCTGCTCGGCGAGCGCGTCCTTCCGCATTTTGCGAGAGGCCCCGCCGGCCCGGGGGCTTCCTGACGTCCTCCCCAATTCCGGGTCCATCCGGGTTCTCGCGTTGAGCCAGGCTGAGCCGCTCCCCGCCGGGAAGTGTCCGAGAGCAATCGTTTCGGGGTGAAAGTCGCGCTTGGAGTTCCGTCGGCTGGGGCTTCTTCACCATAGAAATGAGTTGTTCGCTCCATTGTTCACCTCACTGAACGGTTAGTAGACTCCGACGCAGGTTTCGCTCCAGGCGGTCGAGCCATGACACGACGATGCGTCCGGAAAGGGGGAACTACAGACGAGGGACACGGGCAACGGCATACCTCGGGCCTCCACGGTCGTGATCCTTGCGCTGGCGGCAGTGGCGGTTGCGATCATGCCGGTTGCTTTCCGGGCAGTCGCAGCCGAGCCGATTCTGATCGGCTCCATCAACGACGTCACTGGTCTTGCCGCAACGTTCGGTACCCCCGAACGTGACGGCCAGCGGCTGGCGGCGAAGGCGATCACGGGGCAGACCCTGAGCGTCAATGGCGGCTTGAACATGCTTTAACCGGAGCGCGCCCTGACAGGCGCGGACCGGGAGAGGGGGCACAGCGTGGGCATCCGAATCTGGTACCAGAGCTCGGTGGCGATCGGCCGGAATCCCGTCTTCAAGCCATACGAAGACGCGATAGCGAGGAATGCACGCGAGGTGGTCCGACCGGACACGACCGTCGACATCCACGGCGTGGACCGGATGACCCCGCACTATGAACGATCCAGATACGCGCGCTACCTGAACGGTATCTCGATCGTTCGCAACGCCGCGCAAGCCGAAGCCGAAGGGTATGACGCCATCGCGGTCGGATGCTATACGGATCCCTGCCTGGAGGAAGTCCGCGACTCGGTGACGATCCCGGCTCTGTTCATGATGCAGGCATCCATGCATGTGGCCTGCATGCTCGGCGGGAAGTTCGCCTTCGTCAGCTACAGCGCACGCAATCTCCAGCAGATGAGACGGCTCGCCGAACGGTACAGCCTGGTCGACCGGCTGGTTGGAGCCGGGTGCTTCGAGGCTCAGCTCTCCCGCTCGAATGAGTGGTTCGCCGATCCCGGGCCCGTCATCGAAGGATTTACCGGCGAGGCGACCAAGTGCGTGGTCCAGGGGGCGGAGGTCCTGATCCCGACCTGCGGAGTTCTCAACCAGGTGTTGAGGGAGAACAAGGTCCGCGACGTGGGTGGGTGTCCGATCCTGGACGGCAGCAGCGTGCTCCTGAAGCTGACCGAGTCCATGGTGGATCTGCGCCGGACGATTGGACTGGGCCACGTCGGCGCAGGCGTCACGCGCGAGGTGATGCGGGAGATCGAGGACACGTACGGAATCCCGCCATCGGCTGCCTCTGAATGAGACTCGTCGATCTGAGCCTCGAGCTGTACGACGGGTTCCAGTCACACGGGGCTCACGCGCGAACGACAGTGATGGACTTCATGACGCACGCATTCTCGGCACCCCGGTACCGTCCGCCGTGCCGCGGTTTCGCTACGAAGCTGCTCATCGCGTCGGATCACGCGGGGACCCATGTGGATGCGCCGTATCACTTCATCGAGGATGGGCCGACCATCGAGCGCGTCGCGCCAGAGACGCTGCTCGGGCCCGCCGTCGTGTTGGATGTCACGCCCTTTCTCGCGGCAGGGGAACCGGCCACCGCGGCGACGCTCACGCGCGTGTGTGCCGAGGGAAAGCTGGATGTCGAGCGCGATTCCATCGCTCTCATCCGGGTGTGGAAGGGGCAGTGGGGCGAGCCGGGTTTCCACGAGGCCAAAGGCCTCGACGAGACGGGTGCCCGCTGGCTGCTGGACCGGGGTGTCAAGGCCATGGGAATCGACCTGCCGTACTTCGAGGCGGACCTTAGCGATATGCGCCGCCCGGTGCACATGCTCGTTCTGGGGCGCGGGGTGCCGATCATCGAGAATCTCGTCAATCTGGATCAAATTGGCCAGCCGCATTTCACCTTTATCGGCCTTCCGCTCCGGATCAAGGGGGCCACCGGGTCACCGATCCGGGCGGTCGCCCTCCTCGATTGAGACTGGTGAGCATATGCGGCTCAAAGACAGGATCGTGATCGTGACGGGTGGCGGCAGCGGGATCGGGCAGGCCATCGCCGAGCGGTTTGCGTCGGAGGGGGCGGCCATCGTGCTGGCTGGGCGCCGAGTCGAGCGTCTTGAATGCGTGTCCGCCGGGATTGCGGCCGCCGGCGGGCGCGTCCGCGCGGTGCCAACGGACGTGAGACTGGCGGCGGACGCCCGACGGCTGGTGGAGACGGCGGTGAGCGAGTTCGGGCGGCTGGACATCCTGATCAACTGCGCGGGGGTCCTTCCCCTTCGCGTTCCCCTCGGCGACTGTCCCGAGGAGGTCTGGACCGCGGTGATCGAGACCAATCTGACCGGTGTCTACCATTGCTGTAAGGCGGCGCTGCCCGCCCTCTTCGAGTCCCGCGGCAACATCGTCAACATCGCCTCGGTGGCGGGGCTCAAGGGCGTGCCAAGCAACGCCGCGTACAGCATCTCGAAGGCGGCCGTGATCCAGCTCACCCGCTCCATGGCGGTCGACTACGCGAGCCGGGGGATCCGCGTCAACGCCGTATGCCCTGCGGTCATCGAGACCGATCTGAACCGAGAGATGCTGGCCGAGCGACGCGCGCAGGGCACGTACGATGCCCTGCTCAAGCGCCACCCGCTGGGCTGCTTCGGCGAACCGGCCGATGCCGTGAACGCGGCGCTCTTCCTGGCCGGCGACGAGGCGCGGTGGATCACGGGTGTCGCCTTGCCCGTGGATGGCGGCGTCGCGGCCGCATAAGGGAGCCGGGCGGACCGGCGTGGGCCGCACCTGAAATGACAACAGTCAAGAGGGAGGGCACTATGACAGCCAACACTTCGAGATTCGGTCGCCGCGAGTTCCTCAAGCTGGGTGGGGCTGCACTGGTTCCGTCGGCGTGGGCGGTCGCCGCTCCGAGGCGGACGGAGGCTGCTCCTCTGGCGCGGGTCCGATTCGGCATCGGTTCGGCGATCGCGTACAACCCTGTCTACGTCGCAAAGGAGAAGGGCTTCTTCGAGGCAGAGGGCCTCGACGTCGAGTTCCTGTGGGCACAGGCCGCGCCAGAGGTGATCCAGGCGACCATCGGCGGCAGCGCCGACGGGGGCGTGGGCGGCTCCTTCGGAATGATCGCCGGGGTGGAGAAGGGGGCGCCGGTGCTCGCGGTGGCGCTCTACGCCTACGGCGGGGAGCGGATCGCGCTGGCCGCCAGAACGGATGCCGGCATCAGCAGTGTGAAGGACCTGTACGGCAAGAAGGTCGGGTTCCAATCCGGCTCCATCGGACAGCAGATGTTCAACACGATGATGCAGGTCGAAAAGCTCGATATGTCCAAGATCGACGTCGTATTCCTGAACAACGTCGACATGGCTGCGGCGATCGGGGGCAAGAGCATCGACGCCATCGTGACGTGGGAGCCCCAGCCGTCGCTCCTCGAGGCGAAGGGCCTGGTACGGGTGATTCAGCGGGGCGGCAAGTACCTGAAGAGCCCCGGGTGCGTGTTGTTCGCCACGGAATACATCAAGAAGAATCCCGACGTCGTGCGCCGGTTCGTCAAGGCGCACTTCCGCGGCTGCCAGTTCATCCGCCAGAACCCCCGCGAAGCGTCAGTCATCAACGGCAAGTACGTCCGCGGCGCGGTGCCGGAGGTGCTGGAGGGCTCCTACAAGTACCTCGTCTTCGATCCGCGCGTGACGAAGGAGATGCTGGGAGAACTCGAGGCCGATATGCGCTTCATGCTGGCCCAGAAGAAGATCGCGAAGACGGTCGAGGCCCGCTTGATCGCGACGCCGACGTTCACGGACGAGATCGAGCGGCAATTCCCGGAGCTGGTCAAGGACCTGAGGTGAACCCCACGTCGACAGTCGGGGTGGTGGTGGAGGACCTCGAGAAGGTCTACGTGGACCCGCAGACCGCCGACGAAGTCGTGGCGATCCGCGGCCTGAATCTCGAGATTCAGCCGGGCGAGTTCCTCTCGATCATCGGCCCCAGCGGGTGCGGCAAGACGACGTTCCTGCACATGGTTGCCGGCCTGCGGAAGAGCACAGGCGGACGCATCCTGGTCGACGGCCGGCCCATCAGCCGACCGGGAGCGGATCGGGGCATGGTGTTCCAGGACTATGCCCTGTTCCCGTGGAAGACCGCGCTTGAAAACGTGGAGTTCGGTCTGAAGATTCAGGGCGTCGCGGCCCGCGAACGGGCGGAGATCGCCGCCCAGTACCTGCAGATGGTCGGCCTGGACGGTTTCCAGCGGAAATATCCGCGAGAGCTGTCCGGCGGGATGCAACAGCGGGTGGCGCTGGCCCGGGCGCTCGCCAACAAGCCTGCCGTGCTGCTGATGGATGAGCCGTTCGCCTCCGTCGACGCCCTGACGCGGATCAACCTCCAGGAGCTGCTGTTGCGTGTCTGGGAGCGCGAGCGCCGGACCGTGATCTTCGTCACCCACAGCGTCGAGGAGGCTGTGTTCCTGTCCGAACGGGTGGCGGTATTCACGGCGCGGCCGGGGCGCTGCCAGGAGGTGGTGTCGATCGACCTCCCCGGGCCGCGCCGCTGGGCGGCGCTGCAGTCCAGCATCCGCATGACGGAGCTCCGGCGGCATCTGTTCGAGCTCGTGCAGGGCCAGGTGCCGGTCGAGCTGCAGCTGGCCGAACGAGGTGCGTGATGCGGGAAGCGAGCGTCGGCGAGATCCGAGAGCTGCCCATATCCGTCCGGGTGGTGAACGGACTGCTCAAGGTGGTGTACCGCGGGCAGATTGTGCTGAAGCAGGTACCCGGGGCCCATACCCTGCTGTCGTTCGTGTTCCCGTTGGCGCTCATCGTGCTCGTCTGGGGGGTGGTGGCCGCCCTCGAGGTTTACCCTGATTACCTGTTCCCGTCTCCGCTGAAGGTGGCCGCGAAAGGGTGGGAGATGACCCTCAGCGGGGACATCTTCCGCCACAGCGCGGCGAGCATGTTCAGGTTGGGCCTCGGCTTCGCGCTTGGCTTCGGACTCGCTCTCCCACTGGGAATTCTCGTCGGGGTCAACCGGACCGCCAGCGCGTTGTTCACCCCTCCGACGGTATTCTTCCAGGCGATTCCCGGTCTGGCATGGGTGCCGCTGGCCATCCTGTGGCTCGGCATTGGACACAAAGCGGTGACGTTCATCATCTTCAACTCGGTATTCTTCCCGATCCTCTTCAACACGATCCTCGGGATCCGCAGTATCCCGGAGAACATGGTGAACGCAGCGCTGTGTCTCGGCGCGTCGCCCTGGGTGCTGGTGAAAGAGGTGTACGTGCCGGGGGCGCTGCCGTCGATCGTGGCCGGGGTTCGCCTCGGGTCTGGGTACGGCTGGCGGGCGCTCATCGGAGGCGAGATGATCGCCACCAGCACGGGCCTGGGATTCATGATTTTCGACGCCCGCCAGTTTCTGGGCACCGACGTCGTCATTCTCGGGATGGTCGTCATCGGGATTCTCTGGCTCCTGACCGACAGCGTGATCCTCCGACCCCTCGAGCGGCGCACGGTGCTCCGCTGGGGAACGGTTCGAGGCTAGGCGGTGGGCGGCCGGGTGTCGGTGCCCGCGGCGAAAAGGAGCGAACCGTGACGAAGCCGCTCGACGGGATCTGCGTGGTTGACCTCACACGGATGGTCGTCGGGCCGACGACGACGATGCTGCTCGCCGACATGGGCGCGGACGTGATCAAGATCGAGCCCAAGGCGGGCGATGACGTCCGCTACATGCAGACCCACTATGACCCGGAGAACTGTCCCTTCTTCCTGGCCATCAACCGGAACAAGCGGGGGATAGTGCTCGACCTCACCTCGGCTGAGGGGCTGGAGGTCTTCCGCCGCCTCGTGGCCCGGGCGGATGTCCTCGTTCACAACTTCCGTCCGGGCGTCGTCGAACGGCTCAAGATCACCTACGACGAGGTTCGGGCGGTCGCGCCCGCCATCATCTACTGCTCCATCTCCGCATTCGGGGAGACGGGACCCTATGCGCGCCGGCCCGGCACCGATGTCCTCTTCCAGGCGATGGGTGGGCTGATGTCGATCTCCGGTGAGCCGGACGGCCGGCCGCTGCGGGCCGGAGCCCCCATCATCGACGTGACGACGGGCGTGTCGGCCGGCTTCGCCATCCTCAGCGCGCTGATCCGTCGAATGAGAACCGGCGCGGGCGACTACATCGCCGTCTCCCTCTTCGACCAGACGATCTTCATGCAGTCGCCCGTGTACTCGTGGTTCTTCAAGGAGAAGCAGAACCCGCCGCGGCTGGGCAACCGGTCTCCCATGGCGCTGATCCTGGATCTCACGACGAAGGATGGGCATCTCATGGTGGCCATCCCGAGCGGCAAGTTCTGGCGCATCTTCTGCCAGACGGCGGAGATGCCGGCGCTGGGTACGGATGAACGCTTCCGGACGACGGCGCTGCGGCTGAAGCACCAGCAGACCCTCATGGATCTCCTCGAGCCGCGGTTCCGGGCGGAGCCGACGGAGCTCTGGGTCGAGCGCCTGATTGCCGCGGGCGTCCCCTGCGGCCCGGTCCGGACGTACGAAGAAGTCGTCAAGGACCCGCAGCTCGCGGAGAATCGGACGTTCCTGCCGTTGGAGCACGAGGTGGCCGGCACCACGCGGGTGGTGAATCTGCCGTTCAGAATGCGCGGCGTCCCGGTGAAGATCCGGCGCACTCCCCCGACGCTTGGGCGCGACACGGCCGAGGTTCTCCATGGTGTGGGTTACAGCGAGGCCGACATCAAAGCGCTGGAGCAGAAGGGCGTGACCGCCCCGGCGCCCCTGGACGAGGAGTAGGAGCGGTGCGCGACCACGTCGCTATCGTCGGAGTGGGTGCGACGCCTCAGGGGAAGCTCCCCGGCGCGAGCCCTCTCGGCCTTCAGATCGATGCCGTCCGCCTCGCGCTGGCCGACGCCGGCCTCGACAAGCGGGAGCTTGATGGGCTCCTGACCCAGCCCGGCACGACCGCGCCGGAAGGAGGGCGGAACTTCCTCAGACTCGGTGAGGCGCTGGGGCTTGCCCCGACGTACACGGGCTCGCTGTCCATGGGCGGCGCGACCGGCTTGGTGCTCCTCCAACAGGCCGCGCTGGCGATTTCATCCGGCGTCGCGACCACCGTGGCCTGCGTCTTTGCCGATACCGCGCGCACCGGCGGCTCGCGCTTTGCCGCGGCCTACGGGTGGGGCGACTCCTGGGGAATCTGGGGCATGTTCTCGGCCGCCGCCAACAGCGCGATGACGGCGCGCCGGCACATGCACGAATACGGGACAACGAGCCGGCAGATGGCCGAGGTCGCGGTGGCGTGCCGCAGGCACGCGACGCTGAACGAGAGGGCCGTCATGCGCGAGCCGATGTCGGTGGAGGACCACCAGGCGTCCCGGATGGTCGTCGATCCGCTGCGGCTGTACGATTGCTGCCTGATCTCGGACGGGGGCGTCGCGTTCATCGTCACGTCGCTCGAGCGCGCCCGGCAGCTCCGGCCTCGGCCCGTCCGGGTTCTCGGCGTCGGCCAGGCCCACAGTCCCGAGACCATCAGCAATCCCGAATGGTGGTACGTCCCGCACCAGCAGTCCGCAGCGGAGCAGGCCTACCGGATGGCCGGCGTGGGACCCGCCGACATCGACGTTGCCCAGCTCTACGACAACTTCACGATCTCGGTGATCGTCTGGCTCGAGCATGCCGGATTCTGCAAGCGCGGTGAGGGCGGTGCGTTCGTCGAGGGCGGCCGCATCCGGCTGGGCGGCGACCTGCCCGTGAATACGGCGGGGGGCAACCTGTCGGAGAGCTACATGCAGGGGTGGCTGCACATCGTCGAGGGCGTCCGCCAGCTCCGCGGCGATTGCGCGACCCGGCAGGTGGAGGGCGCCGAACTCTGCCTGGTGACGGGCCGGGGAATGACGCTCAACTGCGCGGCGGCGGCCGTGCTGGCCCGGGGCTGATCGGCTATGACCTACGACAAGCCGCTGCCGGCCGTGACGGACGAGAACCGCCCGTTCTGGGACGGGCTGGGGCAGGGGGAGCTCCGGCTACAGCGGTGCCGGGACTGCGGCCGTCACCGCTACCCGATTGCCCCGGTCTGCCCCCGCTGCCTGAGCGCGGAATCCGAATGGGTGTGCGTGAGCGGCCGGGGGAAGGTGTTTTCCTATGTGATTTTCCATCAGGTCTATCACGAAGCGTTCCGCGCCGACGCGCCATACAACGTCGCCCTGATCCAGCTGGACGAGGGGCCGTTCATGTTCAGCAACGTCGTGGAGGTCCCCAACGCGGCGATCCGGTGTGACATGCCGGTGACCGTGGTCTTCGACCCCGTCACCGACACCATCACCCTCCCGCGATTTCGGCCCCAGGAGGCGCCATGATCTCCGAGGATCTGCTTGCGTTCGTCTCACGAGGCAAGATCTATGACCTCGGCTTGGCGCTCCAGCCGGGGATCCCGCACGGCCCGACCCATTCCCCGTTCCTCTTCTCGCTCGTCAAGAAGCACGGCCAGGTCGTCTACCGGGACGGCGTCAGCGCGGCGACCGATGTCTTCTCCATGGGCTCCCATGTCGGGACCCATATCGATGCCCTCGGCCATGTCTCGAAGGGAGGCCGCCTGCACGGCAACGTGGCGGCCGAGACCGTCCAGTCCTTTCTCGGCGGCCTGGCGGCGTGTGGGGCTCACGAGCTGGCCCCCATCGTCTGTCGGGGCGTCCTGGTCGACGTGCCCCGGCTGCGCGGCGTGGAGGTGCTGGACGAGGGGGACACGATCACCGCGCGGGACCTTGAAAAGGCGTACGAGGCCCAAGGCATCCGGCCGGCTGCCGGGGATGCCGTCCTCATCCGCACCGGCTGGATCCGGCGCTGGCCGGATGCCAAGCGTTATCACGCCAACCCGGCTCCCGGCCTGGTGCTGGACGCGGCGGAATGGCTCGGCGAGCACGGCGCGAGATGTGCGGGATCGGACACCTACGCCTTTGAGAAGGTACCGGCCCACGGGTTGGCCGTCCATGTGGCACTGCTGGTCGAACGCGGCATCCCCATCCTCGAGATGCTCGACCTCGAGGCGCTGGCTCGCGATGGCGCGTACACCTTCCTCTTCGTTGCCCTGCCCTTGAAGCTCGTGGGCGCCTCGGGCTCACCAATCAGACCGGTTGCCATCGTCTGAGCCATGAACACGCCTGCGACCCGTCCAACGGGAGACGGTATGGCGGCTCGCGACGAGTCCCAGACCCAGGCCATGCGCGACATGGTCCGCGACCTGGCCGAGAAGCACATCGCGCCGAGAGCCCAGGCCATCGACGCCGACGAGGCATTCCCGTGGGACGTGGTCCGCGCCTACCGGCAGGCCGGGCTGCTCTCCCTGCTCGTTCCGGACGCGTACGGCGGTGCCGGCGGCTCGCTCTTCGACGAAACCGTTATCGCCGAGGAACTCGCCCGCACCGACGTCTCGTCGTCGCTCATCTTTACCACTCAGTGCGTCTGCACGGAGGTCATCAACCACATCGCGACCGACGAGCAGCGCCGCCGCTACCTGCCACGCGTCGTCGACGGCAAGCTCCTCGCGATTGCCCTGACCGAACCCGAGGCCGGGTCCGACGCCGCCAGCATCCAGACGACCGCCCGGCGCGTCACCGACGGCTACGTGCTCAACGGGATCAAGCATTTTTGCACCAACGGGGACGTCGCGGACGTGATTCTCGTCTTCGCCGTCACCGCCCCGGGGAAGGGGTCGGCCGGCATCTCGGTGTTCGCCGTCGAGCAACCGAGCCCGGGGCTGAGAATCACGAGGCATGACAAGAAGATGGGGATCCGGGGGACATCGACCGTGGAATTTGCGCTCGAAGACTGCGCGGTGCCGGTCGGCGCGCGCCTTGGGCCGGAGCACGAGGGCTTTCGGGCGGCCATGCACGCCCTCGAGCGCGGGCGGGTGGCCATCGGAGGCGTGGCGATCGGGCTGGCTCAAGGGGCGATGGAGTACGCGACGGGCTACGCGCGCCAGCGGCGTCAGTTCGGCCAAGCGATCGCGGCGTTCCAGGGCGTGCAATTCATGCTCGCCGACATGGCGATCGAGATCGAGGCCGCCCGACGCCTTGTCTACTACGCCGCGCGGCTTGCCGAGGAGGACCACCGGCGCTTCCGCCCCATCTCAGCCAAGGCGAAGTGCTTCGCCACTGACGTGGCCATGCGCGTGACCACCGACGCCGTCCAGGTGCTGGGCGGGATGGGCTACATCCGGGAGTGCCCCGTCGAGCGCATGATGCGGGACGCCAAGATCCTCCAGATCTTCGAGGGCACCAACCAGCTCATGCGGGTGCTGGTGGCCCGCGACCTGGTGGGGCAGCTCGGGTAAGACGCGACCCGATGCTGGTTCAGCTCCTCGCGGCAGGCGTGACCATGGGCTCGTCTACTGATGCTTGCGATTCTCACCTTCGCCGTGGCGACGCTGCTCCGCGGCCTGATGATCTTGATCTGATGCAGGGCGGGCGGGTCGACCGCGAAGCCCGTCCGAACGAGTTCCTCGGGAGCGAGACCCTTCGGCACGTCTATTTGGGGAACCCGACATGAACGCGGGATACGAGATCCTGAGCGTGGCGGCCAGCCGGTGGCCTGACCGGGTGGCCCTGATCGGTGACTGGGGGCAGATGACCTTCCGAGACCTCGAGACCCGGGCGGCGCGCGTCGCCGCCGGCCTGGCGCGGCTCGGCGTGCGGGCCGGCGATCGCGTCGGCTACATGATGAACAACCATCCCGAGGTGGTGGTCGCCTACTTCGCCGTCCTGCGGCTGGGGGCCGTGGCCGTCGCCGTCAACGTGATGCTGAGATCTGCCGAGCTCGCCTACCTCCTCAACGATAGCGGGACCGCGGGTCTCCTGTGCGAGCCGGACGTGGCGGACACCGCGCTGAAGGCCGGGCGGGAGGCGCCGGGACTGCGCTGGATCGCGGTGTTGGGTGATCGGCCGCCGGCCGGGACCATCGCGTTCGGCACGCTCGAGCAGGCCGATGGTCCGGTCAGCGTCGCCGACCGCCACCCCGACGATCTTGCCATGCTCATGTATACGTCAGGCACGACCGGTTCACCGAAGGGGGTCATGATGAGCCATGCGTGGCTCGACTTCACGACCTTCGCCTGGATCTGCGTGTACAAGCTCTCGGGCGATGACCGGTTTCTCGTCGCCTCGCCATTCTTCTACGCGATCGGCTCGATCATGGACGTGCTGGCCCCCTTTCGAGTCGGAGCGTCCAGCGTGCTCCTCGAGCGGTTTCGGCCGCGGGCGGCACTGGACGCGATCACCCGGTTTCGCCCGACGGCGACAGTCATGGTTCCCACCGCCGCCGTCCAGGTCCTGGACGCCTACGAATCGGGCCGCGACGACGTCTCGAGCGTGAAGATCTTTTTCACGGCTGGGAGCCCGAGCCCCGCGGGTCTGCGCGAACGGCTGCTCGGAGAGTTTGGATGGCAGCAGCGCGAGATCTACGGCCTCACTGAAGCACACATGGTGGCGGTGGGGGGCCTGGGAGTTCCGCCGCGGGAGGGGATGCTCGGAACCCCTGGAGGCAACCTGGTGGCACGAGTCCTGGACGACGCCGGACGAGAGCTCCCGCGAGGGGAGGTCGGCGAGATCGTCTGTCGGGGCGATAGCGTGACGTCCGGCTACTGGCAGCGGCCCGACGAAACAGCGGCGACGTACCGCGATGGCTGGTTCCACACGGGAGACCTCGGGGTCATGGATGTGGACGGCTACCTGAAAGTCGTGGACCGCAAGAAGGAGATGATCATCACGGGCGGGGCCAACATCTATCCGACCGAGGTGGAGCGTGTGCTCGAATCGGACGACAGGGTCGCCCAGGCGGCCCTGGTGGGCATTCCCGACCCGGTATACGGGGAAGTCGCGTGCGCCGTCGTGGTGCTCCGCCCGGGCACCATCGCCTCCGCCGAGGACGTCATCAGCCACTGCCGTGAACGCCTGGCTCGATTCAAGTGCCCACGCTCGGTTCGATTCGTGGACGCGCTTCCCTTGACGGCTACGGGCAAGATCGCCCGTCGAGAGCTTCGCGCGCTGATGCAGGCGGGGGGATACGAGGGGCAGCCCCCCGCCCGACTTCGACAGGACACCTGAGAGACAGGGACGACCATGGGCGAGCGCACGGTTGAGTACGAGGCCGAGGGAATCATCGCGGTGGTGCGCCTCAATCGGCCTGGCCGCTTGAACGCGCTCAACCGGCGGCTTCAGGACGAGCTCGGCGAAGCATTTGCGGCCGCCGAGGCGGCACCGGAGGTCCGAGTGGTGATCTTGACCGGGGCCGGCCGGGCGTTCTCGGTTGGTGCGGACATCGAGGAGCTCGAGACGACCGCGGAAGGGGCGGCCCGCCAGCTCCAGGCAAGTCTGGCATGTCTGTCCAGCCCGGAGCGACTGCGGAAGCCGGTGATCGCGGCCGTCAACGGCTATGCGCTGGGCGGGGGATTCGAGCTGGCGCTGGCCTGCGACATCGTTGTCGCCTCTGACCGGGCCGTGTTCGGCGTGCCGGAGCCGACGCTGGGTGTCGTACCCGGCTTTGCGATGCAGCGACTGCCGCGGCTGGTCGGCGTCATGCGGGCGAGGGAGATCCTTCTGACCGCGCGGCGCCTGAGCGCCCAGGAGGCGCGCGAGTACGGAGTCGTGACCAGCGTGGCGCCGCACGACGAGCTGATGGACCAGGCGCGGAGCGTGGCCATGAGAATGGCGGAGCTGGCGCCACTGGCCCTGGAGCTGCTGAAGACGGCGATCAACCGCAACCTGCTGCCAAGCGACCTCGCGTTCGCCGAGCGGGCCAATGCCTGGCTCTTCACGACGCGAGATGCGCAAGAAGGGATCAGGGCGTTTCGTGACAAGCGCAAGCCGAAGTTCACCGGGTAGGAGCGTGTCGGGGGCGGACCGCCCTGCACAGCCGAAGGCAAGACTCCGGCTGAACCTGACCAGGGAGAAGATTCTCGTGGAGAGCGCGCGGGTCTTCAACCGGCGCGGGTACGACGCCGCGACGCTCGATGAGATCGCGCAGGCGCTGGGGGTCACGAAGGCCGCACTCTACTACCACGTGAGGAACAAGGAGGATCTCCTCCTTCAGTGCCACCAGAAGGCGCTGGACATCGCGATCAACGCCGTGCGGACCGCCCTCGCGGAAGCCTCCGAGCCGGACGAACAGCTCCGGATCGTGTTGACACGGTACATCGACGGAATGACCGACCAGCTGGCCGGCATCGTCGTCCTCCTGTACGAGGGCGCGTTGTCGACCTCTCACTACCATCAAATCATGGAGCAGCGGGACGAATACGAGAGGATGCTTCGCGGCATCATCGATGCGGGCGTCGGATCCGGCGTCTTCGTGCCGTGCGATTCACGTCTGGTCGGCTTTGCGATCCTGGGCGCCTTGAACTGGATTCCCAGGTGGTACAAGCCGGGCGGTCCGCGAGCGCCGAAAGAGATCGCCGCGGCCTTCTCCGAGTACTTTGTCCGAGGGCTTCAGACGCATCCCTCCAGCCCGGGGGCTCGTCCGGGCAGGTCTGCACGGACAGGCGGGCCGGGAAGGGCGCGGCGTGTGACGGACCTGGGTCTGGCAAGGAGAAGCGGGTGAGTCAGAGCCGCCCCTCTCTCAGCGTGGTGGTCGAGGAATGCCGGCTGATCAATCAGCGCAAGGAGACGGTGATGACGGGTGAGCACGTGACGCTGGTCCGGCGACGGCCGGAGGCGGTGCCGGTGTAGCGACGCCCGCGACACCCGGGCCGCCGCGGCTTGTGATTTGGGTCATAATGCCGGTCACCGGCTGGGCGTATTCGGGTCAAGCTGTCCGTTTTCCCGGGAGCCGGATGAGAGAAGCAGTTTCTGAGACTGGAGGAGCACTGCATGTCCCTTGACGAGGAACTGGTTCGACGACTCGAGGCCGTGCGGCAGGGCGGCCGTCCCGAGTACCACGCCAAGCTGCGGGCCGAGGACAAGCTCTTCGCCCGGGAGCGGCTCCACCGCCTGCTCGACCCCGATTCGATGGTCGAGGAGGGAGCACTGGCCCGCTGCGCCGACGAGGGACTGCCCGCGGACGCGGTGGTCACGGTCACCGGCAAGATCGGCGGCCGGCCGGTGTGCGTCATGGCGAACGACATGACGGTGAAGGCCGGCACCTGGGGCCGCACGACGATCCAGAAGATCCAGCGCATCCAGGAGATCGCCAGGGATGCCGAGCTCCCGATGCTGTACCTCGTCG
>Ga0326597_10001866_pt1 | contig 32520 bp, 42 predicted proteins | sample RVTome_12_FD_203789 | JGI IMG/M metagenome (GOLD analysis project Ga0326597, IMG submission 203789) | Soil microbial communities from uranium-contaminated site in the Upper Colorado River Basin, Wyoming, United States - RVT100D185 | ecosystem: Environmental > Terrestrial > Soil > Contaminated >...
CTCCTGGCCGATGCAGGAAGCCGCCGACGCGGCCTACCTCAACGCCAACGGGATCACCTTCGCCATCCTCGGCGACGGGCCGTACGAGGAGATCGCGGCATTCCGCGACTTCATGGGCTGCACAGCGCCGTGGTACTCCAACGCCCACCTCGACGACCCCACCGTGGGCGTCGCCGGCCGGATCTCCTGCTACCTGCGGCGGGAGGACAAGATCTACTTGACGTACTGGACGACCGCCCGGGGCGACGAGGTGATGAGTCCCGTGTTCGGGCTGCTCGACATGACCGCCTACGGGCGGCGGGAGGAGTGGGAGGACTCGCCTGAGGGGTGGCCGCAGTTCCCGACCCACTCCTTCTTGCGCCCCGACGAGCGCGGTGCGCCGATGGGGCCCAGAAATGGCGGTCGACCGGTGCCCCAGTGGACGCGCCCAGGCGTCACCGGGGTCGGCGTACAAACCGGGTAGCACTGCCACACGTTCTCTCAGTGGCAAGTCGTCCAGGCCCTATTGGAAAGCATTCGGGTTGAGAGACATCGGCATGAGAATCTCAGCTTTGCCCTCGACCTTGTGCTCGTAGGTGCGGATGTAGCCCTCGGCGAGGAGGTTGTCGCCCTTGCGGAACTGCTCGTAGGCCCGCTCGGCGGTGGCCCGGAACGCGACAATGTTGTAGTAGGTCGTCCCGGTCTTGGTGAACGACCCGTCGTCTTCGCTCTGGTAGTGGTTCCGCCCGCCCCGGCTAGTGCCGCGTCAGGCAACGTTTGCCCTGTCCTCCAACGGCACTTAGGTGATGGGCGCGGTGGCTCTCGGATGTCGGGTTCTAATGAGCCGGAGTGGCCGCTCCGAACCAGGTCGCAAGTGCTTGAGGCAGCTCTGGGTCCGTGAGGTCTCCTGCCCAGGCGACATGTCCGTCGGGTCGGATCAACACGGCCGGGGGCGCAGCGATCTCGCGGAGGACCGGGAGCTCCCACACCCCATCGTGCTTGGCGTCGACCAACCGGACTCGATTCGCCCAAGGAGAAATGTCGAAACCGCCGGGTTCACCGAGGTTGAGGAGGACGGGCCGGGCGTCGTGCAGCAGGGTGAATACGCGCGTCGGACCGTCCGTGGCGTGCAGGTCGAGGTCGGGCATGCGCCGCCCGAGCAGCGGGTGTCCCTCTCCGAGGTCGTAGTGGATGTCGAGACCCGAGATCATCGCAACGATGTGCCGGCGCGGCTCGTCCATTCTCAGCAGTTCGGTCATGGTGTCGCGGAGGGCCTGGTGACGGTCGTCGTCGGTGCTGAGCGCAACTTGCGCCATGGTGTTGTGCAAGACGCGGGCACCGATCGGATGCCGTTCGGCGTGGTAGGTGTCCAGCAGGCTCTCGGGTGACGTCTTGTTGACCACCTGGGCCAGCTTCCATCCCAGGTTCACGGCGTCCTGCACGCCGGTGTTGAGGCCCTGGCCGCCCAGGGGGGGATGCACGTGTGCGGCGTCCCCGGCCAGCAGCACACGACCTTGGCGGTAGGAGGCTGCCTGCCGCGACATGTCAGTGAACCTGGAGATCCTTCTGGGGCTGTGCACTCCGTAGTCCGTCCCGTAGGCGACAACGAGTGCCTCCCTGAGGTCCTGCAAGGTGGGTTCGCTGGTGTGTTCGACCTGCTGCTCCTTCAGCACGACCCCGAATGGCCCACCACTCTCCACCGGGCTGACGGGACCGATGCCACCACCCTCGCGGCGCATGCCGATCTCCGGCTGCTCGTCCATCTCGACCTCGGCGATGATCCAGCTGGTCGAAGGATCCACCCCGGCGAAGTCGATGCCTGCTGCCTTGCGGATCAGGCTGCGTCCTCCGTCGCAACCGACGAGATACTCGGCTCGGAGCGACGTGTTGTCGGACAGCTCGACATCGACGCCGGCGTCGTCCTGAGCGAATCCCACTACCTCACGTCCGCGAAGGATCGGAACCCCGAGCTCACCGACCCAGCCGGCCAGGATGGGCTCGAAGAGGCTCTGCCAGAGCGCGAGTACGTAGTTGTGGCGGGTGGGGAAGTCGGTGATGTCCAAGGCGACCTGAGAGAACCCCAGAGCCGGGTGCACTTGCCCCGCCGAGAGGAATCGTTCAGCGATGCCACGCTGATCGAGCACCTCGATGGTGCGGGAGTGAAGCCCCCCGCCTCGCGATCCGTCCAGCTCGTGACTGGCGCGTCGTTCGACGATGACGACGTCGATCCCCGCCAACGCCAACTCGCCCGCCAACATCAGACCGGTCGGGCCGCCTCCTGCGATCACTACCGCGTGTTCGGTCATCGCCGCTCCCCCGCGAACGCTGCACCGGACAGGGACAGCCACCTCGCGCAGAGCGACCGCGCGCCACCGCCGATCGTCCGCACCGTCCCCGCCAACTCCTCGACCGGTTCAGCGCTCCCGGTCGACCCATCTGGTGAAGACAACACCCGCATTCCACAACTCCTGGCTTCATAGGTTCTGGCCGTGATCGACTCAGCGAACGAGTCATGGTCACACGCTTGGGTCGCTTGCGGCAAACCCCCTCCCTCGCGTTATGTTGTTAATGGTGGCGTAGGTTCACTATCGACGATGCGGGCAAGTTGACCGGTCCCTGCTTCGGCAGACACCGAGTACTCGGTGTCTATCCAATCCGAGGATGGTGGAGGAACAACAATCGTGCCGATCGATTGGAGCTGTTCGTACGCTACGCCATGCCTCGTGTCACTCTTCACACCCGAAGGGACTGTCGACCTCTACACGCCGATCACAACGGAGATGGGTATCCCCGTCCAGATCGAGACGTAGGAATCGAGCAGGGCACTCATCGGTGGTGACCGTCAGTGAGTCCACCGAGTGGCATCCCAGTCTTACATCGCGCGTCCATCGTGCGAGAGGATGCGACGGGACGGTCAAGAACGCGAAATAACGCGAACGAGAAATGATCTCTGAGCAGGCGTTTCGCCAGGTTCGCCTGGTCAGCGAGAACTCCGGGCTCGCTCATAACCCGAAGTCGCGGGTTCAAATCCCGCCCCCGCTACTCTGCCCGTTGCCTGGTTCCGTCCTGCTATGGATCGATTGCCGCATCAGGGCAGCGGAGCTGAAAGCCTGCAGCTGATCACGATCGTGATCGGGTCAGGCTGGCTCCTCGCGCTTCTCTGTCCACCTGCTGCCGAGCATGCGGTAGGGAGGCTGCGCCCGCCACCCGACCACGTCGACCGGGCGGATCAGCAAGGGTCTGGATGAGTGATCCCTCCGGGACGGAGCGAACCGAAGTTCACATCAGTCCCTCGCCTGCTCGTAGCCGGCGATCACCATCCCGGTGGGCGTGATGACGCCTTGGGCAAGTCGGAGCGGCACCTCCATGCCCTCTGGGAACAGCCGCCATCCGCTGCCGAGGACGAGCGGGTGGATCATCAGCATGTTTTCGTCGATCAGATCGGCGGCCATCAGCGAGCTGATCAGCACGCCGCTGCCCATGATCGCCAGCACGCCATCGGTTCGCGCCTCGAGGTCGCCTACGGCCTCGGCGACGTCACCGCGCAGGAGCGTCGAGTTTGGCCAAGGCAGCGGTTCCTCGAGACTTGTTGACGCGACGTATTTGGGGGCAGTGTTGAGGGCATCCTTGAACGGACCGCCCCTGGCATTCCAGACCGCGAGCAGATCCTCGTACGTCCACCTCCCGAACAGCCACCCTTTCAAGCCACCGCCAGCAGCCATCCTCCCCGCTCATGGCCTTGGTCACTTCTTCAAGCGATTGTGTGGATCGGAGGCCCCAGCCGCTGTGGGTGAACCCGCCCCGGGTGTCCTCTCCCGGCCCTGCATCACCCCGTCGAGGGTCACAGCATTCATGACGACGATTCGGCCCATATCTGTCTCCTTTGGCTCGTACCGGCAAAGTGCTGAGCCGGTAGTAGGTTCGCTAGAGGCCGAGCAGTCGTCGGCTACTCACCTCCTACACGGATGAGTACAGGCCGAAATCGACCCTACGCCGCCAGCCAGAAATGAGATGCCGCAGTCAACCGCCCGGGACCGGGGACCCCCTCCCAGTAGTACCGAACCCGGCCGTGACCGTCGAACACGGTGATCTCGAACGGCGCCGCGTCGCTCCTCAGCTCTGCTTGACATACCTGAGAAATGATCTCTGAGCAGGCGTTTCGCCAGGTTCGCCTGGTCAGCGAGAACCCCGGGCTCGCTCATAACCCGAAGATGGCTGGTTCAAATCCCGCCCCCGCTACTCCGCATCCGCTGCCTAGACCCGTGGTCACCAGGGGTTTGACGTTTTTCGGGACCCATAGACCGGCTCGCGAGGGTGTTTGATTCTCCCTGGGAAGGCGATGAGGTCATCCCTCTCAGCCGCCCGGATAGTGTCAACTACGGTTCCAGATGTGAGCGAGACTCCGAAGGAGCAGGTACGGACCGCCGAGGTGATCGCATCTTTGTGTCTGGCCACCGACCTCGGGGTGGGCTTCCCCTTCGAGCACGGACTCAAGGCGACTCTGACCACGATGAGGCTCTGTGATGCGATGAACGTCGACTCGGAGATCGCCTCGCAGACCTACTACGCCGCGCTCCTCAGGCATGTGGGATGTACCACGAATGCCGAGGTCGGCGCCCATCTCTTCCACGGCAGCATTACCAAGAGCGGTGCTCACCGTGAATTCGGATCCCCACTGGAACGTGTCGCTGGCCTCGTCGGCGCAATCCCCGATCCGGATGCTGCCCTGCCGCGGCGGGTGTCCCAGTTGGTAGTCGGCTTTCCGCGGGTGGCGCGCTACGGCAAGGACCACTTTGTTGCTTACTGCGAGGTGGAGGAGATGCTGGCCGAACAGCTCGGTCTTCCCCCTTCCATTCATGGCTTGTTCCCGCTGCGCGCCGAGATCTGGGACGGCTTTAGCATTCTCCGCCGGGCTAAGGGAGACGAGATCCCGCTTCCCCTTCGGATCACACATGTGGGAGCCGACGCCGCTTATCAGCGTCTAATGGGGGACGATGACCATGTGGTGGAGACCATTAAGAGCCGAGGCGGGCGTGGCCTCGACCCATCCATTGCGGAGGCCTTTGTTGCCAGTGCACCCGAGATCATCGGGAATGATGATGGGGGATCGGTGTGGAACGACGTCCTCGCCGCGGAGCCCAAGCCGTGGCTGACCCTGGAGGACGGCGCCATCGACCGCGCCCTGTCCGCGATAGGCGCCTTCGCCGACCTGGCCTCCCCTTATTTGACGGGTCATGCTTCGGGAGTAGGTGCGCTCGCCGCCGAAGCGGGCAAGTGGTTGGGGATGAGTGAGACCGAAGTCATGACGGTGCGTCGCGCCGGGTACCTGCATGATGTGGGAAGGGTCGCAGTCCATCCTCGCGTCTGGACCAAAGATGGCCCCCTCACTGCCGACGACTGGGAGCAAGTCCGTCTCCATCCTTATCACACCGAGAGGGTGTTTGCCCGTTCCCCGTATCTTGCTCCTCTAGCGAGCATCGCCTGCAGCCATCACGAGCGTCTCGACGGATCGGGGTATCACCGCGGAATCGGCGCCGCCGCTCTTCCTTCCGCCACGAGACTGCTCGCGGTCGCTGACGCCTTCCATTCCAAGACCGAACCTCGTCCTTACCGTGAGGCGCTCTCGCCGAAGAAGGCCACCGAGATCTTGGCAACCAAGGCCAAAGACGGAGGTCTTGATCCCGACATGGTGATGGCGGTTGCCGAAGCTGCGGGACAGCAAGCACCGACCATCGAGCGTCCTGCCGGTCTCACCGAGCGGGAGGTTGAGGTCATCGGCCTGCTGGCCCGGGGCATGCAGACCAAGCAGATCGCCCGGGCCCTCGACATCGCAGTCAAGACCGCCGACCGTCACATCCAGAACGGCTACCGCAAGATCGGGGTATCCACCCGGGCCGCGGCCACCCTTTTCGCCACCGAACACGGTCTGGTCCGTTGACGCAGCTCCCCAAGTGGGGAGTTTTCCGTATTCCCCATCACCCGAGTCGCGCATACCTTCCAACCATGGGGAGAAGCACCTTCCACCATCAGTCGAGAGCCCGTGGCCAGCTCACCGGCGGGCTGGTCGCCGCCGCCGGTCTGTCGTTGGCAGTGATCGTCTCGGCGTGGCGTGACCACTCCAACCTCGGTGCCCCGCATCTGTGGCCCTGGTTGCTGACCGGGCTCCAGGTATTTGCCTTGTGGTCGGCAGGTCGCGGCCGCTGGTGGGGGTGGCTTCTCGGGGGATCAGTCCAGCTTCCCTGGATCGCCTATGGGGTGATGACCGACCAGATCGGCTTCATCCCCGGATGTGCCGTCTCGGCTTCGGTCCAGATCTACAGCTATCTCAGAAACGCACCTCAGCGACAACTAGTGGAGGCAACAACATGAGCAACGGAACACGCGAGCGCGTAAGCACCCTGGTCATCGGGGGTGGTCAGGCCGGTCTGGCTGTGGGCTATCACCTAACTCAGGCGGGGATGCCTTTCCTTATCGTCGACGCCAACGCACGGACCGGTGACGCATGGAGAAACCGCTGGGACTCGCTGCATCTCTTTACCCCCAACCGATTCAACAGCTTGCCCGGATTGCGCCTAACCGGCGAGGATTGGGGTTTTCCCACTAAAGACGAAGCGGCCGATTATCTGGAGTCGTATGCCCGCCACTTCGAGCTCCCGATACTTCACGGGGTGAAGGTCAATCGTCTCACGCGAGACAGTGGCCGATTTATTGCAACCGCTGGCGGGCTGGAGTTCGAGGCCGAGAACGTGGTGGTGGCTATGGCCAACTTCCAGGAGCCAAAACTGCCCGTGTTCGCCTCGGAGTTGGATCCGAAGATCTTTCAGATCCACGTGGTGGATTACAAGAACCCGGGCCAGCTACGTGACGGCGAAGTGCTCATTGTGGGGAGAGGGAACTCGGGCGCGGAGATCGCGATGGAGTTGGTCCGGGACCGCCACGTCTGGCTCTCAGGACGCAGCACCGGTCAGATGCCGTTTCGGCCCCAATCCCTGAGCGGACGGATCCTGATGCCGCGTGCGAAGTTCGTAATGACTCGAGTGCTGACTACCAGCACCCCGATCGGTAGGAAGGCCCGCCCCAAGTTCCTGGCCAAAGGGTCACCGCTCCTCAGAGTCAAGAACAGAGACCTGGTCTCCGCTGGGGTGAAGCAGGCGCCAAGGACGGTCGGTGTAGTGGACGGCTACCCCAAGCTGGAGGACGGGAGTGTACTTGACGTGGCCAACGTGGTCTGGTGCACCGGGTTCGACCCAGGATTCTCCTGGATCGACCTCCCCGTTTTCGACGAGGACCATGCGGTGGTCCACAACCGGGGGGCGGCCGATGCGATGCCGGGCCTCTACTTTGTCGGGCTCAAATTCCTCCACTCGGCGCTCTCGGACACCCTCTCGGTCGTGGGTCGAGACGCCGGTTACGTCGTCGACCGCATCGTCGAACGCCGACCGGCGGCCCAAACGCTTTCCAGCTGAGCGGGCCAGATATCCGGCTCTCCCCATAAGTCGCCGCCATCAGGGCGAGGCCAGGCCCGTTCGCCGCGGAGCTCGGATATCGCCTCGAGCCCTAAGACAAGGCAACCGGGCAACGAACGAGATCGAACTCCAACCGCGCCGCATCCTCGGGATGGTTGGTCGGTTGGACGAATGCGCCGATGCTTTCAATGTAAGCGGAGAAAGCCAGGCACAGGACACGGGTTCATGTCCGGAGTGACTGAGTGCTCTGAGACCCTGCGCTTCTACCGATCAGAGGGCTCGCGCACAGCCTGTCGCCCCACTCTTGGGTGGGCCAGGCAGGATAAGTCGGGTCATGGCCTCAACGTGATCGAGAAGCCGAGCTTTCGGAGCGTCCGTCCTGACGCTTTCTGAGAGATCCTCGTTCACGAGCAGCATGAGGCGCCTTCGGGGTGGTGCTCTTGATGATGGACCCCGATAGCTATCGACGTGAGCGGTGGATCGGCTCTATCGGAGCGGAACTGGCCTTCGGTGTGACGGGATTGACCGATGCGGTGTCTCCCATCGGCGGTGACCTGCCCACCTACGGATGGGGGTTCGTCGTTTCAACGTCGTGATGGCCGGACTGGCCCTCTGGCTGTTGAGAAAACGATCGGGCTCACTTCCTCGAATGATCGACAGCTGGCTACCCGGGTATCACTCAGGGACCAAATCCCCTGGTCGGGCCTCTGCGCGGCGTCGAGAATTCACGCAGACTTGTGTGTCACGGGACACATACTCTGCAAAGTGTTGGTTGGGTTCGAAGGAGGAAGATATGCCGAAGACGAGACTGGGCAAGTGGGCGGGTTGGCTGCTCGTCGTCGGCGTCGTCCTGCTTGCGCTACTCATCGTCGCTTACAACACGGAGGCCCTCGGGGGACTGTTCGAACAGAGGACCGCGGGGGGCGTGGCACTGTGGATAGTTGCGGCGATCTCTGCTGTCGCGATCCTCGTCACCGGGGCGGTGAGCTGGCTGAGATTGAAGGATCGCTCGACCTTGGTGATCGCGGCAAGGATCTACGGGGTTCTCGCGACCACTCTTCTTGCGTTCGGGGCAATTCCCCAAAACTGAAGCCCGTATTGATGGGCTCGTGCATTCCGCCATCCTGTTCTCGGCCCTGACAGCCGGACGTCCGCGATGGTGGACGTGGGAAATAGCCACGTCAACGATGCCCCTCCTCGAGTTGTGGAAGGGATGTTGGTTTCCCGTTAGCGTCGGGCCGTGGGTTCATCCGGCGGCCGCTGGCACTACCACAGTGAAGGCACACAAGGAAGAGCCCGATGAGTGATTTCCTACGCCGGTATCTAGCCGGTTCAGGTTCTGCGGTCTCCGGACTCCTCCTGCCCGGATCTCATCCGAGAAGACACTCGGTCCCCGTCATCACCCTTCGGACTCTTCTCCGTCCGAACCTACACACTGTGCCGGAACGGCATAGGGTCGAAAGTCCCGAACTAACTGCGCCGCCTCGTCGACCGTCTCCGTTTTGCCGAGGGTCGTTTGCCCCTGGAAAGCGCTGCGGCATTGGGTCACGCTGACAGTAACCATGCATGGACTCGAATTCGAACTAGACGATGACGAACCTGCTCCAGTTTCGCAAGAGCCCGTGATCGACTTCGAAGTCGACCCTATCGACATCCGCGAGGTGAACGAGAACGGTCCGCCATTCACGTTCGGCGAGCCAGATTGGAGGATCGCCAATGCTGATCTCGATAACGCACTGGACGAGTTTGTTGACCTGGTCAACGCACGAGATCTCGATGGTCTGACCGAGTTGTTGGCCCCCAACGTCGAGGCGGACTTCCTCGGCGAGTTCTCCCGAGACGGAGTCATCTCCGTGTTCAACGACCTGTTCCTCAGATGTCCGTCATTGTTGGTTACGCGAGGGGATCTCGGCTCGCGACCCATGGTGGCTGTCTGGATATTCGATCGGGAGGACGATCGGTTCGATCCGCTGGGCTACATACCTTCGAGTTGGGCGAGTCGACGGAAGACCTCATGCGCCGGGTCGATTACACCGAAGAGCTTCCCGATTCGGAGGACTTGGTTGTGGAGACCCCGGAACGTTCCGAGCTCTCCGAGTGGGAAGATTGGTCTGAACTCGACGAGGACTGAGTTGTTACTCGAGACCTCGGGCGCGCTATGACCCTTTGCCTGGTGTCCGGATCGGGCAATGGCTCACTGGCGGAAATGGTCGGCAGTGCCTTGGAAATCGAGCTTGGTGTCTGCACCATCGAGCGTCTTCCAGACGGCGAGCTTCGTCCATCGGTGGGCCCGATGCGAGATGCCGACGTATACATCATCCAGCCTACGGGACCTCCTGTAAACGAGCATCTCGTCGAATTGGTGCTCCTGATCGACGCTTGCCGTCGGGCGGGTGCGGAGAGACTCACGGCTGTGGTGCCGTATCTCGGATATGCCCGTCAGGACCGGAGGGACGTAGCCGGCCAGGCGGTAGGTGTACACGTCGTTGCCCGGGCAATCGCCGCCTGCGGTGCGGATCGGTTGATCGTCGTGGATCCTCACACCTCTGCCATCGAGGCGTTGTTCGATGTGCAGGTGGAGATGCTGACCGCCGTGCCGGTTCTCGCCGATGCTCTCAAAGAGCACATTCGGGAGGGGCGGTAATCGTGGCGCCCGACATGGGGGCGGTGAAGCTCGCTGAACACTACGGATCGAAGCTCGATAAGACCGTGGCGATTGTGCGCAAAGTCCGTCACTCGGGATCAGAGGTACGGGTGGTGGAAGTCATCGGAGACGTGGGTGGAAAGCCAGTCGTGATCGTTGACGACATGATCAGCACGGGAGCCACAATCCGCGCCGCGGCGCAAGCTCTCGTGGCCAGAGGCGCCCTTGCCGATGTGGTCGTGGCTGCGACACACGGACTCCTTCTATCCGAGCACGTCGAGGGTCCCGGCTTCCCGATGATTGGACACATATTCGTGACCGATAGCCTGCCCGCCGCCTCTACCTCCGATGTGATGCTGAGTGTGGTATCGATTGCTCCCCTCCTCGCTGATGCGATCCACCGGCTCCACCACGGTCAGCCACTCGACGACCTGCTGATGCGATGAGAGGCCCATCGGCGCCGCGGCCTGCAGACGATGGGGCGCTTTGGGCAGAAATGCTCTACCCGATCCTCCTCCCCGTGGGGATCTTTATACAGACAAGCCGGTGAGCAAGTGCACGAGCAGGAACTCTTATCGGAACCGCTGGAGACAATGGAAAGCCCTGGCGGCGGGACAGCAGTTACTCGAGGTTAGATTGCGCCGGGGCCTGGTGTGGACCCCGGCCGGGCGGCACAGGCATGGAAGGCCGTGACCAAAAACACTTCTCTGGCCTCCGTTCATGTGACCTGCGGGCGGGCGCCCGACCTGCTGCGTTGCGAGGGCTGCGGGACTCGAGTTCGTAGGTGACCGCCTTTAGGTCTGGCCCTACTGCGGTGCCGAAGGTGTGGTCATCGAAACCCGCCCTCCCGGTCAGCGTCGGACATTGGGTGATCGCCGCGGCGTGACTCGAGCGTGCCGTAGCGACCTACGGAGCTCTCGAGCGCCGCTTCAGCCCGACGTGATCAGTCCGTGGTGACCGTCATAGCGGTGGTAGACGATATTCCCGTGGTGACTTGTCGAGTCGATGAAGAACAGGAAGCGCGAACCGATGGCCTCCAGGAGCTCGACCGCTTCCTCGACGGGGAGGATCGGGGCTGGATGCTTAGACACCGCGAATCCGGGGGCGGCTCCCCCCATGTCGACCTGGGTTGGGTCCAGGCAGCTCACCCGATATGAGCCATCTTCCTCCCGTTGCATAGCGGCATCTTGACCGCTGGCGAGATCCCGGAAGAGGTAGAAGTCGTAGTCGAGCTGTTCCATGTCGAAGGCGGCCTCCTCGGGAGTCCGTTCATCGACGGCGAAGGTCTTGCGACGGACCAATTGTCGTTCGGCCAGCGGACGCGGGTAGTAGGCCGGACGAGGCGCAGGCAGATTTCCGTGACGCCATTCACCCGGTTCGATAGTCCCGGAGCGAGTCCGCGTAGCAAGCCGGTGCTGGGCGCGGTGCTGAAGCTTGTCCTGTAGTCGCCGGACGAGCACATCGGCTGCGACCAGCAGGGTCTCGGCGGCGATTTGAGCTCGCACCAGGTCCCCGTTGACATCCAGCAAGGCTTGTGCTTCAGCCGGCCGCTCTCGCGCCGGATCGGGCGCCAGGCGCAATCTGACCCGGGCGAGGAGAACAGGCTCCTTGATCTTGTCAATCAGAAGACGAATACGATCGACGGCATAGTTCACCTCATCTTCGGCAACGTCACCCCGAGCGACAACGTCGATGGCAACGGAATCCGGTGATTGCTGGCTGCCTGAGCTCGTGCCCGGCGTGCGCGGGCCGGGTCCCGCCCGCCGAGTCTCCATACGTGACTGCACAGAACACGCTCCTCCTGAGTTCTCCTCGACCCGTATTGGAAAAAGGGGGTTGAAGTAAGGGCCATACGTCCCAAGCAGCGGGATTGCCCGAGCCATGCCAGCTCACCAGGGATCGAAGCGCAAACGGGCAGCCACCACATCGTGAGCAAGTCTCGTCTCTGTCATCACATGCTCGATGGAGCCTCCAGCCTCGCCCACCGCTCGGGAAAGCGCCTCAAGCACGTCAGCCAGCGGCCGTGTCGGTGCACCACACTCGAGGCAGGTGTCGGTTCGTCGAGATATAGCTCCGCACGTCGGGCAAACCGATCCTTCCATGACAGCTCCATCATGTAGAAGGAGCCGGGCAATGGCATGTCGGTTGGCGGCCTGAGAGACTCGATCGATCCCGATTGCCCCCAAGCGGCCCGCCGCGGACAGCGAATAGACCTCATCGACCGCGTTCGACTCCTCCCGCCGTTCATATGACTCCTCGAGATCGGCGATTCTCTTCGACAAGCTGGCGAGAGTGAGGGTGGGTAGATCGGCGACGAATTGCTCCGTGATCGCCTGCAATCTCGGCTCGAGAAATGGCAAGAGAGCTTCTGTCACCGCTCGTTGCCCTCCTACGAACGCCAATTCGATGTCGAGCTGGCGTCGCAGTTGGCCCAACATCTCGGCCACCACGCGTAGGAGGTGATTGCGCACCTCTTCGCCATGCTGGCGATGCCTGTGCTCTTCGAGGCCGTGCCACCCTGCCAGGTTGGTCTTGCGAAGCTCCTCTACTTCGATGATCTGGCGGTCGAGAAGCTCATCCATGTGATAGACGAGTACTTCAGCCCTGCGCGAATCGAGTACCACAACGCCTATCTTCCGGTGTTCGTCCAGAACTGCCTGGAGGGGCCGTAGATAGGGAGCGGGTCCCACCACCGCGCAGTCCCAGACACGCCCCGGGATCGTCAAACGCTCATTGAGACCAATGCTGTCGCACAGAAACACGGCCACCCCGGCGCCGGAAACCCTCTCGAAAGTCGATGCCATCTCCATCACGGCCTCCATCTCCGAGCGCAGCTCCATCGACGAGTCATGATCGAGATCGCCTGAGGCAGCCAGGACCTCTCCTGGTTCGAGCAGGTTCCGCAGCCGGGGCTGGATCGACCGCCACTCCTTCTGCTCCGGGTGGAGGCTGAGATATACGGACAGAATCGGGGCCTCGGGGCTTTCGATCTTTCGTAGCCTCTCGAGCGATTTCTCCAGTTCGTTGGGCACTTCCCACCTCTCACCTCGACTTGCGGCCTTCTCTCGGAAGGTATCTGTGCGCTGCTCCGGACGGGAAGGGCCGATGGTCACTGACTTCGGGAGACGATCATGGGGGCCGCGCAAGTCATCTGATCCGACAGTCGATCATCAGGTTGGCCCCCATCGGAGTGGTCACGATCTCGAGGTCGAAGAACCTGCTGATCAAGTTCGCATTCGTTGTGAAATGACCAGTGGGCTGAGAGCTCAGGAAGGAGCCACCACCCGCTTGAGTGAGAGGGAGGAGCAATTGGTCGGCCAGGTGCATCTCGATGGCCACACCCGAGTCCAGGTAGTTGCGTGCCCTGCTCGCCGCCCCGGCTGCCACCCGTTCTGCAGGCAGGCCTCGCCTTCCGAAGCCGGTGAACACCTCGGTGATCTGCTCGCATTCGATCCCCAAGAGAACAGCGTTGCCGGGGCCATCGGCATCGACCTCTTCCAGTGACAGGCGCTCTGTTGGCCACCCCAACCGAGTCTGTACGACCGCCAGCTCTCTTTCTGCTATCGATCGGGGAAGATGAGAGACGATCGCTCGAGCCCAGACTGAGCGGATGTCTCCTCGTTCGGACAGGTCGAGACGCTGCCATGACGCCCCCCCGACTCGGACTCGGATGCGGCCTCCACCCCCTGGGTAGAAGCCAGGTCTGTCGAGGGATAGGGTCAGGTTGGCACCGATCCGCCGCAAGATCGGGGCGAGGGTCAGTTTCAAGAAATCGAAAGGAGGCGCCGCCTCGTTGTGGGTACCACCCTCGACGATCAGTTGCGACATCCCCTTCGCGCTGAGCAGTGGCACGAGGACAGTTTGCAGAAGGAGTCCGGTGCTGCCGGCTGTGCCGATCCTGAAGTGGTAGCTGCCGGGGCTCACCTTGCCTGGGTGGAATATCAGAGTGCTTGACCCCAGGTGTGCTCCCTCAGTTCCGGCAGCGGCTATTTCTGCCGCCGCATTCACGGAGGCGAGATGCTGGGCTAGCAAGCCAGGTCTTCTGCGGCCGGCTCGGATGTTCTCGATGCGAAAGGGAGTGCCGCTGAGCAGCGAGCATGCCAGCGCGGTTCTGACCATCTGGCCGCCACCCTCGCCTTGAGAGCCGTCAATGGCGAGCATGGCGCCGCCCTATACGATCGGTCAGATTGCGATGTCCCGGCGTTCGAACCTCGGCAAGGAAAGGCCAGAGCGAATACTCCGACGAGAGGCATCCAAAGGTATGTGAAAGGAACCGCCTCCGAGTGGGCCGGCGACCAGTGCCCGGTAAATGGGTGAAATAATCTGGTCTTCCCCTAGGCGCCGCCAGCGCCACGGCTTGCTTGTGCCGTTCGCCTCCGGCGTAGTCGGCGAGCCAACCAGCACCCCGAGCACAGGTCTAGCTCTGAGAATTGCCACGGTGATCGCACCGGCGATCAGGCTCTGGCGGAACACATCGACGAGGCTCGCCTCATAGCCGCCCTTGATCCCCACATAATAACGAAGTTGACGGCACCTATGGCTCCGACGACGCCGCCGATGATCCCGCCGATGACGATGTCGGCCAACCATCCCCGCTTGCGGCCCTCCATGGTCCTCATCAGCCGACCGCGCTGGCAGAAAGGGTTGTTTGGAAATCGCGAAAGGCCTGCAGGGCACGGGGGCCGTCGACGGAGGCAGGCCCTCCAGCCATCAGTAACGCCACCCCGAGAGCTTCTGCGACTTCGCTCTCACTGGCGCCCTTGAGGGCAGCCGCTCGAGCATGATAGGCGATACAGCCATCGCAGCCCTCGGCCACGGCGATGGCCAGCGCAATCAGCTCCTTGAGGCGTCCGGGCAAAACGCCATCAGCCATGGAGGCTTCGTGCAGATCCCGAAATCCCGCCCAGATTTCGGGGATCGCCGCTCGCAGATCGCGGGTCGGTTGGCGAAGATCATGGATCACATGCTGGAAGTCCATCGAGTCTCCTCTGCCGTGGCTCCGAACTTATGTCCATTGCAGGTCGGCCAGAAGGGTCGTAGGACTCTTTGGGAGGGGCCCTATCGGGTCGACAGATCGGTGTAGCCCGTCCCCTAGGGGTGGATCACTTTGGATGTGAAGTGGGTCTTGAACCAGTCGGCGGCCAATGCAGCGACACGTTCGAGGGTGCCCTTTTCCTCGAAAAGGTGAGAAGCGCCGGGAACCACTTCAAGCCGATGCTCGCATCGCAGTTGGGCCTGCGCTTCGAGGTTCAATTCCAGGACCACCGGATCCCGCCCACCGACGATCAGCAGGGTGGCCGCGCGAACCTCAGCAAGCATTCTTCGGGCGAGATCGGGACGGCCACCTCGTGATACGACTGCCCTGACATCTGAGCCGAGCTCGGCGGCCGCCCATAAGGCGGCTGCCGCACCGGTTGAAGCTCCAAAGAAGCCAACCAGGTTGCCTCTGAGGTCAGGCTGAGAGCCGAGCCAAACAGTCGCCAAGGTGAGACGGTCCGCCAGGAGCTCAATGTCGAACACTTTGGCGCGGTTAGGCTCCTCAGCCGGTGTCAAGAGGTCGAAGAGCAGGGTCCCCAACCCGGCCCGATTGAGGACCTGGCTAACGTGCTGATTGCGTGGACTGAGGCGGCTGCTGCCTGATCCATGGGCGAATAGGACGATCCCTTCAGGCTTGTCGGGGACGACCAGATGGCCGGGAAGCTCGAACGGTCCCGCGACCACTCTCACGTCTCGTTCGATCATGTTGCTGCACTCGCGGATCGATCGGTAACCGTCGCATCACCCTCTAGTGCCCAGTCGGCCGCCCGGTTGAGCAGCTCGGTCACCTCCCTGTCGAGCGTCTGGGAGAAGTCGGCGTAGAACTGTCCGATGGCGTAGAAGGGGATCGGTTGGAAGACGACGATCACCTCATCGGCCTCGGCCCCGAGCCGGTCAACCACATCCGGTGGGGCGACCGGTGTGGCTACCACGATTCTGGCGGCGCCGCGGGCGCGAGCGACCTGCGCGGCAGCGCGAGCGGTTGAACCGGTGGCGATCCCATCGTCAACGATGACCACCACTCGCCCCTGCAAGGGCACACGGGGACGGCTGCCCCTAAAGGTTTGTGCCCTCCGCTCGAGCTCGATACGCTCCCGTTCCTCTACGGCCCGCAGGTCATCCTCATCGACTCCGGCGAGTTCCATCACACTTCGATTGACGATCCGGACCTCACCTTCGCCAATGGCTCCTATGGCCAGCTCCGGCTGACAGGGAACACCCAGCTTGCGTACCACGATGACATCAAGCGGCGCCGAAAGCTCACGGGCCACCTCATAGGCGACCGGAACCCCACCCCTCGGCAACCCGAGGACAACGAGATCCAATCCCTTCAAATGCTGCAGGCGCCGGGCAAGCTCCTGACCGGCCTGACGACGGTCCCTGAACATGCCACCTCCGTCTTCATCGTTACCGGGTGGTGCCCCTGCCGATAGGGGCTCTAGTCCCGATCGATGACAAGCCCCGACCACTGCAGTCCACCGCCAGCCCCTGCCCCCCATTGCCTCAACCCTTGACTACCCCCACGGGACGAAGCCTTGCCACCTTGGCGGCCAACCCCGCCATGTGACACACCTCGGCCACCTCCCCAACGTCTTTGTATGCGTACGGGGCCTCTTCTGCCAGCAGCCGGACCGAACCGCGGATAGATACTCCTTCAGCCTCCAACCGGTCTCTGACGGAAGCGCCCCGATCAACTCTCAGGGCGGCGTGGCGGCTCATCACTCTGCCCGCCCCGTGGGCCGCGGAGTCGAAGGCCGGATTGGCGATGACTCCTTTCATCACCCACGAGGCGGTGCCCATGCTTCCGGGGATGAGCACCGGCTGTCCGATTGAGCGCAGGTCTTCCGGAAGATCGGGGTGTCCAGGACCGAAGGCCCGGGTGGCTCCCTTGCGATGGACGCACAAACGAGTGCTCACACCATCGAGATCATGGTGCTCGATCTTGGCCAGATTGTGAGCCACGTCGAATACCAGGTGCATTCCGATTGTCTCGACGTGATCGCCGAACACCCGGGCGAAGGACCGGCGGGCGGCGTCGCCGAGAATGTGGCGGTTGGCCCAGGCGTAGTTGGCCGCGGCCGCCATGGCCCCCAGATATGACTCTCCCTCCCGGCTTTGCACAGGCACGCAGGCCAGCTGACGATCAGGCACCTCGATGCCGTGACGGGCCATTGCCGGGCCCATCAGTTTCAGCTGATCCTGACAAGTCTGATGGCCCAGGCCCCGGCTTCCACAGTGGATCATCACGCAAATCATCCCCTCTGCGAGCCCGAAGGCCTCTGCCGCTGCCTGGTCGACCACTTCATCAACCACTTGAACCTCGAAGAAGTGGTTGCCAGCTCCCAAGGAGCCGAGCTGGCCTTCTCCCCGTCTTCTAGCCAGGTCCGAAATGTGCTGGGGGGCAGCTCCCGGCGACCGACCGCGCTCCTCACAACGCTCCAAATCCCCATCCCTTCCGTAGCCGGCTTCGAGAGCTGCGAGCGCTCCGCGCTTCAGGACGTCCTCTAGTGGAATCTCTTTGGCTATCGCTCCTCGACCGAGGCCACGGGGCACCCGCCGGTCGAGATCCTCCATCACCTCGCGACGATGAGCCTCGAAGTCGCCAATGGTGTAGGGCGAGGAGAGAAGGCGCACGCCGCAGCAGATGTCGAAGCCCACCCCACCCGGCGACACCACGCCACCCTGTTCGATTGCGGTGGCCGCCACCCCGCCAATCGGGAAGCCATACCCAGCATGGATGTCGGGCATCGCCATTGAAGCCCGCACGATCCCGGGAAGGTGAGCCACATTGCGGACCTGGTCCAAGGTCCGATTCACTTCGGCTTCCCTCAGGAGTCCCTCAGTGGCGAACACCAAGCCAGGAACCAGCATGCGCCCTTCCCGCGGGATCTCCCACACCACCTCACCCTTGCGCTCAAGGCCAGCCATCATGCAAAGGTATGCCAATCGGAGCTGCCAGCCAAAGGCCGATAGTCCCGATGCCGAAGGAACGCGGAGAGACTGCCGGCATCAATAGGGGATAATCCGCCACGTGCCTCATGTTGCGGTCGGCACCAGTGGTTGGTCATATGAGCACTGGGCTGGCGCTTTCTATCCAGAAGGCTCACCCCGGAGCCACTGGTTTGAGTTCTATGCCTCCCGGTTTTCCGCAGTCGAAGTCAACTACGGCTTCTATCGACTCCCGTCCTTGCGCACCGTCGAGTCTTGGCGGACGAGGGCACTGGAGGGATTTCGGTTCGCAGCCAAGGGAAGCCAGCTCATCACCCATCGCCTGAGGCTGCGTAATTGCGATAGGGCCGTTGCTCGGTTCTACGAACGGGTTGCGAGTCTGGGAGAGACGCTTGGCGTTGTTCTTTGGCAGCTCCCTCCCGACTTCGATTCGCAACCGCGGCTTCTCGACCAATTCCTGTCGAAGCTGCCCGCCGATGTTCCCGTGGCGATCGAGTTTCGCAATTCCTCCTGGTACCAACCACGGGTCTATGAAGTCTTGGAGGACCACCATGCCTCCCTGGTGTGGGTCAGTTCCTTGCACATTTCGCCCGTCTATGTCCAGACCGCTTCCCTCGTCTACGTCCGCTTTCATGGGCTTTCCCGTGGATTCGCCAACGACTACAGCCTTCATGAACTGGAGCCGTGGGTAGCGGCCCTGTGTGGCAGGACGGGCTACGCCTTCTTCAACAACGACGCGCTGGCCAGGGCACCGGCGAATGCAGCTTTCCTGCGAGCGCTTCTGGCGGAAACTGGCTCGGAGCGATGAGGAGGCGCCCTCGCTCGCCGATCATGTCCGCCATCGGCGCGGCTCAATGGTGTCGCCGTCGTGTCCGAAAGCCCCGTCCACGCGGCCGCGTGACCTCCGACGTTGCCGACGAACCGAATGGGCCGATCCCATCCGGCCGCATCGGCAAACATCAAGTCGCAGGCTTGCGCCCACCGCGGATACTCCCAAAACTCCGGGGCCCAGACCACGCGGCGTCCCTCGGCTGCCAGCTGCTAGCCGAAGGTGTCGTGTGAGGTGTGTGTCACCGGTAGTGGTCTGAGAGTCAGGCCGCCGGAGGAGAACCGTCGGACTTGGGCGACCACCCCTCGGCTGTCGGCTCCTCGTTGAATCCGTCGGATCAATTCCGAGCGATCGTCGGTGACAAGCCAGGCATCAAGCGCGAGATGACCCGGGGAGTACAGGTCGCCGTCGATCATCACGCGAACGCCGTCGTATTCGATCAGCAGACCAGCGGGGGCGAATCGGGGCGAGTTCATGGCCCGACACCGATGAGCCGCAGCCGAAAGGCCATCACGTCACGCTACCGAGGCGTCGATCGTCGTGGTCTGGTCGCGGCGCCGCTTCGGAAGCTGCCGAACGACTTGAGATGGGGCAGAAGTGCCCTTGGCGCGGTGGTGCTTCGCCGATCGTGATGAACAACGACTTGATCGCTGTAAGAGACCCGCCCCTCAGGGGATAGGAACAGAGAGATGGAGGCTGCCATAAGGATCGCATTGGCGGGAGACACGATGCTCGGCCGAGGTGTTGCCGCGTCGCTTACGACTAGAACTCCCCAATGTCTGTTCTCAGACGAGGTGGTGGAGGTCCTCCGCGGGGCAGATCTGGTGGTCCTCAATCTCGAGTGCTGCATCTCGGAACGTGGCGAGAGATGGCCTGACCCCGGCAAAGCTTTCTTCTTTCGAGCCCCGCCGCGTGCCGTTGAGGTGCTGAGCCATCTAGGAGTCGATTGCGTCACTCTCGCCAACAACCATGCCCTCGATTACGGACGTGTCGCACTTCTCGACACCCTCGATCTGCTCAACGAGGCGGGTGTGGCAGTGGTCGGGGCCGGTCGCGACGTGCAACAGGCCCGTGCACCGGCAGTGCTCGCCCATGAGGGGTTTCGGCTGCGAGTGGTGGGATTGACCGATCACCCCCGCGATTACCAGGCTGGACCCGATCAGCCCGGCGTTGCCTACGCGGACCTTCGCCGCGGTGTGCCGGAGTGGGTGTCGGAGGCGATGGCAGGCGAACCTGGCGACCCGGTTGATGCCGTCCTCGTCACGCCGCACTGGGGTCCCAACATGACTGCTGACCCCGTCCCCCATGTCAGGAGGGCCGCCACCGCCTTTGTACAGGGTGGTGCCACGCTGGTAGCCGGCCACTCCGCCCACGTGTTCCACGGAGTCACGGGGACGGTGCTTTACGACCTCGGCGACTTCATCGACGATTACGCCGTCGATCCCGAGCTTCGTAACGACCTGGGACTGGTATTTCTGGTGGAGCTGACCTCCGCTGGTCCGATTCGCCTCGAGGCGATACCCATCTTCCTTGACTTCTGCCGCACCCGCCTTGCCCGCGGGGAGGAAGCCGCTTGGATCAGCAAGCGATTTACGGCGGCATGCCACCAACTCGGCACCGAGGTGCAGGCCATTGGCGGCCGTCTCGTGATCGAGTGGGAGAACCCTGGGGGCGTTTCGGCAGAGGCGCAATCGCTGCGCCGCCGACATCGGGACGATATCCCCTAGCCAACCTGTTGAATCCCTCCCATTCTCGACCCATGCCAACAGGCAGAGTCGTTTGGTTCGATGACAGGAGCGGGGAAGGGAGCATTCGCCGCGACGGTCATGAATACCCGGTGGAAAGCGCCGATATCGAGCCTGTTGCCCGGGTCCCTAGGGCGCGAGTGCACTTCGACATCAAGCGCTTGAGAGGGGCCGATCGGGCCGTAAAGGTGGCCCTGCTCGTTGGCAAGCGGGTATCGCCCCACCAGGACCATTTCGGCGACCTCGCCGGGGCCCATCACCCCGATGAAAAGGGCCACCATCCTCTGACGGACGATCGCCCCGGCACCGATCGGTCTTTTGAGGGCCACCCGGTTCAACTGGTGGAAGATTGGGTGGGCCTGGCGATGCGCTCTGACCTCCCGACCCTGCGCCTGCTGTACGCCCCGGACGCCGTGCTGAACGTCGGTGCCGAGCACATTGAGGGCCGTGACGCCGTAATCAGCTGGCTGAGGCAGGCATTACATGATCCGGTCAGTCAAACCGGAAAGGTGCGTGACCGAAAGGGTTTGGTCAGCGTAAATCTGCGAGTGCGGGGTGAGCCCTTGGCGATGTCCTTCCGAATCGCCCATGGCCGGGTAATCGAGCAATGTATTTCGCCGACCCGGCCAACCTTAACTTCCCGGATCATCTCTTCGTCCGGGGCATCCGAACCGGGCCGGTGAATCAAGCGCCTTTGCGACGAATCAGGAATGGATTCGAGCGAACAAGTGTTTGATGACAGTGATCCAGACCAAAAAAAACGATTACAGCCGACCACCCAGGGAAGGTGGGGGTCTCATCGGAGATGCCCTCGGCCAGTACCTCGAGCGTATCGGCCGATTCGACCTGCTGACCGCCGAGGACGAGGTCCGGCTTGCGCAGGCTATGGAGACGGGCATCGAAGCACGGCGAGCGTTGGAAGCCGGAGCCAGCGGCGGCGAGCGAGCGCGCCTGGCAGAGGCGATTGAGGAAGGGTGCCGAGCCCGCCAGCGGTTCATCGAATCCAACCTCCGACTGGTGGTTGCCAACTCCCGCCGCTACGCCGGGGGGCAGGTGGACATGCTCGACCTCATTGCCGAGGGAAATCTCGGGCTAATCACGGCGGTGGAGAAGTTCGATTGGCGGAAGGGCTTCAAGTTCTCCACGTATGCGACCTGGTGGATCCGCCAGGCCATGCAGCGGGCCAACGTCAATCTGGCTGCTTCGATCCGAATCCCTGCAGGAATCTTCGAGATCGTGCCCGCCGTGCGCGCCGCCGCCGACCAGCTTCGTACCAAGCTGGGCCGTGTGGCCACCTGGGAGGAGATCGCCGAGGAAACGGGGCTGTCACTCGCTGACGTCGAAAGGGTGATGTCACTGGCGACGACCGTTGCTCTCGAGACGCCGGTGGGCGAGGATGGGGCCACGGTGGGTGACTTCATGGCCGACTATGAGGCGCGCAATCCCGAAGCCGAGGCAGAGCTGCGGATTCTGGAACATGCCGTGCAGGAAAGCCTGGATGTTCTACCCGAGCGCCAGCGTGGGATCCTCGAGCTCCGCTTTGGTTTCACCGGAGAGGCTCCCGCCACCATCGCACGAATCTCCGAAGTGACCGGCATCCCAGCGCACCAACTCCCGGCACTGGTGTCAGAGGCGCTGGCGACCCTCGCCGAGCTGCTTGAGCCGGTAGAGGACATGTGGGCCGCCTAACCGGGGCGCGCTTGGCCCGAGTTCGCCTTCGCCCTCACAGCCGAGGAGCGGACGACCAGCGCTGGCAGTTGGTCAGACATCGAAGTAGACCCTTCCATACCAGCCCTCCTCTCTCTGCTCCACCGCCAGGCGGTGATACGTCACAGCCTTTATGGGCGCACCGGTCGATTCAACCTCGTTCATGGGGACGCCCCCGGCTCGTACGGTCACTGCGAGACCTTCCGGCGCCTCCCTTACCGTAAAGGCGCAAAACAAGATGTCTTCGACCTCCGAGTGCCAGAGGAGTGCTGAGAGCGCATCGACCACCAGATCCTCCAGCGTGGGCGACTCGACGGCCAGCTCGATCCATCGGAGGGCGCCCTCGGACTCAACCTGGGCGATGAGCCCGAACATGCCGGTTGCCAGCTCTCCGATGAGTTCAGCGAGGGTAGGGGCGGTCGCCTCTAGCCCGGTGTCGGCGGTGTGAGATAAGACTCTGTAAGGCATAGCCCGTCAGGCTCTCCGCCGAGCCTCAGAGGCTTCGTCGAAGAAAGCAGCTGTATGGTCGATCGGGATAAGTATGGACCAGGAGGTCATTATGGAGGAACCGACCAATGTCTGGAGTTGGCCGAGATGTCTCAGCTCGTATTGGAGTCAATGGCGGTGGTCGCACTTCTCGATGCCCATGAGACGATCGCGGGGGAACGAACCCATAAATTGGTGAGGGAGGCCCGCGACCTCCGTCACCGGATCCAAGCGAAGGAGTACACGAGCTGACCTTCGGGACCACGTCGACGGGTGCCTCCATCGCCCCCGGGATGGAAGAGGGACCTTTGGCCCTTGGGAAGGGCCCCAGCCGGTCGCATGCTCGACCCATGCCGGTCGATGGGCGAGGCCGGGATGGAGAGTCTTGCCCAAGCGAGGGAGGTGACTGCCGTGGAGTTGAAAGTGTGGACCCCATTTTTGGACCTGCAGAGAGAGATGCGGTCGTTGTTCGACCGCTTTCCGCGGATCCTGGGTGAGACTCCCGAATTCGAGTTCTCCCCAACCACGGATGTGGTCCGCGAGAACGGCTCAATCGTCGTGACGGCCGAGCTGCCGGGCATCGATCCCCAGAAGGATGTTCAGATCATGCTGGAAGGGGACATGCTCGTGATAAAGGGCCAGAAGGTCGCTGAGAAGGAGATCACCGAGAAGGATCGCTACCTGCACGAGCGCCATTTCGGGAGCTTCGAGCGCCGGCTTCCGTTGCCTGATGGAGTCGATCCGGACTCGATCGCTGCCACCTATGACAAAGGGGTGTTGACGGTGCGGGTTCCAGTACCCGCCGAGGCCGCCGAGAAGGCCCGGTCGATCCCCATCAAAGTCGGGTGAGACAAAGGGAAGCCGGGCTGAGCCTTGAGGGGTACATCCCGGCTCCTTTGGTTCGGGGTCAGCGAACCACTTCCTCGGGAGGAGGTATCTCGCGGATCTCATAGGATCCGCCGGCAAGCGCAGCGCTCCACGCCGAGAGTTCGAACGCTCGGGTCGGGGCAAACTGATCTCGCGGCCGTAGCATGACCCGAACGCTCTCTTGCGGTGGTTTTTGGCCAGGGACGCGCCGCACTCCATCGCGACCTGTCTGCGGTTCTCGAAGAAGGACAGTCCCGTCGGTGGCAACCCGCCCGACGGGCGGCGAAGGGCGCCCAATTCAGCTCGTCCTCGGCCATGATCCATGAGCGGAGTCGCTCGTAGAAGGCTGCCAGCGCGTTGGCGTCGGCCACTTCGAGCACCGTGGCTGCCCCTCTCATCCTCGGTCCTGTCATTCGGAACCCCCGGGGAGATATCCGCTCAGCTTGTCTCGCGGATCAAAGCAGATCGCGAGCCGTCAGGCAGGATGTCCTTTCATTCCAAACCTGATCCTCGTTTGAACGGTCCAGCCGGGCATCGCCAAGTCGAGGCTGCTCGCCGCTACGCCGATGATCATCCTTTGATGCTCAACCCCGAAATCGACGCCCTCCGAACCGCCTTGGTCGGACTTCTAACGGATCTTCTAACGAATGGCGCGACACGAGTGGTTACCCGCAGGCACCTGCCATCAGGCCAATTCTAAGAAAGCCCTGCTAGAAGGCACGTTCCGGCACCCGCTGTTACCGCTCGGCACCACCGACAAGGAACTCATAGTGCGATGGACGCGCGGCTGCCGTGCTCAATGAGCGGCGCTTCGTGCGGGACGCCACGAGGTCTCGTGAGTAACGAATCGAGAGGCGGCCTTCGTTTTTAGCGTCGGGGCACCGGTCGGACTGGCGGCTCTGTCGCGGTGTCTCCCGTTGGGCTGGCGAGTGCTCGCTCCAGTGAGGTGAAGAGTTCGAGCACTTCGGGCGCTTCGAAGATGCGGTAGCGCTGTCTGCCGATGTTGCGCTGGAGGAGTATCCCGGCTTCGGCGAGACGGTTGATTGCAGAGCCGGCGGCGACGTCGGATCGGTCGATCAGCCGAGCGGCTGAGTTGACAGTCATGAGGGGAACGCCGGGGAGGACGTCAAGCAAGAGAGCTAGGGCCGACCCATTGCGGATAGCGCCGAGTGCGCTCCGCCAGTTTTCGACCAGGCCGTCGATCCGCGAGGCGTAGGCCTGGGCGTCGTTGCAGGCTCGCACAGTGGCGCCAGCGAAGCCGCGGAGCCAAGTATGGGCCGCGTTCGATCGCTCGGGGCTGTTGGCAGGGTGGAGGTGTCGAAACGCGGTCAGCCCCGTGATGTAGTCGTCGGACCAGGTGGCGAGGACGAGGCTGATGGGTGGGACGAAAGCTGGGGCGAGGCCTCGTCGGCGGAGGATGATGTGGATCAGGGCGCGGCCGGTGCGTCCGTTCCCGTCGGCGTATGGGTGGATGGTCTCGAACTGGGCGTGGGCGATCGCGGCCTGCACGAGCGCCGGGTGCTCATCTCCGTTGATGTAGACGGTGAGGTCCTCGAGAAGCCCTTGGACGTGATCGGCTGGTGGGGGCACGAATGAGGCACTGCACGGGTTGTATGAGCTACCACCTATCCAGTTCTGTTCCTCGCGGACGACGCCTCCGAGCTCGGGTGTCGGGGAGCGTTCCATGAGGATCTGATGGATTCCCAGGAGATCGGCGAGCGAGATCTCTCGCGCTTCGCCTGCCAGCTCGACTGCTGACTCCATCGATGCGATGTTGCCGAGGACCTCGACGGCAACCCGGTCGGCTGCGTCGCCACCCTCGGCGAGGAGGGCTTCCGCTTCGACCAGGCGACGGGCTCCAGCGTCGAGGCCCTCGATCCTCGACGAGGCCACCGACTCGGCCCTGAGGAGGAACCGTGCAAGTCCTTCAAGGCTGACATGGGTCGTCCCAGCTCGGTTCAGTTCCCTTATCGCGGTCTCGGCGTCGGCGACGTCGGCGGCCATATCGCCGGGGAGGGTCAGGTCCCAACCGGCGAGGGGATCTGGCAGGTAGGCGTTGTAGTTGCAGCCCTGCCGATCGCGGCGGGTCAGACCCTGGAAGCGGGGCTCCCATCTTCTGTTGAGGAGTTCAGCCATCCTTTGGTTCCGATCCCTCTAAGCAAAGGTTGTGAGGAAAGCTTAGCTTAGAGCCACGTCAAGTAAAGGACGCTGGAATAGCTCAGTCCGAGCTCGTTGATGAGAGGCCGCCTCCGAAGCGGTCCCACTCAGGTTCGGCAGGAAAGCTCCATGGAGGGTGGGGTCCGTCGTAGCCAGCACACCCCGGTAGGAACTCATAACCAGAAGGTCGCGGGTTCAAATCCCGCCCCGTTACGAGCGGAAGAACCCAGGCACTGCCTGGGTTCTCTGCGTTCTAGGAACGATGGGCCCCTGTGCGATCAGGCTGCACGCCTGGATGCAATCGAGCGGTTCTGAAGAAGCCTCACGCCCAGCGACTCTCGTAGGCTGAGGGTCGCAACTTGAGAGAGGAGGCCTGGAATGGCCGCTAAGGAGACGTCAGCAAAGTCCGAAAGTGCGAGCGAGAAGTCGTCGCAGGTATTCACGGACGAGGAACGAGCCGCGATGAAGGAGCGCGTAAAAGAGCAGAAGGCGGAGGCTCGCCGCGGGGCCAATCGGGCCGAAGGGGAAAAGGACGTGCTCGCCAAGCTCGCCGAGATGCCGGAATCGGATCGCGCCATGGGTGAGCGCATCCATGCGATCATCAAAACCAGCGCGCCTGCCCTCTCGCCCAAGACCTGGTATGGGATGCCCGCGTACGAGAAGGACGGCAAGGTCGTCTGCTTCTTCCAAAGCGCCGACAAGTTCAAGGCGCGGTACGCAACGTTCGGCTTCAACGACTCGGCGAACCTTGATGAAGGCGCCATGTGGCCAACGTCGTTCGCCCTGAAGAAGCTCACGGCCGCCGCCGAGAAGACGATCGGCGAGCTCGTCAGGAAAGCGGCGACCTGAGCACTGAGCGCCCGCGTGGAGCTATCTGTCAGCCACCGAGTCTTCGGCCGAGGTGGCGGCCGGTGAGCGTGCCGGAGTCGAGGAGGTCGGCTGCGGTGCCTTCGAAGACCACCCGCCCGCCGTCGTGGCCGGCGCCGGGCCCCATGTCGATCACCCAGTCGGCGTGGGCCACCACGTCGAGGTTGTGCTCGATGACGATCACCGTACGGCCGTCGTCGACGAGCCGGTCGAGTAGAGCCAACAGCTGATCGACGTCCTGGAGATGGAGCCCGATGGTCGGCTCGTCAAGGACATACACGTCGGTGTCGGTGCCCATCTCGATCGCCAGCTTGAGACGCTGCCGTTCGCCAGCAGACAGAGTGTTCAGCACTTGCCCGAGCTGGATGTAGCCGAGCCCGACCTCCACGAGACGCTGGAGCACGACCCGGGCCGGCTTCTCGACGTCGAAGAACTCGTTCGCCTCCTCGATGGGCATGTCGAGCACCTCGGCGATGTTCTTGCCTCGCAGTCTGTACTCGAGGACGTAGTCGACAAAACGGCGTCCCTGGCACACGTCGCAGACACTGGCCACTGTTTCCATGAACCCCAGTTCGGTGTAGACGAGACCTAGCCCCTGGCATTGCGGGCAAGCTCCCTCCGAGTTGGGGCTGAATAGGGCGGGCTTCATGTCGTTTGCCTTGGCGAAGGAGCGCCTGATTGGGTCGGCGATTCCGCTGTAGGTGGCTGGATTGGACCGGCGCGAGCCCCGGATCTGGGATTGGTCGATAACGGTGACGGACGGGTCGGTGCGCGGCATGCAGCCGTGGATCAGGGAGCTCTTGCCCGACCCGGCCACACCGGTCACGGCCACCAGCACGCCGAGCGGCACATCCACCGACACGTCGTCCAGGTTGTGGAGGGTCGCATTTTTGATGGCGATCGTTCCTGCCGGCTCCCGCACCGTCTCCTTGAGTCTCGGGCGGCGCTCGAGATGGGTTCCCGTGGCGGTCGACGAGGCGAGAAGCCCGGCGTAGTCCCCTTCGTAGACGATCTTCCCGCCGTGGGTGCCGGCGCCCGGTCCCATGTCGACGAGATGGTCGCCGATCTCCATCACCTCCGGGTCGTGCTCGACGACGAGGACCGTGTTGCCCTTGTCCCGCAGCTGACGAAGCAGGGTGTTCATGCGTTCGACGTCGTGGGCGTGCAGACCGATGGTCGGCTCGTCGAAGACATAGGTGACATCGGTGAGTGAGGAGCCGAGGTGGCGGATCATCTTGGTGCGCTGCGCCTCGCCGCCCGACAGCGTGCCCGACGGCCGGTCCAGGGAGAGGTAGCCGAGGCCGATCTCGACGAACGAGTCGAGGGTCCCCTGCAGTCCGGCGAGGAGCGGTGCCACCGACGGCTCGTTGAGGCCGCGGACCCACTCGGCCAGGTCGTTGATCTGCATCGCGCAGGCGTCGGCGATGCTGATGCCCGCGATCTTCGACGACCGGGCTCCCTCGCTGAGACGGGTGCCATTGCAGTCGGGGCAGACAGTAAACGTCACTGCCCGCTCCACGAATGCCCGGATATGGGGTTGCATCGCCTCGGGGTCCTTCGAGAGGAACGACTTCTGAATCCGGGGAATCAGGCCCTCGTAGGTCAGGTTGATGCGCTCGATCTTCACCTTGGTCGGCTCGTGGTACAGGAAGTCCTGGCGCTCTTTCTTGGTGTAGTCGCGGATCGGCTTGTCCGGATCGAGGAAGCCCGACTCAGTGAAGATCCGCATGGACCAGCCGTCGGCGTTGTAGCCGGGGATCGTCAGAGCGCCCTCGGCAAGTGATTTGGAGTCGTCGTAGAGCTGGGTGAGGTCGATGTCGTTGACCGTGCCCATCCCCTCACAGCGCGGACACATGCCGCCGGTGAGGGAGTACGTTTCCACCCTCGGCTTGTCCTTACCCTCGCCCCGCGCCACGGTGATCGTGCCCCTTCCCGTCACCGAGGGGATGTTGAAGGCGAAGGCGCTGGGAGAGCCGATGTGGGGCTGGCCGAGCCGGCTGAAGAGGATACGCAGCATCGCGTTGGCGTCGGTGGCGGTTCCGACGGTGGAGCGGACGTTGGCGCCCATCCGCTCCTGGTCGACGATGATCGCAGTTGTCAAACCGTCGAGCACGTCGACGTCTGGTCGTGCCAGCGTCGGCATGAAGCCCTGCACGAAGGCGCTGTAGGTCTCGTTGATCATCCGCTGTGATTCGGCGGCGATGGTGTCGAAGACGAGGGAGCTCTTCCCTGATCCCGAGACCCCGGTGAACACGGTCAAGCGGCGTTTGGGGATCTCGACGCTGACTTCTTTGAGATTGTTCTCGCGTGCGCCGGATACCCGGATGAAGTCGTGGCTGTCGGCGGCATGCATGGAGTCCACGCTAAACGAGCCTGTTCGCTGTGAAATCCATGCCGCCAACCCTAAGGAGACGGGCGCCCGGCGCGCTTGTCAATTCTGCTGAGTTTCCCGGTGCGGGCGGAAGAGAGCAGTTTCGGAGAAGCATTCGTCGCCGCTCTCGCATACATTCGGGCAGGACTGGACAGTAAGCGCCTCATCGGGAGTGAACAGCCGCCTCGATGAGGCAAGACATATGACTGGCTGTGACAGACGGAGGGAGACAAGATGAAGATCAAGCTGACCACGCTGCACGTGGACGATCAGGAGAAAGCGCTGCGTTTCTACACCGAGGTGCTGGGCTTCACCAAGAAGGCAGACGTATCCCAAGGGCCATACCGCTGGCTGACCGTCGGATCGCCGGACGAGCCGGAGGGCGCCGAACTGCAGTTGGCGCTCAACGACAACCCGGCGGCCCAGGCCTACCAGCAGACCATGTTCGAGCAGGGCCAGCCTGCGGCGATGTTCTTCACCGATGACGTCCAAGCGGACTACGAGCGGGTCAAGGCTCGTGGCGCCGAATTCAACATGATGCCGACCAAAGTGACCGGTTCGACCATCGCCCAGCTGAACGACACCGTCGGCAACCTCATTCAGATCACCGAGCTGGCGCGCCACTAGGGACGCACGCCCACGATCGCCTCAATGTCGCTCTCGGGCCGCGGTGTAGGCTGGACCTGTGAGCGTCGACCTCGACGAGCTGCGATGGCTGCGCCGGGCCCGCGACCGGATGGATCGCGAATACGCGCAGCCGCTCGATGTCCCTGCCCTGGCCCGTACGGCGATGATGTCGCCGGCGCATTTCAGCCGCCGCTTCCGCGCGGCGTACTCCGAGACGCCGTACTCCTATCTCATGACCCGGCGCATCGAGCGGGCGAAGGCGCTGCTGCGACAGGGCCAGCTGTCGGTCACAGAGGTCTGCATGGAGGTCGGGTGCACGAGCCTCGGCTCCTTCTCGGCCCGGTTCACTGAGCTCGTCGGCGAGACGCCGAGTGCTTACCGCGCCCGCACCCACGACGAGCTCTTTGACCTGTCTACCTGCCAGACGATGGTGGTTACCAGGCCGCGCAAGAGCGGCCGAGGGCGGGCGGAAGAGAGCAGTTTTGAAGAAGCATCCGTCGCCGCCCCCACATAGATTGGGTGCATGACCGTTTCACTCAGCACAGTGCACGTCCTCGTCGACGACCACGATGCCGCCCTTGGCTTTTACCGCGACATCCTCGGCCTAACGGTGACCAACGAGGTCGCCTACGACGGCTTCCGCTGGATAACCCTCGTCACCGATAGCCAGCCCGATATCAAGATCGTGTTGTCGCAGCCGCATGCGGGCCGGTCCCAGGAGGACGGAGACGCCCTTGCTGCCCTGCTCGCAAAGGGTGAGCTGGGCACGGTCTATTTTCGCACAGACGACCTCCACGCCACCTTCGAGAAGGTCGCCGCCGCGCCCGGCGTCGAGGTGCTGGAAGAGCCCGCCGACAGGTTCTGGGGAGCCCGCGACGCCGCCCTGCGCGATCCGGCGGGCAACATGATCCGCATCGAGCAGGGGTAGAACGAGATCTTTGCCAGGCGGGCCGGGGCGTGTTGAACACGAGATCGATCAGCTGGGGTGAATTCGCCAAACGTGAGCCGGAGCTGGCACGGTTCGGGGCAGGCAGATTGACCGCAGCACCTGCATATCTGGCGACGGTTCGTCGGTCGGGGGCACCTCGAGTGCATCCGGTGACACCGATCTTCACTGCCGACGGGCTGTTTCTGTTCATGGAGCCGACCTCTCCCAAAGCCAGAGATCTCCGAGAGCGGGATGGTTCGCCGTGCACAACGGTGTCCCGGACAACGCAGGCTCCGGTGGCGAGTTCTACGTCAGCGGCCGTGGCCTCGCCATGGACGATCCAGACGTGTGGTCGCATGTGGCCCACGCTGCGAGCTACACCTCGGCCGACTGTTACATCCTGTTCGAGATGCAGCTGAGCGAGGCCCGCTGCCACGGGTACGGCGACGTGCCGTTGCCCTCCACGCGGAAGTGGTCGGTCGACCAATAGGCGAGTTGTCGCTTCCATCGGGATAAAGCGGGGGCTGCCGTGGGAGTCGAAGAGAGCGTTTCCGAGACGGTACCTGCGATTATCGACGAAGCGTTTTGGTGATTGATGCATTGCGAGACACGACCCTTCCTCGAGGCCCTGCTATCACGGGCTCCCCAAGCCCTCGATCGGCCATCGCGCAAGAGCGTGCGATGGGACCGCCAAGAGCACGAAACGATGCGAACCAACAATGGCCCCCGACCAGGCCTTTCGCGCGCGTCCCCAGGTCAGGCGATACCCCGGATCGGGCTCACAACCCGAAGGTCGCGGGTTCAAATCCGGCCCTCCCTTCAGGTTCGGCGTGCAAGAACTCGCCCGCGAGGTCGGCGAGCGCCTGTCGGCAGGCATGCAGCTCCTCGCATCCGCGCTCGGTCGCCCGATAGAGCCTACGTACCCGCCCCTCGGCGAGTTCTTCCCAGGAGATCTGTCGATGTCAAGAGGGATTGGGGGACTTTATGAGCAAACGGTCGTCCGAAGAACTCGCCAGAAAGCTCACCGTCACCGACGCGGTCATCATTGGCATTGGCGCCATGATCGGGGCGGGGGTGTTCGCCGCACCTGGCCCCGCCGCCGCCGCTGCCGGGACATGGCTGCTGGCCGGGCTCGCGATCGCCTCCCTGGTCGCCTACGCGAACGCCACCTCCTCGGCCCAGCTCGCAGCCCTATACCCCGAAGCTGGCGGAACCTATGTATACGCGCGCGAACGACTCGGCGACTACTGGGGCTTTCTCGCCGGCTGGGCCTTCGTCGTCGGCAAGACAGCAAGTCTGGCAGCGATGGCACTGACTTTCGGCTCGTACGTTGCCGAGGACCTTGCCCGCCCGCTCGGCATCGGCGCCGTCGTGGCGATGGCGGTGGTCAACTACCTCGGCGTCGAGAAGACCGCCCGGTTGACCCGCCTCATCGTCGCGCTCATCCTGGCGGCGCTGGCAGTCGTGATCTCCGCTTCCCTCCTCGGAGGGCGGGCCACAGCCGCCAACCTCAGCGGCGAGCTGCCGGGTGGGGTATGGGGTGTGTTCCAGTCTGCCGGGCTGCTCTTCTTCGCTTTCGCCGGCTACGCCCGCCTCGCCACCCTCGGGGAGGAGGTCCAGGACCCCAAGGTCACCATTCCCAGGGCAATCCCTATCGCCTTGGGGATCGTCGTCGCCATTTACACGGTCGTACTCATCGCCGTGCTGCTGGCCGTCGGCCCCGAGTCCATAGCCAGCTCACCCGCACCGCTCGCTACTGCCCTTGGAGCGGGCGACTGGGCGGCGCTTGTGCCGGTGGTGCGGATAGGTGCCGCGATCGCTACCGCAGGGGTCCTGCTGTCGCTGCTCGCCGGAGTCAGTC
>Ga0326597_10001867_pt1 | contig 32518 bp, 28 predicted proteins | sample RVTome_12_FD_203789 | JGI IMG/M metagenome (GOLD analysis project Ga0326597, IMG submission 203789) | Soil microbial communities from uranium-contaminated site in the Upper Colorado River Basin, Wyoming, United States - RVT100D185 | ecosystem: Environmental > Terrestrial > Soil > Contaminated >...
GGAACCCCCTGAAGTTCTGGCAACCCGAATGAAGCACTGCCGAGGCGGCCTCTGACCGACCTCGAAAGCACCAGCGTTGGGTCTAGAACGAGTCCCAAGGGCACACCCCGCAGGCGCCGCGCCCCCCCTTCCCCCCGCGGGGGGAAGGGGGGCGAGACCGAAACCCAATCGAACATCGAAACCCTCCCAAAGAACCCTTGACTGGGCTAAACCAGCCGAATCCCTTCGGCGATCCAGGCCCGCAGGGCCTGCCTGCCGCAGGCAGGCCTGTTGCGCGCGCGTGGCAGAGGCATGGTGAGAAATGCGGGCGAGCTACTCCCTGCCGTCGCGTTCGGCGCCGTCCCCGATCCATGTCGGACCGCTGCGCAACAATGCGAGCAGCTCGATTCCGCTCTTGGCAGTCACCGCCGCCTGGCGGAGGGTCGAACTGCGGAACAGACGCGCGATGTCGGCGAGGATCTCGAGGTGTCCGCGCTCGTCCCCGCTTCCGGTCACCACGAGGAAGATGATCTGGGCCGGCTTGCCATCGGGCGCATCGAAGTCGATCCCGCGACTGGAGACACCCAAGGCAACCACCGGCCGCGCGACGCCCGGCAGGCGAGCATGGGGGGTGGCGACGAGCTCTCCGAGCCCCGTCGGCATCAGCTCTTCACGAGCCCAGGCGGCGGCGAAGACCTGCTTCGCGTCCAGTCCCGACGCCGCGCCGAGGGCCTCGGCGAGCCGCTCGATGGCGGCGCGCCGGTCGATCTCGCCGAGATCTGGCACGAACGCGCGGGCCGGCAGGTGGTCCACCAGACGGCACGGCGTGTGGCGCCGCAACACGTTCTTGATGAGCGGCCCGCTGGCCAACGAGGTGAGCACCGCCATGATCACCAGCGCCACGAATAGCCGCTCGTCGATCACGTGCGCCTCGAGGGCCGAGAGGCCCAGGATGATCTCCATGGCGCCACGCGCGTTCAGGCCGAAGCCGACGGCCCAGGATTCGCGGGCGCCCAGGCCACCGGCGCGCGCCCCGAGGACACTGCCGAGGACCTTGCCGGCGGAGGCCGCGACGACGACGAACAACACGAGGCCCAGATCGAAGTGGGCGACGAAGTCCAACTTCAGCCCGATCCCGGCGAAGAACAGCGGCGCGAAAAACGAGGAGACGAAGTCGTCGACCACCGCCACCGTACGGCGGCGCAGGTGCCGGGAGTCGCCGATCGCCACGCCGACCAGAAATGCCCCGAAGATGGCGTGCACGCCGATCCACTCGGTGAATCCGGCTGCCAGAAGCGCCAGGCTCAGCGCGAACGCGAGGACCCCCGCGGGCCACGAGGTGTGGGCGTGGATCCACGGCAGCGACCAATCCACGATCCGCCGCACGCCCGCGATCATCACCACGGCGAAGACCAGCACGAGCGCGACGGTGGCCGCGGGGGAGAAGACGCGGCCTTCGCCACCGAGCGCGCCAAGCACGACGGCGAAGACCATCCACCCGACCAGATCCTGGAGCACGGCGGACGTGACCATCAGCATGCCGAGGTCGGTTTGGAACACGTCCAGATCGCGCAATGTCCGGACAATGACCGGCAGGGCGGAGATCGACATCGCCGTGCCGAGGAAGAGGGCGAATACCCACGGCGGGGCCACCGGGTGGTGGCCAAGCCAACGGGGCACCAGCCACGCGCTGCCGCAACCCACGGCAAACGGGATGGCCATCCCGGCCAGGGAGATGGAGAGCGCCGCCCGTCCCTGACGCCACACCGAGCCGAGATCCACCTCCAGACCCGCCATCAGCAGAAACAGCGCGGCGGCCAGGGCCGTGAGCCCGTCGCGCACGTTGGCGACCGGCCCGCTGAGGGGGAAGAGCGCGTGGCCAACGGCGGGGAAGAGCGCGCCCAGGCACGTCGGGCCGAGCACGATGCCCGCCACGATCTCCCCGACGATCGCGGGCTGTTCCAGACGCCGCGCGAGCTCGCCAAACACTCGCGCCACGACGAGCAGGGTGCCCACGGAAAAAAACGTCAGCGAGATGTCGAGCGCGTGGAGGCCACCCATGTCTTCTCCGAAGGTCGTGAGGGTCGTGAGTCGCTCGGGGCTGCACTATCGCATATCAGGAGTCGCCGCGGAGCCGAGTCTGCCCATCGCGGCTGAGCGGAGGGAAGGCCGCGCGCGGCAAAGATCTTCCCGGCCGTGCGCCCGCTGTGCCTTAATCCGCATTTCTCACCAGGGATCGTGGCGAGACCGTGCCAACGCGCGTAGATCCTGGCTGGCCCGCGGGAGGAGCCGAATCCCTTCGGCGACGGAAGGCCCTTCGGGCCTGCCGCGGCCACTGGCCGCGGGTCGCCGGTGCAACCGGCTCCTACCTCGGACGAGGACCCGGCCAGGAGATGCGGGCGGTGGCGCGGTCGCAGCGGATTCAGGGTGAGAAATGCGGGTTAACCAGTGCCCGCGGCTACTCGACCTGCCGCACGGTCTGCGCCCCACCGTCCGCGAGGATGCGTTCGACGCGCCCGCGCCATGCGGCGCGGAAGCGTTGGCGCACGGCGTCCTCCGCGGTGCCGGAGAGCACGGCCTGGAGGTCCGCGCCCAGGGTGGGCGCGGGGGCGATCGCGGCGGGGTCGTAGCGCAGGGTGACGCGCGTGCCGGTGGCGATGCGTTCGAAGGTGACGCCGGTGGCGAACGCCGCACCGGCTCCGGCAAAGGCCATCAGCCCCTTGCGCACGTGCTGGCCACCGAGGCCGTGGAAGCCGTTCTCCGCGGCGGCGCCGGTGAGCAGGGTGAGGACCTGGCTGATCGGCCCGTTGACGCCCTCATCCGGCCGGCCGTGGAGGGTGACGCGGAGGTCGCCCCGTTGCGGGAGCGCGTCGCGATACAAGAGATCCACGGCACGCCTGGCCATGAGGAAGGCCCCGGCAACGGTCGGGCAGGCGTGGCCCGCGAGCCGCACCGCATCGTCGAAGCGGTAGGTGTACACGCCGTCCCCTGCACCGAGCACCGCCCCGAGGGGATCGTAGATGCGCAGGGTCTGGCTGTCCGGGAACATCAATGGTTCCGTGTCGGTCATGGATTTCTCACAGTCTGTTCGATGGCGGGTCGATCGCCGCAAATCTGCGAAATCTGCGGCGATGAACGACGAAAAAACGCTTGCCGTCGGTTGTTTCGCCGCAGAGTACGCGGACCCGCGCAGCGACTGGGAGTCCGCGGCGTAGACGCGATTTGCAGCAGGAGGAACTGGGGGGCGCAAGGTTAATTCGTGACATTGTCGCCCAAGTAATCCGGTAAACATTACGGCGTTTACTTGCTTTGGCGGCCGTTTCGCGACAGCTTCCCCCGCGCCGCGCGATCCATGCGCCCCTCCTCCCCCTTCCGGACCTCGCCCTGCGCCTTGGCGGCGCAGTGTTCGACCATGATGCGCACCTTCTCGTTGATCGCGTGCGGGTGCAGCTCGACGAACGACTTGAGCAGGTACTCCGCCTTCTGCCTGTCGTAGCGCGGGTCGTCCTCGACCTTCTTGAGCAGGCGCCAGTAGGCTTTGTAAGTCGCGTAGTTGGCGAGCACGTCGAGGGTCTGCTCGAACTGCCGCATCGTCGCCTGGAGCTGGCGGTCGAGGACGCGCCGGTCGGTGATGACCACGATCGAGTCGAAGACGCGCCGGTCGGTGGCGTCGTGGAGTGTGGCGAGCTGGTGGGCGAGCCAGGCGATGGTGAAGCTCTTGCCGCTGCCGGCCGAGTGCTGGATCAGGTAGCGCTGCCCCGGACCGCGAGATCGCGCGTCGGCCACGAGCCTGCGCACGCAGTCGAGCTGCTGGTAGCGGGGAAAGATCAGGAACCGCCGGCCGGTCTTCCGCCCCTTCTTGTCCTCCTCCTCGACCTCGTGGATGAACTGGCGCACGAGGTCGAGGACGCTGTCCCGCGACCACGTCTCCTCCCAGAGATAGGCACTGGCATAGCCCTTGCGCGTGGGCGGCACGGGCGGATTGCCGGCGCCGCCATACTTGCCTTGGTTGAAGGGCAGGAAGCGTGTCTTCTTGCCGGCAAGGTGCGTCGTCACGTAGACGAGGTCCGGGTCCACGGCGAAGTGCGCGAGGCAGCGGCCGTACTTGAGGAGCGGCTCGCGCGGGTCGCGATCGGTCTGGTACTGGCGGATCGCGTCCTCGACGTCCTGGCCATTGAGCGGGTTCTTCAGCTCGGCGGTGAAGACGGGCAAGCCGTTCAGGAAGAGCACCAGGTCGAGGCTCTTCTCGTTCTTGGTGCTGTAGTGGAGCTGGCGCACCACGGCGAAGAGGTTCGCCGCGTGCAGCCGCCGCGTCTCCTCGTTGAGCCCGCTCGCGGGCCGGAACCAGGCGAGCCGGAACTTGCAGCCCGAGTCCTTGATCCCGTTGCGCAGCACGTCGAGGGCGCCGCGCCGCTCGATCTCGGCGGCGCGGCGCCTGAGGAACTGCTCCCGGACCGCCTCCTTGCCGTGGTGCTGTTCGAGCCTCTGCCACTCCTTGGGCTGCGTGGCGAGGACGAAATCCACCCCGTCGCGGGGCAAGAGGCAGAGCGTGCGGTCGTAGTCCTCCGACTTGCGCTTGCGATAGCCGCCCGGCGGCGTGTCCCCGTAGGGCGGCGGCGTCTTGCGCACCGCGGAGGCAAAGCCGGCGCAGGCGCCTGCCTGCGCCGCGGCAGGCAGGTCCGGCCCGTGCCGGAGCAGCGCGCACTCGATCGCCTCTTCGAAAGAGCGTTCGGAGATCTCGGGGCTCATGCGGCTTCGGTCCCTTCGTTCAGGACCGCGAGGTAGCGGTCATAGATGAAGAGGCGGTTGCGGCGCTTGCCTGTCAGTTCGCGGGCGATCTGCATCTCAACGAGTAGGTCCATTGCCGAGGACGCGGCCGGGAACGACAGGCCGGTCGCGTGGCAGATCTCCGGCATGGACAGGATCGGGCGCGCCTTGATCGCCTCGTGGACGCGCAGCGCCGAGCCGGCTCGTCGCCCCTTCGTCTCGATCGCAGCGCGGTGTTCCCTGAATATGCCGGCCAGCCGTTGCGCGGTCTCGACCGCGCCCTCGGCGGTCACCCGGACACCCTCCAGAAAGAAGGTGAGCCAGGCTTCCCAGTCGCCATCACGCCGGACCCTGTCGAGCAGTGCGTAGTAGTCCTGGCGATGTTGCTTCAGATAGAGGCTGAGGTAGAGCAAGGGCTCGCGCAGCACGCCCGCGTGGCAGAGCAGGAAGGTGATCAGCAGCCTCCCCACGCGCCCGTTGCCGTCGAGGAAGGGGTGGATCGTCTCGAACTGCACGTGCGCGAGGCCGGTCCGCACGAGAACGGGCAGGCCGTCGTCCGCGGCGTGGAGGAAGCGCTCGAGCGCCGCCATGCAGTCGGGCACGGCGGTGGGCGGCGGCGGAACGAAGACGGCGTTGCCCGGCCGGGTGCCGCCGATCCAGTTCTGCGAGCGGCGGAACTCGCCCGGGTCCTTGCCGCTGCCGCGCCCGCGCGAGAGCAGCACCTCGTGGATCTCGCGAATCAGGCGGTTCGAGAGCGGGAAGCCGGCGCGCAGCCGGGCGAGTCCGTGATCGAGCGCCGCGACGTAGTTCGAGACCTCGACCACGTCGTCGAGGGGCACGCCGGGCGCCTCGTCCAGCTCGAAGAGCAGGAGGTCCGAGAGCGACGACTGCGTCCCCTCGATCTGGGACGAGAGCACCGCCTCCTTGCGGACGTAGCTGTAGAGGAAGAGCGACTTGTCCGGCAGCAGGGTGGAGACGCCATCGAGGCGACCGACGGCGAGCACTGCGGCCTCGAGCGCTTGGTGGAGCTCGCCCTCGAACGCCAGGGGCGGCCTCGGCGGCAGCGGGACCGGCACGAAGGCGCGGACCGACTCGCCGCCGATGCTCGTTACCTCGTAAGTGCCCGTCTCCCCGCGTTTCATCCCGGCTCGGACCCCCTGTTCAGCAACTCTGAATACCAAAACTAGCTATTAATACTTCGTCGTGTAAGTATGAATAGTCGTGGCCGTTGGGCCAAGCCTCCATCTCCTCCGGTGGCGGGTTCGCCCCTCCGGACCCCTGATCGCCGGTTTTCGGCGGCGCGAATACGGACGGCCGTTGTTTTCGCCCGAGGCCATGGACGAAAACAACGCCAGGTGCCCAGGGCGCGCGGTCATGCCGTTTCCTCGACCTCCCCCCCTGCCTGCGCCGGCGCTCCGGCAGGCTCGCGCACGTCGATCTTGCCCGTCACCGCGGCGGAGATGAGGGCGGTGCGCAGCTCCTTGAGGCGCTCGATGGCCTCGCGGACCTTGGCGACGAGGGCGTCGATCCGGGCGGTCTCCCGGTCGAGGAAGGCGGCGATGGCGCGTTGCTCCCGATGGGGCGGCTGCGGCATCACCAAGCTGCCGTACTTCTCGGCGCTCACGTTCTGGATGGTTGCTTGAATGAAGGTGGCCGACAGCTATTGCCAGTAACTCGTGGAGGCCGTGAAGTACCGGACGAACTGAGGCGATGCTCGATTCGTATCAAGGCGCGCACGGATGAGGTACCCCGCGTATGCACAGGTCCCCCAGCTGCGTCTGTACAGGAACGTCTTCCCCGCAGTCGCGCCGCTTCGAGCGAACAGCAAGTCCCCTTCTCGGAGGAGGTACTCTTCAGCGACGTGGACCGGTAGCGACTTGAACGTTTCATCACGAAGACCATCGCTCTCGTCGATGTCCGTGATGCGCACGTACCGCGGGAGATCTGGCTCGTCAAGTTCGGCAGCCTCGTTCGCGCCGTACTTGAGGGGCGCCGCGAGGAGGAACTTCAGCTTACGCACCTCCCAATGTGCCGGAATCTCCCCCAGCCACTCGACGCCGGAGTCCTTCATGGGGACGGTCGGGTCGAGGCCCTTGGTGACGGCGCGGGTGATGAGGGCGGTGCGCTGCTCCTGGAGCAGCGCGATCAGCCACGCCTTCTTCGCCACCAGCGCATCGATCCGCGCCGTCTCCCGGTCGAGGAAGGCGGCGATGGCGCGTTGCTCTTCGGGCGGGCACACGCAGACTTCACGTGCATACGCATCTTCGCGATCCAGCCCGGGGATGGCCGAGTCCTTGGTTGCGGAGTCGAGCCGCGCATTGGTCAACGCGTAATAGAGCCATCGGATGTCGGTTCTCGTGAAGCGAGCGTCGACAAAGAAAGTCGTGTCGATAGCGAACACGGGACGCGCGGAGAAGTTGACCTTTCCGAAAGATCCCTTGCGGCCAATGACCAGGCACGGTGCGAGCGTGTTCGCGTGCTCATGCGTGCCGACCGCACCATTCGACCCGTAGACGTCGATGTCACCGTCGAGGCGAGAGTCGCTTGCAAGCGAATCACCATAGGCAAACCTGCACACCCGCTTGAGATTGAGTGCCTCCCAACCCGCCGGGATCTCCCCCAGCCACTCGACGCCGGAGTCCTTGTAGGCCGGGTAGGGCTTGTACCGTCCCGGGCCCGCGGCGCACGCCGCCGCCTTCATCCTTCTTGCGCTCATCGCCAAGGCCCTCCCGGCGGCCAGGTTCCTCCGCGCCGTATTCCTCGTTGCACGTCGTCCAGCACGGGAAGAAGGAACGCGCTCAGCACGCCCGAGAGATCGCGCGCCGGATCGTTGCCAATCGCGATCCCCGCGCGGCGGGCGAAGGCGCGCACCTGGGCGGGGCGCGAGGGATTGTCCCAATAGGCTGGCGTCAGCCCGATCGGCGGCTCCACCGGGATGGGCGTCTTGCGCCGCGCGAAGGTTCTGCGGACGGCCTCCGCGAGGGTCTCGCGGTCGAACTCGAAGCGGCTCGCCAAGTGATGGAGGTCGAAGAAGTCCTTGATGCGACTGTTGCGGTCGCCGAGGACGACCAGCGCCTCGAGCTTCTCCGCAACAACCGCCTCGCGCGGATACGCGAGCACCTCGGGCGGCGGAAAGTCGAGTAGCGCCGGGTACGCACACGCGCGCGGGACGGGCCACACCGAGTCGCCGAGCCCCATGTCGATCTGCAGCGACAGGCGCGCTGTGCCGCAGCGCGCGGGCAGCGTCGCCCGGGTGCCGGCGTACTCGTCCTCGGCGCGGATCGCCTCGACCTCGACCGCATCGGCGTCGAAACTCACCGCGTCCGGTTGAACCGCAACCGCGCAGATCGTTCGGAGGTCGGCGCGGATCGCCTCGAACGAGCCGCCGCCCTTGCGCAGGAGGTCGAGGTCACGGGTGGCGCGGTAGGGCTGATCCGACCACAGGCGCAGCAGCATCGCGCCCTTGAGCACGAAGCGCTCCCGGACGTCGGATTTCCCGAGCCGGTAGAGGAAGCGCTCGAAGCAGAAGCTCGTGAGCAGGGTCTGGTAGACGTCGCCTGTCTGCTTCGCCCGGTTGAGTAGCCGCGCGGCGACGGAGGCGGGCAGGTTGCTCTTGCCGGCGGTCATGCGATCGCGTCCAGATAGGGCTGCATCACGCGCGACACCCGGCAGATGCGCGCAAAGCGCGCCAGCTCGTTCGCGCCGCCGCGGTGGCGGCGGCTGAAGTCGCGCAGCGCCTCGACGGCGACGTCGATGCCCACCTTGTTCCGGTACTTGAAGCAGTCGGCGACGGTCTTGGCGGCCGAGTAGATGCGGACGTCCACGCCCTCCACCCGATGGGTCTCGATGCCTTCGGTCAGGGCCGGGCCCGAGAAGCGCGCCACCCGCAGACGCGGATAAGCGAGCCGCGGCTTGCGCGCCTTTTCGGCCAGCGCGATCCACACCTCGGCCGGGGCCTGCGTCGTCAGTTCGTGAAAGCGCAACGCGGTCAGCAGGCAGAAGACGCCGCCCGGCACTCGTTTGGCAACATGCGCGAGCGTGTGCTCGGCGGTGATGGGGTGCTTGGTGGCGACGTAGATTCCACGGGCCTGCCGCTCGACCAGACCCTTGCGCACCAGTCCGTAGAGTTGTCCACGACGGATTCCGTGCGCCTCCAGCTCGGCGGCGCGGACGATTCCCAGCCGCCGGACGACTTCGAGGACGTGACTCTCACGGGGGGCAGCCATGATGAGTCGTATGATACAAAACGTCGGGGGTTATCAACAAGTCCCGACATCTGAGGAGTCTGCCTTGCGGCACAAAACGCCGGCACATCCGCGCCAAATGCCGACGTTTCGTGCTCAGGCCGCCCCCCCCCGTCACCTCGGCCAGCAGCCGCAGGATGTCCTGCTCGATGGCCCGGATCTCGCCCTCGATCTCCTCCAGCGGGCGGGGCGGGGTGTAGCGGTAGAAGTAGCGGTTGAAGTTGATCTCGTAGCCGATGAGGCCGACCCGGCCGTCCTTGGGGTCGCGCTTGCCGATGTCGATCCAGGCGTCCGGGACGTGCGGCTTCACCTCGCGGTCGAAGAAGGCCAGGACGCTGGCCGGCACGCCGTCGGCATCCGCGGGATCGTCGCCCGCGGGGAGCGGCACGCTCTCGGTATCGCGCAGCTCCGGGTCCGGCTCGGGGTTGCCACCTTTGTCGCCTGCCTTGCCGCCAGGCAGGCGGCAGCGGTCGCGTCACGCTCGGACAGGGCGGAGAGGATGGCCTTGCGGGCGGGGGCCGGGCGCTTGAGGCCCGCCTTCCGCGCCGCGGCGTCGAGCGCGCGCTCGAACTCGTCCCGGTCCTTGACGAGCGTGGCCGGGAGCGCCCGCACGAGCTGCCGGATCGCGTCCTGAAGTGCGCGTCCGTCGGCTTGCTCCTTCACACCCGCGGCGCCCTTCTTCTTCGACTGCGCGAGGGCCTGGAAGCCCTTCGCCTCTTCGAGGCGGGCGATGCGCTCCGCGCTGGCCTGGAAGTTGAGCTTGAGCGGCCGCTCGACGGTGACCTTGCGGAACCCAAAGTGGGTGGTCGGGAAGATGCGGCTGACGACGACCTCCTCTTCTTTTCCGTCCTTCGCCACCTTCCGCGTCTCGCCGTCCTGGAAGTTGGAGAGGATCTTCAGGATGTCCTGCGAGCGCTCGAGCGGGATCGCGCGCCGCTTGTCGCCGAGGCTCTTGCGCATCGGCACCCAAAAGGACGTGGCGTCGATGAGCTGCACCTTGCCGCGGCGCTGCGCGGCCTTGCGGTTGGTCACGACCCACACGTAGGTGGCGATGCCCGTGTTGTAGAAGAGCTGCTCGGGGAGCGCGATCAGCGCCTCGAGCAGGTCGTTCTCCAGGAGGTGGCGGCGGATCTCGCTCTCGCCGCTGCCGGCGTCGCCGGTGAAGAGCGGCGAGCCGTTCATGATGATGGCGATGCGCGAGCCGCCCTCCTTTGGCTCCTTGGCGTGCGCGAGCATGTGGAGCAGGAAGAGGAGCTGGCCGTCGCTGACCCGCGGCAGCCCCGGCGCGAACCGGCCTGCGGCGCCGCGCTCGTGCTCGGTGCGCACGGCGTCTTCGTCGCGCTTCCAGTCCTTGCCGTAGGGTGGGTTGGCGATCAGGTAGTCGAAGGGGGTGCCCGCGTGACGGTCGTTGGAGAGGGTGCTGCCATACGTGATGCGGTCCGCGTCCCGGCCGGTCGGGTCCTTCATGAAGAGGTCGGACTTCGAGACCGCCCAGGTCTCGGGGTTCACCTCCTGGCCGAAGAGGTGGATCTCGGCGTCCTGGTTGATCGCGGGCCGGAGCAGATCGCCGTTCTTACGAAGACCGGCGGTGATGTGCTCCTTGGTGATCATGAGCATGCCGCCGGAACCGCAGCAGGGGTCGTAGACGGTGCGGATCGCCTGCTTGGCGCGGATCTCCTGCTCGTCGCCGGCGAGCATGAGATCGACCATCAGGTGCACGACGTCCCGCGGCGTGAAGTGCTCGCCCGGATTCTCGTTGAGCGCCTCGTTGAACTTGCGGAGCAGCTCCTCGAAGATCGTGCCCATCGTCGGGTTGTCGATCTGGTCCGGGTGGAGATCGACGTTCTTGAAGCGTTCCAGCACTTGGAAGAGGAGCCTCGCCTCGTCGAGCTTGCTGATGGTGTTGTCGAAGTCGAACCGCTCCAGCACCTCGCGCATGTTCGGGCTGAAGCCCGCGATCTAGCGGCGCAGGGTCGCGGTCAGGTGCGGCGCGTCGGCGAGGAGCTTGTCGGAGTCGTAGTGCGCGGTGTTGTAGAAGGCGAAGCCCGAGGCATTCCGGAGCTGGGCGTCGAGATCCTGTAGGCCCTTTCCGCGCAGCTCGGCCTGGCGGTGAAGCACCCTCTCTTTGGCCGGCGCCAGCACGCAGTCGAGGCGCCGCAACACGGTCAGCGGCAGGATCACGTCCTGGTACTTGCCGCGCTTGAAGGTGTCGCGGATCAGGTCCGCAACGCCCCAGAGGAAGCTGACGATCGCGCTATGGTTCACGGGGTTGGCTCGCCATCGTCGCTGGTGAGGGCTGCGCCGTCCTTGGGGCGGTCTATCCCAGTGGGCGCCTCCGCCCGGCCGTAGGGGAAGACCAGGAAGAAGGTCGTGCCCGCACCGGCCTCGCTCACCACCCGGATCTCGCCATCGTGGTTGTTGATGATGCGGTGGGTGATGCTCAATCCGAGGCCGGTGCCCTTGTCCTCGGGCTTGGTGGTGAAAAACGGGTCGAAGACCCGGGAGAGGTTCTCGGGGGGGATGCCGCAGCCGGTGTCCGCCACCTTCACCAGCACGCCACGGCGGCCGGCGGCCTCCTCGCTGGAGACGGTCAGGGAGCCGCCGGCAGGCATGGCCTGACGGGCGTTGTTGAACAGGTTGACGAATACCTGTTGCAGCTCGTCTGGGTTGCCTTGGATGGGCTGAATGGTGGGGCTCAGGCGGCGGATGACGCGGTAGTTCTTCTCCTGCTTGAACTGGTGCTCGACCATACCGAGGGAGTCCTCGATGGTGCGATTGATGTCCACTGCCTTGCGCTGCGGCGGGCCGGGACGGGAGTAGACCAGCAGGTTCTTGTTCAGCCGGTCGATACGCTGGGCCGCCTCCGAGATCTGCACCAGCGGGCTCTTGAGCTCCTCGTCGTGACACCGCTTCAGGAGCCACTTGGCGTAGCCAAAGATGATGGACAGAGGGTTACCGACCTCGTGCGCGATGCCCGCGGCCATCTCCCCCAGAGAGGCGAGCTTCTCCTGATGGATGAGCTGCCGGGTGGTGAAATCGAGCTCCTTCCGCTTCCGCTCCAGGGCCTCGACCATGTTGTTGAACGAGGTGACCAGGGTCGCCAGCTCGTCCTTGGAGCGGACGGCGATGCGATGGCTCAGGTCCCCCTGCGCAATCCGGTCGGTGAGCACGGCCATCTCCTTCAAGGGTCGGCTGATGGCGTTGATGATCACGAAGTTGATCAGGGTCAACACCACCATGATGACCAGGGAGATCGCCACGTAGCCGTTGATCACGTTGCGCTTCGCCTGGGCCAGGTCGTGGGTCGACATGATCAGGCCGAACACCGCCTTGCGCACGCCGTCCACCTGGAGCGGCGCGTAGACCGCCGTGTACTCCTTGCGGTTGACGTAGACCCGTTCCAACACCGACTCGCCGTTGATCAACGTGCGGTGGAGGAGGTGCTGGGTCACCTTGGCCTCGATCTTCTCGTGCCACGCCGGATCGTGGAACGAGGAGGCGATCACCCGGTCGTTCTGCAGCACAAAGAGGTCGTTGTGCACCTTGGCCTTGAGCGCTTCGAGCAACTTGTGGTCGAGGCTGAAGCCGAGCAGCACGCAGTAGGTCTGGCCCGCGAGCCGGTAGGGCACCACCACATCGAAGTCGAGGCGCGGCCCCTTGTCCGTCGCCTTGAAGATCAGGTCTCGGTGACCCTGCCCCTGTAGGCCCTGGCCAACGAGGGCGCGCAGGCCGGGGTTGCCGCCGTGAAGGAAACGGCTGGGCTGGATGTAGATCCGGATGTTCTCCTTGATCAAGAGGTCCATGTGCGAGATGTCCATGGTCTGCGGACGCTCGGCGGTCTGATCGGCGGGCTCGATGCTCTTGGAGTAGGCGAAGAGGTTGGCGTACTGCTCCGTCTGTCGCTGCTTCTCCTCCAGCAGGGCGGTCACCATCTCGCGGTAGGTGAGGCTCTCCTTGCTGGTGCTCTCGTCGATCTGCTGGGACAGGATCCGCGCCACCAGCACCACCACCACCACGATGGCGGCGAAGGAAAAGATGATGAACGGAAAGAGGATCTTGTTCTGGATCGTCTTCCGCTCGAAGAACAGGTCGCGGAAGAAGGCGGTGTACCTACCCATGGCGGACGGCTCGTCTATGCGCGGGGGAGGCGTCCAGCGGGTAGGGGCCCCCGGTCGGGCGCCTGCGGGAAGGGGGGTCAACCAAAGATATTCGCCTCAATCCGCATCCGGCGGCTGAAAGAACCACAGGAAGAAGCGCGCGAACAGCACACCGATCACGGCGCCGGCGATGACGAGCACCACGAAGACCACGGCACCGAGGGCGATCTGCGCGACGATGAACTCCCCCCAGCGCGGTCCGAGGGCGTCGCGGACGGCCTTGCCCCAGCCGCCGCGCTGGTCGGGCGGCAGAAAGCGATCGATGGAGCCCGCGATGGCCAGGGTCACGATCGCGCCGACCACCGCCCCGACGGTGATCTCTGGCCGTTTCAACCACGCTTTCATCGCCGATCTCGAGGCGATCTCCCATTGTCCGGCGAGCCGCCGCCGCAGCGCCCCCCGACGAGCCACCGTCCGCCCAGGCGGATTCCCCAGCCCCCTACCGACGGCGCGGCATTGTGCCACGAAGCCCCAACCCGCACCACCGGCCCGGCCGGGCCCAGGATCGTCGTTTCCCCGGCCGCCGTGGCGTACAGCCTGGGCCGACGCCCGCAGGTCGCCGGGCATGGGACGGAGGCGCTGCACCATTTTCCTCCAAGGAAGGCAGGAAGCCAGGGTCCTCCTCCCGACCCCCGGTCCGGCGCTCCTTACCTTGCGCCACGGCGAGCCGGTAAGCTCCTCCCATGTCCGATGATCGCCCCATCCGCAGCCCACCGACGTCGTCGGTGGCGCCGCCGCACGATCGATGCTTCATGGCCGAAGCCCTGGACCTCGCCCGCGCGGCCGCGTCCCTCGGCGAGGTGCCCGTGGGGGCCGTGGTGGTGGTGGACGGCCGCGTCGTGGGTCGCGGCTGCAACCGGCGGGAGCTCGACCAGGATCCCCTGGCCCACGCGGAGCTGGTCGCCATTCACGCGGCGTGTGCGACCCTCGGTCGCTGGCGCCTCAGCGACGCCACCCTCTACGTCACCCTGGAGCCGTGCGTGATGTGCGCCGGGGCCCTGGTCCAGGCCCGGCTCGGACGGCTGGTCTTCGGGACCAGCGACCCGCAATACGGCGCGGTCGGGTCGCAATTCGACCTGCCGCGGGATGCCCGGCTCAACCATCGGGTCGCGGTGACCGGCGGCGTCGAGCATGCGGCGTGCCGCGCCCTCCTCGACGCCTTCTTCGGCCGCTTGCGGGAGGGATGAGGTGTGGGGAGAATGCGCGTTCTGCGCTGCGCCCGAACGGCGGCGTGATCGATCGTGGAGAGGTGACCGAGCGGCCGAAGGTGCACGACTGGAAATCGTGTGTGGTGAAAGCCACCGGGGGTTCAAATCCCCCCCTCTCCGCCATGTTATTCAGTAGACAAGAGAAAACTAGGTAGGCGACCGGGGGCACGCCGCGCCGACGTTCCCTTGTCGATGGCGACAGCACCCACGGAGAGATGGCCGAGCGGTCGAAGGCGTCTGACTCGAAATCAGATGTGGTGAAAGCCACCGGGGGTTCAAATCCCTCTCTCTCCGCCAATCCCCTCGCGCTGGGTAACGCTGCGACGCGAAGGCGCAGAGCCGCAGAGGAAAGGCGTGCAGATACGTCACCGCGATTGTGATACCAAGGATTCCTCGTGGCGTCGGCGCCCAGCACCTGACCGAAGCGTGATCACACATCGAGATTGGCCACCTGCAGGGCGTGCCTCTCGATGAAGGCGCGGCGGGGCTCTACCACGTCGCCCATGAGGACGGTGAACATCTCGTCCGCGGCGATCAGGTCGTCGAGGCGGACCTGCATCAGGGTGCGGCGCTCCGGGTCCATGGTGGTCTCCCAGAGCTGCTCCGGGTTCATCTCCCCAAGCCCCTTGTAGCGCTGGATCGTGAGACCGCGCTTGCCCACCGCCTGGATGTGGTCGGCGAGGGCCTCGATCGTGGCTAGCTCCAGGCCGCCGTCCGCGACCACGGCCTCGGCCCCCTCTTCGGCGCCCGATTCCTCGCCGGCGGTCTCGTCGTCCCCGGCCTTGGCGCGCATCACCCGGAAGGGCGGCTCGCCCACGTCATCGAGCTCTTCCTTGAGGGCGCGCAGGCGGTGGAACTCCGGGGACTCGACCATGTGCGCGGTGATCTCCACATCGATGCCGTCGTGCACGAGGATGTTGTGGTCACCGTGCTCCTCGTCGCGCACCAGATCGAGGGAGACCTCCGGGTCGTACTCGCGCAGGGCGGCGAGGACCTTGAGGAGCTTGGCCTCGTCGGTGAAGTCGAGGTTGCGCCGCACCTCCTTGGCGAGCAGCCCTTCGAGGAGCGCATGGCTGATGCCGTGCCGCTCGTAGCGCGCCTGGGAGACCCGGTACTCCCCGACCGCCTTGAGGATCCGGATGAGCCGATTCTGTTGCAGGGTACGACCCTCCGCCTGGACCCGCACCCGGCTGGCGGCGGTGAGGAGGAGGTGCTCGGTGAGGTCGGCCTCGGACTGGAGGTAGCGCTCCTGCTTGCCGCGCTTCACCTTGTACAGGGGCGGCTGGGCGATGAACAGGTGGCCGCGCTCGATCACCGCCGCCATCTGCCGGTAGAAGAAGGTGAGCAGCAGGGTGGCGATGTGGGCGCCGTCCACGTCCGCGTCGGTCATGATGATGACCTTGTGGTAACGGAGCTTGGCGACGTCGAACTCGTCGCGCCCGATGCCGGTGCCGAGCGCCGTGATCAGGGCGCGGATCTCGTCGGAGGAGAGCATCTTGTCGAAGCGCGCCTTCTCCACGTTCAGGATCTTGCCTTTGAGGGGCAGGATTGCCTGGTAGTGGCGATCGCGCCCCTGCTTGGCGGAGCCACCCGCGGAGTCGCCCTCGACGATGAACAGCTCGGAACGCGCCGGGTCGGTCTCCGTGCAGTCCGCAAGCTTGCCCGGCAGGGTGGAGACCTCCAGGGCCGACTTGCGGCGGGTGAGCTCGCGCGCCTTGCGTGCCGCCTCGCGGGCCTCGAGGGCGTTGACCGCCTTCGACAGGATCGCGCGGGCCACCTGCGGATTCTCCTCCAGGAAGCGCCCGAGCGACTCGTTGACCGCCGCCTCCACCAACCCCTTGACCTCGGAGTTGCCCAGCTTGCCCTTGGTCTGGCCTTCGAATTGCGGGTCGGAGAGCTTCACCGAGATCACCGCCGTGAGCCCCTCACGCACGTCGTCGCCGGACAGCGAGCCCCCCTTGAGCTTCTTCAACATCCCCGCCTGGTTGGCGTAGTTGTTGAGGGTGCGAGTGAGGGCGGCCTTGAAGCCGATCAGATGGGTACCACCATCGTGGGTGTTGATGTTGTTGGCGAAGCAAAAGATGGTCTCCTGGTAGGAGTCCGTGTACTGCAAGGCGATCTCGATGGCGTACAGCTTGCCGTCGCGCTCGACCTCGTTCGCGAGGAAGACCGGCTGCTTGTGCAGGGCGGTGCGGTTGCGGGCGAGGTGCTCGACGAACGAGACGATCCCGCCCTCGTAGTGGAAATCGTGGCCTTCGCCGCTGCGCTCGTCGTGGATGGTGATGCGCAGCCCCTTGTTGAGGAACGACAGCTCGCGCAGGCGCTGGGACAGGGTGTCGAACGAGTACTCGGTGGTCTCGAAGATATCCGGCGAGGGGCGGAAGGTGACCCGGGTGCCGGTGGACTGGGTCTTGCCGGTCTCCACCAGCGGGCCGTCCGGGGCCCCGAGGGTGTAGCTCTGGTGGTAGACTTTGCCGTCGCGCTTGATCTCCACTGCCAGGTGCTCGGAGAGGGCGTTGACGCACGACACTCCCACCCCGTGCAGGCCTCCGGAGACCTTGTAGCTGGCGGAATCGAACTTGCCACCGGCATGCAAGGTGGTGAGGACCACCTGGGCGGCCGGTACCCCTTCGGTCTCGTGGATGTCGACTGGAATACCGCGGCCGTTGTCCACCACGGTGACCGAGTTGTCGACATGGATGGTGACGGAAATCTCGGTGCAGTAGCCGGCAAGGGCCTCGTCTACCGAGTTGTCCACCACCTCGTAGACCAGGTGGTGCAGCCCGCTCGGACCGGTCGAGCCGATGTACATGGCGGGCCGCATGCGCACCGCCTCCAACCCTTCGAGGACCTTGATGCTCTTGGCGTCGTACGCGTGGGGCTCAGGAGTGGACACGATGGCCATGGCCTTCTTTCAGAGAATCAATCCACGTCGGTGATCACACCGGCATGGACCGCAAAGTGGCGGGCGCTGGGCAGCCAGCGGTCGAGTGGCTCGCCGGCGACCGCCGCGATGAAGACCTGCCCGCCGTCGGCGGCAACGGTCGCCGCCAGATGCTGGCTGCGGCGCTCATCGAGCTCCGCGAATAGCTCGTCCAATACCAAGATCGGCGTGGTGCCGTGGTGGCCTCGGTAGAGCTCCACCTGGGCCATGCGCAGGGCAAGGGCCACGGCCCGCAGCTGCCCCTGGGAGGCGTAGCGCCGGCACTCCAGCTCCCCGAGCCAGGGAGAGAATTCGTCGCGGTGGGGTCCAACTGAGGTCGTCAGGGTACGCAGGTCTCGTGGGCGGCGGCGGACCAGGCTCGCCCGCATTGACTCTCGGGCGGCCGTAGGATCGGCCGGGGCTGCCTCGCCGCCGGTAGTGTAGCGGATTACCAGGGGCTCGGAAAACGCCGAAATCTGCTGAAAGAGCGGCGCGGCCACCTCCTGCCAGGCCGCCACGAACCGATGACGCACCGCCCACAGATCGGCGGCCGCGGCGGCGAGCTGCTCCTCCCAGGCGGTGTGCTCCGCGTCGCTCACCACCACCTCCCGGGCGCGCCGCAGGAGCTCGTTGCGTTGGCGCAGGAGGCGCCGGTAGGCGCGCATGACCTCGACGGTCTGCGGCGAGTGGACGGCGATCGCTCGATCGAGCAGGGCACGGCGCTCGACACCGGCGCCACGCAGGGTAACCAAGTCGTTAGGGCCGAACAGCACCACCGGTGCCACCGCGAGAGTCGCGCCGGGGGCCACCGGTTTGCCGTCGATCAGGCCCGTGCGGCGGCCCACCCGGGGCAGACACAGGGAGAGGGTTGTCACGCCACCGGGGATGGCGACCTCGCCACGCACGACGGCCGCGTCACCGCCAAGGGCGATCACGGGATCGGTCCGTCCGGTGCGAAAGGAGATCTGATAGGCGAGGAGGTAGATCGCCTCCAGGAGGTTCGTCTTGCCCTGGCCATTGTCGCCGAGGATCAGGTTCACCCTCGGGTGGAGGTCGAGGACCTGGGTGGCGAGGTTGCGGACGCCGTCGACCGCAAGGCGGGTCAGGGTGGTCACGGGGCGAAAGCGGTGAGCTGTTGGCTCTTAGCGGTGAGCTGTCAGCTCAGCTTCGCCTCGGAACGACGCCGACCACGAGCCAATAGCTAACCGCCAATCCCTTACCGCTTCTTCACAGGCGCATCGGCATCAAGACGCAGCGATAGTCGCTGCCCTCGCCCTCGGAGAACAGCGTGGGGCTCTTGCCGTCGTTCATCTCGATGTGGATGTCGTCGGTCGCCATGACCCCTAGGAGGTCGAGCAGGTAGCGGGCGTTAAAGCCGATCTTGGTACCCTCGCCTTCGAGTTGGATCGCCAGCTCTTCACGGGCCTCGCCCATGTCCGGGTTCTGGGTGGTGATGGTGAGCTGGCCGGGGGTAACTTCGAGCTCGACCCCATTAGTCTTCTCATTGGCCAGCACCGCTACCCGGCGACAGGCGTGCGCGAGCAGATCACGGTTGACTACCAGCAGGTTCTTGCAGGTGCCGGGGATCGCCCGCTGGTACTCGGGGTAGCGCCCCTCGATGAGACGGGTGACCAGGGTAAGGGGTCCGCGTTTCAGGGTGGCGTGCTTGCCGGCGAAGGTCAGGGTGATCGGATCGTCGCTCTCTTCCAGAAGGCGCCGGATCTCCCCGACCGCCTTGCGCGGGATGATCTCCCGGAAGGCCCCGGCCTCCCCTTCGACCACCAGCCGCCGCACGGCAAGGCGGTGGCCGTCGGTAGCGACCACCTCCAGGTGGCCCTCGCCGTCATAGTGGAACAGCACGCCGCCGAGGGTCTGGCGGGTGATGTCGCTGGAGATGGCGAAGGCGGTCTGGTTGAGCACCGTGCGGAGCAAGGGGCCGGGCAGGGTCAGCCCCTCGCCTTCACCCACCTCGGGTAGGGCGGGGAATTCGTCCGTGGGCATGCCAAGAATCTGGGCAGTGGACCGACCGACCTTGAGGGTGAGGCGATCCGGCCCGTCGGCAGCGACCTCGATGGGCTGGTCCGGCAACTCCTTCACCACCTCGTATAGCTTGCGCGCCGAGATGCACGCCTCTCCGGGCTCCCGCACCTCGGCGGCCACCCGGTCGCGGAGACCGATCTCGAGATTCGTCGCCACCAGCTCGATCTGGCCGTCGTCACTGCGCATCAGGACGTTGGCCAGGATCGGCATGGCGCTGCGCGCCCCGACCACCCCCTGAACCCGCTGCAGGGGCGCGAGGAATTGCGTCCGATCGATAGTGAATCGCATCCCGCTCTCCTTATGTCTCGGCACGCTCCAGGCGGCTGGTCAAGATGCGCAGGGTCTGCGATAGCCCGGGATCGCGTTCCTTGGCCTCGGCAATCTTACGACAGCCGTGCAAGACGGTGGTGTGGTCGCGACCGCCGAAGATCTTGCCGATCTCGGGGAGGGAGTGGCTGGTGAGGGTTCGACACAGGTACATCGCGACCTGCCGTGGGGTGGAGATCGACTCGGTGCGGCGTTTCGACTTGAGGTCGCTTACTTTAAGGCCATAGTGCTCCGCGACGCACTTCTGGATCGCATCCGTGGAGAGTTCACGGCGCTCTTCATAGAGGAGATCGCGCAGGAGTTGCTCGGCGAGGCGCACGTCCACCTGCTGGCCGGTGATCGAGGTGAAGGCCGCCAGCTTGATCAGGCAACCCTCCAGCTTGCGCACGTTGGAGTGGACCCGAGACGCGAGGAGGAGTGCCACGTCCTCCGCTAGCTCAACCCCTTCGAGCTCCGCCTTCTTGCGCAAGATCGCCACCTTGGTCTCCAAGGCGGGTGCCTGGATGTCCCCCATCAACCCCCATTCGAAGCGCGTCTTGAGACGATCCTCGAGGGATTGAATCTCCTTGGGCGAGCAGTCGGCGGTGAGCACGATCTGCTTATGGTGCGCATGCAAGGCATTGAATGTGTGGAAGAACTCCTCCTGGGTACGCTCCTTGCCGGCGATGAACTGGATGTCGTCGATGAGCAACAGATCGACCTTGCGATAGCGCTTGCGAAAGGTATCCCAGCGGTCGCCACGGATATCCTCGATCAGCTCGTTGACGAACCGCTCGGCGGTCAGCAGGCAGATCTGCAACCGTGGGTTGTGGGCGGAGACCCGGTGGGCGATGGCGTTCAGCAGGTGGGTCTTGCCGAGGCCGGAGCCGCCATAGATGAAAAACGGGTTGTAGGTACGCCCGGGAATCCGCGCCACCGCCTCGGCCGCCGCATGGACGAACTGGTTGCTCGGCCCCACCACGAAATTCTCGAAGGTCATCCGCGGGTGAAACCGCGCCGCCGCACCATCCTCTGTCGCGGCCCCGATGGGTGATGACGGCTGTTCAGGCCTGTGCTGCGCGGCGGCCAGGTGGTGTTGGCCTCGGTCGATGCCGAGCTCGACCCGCAACCGGCCATCGCTCACGCGGGCTACCGCCTCCGAGATCTCGCCGAGGAAACGCTCCTCTACCCACTCCTTCGAAAACCGATCAGGCGCCGCCAGGTACACCACCCCACTGTCTCCCTCCCGGGCATGGAGAGGCTTGATCCATCTGGTGAAGTTTTGCGGCGAGAGGTCCGCCGCCAGGCAAACAAGAGTCTTCTCCCACACTTCCACGATGGCCCCCCACCTTTTTGAAGTGTAATTTAATTTCGCAACGTTTCGATCGTATTTTCAACGATCAAAATGCTTGCGATAAGGCATCAAAAATAACGTCAGAACAGAACTCCTTAGGCTCGACACTTAAACTCTTCTGAGCGCTATGTTTATCTTTTAAAAGCCCCTGTTAATACACGTAACTAATTGTAAATAATGGGCTTTTAAACCAAGACCACGATTCGCCACTTCTGCTCACCGCGATCGGGTTTATAACAGACGAATACCATCGCAGCAAGTCACCGAGACTCGCTGTTACGTCAATCATTTCCCTCCTCAGGCTCGCCACCACGAGCGCCCTTCGCGGTGCGGCATCTTGGGCGATCCGGGCCGGCCGGGCATCGCTGTGGAGGGTCTCCGAAATTTCATCGGAGTACCTGGGGATGGGTGGGGAAAGAACGCGCACCCGTCACTCCCCGGGAGCGGAGCTCTGGAAACGGTGGGGAGTTTTCCACGCGTTCCCGGCCCGGCGAAGCGTGATCCGGCGTTGCCTGCGGCGATTGTCCACACTTCCACAGCGCAGTAGTAACGAAGGTAAAAAAATACTAGACCAACTCATAGCCGACGGCATGGCCGGATGGGCCGCAAGCACGGTTTGACACGGCACAGGTGCCTCCCTAAGATGACCGGCTCGCCTTTCGACCTCTGCGAGTAAATCACCGTCCCGATCGCCATGTCAGTCACCTACCAACCGAACCGCCGCAAGCGAAAAACAACCCACGGCTTTCGTGCCCGGATGGCAACACCGGCTGGCCGCCGGGTCTTGAAACGGCGGCGTGCCAAGGGGCGTAAACGCCTCACGGTGTAGTCGAAGGCGAGGGCCAGGCGGACGCGAAGGCTCTTCGGACAGGCCCTTTGACATGGTGGCGCCCAACTCGCCGGTCCGTTCCATCCGCCGGCCGAGTTGTTTCCGTCGGGTCTATCGCGAGGGCAGGATGGTGCGACGGCGGTTCCTCGATCTGCGGTTTCTCCACGAGCCCGGGGGGCCATTGCAACTCGGGGTGACGATCCCCAAGAAGGTGGGCAATGCGGTGAGGCGGAACCGGCTGCGGCGGCGGATTCGCGAGTTTGCGCGGCTCCAGCCGCACGATGTTTTTACCGGGGACGTGGTGGTGCATTGCCGACCCGGCGCGGCCGAATTGGCTGGGGGCACGTTGTGGCAGGAGCTAGACGGCTTGTGGACCGCGCTGCGGAGGCATTCGCCATGAGGGGGGTGGTAGTGACGGCGATCCGTGGCTACCGCTGGCTGGTCTCGCCAGTGACCCCGCCGGCCTGCCGGTACTATCCGACGTGCTCGGCATATGCGGAGGAGGCCGTGCGGCGTTTCGGTGCGGTGCGTGGGGGTTGGTTAGCGATCCTGCGTGTGGCGCGTTGCCATCCATGGCACCCGGGGGGCTACGATCCGGTTCCTTCGGACGGCAGCGAGTGATCGCTGGGAAGTGGACTCATCATGGATCGACGCACCCTCCTCGCAATCACCCTGTCGCTATTGGTGGTGATCGGTTACGGGCTGATGATGGAGCAGTTCTATCCGTCGGCCGTAGAGGAGGAGGCGGGGCGCGGGGAACCGATGTCGTCGGCGGCTACGGAGGTCGAGCGGGAAGTCGCCCCGGTGGCGCCGGCCTCGCCGGTCGCAATGACCAGGCCGTCGGCGGCGGAAGAGGGGATTGAGCTGAGTAACGAGCTGTTGACGGTGACCTTCGGTCGCCGTACGGGCGGCCTCTTGAGTGCGCGCTTGAAGCGCCACACGGACGAAGAGGGTCACCCCTTGGAACTGATTCCGCAGGACACGCGGCTGCGATCCGGCCAGGTGGTGGGACACGACGGGCAGGTCGTCGACGTGACCGCCGTAGACACGGCGCTTGGGCGGCTCATGGTCCAGTTGTCGGACGGAACCAGCCTCACCTGGACGTTGCCGGCGAACAGCTACGTACCGCAGGTGGTCGTTGCTACGGTCCGTGCCGGGGTGCGCATGGTCGGGCCCGTGGAGTTCTCCGACCGTGTACCGGCCAGCCGGTATTACGGCAACAATGGCTTCGCCTACGGCGCGAGCAACGAGAGTGACGCGGAGACTGTGCCGTTCAAGAAGATGGAGAGCCGGGTCGCGGTGTCCGGGCCGGTGGGGTGGGTGGTCTCGGAGGACAAGTACTTCGTCCAGGGCTGGCTGCCGGAGGTGCCGTTGCCGGCCGTCGATTTCCTGGTGGGGGAGGGCGAGAAGCCGGCCCGGACGGCGGTGTTGACGTTACCGCTCGGGCCGGCGGATTTCCGCGTCTACGTCGGCCCGAAGGAGATGGAGGCCCTCGCGGCGACCTCGCCGGTGTTGGCGGGGAGGATCTATTTCGGCTGGTTCCGCGTGGTCGCCGAGCCGATGTTCCACCTCCTGCGCTGGCTCCACAAATTGGTTGGTAGCTGGGGGGTGGCGATCATCCTGGTGACGCTGATCATCAAGCTATTGTTCTTCAAGCTGACTCACAGTCAGCAACGGTCCATGAAGAAGATGCAGGCACTGCAACCGGAGATGGCGGCGTTGCGCGAGAAGTACAAGAAGGAACCGCAACGGATGCAGCGCGAGATCATGGAGCTCTACAAGCACCACAAGGTGAATCCGATGATGGGCTGCCTGCCGATGGTCGTGCAGATCCCGGTGTTCATCGCCCTGTACAATGTCCTGCTCAACACCATCGAGCTGCGCCACGCGCCGTTTCTCTACCTCCCCGATCTCTCCGGCCCGGACGCGTTGTTCGGCCACATCGCCGGCTTTTCCGTCGGGCCGCTACCGCTGGTGATGGGGGTGAGCATGTGGGTCCAGCAGCAGATGACGCCCACCACCATGGACCCCACCCAGGCGCGGATGATGAAGGCGCTGCCGATCGTCTTCACCTTCATGTTCCTCAACTTTCCATCGGGCCTGGTGTTGTACTGGACCGTCAATAACATCCTCACCGTGGCCCAGCAGGCGATCGTTAACCGCCAGATGGCTTGACGGAGTCGCGGTCCCGCCGCTTTCTCGGATGGCGATCGACCCGGATACCATCGTCGCCATCGCCACGCCGGCGGGCCGGGGGGCGGTGGGGGTCGTACGGGTCAGTGGGGACCAGGTCGGGCGGCTCGTCGAGCGCCACCTGCGCTGGCGTGGGGGGTGGCGCCCGCCGCCGCGGACCCTGGGACGGGCGCTGTTCGTCGATGGCTCACAGGGCGTCGTTGACGATGTCCTCGCCGCGTATTTTCCCGGCCCACAATCTTATACGGGAGAGGATGTTGCGGAGATTCATGGCCACGGTGCCCCGGTCCTCCTGGAGGCCATCGTCGACAGTCTGATCGCAAGCGGGGCGCGCCTCGCACGGCCGGGGGAGTTCACCGAGCGTGCGTTCCTCGCCGGCAAGATCGACCTCACCCAGGCCGAAGCGGTGCAGGCACTGGTCGCCGCCCGTTCCCGGCAGGCGGCGGCGCTGGCCCAGCGTCTCCTCGGCGGGGAGCTGGGGCAGCGGATCCGCGGATTACAGCGGAGGCTGGTCGAGATCCAGGCGGAGGTGGAGGCCGGCATCGACTTCGTGGAGGAGGAGATCGACCTCACCGCCTACGAGCGACTGGTGGTTAGGGTCGCCGGGCTCGTCGCCGCGGTAGACGGGTTACTCGCAGGGTACGCCGCGGGGCGCCGCCTGCTGGCCGGGGTCAGGGTTGCGCTGGTAGGGTCGACTAATGCTGGAAAATCTAGTCTATTTAATAAGTTGTTGGAGGAAGATCGTTCCATCGTGACGCCGGACGCAGGGACGACCCGGGACTACGTGGAGGTGGAGGTCGAGTGGCAGGGGCTGGCGGTGCATCTCATCGACACGGCCGGTCTGCGAAACGGCACGAGCGCTGCGGAGGTCGAGGGGGTCAACCGTTCCGTACGGGAGTTGCGCCGCGCTGACCTGTTGTTGCACGTGGTCGACGCGTGCCGGCCCGAGCTGACCCTGGACCTAGTTGTGGACCGACCCGCAGTGCCGACCCTGGTCGTGTGGAACAAGATCGACCTGGGGCCGCCGGCGCCACCGGCCGGGATCGGCCTGGAAGGGGAGGTGGCGCCCGTGTGCGCCCTGACCGGCGAGGGTGTCGCGTGGATCCGCAGGTGGGTGGTGGCCGCGGCAGACGGGAGGGACGGCGACGACGCCGAGGCGCTTCTCTGTCTGCCGCGCCAACGTGGCGCCGTCGAGCGCGCGCGGCGGGGGTTGGCGGCCGCACAGCTCGCCCTGGCCGCGGGGGCATCACCGGACCTGGTGGCCTTCGAGCTGCGGGAGGCGCAGGAGGCCCTTGGGGAGGTGGTGGGTACCAAGACGCCAGAAGATATCCTTGAATCCATCTTCCGCCGGTTCTGCATCGGCAAGTAGGGTGGGTGAGGACTGGTCGGTGACCGTGTAAGGTGCGTCCCGCGCCATGGGGTGATGAGGCCCGCCGGAGGAGTCCATTGTTCCACGTGAAACATCGCGGCCTCGGTGCCGCCATGAGCTGACGCGATGCGCCATCCCACCGCCTACGACGTGATCGTGATCGGGGCAGGCCATGCCGGCTGCGAGGCCGCCCTGGCGGCGGCGCGCATGGGGCGCGCCACGGCCCTCTTCACCCTGAACCTCGACACCATCGCCCTGATGCCGTGCAACCCGGCCATCGGCGGCCTCGCCAAGGGCCACCTGGTGCGGGAGATCGACGCCCTCGGGGGTGAGATGGCGCGGAACATCGACGCCACTGGCATTCAATTCCGGATGCTCAACACCTCGAAGGGGCCGGCGGTGCGGGCGGTACGGGCCCAGGCAGACAAGTACGCGTACAAGCAACGCATGCGCGGGGTCGTGGAGTCCCAGACAGGCCTCGATCTCAGACAGGATCAGGTGGCCGAGCTGGTCGTCGAAGATGGGCGCGTGGCCGGTGTCCGTACGGAGTTCGGGTGGGAGTATCGTTCCGGCGCCGTGGTCGTCACCACCGGCACCTTCCTCAACGGGTTGCTGCACACTGGGGAGGTGCAGCGGCCCGGGGGTCGTGCCGGCGAGGGAGCGGTGGCCGGGCTGGCACGCGCCCTGCGGGTGCTCGGTTTTCCCCTCGCGCGGTTGAAGACCGGGACCTGCCCGCGGGTCGACGGCCGCACCATCGACTGGGACCGGCTGGAGGTTCAGCCCGGGGACGCCGTGCCGACGCCGTTTTCCCACGCCACCGGGCGCCTCACGCAGCCGCAGGTGCCGTGTCACATCACCCACACGAACCCCTCGACCCACGCCCTCATCCACGCCAACGCCGCGCGCAGCCCGATGTTCAATGGGCAGATCCAGGGGGTGGGGCCACGCTATTGTCCGTCCATCGAGGACAAGGTCTTCCGCTTCCCCGATCGGACGAGCCACCAGCTCTTCCTGGAGCCGGAGGGGCGCGAGACCTGCGAGGTATACCTCAACGGCCTCTCCACGAGTCTGCCCGTCGATGTCCAGGTGGCGATGGTGCGTACCATCTATGGGCTCGAGGGGGCCGAGATCATGCGTCCTGGGTATGCCGTCGAGTACGACTTCGTCCCACCGACGGAACTCCACCGCTCCCTGGAGACCAAGCGGATACCTGGCCTGTTTTTCGCCGGGCAGATCAACGGCACCTCCGGGTACGAGGAGGCGGCGGCCCAGGGGATCCTCGCCGGCATCAACGCGGCGCGGCACACCAGCGGGCAGCCGCCCGTGACCGTGGGGCGCGATCAGGGCTACATGGGCGTCCTGATCGACGATCTGGTCACCAAGGGGACGGTGGAGCCATATCGCATGTTCACGTCCCGCGCCGAATACCGCCTCCTGCTACGGCACGACAATGCCGACGAGCGGTTCACCCCGCTCGGCCACGCCCTCGGACTGGTGGACGACGCGGGCTTCGCCGCCTTCCAGGAGCGCCAGGGGCGGCTCGCCGCGGAGGTGGCGCGACTCCAGGGCACGCGCGTCGTTCCGGGCCCCGAGGGGGCCGCAAAATTGGCGGCGGTCGGGGTCGCGGCCCTCTCCCGGCCCGTGACGCTGGCCGAGCTGCTCCGGCGACCGGAGGCGGACTATCAATCGCTTGCGCCGATCGATCCGGAACGACCGGCGGGGATCGGGGAGCTCGGTGAGCGAGCCGCGATCACCATCAAGTACGCGGGATACATCGAACGCCAGGCCCAGGCGGTTGAGCGGCTGCGTCGCCTGGAGGGGGTGGCGATTCCCCGGGAGGTGGATTTCCACGCCATCATCGGCCTCTCCGCCGAGGTGCGAGAGAAGCTCGCCATCGTACGCCCCCTCACGATTGGCCAGGCCGGGCGCATCTCCGGGGTCACGCCGGCGGCCCTGTCCCTCCTGCTGGTCTACCTGCGCGCCCAGGGGGCCGCGGCGACGACCTCATGAAGGGCGGCCTCGCCGCGCCTTGTACCGCGGTCGGGTGAGATGAGCCCCGCGCGGCCACCGGTTTGGCACGGGCGGCTGGCCTCCGCGCTGGCGGACGCCGGCCTTGCCGGCTCCCTGACCGCCGTCGAGCGGCTTGCGGCCTACGTGCAGGAACTGGCCCGGTGGAGCGGGCGCATGAGCCTGACCACCCTCGAACCGGCGGGGATTGTCGAACGGCTGGTGAAGCCCTCCCTGGCCATCGCCACCCTCGCGCCGTATCGCTCGGCGGGCGCGGTCGCCGATCTGGGGAGCGGCGGTGGCATACCGGGGATTCCCCTGCAGGTCGCCGCGCCGCGGCGCCGGTTCGTGCTCATCGAGGCGCGCCAGAGACGCGCCGTGTTCCTCCGCCACGCGGTTCGCGCCCTCGGGCTCGCCGGCGTGGAGGTCGTGGAAGGGAGGGCCGAGGCCCTCGCGTGGCAGGGCGAGGAGCGGGTCGATCTGGTCGTATCCCGGGCCGTGGCGCCGATCGCCACCCTCCTGCCCTGGTGTGCCGGGTTACTGCGGCCTGGCGGTGCGGTCGTGGTCGCGGTCGGCGACATGGCGGCGGTGGCCGGAGGACTCCCCGCTGGGTGGGAGGAGGGTGAGAGGGTCGCCACACCGGGCGGGGTGATCCGCTCCTTTGTCGATTGTTCCACGTGAAACAATCACCCTGGCGTCGCGCCGCCGATCCACGCTACCCTCGCCCCGTCAGCGCCCGGAACGCCCCGTGTCGAATCTCTATCTTGGGTTATAACAGCTTGTATTACGGGTCTTGAGCTGCCAATGGGTCGCTGCATCGCCGTCGCCAATCAGAAGGGAGGGGTGGGCAAGACCACCACTACCGTTAATCTCGCGGCCGCCCTGGCGGCAACCGAGCGCCGCGTCCTGGTGATCGACGCCGATCCCCAGGCCAATACCACCGCGGGGCTCGGTCAGCGGGCCAGCGAGGCGCGGCCGAGCCTCTATAACGCCCTGGTGGAGGGGCGCCCCCTGGGCGAGGTGGTGGTGGCGACCTCGTTCCCCCGCCTCGACCTGGTGCCCTCGGACGTGGTGCTGAGCGGTGCGGAGATTGAGTTGGTCGGCCGATCGGAGCGGGAATTCGTCCTGCGCCGTGCCCTGGAGCCGGTGCGTGGCGCCTATGACTTCATCCTCATCGACTGCCCCCCCTCCCTCGGTCTGATCACGGTCAATGCCTTGACCGCCGCGGATACCGTGTTGATCCCCCTGCAATGCGAGTATTACGCCCTGGAGGGTCTGAGTCTGATCACCAACACCGTCCAGCTCATCCAGCGCAGCCTCAACCCGAAGCTCACCATCGAGGGGCTCTTGCTGACCATGTTTGATGGACGGAATAATCTTTCTAATCAGGTTGTTATAGACGTAAAATACCATTTTCCCGGGGTCGTCTTCGAGACCGTCGTGCCGCGCAACGTGCGCCTCTCCGAGGCACCGAGCCACGGCCTGCCGATCCTCCAGTACGACATCCGCTCCAAGGGGGCGCAGGCGTACATGAACCTCGCCTGCGAGGTCCTGGCCGATGACTCCGGTCGGCCCCCGGCACGTTCCCACCAGGAGGTCACTCCATGACGACGCGCAAGGCCCTCGGCCGCGGTCTTGGTGCGCTCATCCCCACAACCGCTCTCCTGCAAGGGGTTCCACCGCCCCCGGCGAGTGGCGGCGGCGACCGGATCCTTCGGGTCGCCATCGATGACCTGATCCCCAACCGCCACCAGCCGCGCAGCGACTTCCGGGAGGAGGCCCTGGGGGAGCTGGTGGCCAGCATCCGCAACCACGGCATCCTCCTGCCGCTGGTGGCGCGCCGGGCCGGCGGCCAGCTTGAGATCATCGCCGGTGAGCGGCGCTGGCGCGCGGCCCAGCGGGCTGGCCTGACTGAGGTGCCGGTGGTGGTCCGTGAGGCGGACGACCCCACCAGCCTGGAGCTCGCCCTGGTGGAAAACCTCCAGCGCCAGGACCTCAATCCCATCGAGGTGGCACGTGCCTACGAGCAGCTCCAGGTCGAGCGCGGCTGGACCCAGGAGGACCTGGCAGAGCACGTCGGCACGGCACGGTCGTCGGTGGCCAACCTCATGCGCCTGCTCAAACTCCCGCGCCAGGTCCAGCAGCAGGTCCGTGACGGCGTCCTGGGCATGGGCCACGCCAGAGCCCTCCTCGGCCTGCCGACCGCGGCGCTGATGAGCCAGATCGGTGCCGAGGTGGAGGCCAAGGGGCTTTCGGTGCGTCAGGCCGAGGAGCGGGTGCGCCGTGCCCGGCGCGAAGGACGGGCGGCGCGCGGTGGGGGCAGTCGGCGCACGGGGGACGACGGCTTCGGCCCCCAGCGCCGCCACCTGGAGGAGCAGCTCCGCACCCGGGTCGGCACCCGGGTGCGCATCCAGGGCTCCACCGAGCGCGGTCACATCGAGTTGCACTACTTCTCTGCGGACGAGCTCGACGCCTTGATCGACCGCCTCGGCGGCCGCTGACCCACTCTCAGCCGCGCGGCGGCCCGAGGGCGGCGAGGACGGCTGCAAGCTCGCTGGGGAGCGGCGCGCGAAATTCGCGCTGCCGGCCGTTCGCCGGGTGGCGCAGACGCAGAGCCGCGGCGTGCAGGAAGAGGCGTTCCAGGCCGTAGCGGCGGCGCATCAACCGGTTGAAGGTGGGGTTGCCGTAGCGTGGATCGCCGGCGATCGGGTGGCCGGCGGCGCGGCAATGGACGCGCAGTTGATGGGTCCGGCCGGTGCGCGGGGTGAGCTCCACCAGGGTCGCCTGGGGCCAGGCGATGCGGGTGCGGTAATCGGTGGTGGCGGCATCGCCGGCAGGGTCTACCGCCACCTTGCGGCGCCCGGCGTCGTCGCCGGCGGGATCGGCGCGCCGCAGGGCGGCGTCGAAGCGCCCGGCGGCCGGGTCTAGCACCCCCTGCACCAGGGCGAGATAGGTCTTGGCGATGCCGCCCGTGAGGAATTGCCGATGGAGGTCCGCCAGGGCGTCTTCGCGGGCGAGGACCAGCACGCCGCTGGTCGCCGCGTCGAGGCGGTGGGCCGGCTGCCAGGCCGAGTAGCCGGCGGCGCGCAGCCGGGCGAGGAGGGTGGTGGCCGGAATGATGCCGCTGCCGCCGTGGACCGCCACGCCGGCCGGCTTGTCCACGACCAACAACGTGGCGTCGTGGAAGAGAATGGGGATCATGGAGGGAAAGTAGACGGTAGGTAGTAGACAGTAGGCGGGGTGTTGTCACCGAGACACAGCAGGCAACCTCCCCCTGTCTACTGTCTACTACCTACTGTCTACCAACCATCTATACTCCGCCCGTCACCAGCGGAGGAACGCCCATCGACCAGACCATTCACGGGAATTGCCACGGCCTGAAGGCGAGCGAGCGACGCCAGCTCGAGCGTCTCTACCGGCGGCGCATGGGGCGGGGCGAGTGGCTCAGCCCGGAGGCGGCGCGCCAGCTCACCGAGGCCTCGCACGGCCTCGGCCGGCAGGTCGGTCTGCTGATCGGCCGCGATGGCAAGGTGAGCCACGTGATCCTCGGCGACCAGCGCCAGATCACCATCCCGAAGCTCGACAAGTACCGCACCGGCCCCCAGGGCCTCAAGGGGTTGCGTCTGGTCCACACCCACCTGGGCGGCGAGCCCCTGTCCCGGGACGACCTCGCCGACCTGGCCCTGCTGCGCCTCGATCTGATCGCGGCCCTCACCATGACCGCCGATGGACTCCCGGCGGCGGCGAGCCTCGCCCACCTGCGGCCGGCGGGGGAGGGGGACACGCCATACACGGTCCTGCCCACCACCGACTTCCACCGCATCGACCTCGACTTCGCGACCTTCATCGACGAGCTAGAGGGGTCGCTGCGCGCCGCCTTCGCCGCGGTGGCGGTGGCGCAGCAGGAGGGGGCGGTCCTCCTCGGCCTCTTCCCGCCCGCCGCGGACCCCGAGGACACGATGGAGGAGCTGGCCGCCCTGTGTCGTGCCTGCGGTCTCACCCCGGTGGAGCGCGTGGTCCAGCACCGTGCCAAGGCCGACCCCAAGACGGTGTTCGGCAGCGGCAAGATCGCGGAGGTGATCACCACCGCCCTGCACCGCGGCGCCACCACCCTGGTCTTCCACCAGGATCTGACCCCGGTGCAGGCGAAGGAGATCACCGCCATGAGCGAGCTCAAGGTGCTCGACCGCACCCAGGTGATCCTCGACATCTTCGCCCGCCAGGCCGGTACCCGCGAGGCCAAGCTGCGCGTGGAGCTGGCCCAGCTCACCTATCTGAAGCCGCGCCTGGTGGGACTCTCGCCGCAGCTCTCCCGTCTCGGCGGCGGCATCGGCACCCGTGGCCCCGGCGAGACTAAGCTGGAGATCGATCGACGGCGGATCGAGGCACGCATCACCCACCTGACGCGCCAGCTCGACTCCCTGGCGGCCAGCCAGCAATTGCGCCGCAGCAAGCGGCGGCGTGCCGGGGTGCCGATCCTGTCCATCGTCGGCTACACCAACGCGGGTAAGACCACCCTGCTCAACGCCCTTACCCAGTCCCGCTGCCTGGCGGCGGATCGCCCGTTCGCCACCCTCGACACCGCGAGCCGCCGCCTGCGCTTTCCGCGCGAGCGGGAGGTGCTGATCACCGACACGGTGGGGTTCATCCGCGACCTGCCGCCGGCCCTGCTCGGCTCGTTCAAGGCGACCCTCGACGAGCTCGCCGACGCCGACCTCCTGCTGCACGTGGTCGACTGCGCCGCCCCGGACTTCCGCGCCCAGATCGAGGCGGTGGACGGCGTGCTCGAGGCGCTCGGGTACGCGGACATCCCGCGCCTCCTGGTGTTCAACAAGATCGACCGGCTGGATGCGGCCTGGGCCGACCACCTGTGCCGCGAGTGGGGGGCGATCGGCGTCGCCGCAGTGCAGCGCGCGACCCTGAGGGCCCTGACCATGGCCCTGGAGCAACGGCTGTTCGTCGCGGTGTAGGCGGCACATGGCCCGCGGTGGCGACCCGGCAAGAGCCGCCCTAAGCCGAAGTTCCCCATGTTCGTCACGGGGTATTTCACCGTAACCCATTGTGCACGTAGGCAAGAGGGCTGTCATCGGGGTGTTTATACGTTCCCATGTAATTGGCACTTTATAGCTTGCAATCGTAAGG
>Ga0326597_10001868_pt1 | contig 32514 bp, 54 predicted proteins | sample RVTome_12_FD_203789 | JGI IMG/M metagenome (GOLD analysis project Ga0326597, IMG submission 203789) | Soil microbial communities from uranium-contaminated site in the Upper Colorado River Basin, Wyoming, United States - RVT100D185 | ecosystem: Environmental > Terrestrial > Soil > Contaminated >...
CAAGAGACTCTATGAAGTCCGAGTGCGGAGAGTGCGCCGATCGTTCGCGCGCGAAGGACGCGTGACAAACCCCGAGAGCGTACTGCACTGGCTAGTGCGTCACTGCGAAGAGTTAGATCGTGAAACCTTCTTCGCGGTTTACCTCGACGTGCAAGGCAAGGTGATCGGCTACGAAGTGATCGCAGTTGGAGGGATCGCCAGCGTAGAGGTCTGCCCGCGCGAGGTATTCCGTGGAGCTCTCATTACGGGCGCGTTCGCGGTAATCGTCGCCCACAATCACCCGTCTGGTAATCCCGAGCATTCGGACGCTGACGTAGAACTCGCGCGGCGCATGCAGTCCGCTGGCGCGTTGATAGGCGTCGAGGTGCTCGATTCCATAGTCCTCGCCAGCGGTCAATTTTCATCGCTCGCCGAGACGATGAACGCACCTGGCTTTCAGGTGGCGACATGACCCGCGGCAAATGGAAAGTATGTCTCCTGAAGTCTGGGCGGAAAGTATCTATCTCGATCCGGAATCCGATGGGCGGATCTGAGATGAGCGGCGCCAATTCGAGCTCGCTTGCAGGGGCACTAGCCATGCTCAAATACCACCAATCTCTTGGTGGCAGCATGGCGGGCGCGGGCGCGGTAGAGGTAGAGTACTGCGTCTGGGACGCCGACTTAGGCGACTATAGAACCACAAGGACTTTCCGCGAAACCTTCTGAATATCTCGAGGCGCCGAGCGTCTCACTCACGAACACCGGACTCGACGAGTCCAGAAAGATTCGACCATGAATCGCTACAAAGAAAAGCAGGAAGCGCGCCGCGAGCGCTACGAGGCCCGCGCCGACAAGGCCCGCGCCGAGGCCGCATCGGCCGACAAGGTAGGGCGCAGCATCAGCGACATGATTCCAATGGGCCAGCCGATTTTGGTTGGACACTACAGCGAGAAACGCCACCGGCGCGACCTGGCCCGCATTGACCGCGCCATGCAAAAGCAGGTCGACGCCTACGCGAAGGCCGACCACTACGAAGCCAAGGCGCGCTCAGTCGGCCGCGCTGGCATCTCCAGCGACGACCCGGACGCAATTGCCAAACTCAAGGCGAAGCGCGAAAAATGCGTGGCCTCGCGCGAGTTGGGCAAGGCGCAAAATAGACTCATGGCAGCGGCCGTTAGAAAGGCAACGAAGGGCGGCGCGCCCGTCGACTTTGCGGCGCTCATGCCCACCGTCGAGGGCCTGACCGAAAAGACGAAGGCCAATTTTTTGGCGCTCGCCGACATGTATCAGGGGTGCCGCGCGCCCAAGTACGACCTGACGAACGTAGGCGCCGAAATACGACGCCTGGACACTCGCATCGAGCAGCTCGAGGCCGAGCACAAGCGCAACGAGGAGGCCCCGGCCGAGGCCATCGAGGGCGAGGGCTGGACGCTGGAAGAGTGCGCCGAGGACAATCGAATCCGCTTTGTTTTCGCCGGCAAGCCAGACGCTGAAACCAGAAAAATGCTCAAGGCGAACGGGTTTCGCTGGGCCCCAAGCGTGGGCGCCTGGCAACGCCATCTCCACACCGGCCGATACGCGGCCGAGGTGGTCGCCCGCAAACTGCGAGAGTGGCTGTGAGGCTGAGCAGTGAGCCCAGACGAACCCCGAATCACCCTCGGCTCCACGGGCTGCGTCTACGTCACGATGCAGGCCGCCGAGGATGACGCCGACGCTCGCGGACTCCAGGACGAGGAGGCGCGCAAACGAGAGGAAATCAAGCTATGACGACGTGCAACGAATTCGGCCAGGTCCCCTGTCCCTGCGGGGAGGACAGTATTGATTGCGATGGCTGCGAGTCGTGCTGGAGGAGAAGGGTTGGCCCCTACTATGGTGTGCCGGACCTCGAGTATATGGCGATGGCCAAGCCTGCGAAACAGGCTGCAATTAATGCTAAAGAGAAATCGATAGCTGTAGCCCGGGCGACGATCGGGAAGATCCAGCACGATGTGCTACGGGCACTCGACGGAGAGAGCCTGCTAGGACTGCCCAATCTGGGAACGGCGCGGGACACCTACCACGCCGTGAATGTGCGAGCGGCCGATCCGGCGCGCAAGTTCTGGCGCGGTGACGACAAGCCCACGCTCATCATCTCGCGTACGGGCCAGCTCCAGGTGGTCACCTTTGGCCACGATGAGATCGTCTATGAGGACGCGAATCTCGATAAGCTGCTCCCGGGCGATCTCATGGCTGTCACCGAGCGGTATAAAGTCGCGCTCGAGCTACATCTTGCGCGGTGCCAGGACTCGATGGAGCGCTCGGAGAAAGTCGTGTCACTTGCGCGCGCCATCGAGCAGGCGCTGGAAGGATCAGAATAGGTCGAAGCGAGCTAATCGAGAAGATCTAAAAGCGAAACGGGGCTCGCCGCCCCGTCTGTAGACCCGGCCACCCTGCACTGATGAGCTCGGCCCTGCGATCGACAACCGATCGCAGCACACACGAAGGACACACACATCATGAAATTACTTTTTTCGGTAGATCAAGGCGAGGCACTACGCCGGGGCATCGACGCCCCGGCATCCACGGTGACACTAGACGTGGATCCCGGTACGCTAGCGCAAGAGGAGCGCGACCTTCTTTCGTCCGCGATGCGCGGCGGGCACGACTGCACCCACTACACGGGCCGGCCCAGGATCACGCTCGTGGAGCCCTCTCTTGAGGGCCTCCATGCCGCCCTGGCCGAGACTGCGGAGCGCCTGGCAGGCGAAAAGGCGAAGGCCGAGGCGACACGAGCAGCGGACCGAGCCGAGGCAGACGAGCGCATCGCGGAGGCTATCAGGACGCCCAGTATTCGGCGTTACCACGCACGGCTAAGTGGCGACGGCACGATCTCTATGGAGCGCGACTACAGCGGGAAGATCGAGTCCATGGAGCCGGAAGCCCTGTCGGACTACATCATCACAAGAGCGTCACCGTCGGCGCAGGCAGCCTACGCCGACGCAAAGAAGACCGCAGTGGCTGCCTGCACTGCCAGGGCGGAAGCTCTGAGGCCAGAACTCGAGCGACTCGACAAAGAGGCCAGCGACAAAATAGCCGCGAGGCAAGCGGCCAATCGGGCCGAGGAGGAGGCCTATGCCAATCTGCGTGCTCGTCTCGACAAGCTATACTCGGCATTTGCCGAGCGCCGAGACGCGGGGTATGACGAAAAAGGCGAGGAGAAGAAGCTGCTTAGGAATCTCCTTCGGGGCGACGCTGGGTATGGGCCCGACTGGCGATCTTTTGAAGGATGGGAGCAAGTCGACGAACTCACGGATGAGCAGTTTGCGCAGCTCAAGGAGGCGAGATCACATGCGCCGGATGGCGCCGAGGTTGAGATCGGTATTGTCTTCGATGGGACCGGCGAATGGCGGCGGGCTACGTGCGACGATGATCCTGACGAGATCGACGAAGACAACGAAGTACTAGACCGTCGAAACAAAGAGCTGGCGATCGTCATCGAGTGGACGGATGCCTCCGGAATCGAGATGACCATTATCAAGAGACTCGAGGATCCAAATGATGGATTGAGTCACGGAGATGTGGCCGGCGGTAGCTAACGCCCGTAGGGGCCACGGCCGGAGCCGATGATCTTGATCGTCGGCTCTAGCGGCGGGACCTACTGCCGGGGCACAGCCCCAGAGAGAGATTGCGATGCGGAAAAGACTACTCGAGGAAATGCTGGCCGAGATTGCGAAGGACCTGCCGCGGGGGCAGACCCTCCGGCAGTTTATTCTCAGTGCAAACCGACTGTTAGATGCGCAGGAATCGGCGCATGACCCGGTGATCCTAATGTACTGGTGGGGCCAGCTCTTGGGCGCCGCTCGGTGTCTGGGGATGTCCGCTCACGACCTGCTGATTGCCTACGACCTCTGGCCAGAGGACGACGAGGAGGATCCTCAGATCGGGCAGGAGGCGCCATGAGACTCGGCTCCACAGGGTGCGTCTACGTCACCATGCAGGCCGCTGAAGACTACGCCGACGCTCGCGATCTCCAGGACGAGGAGGCCCGCCGAGAGCTCACGCGGCATCTGCTAGATGCGACACCCGCCAGCACGATCCTATATGCCGCCGATGACGCAACGAGATTGGAGCTGTGGAGATTTCGCCGGCGATCTGCGGGCGTTGATATCTCCGCTCGAGTGTCACGCGAGGACCGACTCGCCATCGTCGTGTCGATCTCCGTCCGGAGTCACAATTCGGGCAAGGGAAGGAAGAAGTCGTGATCGCCGGCCGCGACCCATCGATCATTTCGGTACTCGGCAAGATCCGCGGACCGGCGGCGCCCTGCCACCCCAAGCTGGCGGCCGCACAGCTAGCCATGAAGGCCTTCGGCGAGAAGCTCGTCATGGAGCAGGCGTCTCTGGTCAACTTTGCCGCTCTCTGGGTGGCCTCTGAGGGCCAGCCGTCGCTCCTGTCGATCCGCGGGCCAGCCTCAAGGCTAATCGCCAGCACGGACCTCCACAGCCTGCCCGATGAGCCGCCCAAGCTCCTACGGGGGCGCCCGGTCGTCCTGCAGGCCGCTAAGGCGAGCGCGCCGCTCTTTGGCGAGACGATGAGCTTGGCATGCTACGAGCTCGACGGCGCGCGCTACCTGATCGGGCTGACCGCATCGGGTAGTGCCATTGTGTCGCGATGGAATCCTGAGTGGACCGGGGAAGATCTTGCTGAGTCGGCCCGAGTCGAGAGATCGCCGCTCGTGGATTCCCATGCAGAATATTCGGCGTGGGCCGTCGCGGCCGCGCAGTACATCGTGACTCTGGGCGTCCTCCTTGACTCCGAGAACTGCCCGCTTTCCTTGCGACCGATCAGGCGGAGCAAGCATCCAGGCGAGCGTGGGGTGTACTACGAACCGCGCGAGGCAGCGGAACCTACCGATCTAGAGGGGCTCTCCGCACAAGTGTGGGTCGTCGGGCACCTCAAGCGCCAGCGGCACGGGCCGGGGCGCAGCAAGACGCGGTGGATATGGGTGGCGGAATATAGCGCTCGGAGATGGGTGTCGCGTCTGGCGCATTCAGTCGACACGGAGAAGTAAAAATAGTGGGAATGAAACCGAGAAACAGCGAACGGGCCCAATGGGCAAGAAAGCGAGATACGATGAGAAGCTTAATATTTGGCATGGCCTTGGGCCTGGCGAGTGTGGGATGTGGTGGAGGAGGAGGTGACCTCCCCCGAGAGGGGGACATTGTGCAGCGTGCGGAGGTGTGCGTTGAACTGTTGGATACGTTTTGCCTCGCCTTTTACGACTGTGGATTCGTCGCCGATCGGGGAGTCTGCGAGACTGAGGGTTTCCGGGGCTGCTGCGAGGATGACGGCCTATGCGGCCAACAGGTCCAGCTCAAAAGGGACATGGCTCCGTGCCTGTCCGACGTAGCCGGCCTTACCTGCCAGGAGATCGACGCAGATGTAATCCCGCTGACCTGCTTCAGCCTGATCTAGAAAAGGGAGAAACCGTGGGAATGAAAAAACGAATGGCCGCCCCGAAACAGACGCTCGAGCACTGCGAGGTAAGACAAGGTATCGTCATGTCGTGGGAGCACTGTCAGTGCTCGAGGTGCATTGTCAAACAAATGGGCGTGCTTCGTAGGCGCCTACTTGAGGCATACGCCAGAGAGGGGAAGTCCTGGTGGAGGTGAGGCCCCGTGGAGACTACATACAGAGGGAAAAAGGACAGTACAGCGTGCAAAAAACACTAGATCAGATATTACAGGAGGCCGCGCCGGCGGTGAAAGACCTGCCATCGGACGCCATGAAGGCAAGGGGCATCGTCCGCGACGCCATCAGGCGAATCGAGGAGCGCGTTCTTCGCTCTCTGGACGGCGTAAAACTACTGGGCCAACCGAATCTCGGCAAGTCTCGAGATCGATACAACGGGATCAACGTTCGAGCCGACAGCTATGCGGCGAAGCTCTGCGAGGGTAAGCCCACGCTGGTGATCGATCGGGATGGATCCCTGGTGGTTGTCTGCTATGGCCGAGACGAGATCGTAGTTGAGCCGCTCGACTTGGCCAGGGTGGACGTGGACGACCTGGACGCGATCTGGCGGGGATACTCCGTGGCTCTCACCCTCCACGTTGCGGCGGCAAAAGAGGCAAGTCTGCGCTACGAAAAAATTAAGCGCGTGGCCTTAGTCATGCGCGAGGCGCTCGACCAGTTCGACGAGCTGGTGACATCGGAAGCGGAACGATGAATGGCGATGAAGGTGATCCATTATGGTGAGTAGTCTCCAAAGTCTCGGCAAAGCGCTGCAAAACATCGCCGACGCGGAAGCCGGCGAGAAGGAGAACGGAGAAATCTTCGGGACCAAGCCGCTGCGCTGGTGGAATGACCCGCACTGGAGATGTCCTAACGAGCACGTCTCGACCGTGCTTTACCGGAGTGAGTTGATGGGCAGGGTGTGCATGTTCTGCGGAAAGCCCGTGTGGCTTACGTTCCCGGAAGATGTCGACGGAGTGCTAGTGCTTCCCGTTTCCGAGGTCCTGTGGACTTACCACGAGGAAGGAAAAATAGAAAAATGATCAGAGCATACAAATACGGAACGCGGACACCCATTGCCCCTCTGCTGCGAGACCAGATGCGGATGGGTCGAGAGTATTACAACGTGCTCGTCGAGGCCGAGAATGCCCGCCGGCGGGCAGCGTGGGGCTCCGACGAGGTCCCGCCGCCGCCCCACGATGACTGCACCGTCAAAGGATGCAAGGATTGTAAAGAGCACTGGAGCTCGCTTACTGGGGCACGTACCTGGTGATCGAAGATGCCTTCGCCATGGCGTGCAAAGACCGGAGTGTGCTGCGCCTTGTTAAATTTCGGAGCTGGCGAGATGGCGGCGTTGCGGCCGTGCAGATACAGAGGGCGGCATGGGAGCGAGATGGCGGCGCCAGTATGTATCGCACCCGAGCGCAGGTCGACAATCGAACTGGCCGGCGAACGAAGCACGGAGGACGCCAGACGCTCGAGATTCGGATCGGGTCAGATGGCCGCAATCCGATCTGGTCTGAGCCCGTTCGGTACGAGCAGCACCGGGAGGCCGTGGGCCGGCCGACGTGGATCAAGGTGTCTATGAAGTATCGCGGCGACCTAGAGGTGTGGTCTGTGGTCGTCACGTGCGCCGACGTGCCGCCCCGCCCCGCGTCCGAAGAGGCACAGCGAGGGGTCGTGGCTGTCGATGTCGGGTTTCGCCGGGTGGGCGACGACATACGGATCGCGTACGCCAGGGACGATCGCGGCAAGGTGAGCGAACTGCTCATGGATGCCAGGTGGCGTGAGTTGTGCAATCGCGCGGATCGAATCCGCGGGCACCGAGACGACAACTTCAACGCCCTCCAGGAAGCCGACTCGGAGAACCTTTTCTCGCTCACCAAAAGCGCTAACGGCGCTAGGCAAAAGATCGAGCGTTTAGTTCGCGAAGGCGAAGAAGTGTCGCAAGAGATGCGCGCGTGGATGCACCGAGACCGGCATCTATCGCAATACGAAGACGGGTGCAGACGGCGATCGGTGAATGCGCGCAAAGATGCTATGAGAAAATGGGCGCGGGAATTGCGAAGGAATTACTCTCAGCTCGTCCTGAGTAAAACGGCGGTTAAAAAAATGAAGGAGAATGCGAAGGACGACGGATTACCGAAGCCTGCCAGAAGGCAGGGGCAGAACGCGGCACCAGGTGAGCTGCTGGACTGGCTCGTGATGGTGTTCGGTCGGGCCGAGGTGGCCATCGTTAAACCCATCCACACGACTGATACATGCGTGTCGTGCGAGCACGTAAACGATCACGGACCAGAAACCATTGTCGTCTGCGAGGAGTGTGGTGCTGCGCTCGATCGGGACGAGGCAAGCACCCGAAACATGATGGATCTGTGGGTAAATGGAGAGTGTGAGAAACCAACCGCTCGCAAAGCGTCCGCTAAGTTTGCCAAAAAGCACAAGACTGAGGATAAGGATGACAATGCCAGCCCAGCGGCCTAGAAGCTGGGACATGCGAAAGTTCCTTGTGTTCGGCGCGACCATTGTAGATGACAATGCCAGCCCAGCGGCCTAGAAGCTGGGACTTAGAGCAGCCGACCCATCCCCCCAACACAACCTAAATGACAATGCCAGCCCAGCGGCCCAGAAGCTGGGACATCATGATCGGTCGGGCCCGGGACATGGCGCTCGCTTATGACAATGCCAGCCCAGCGGCCTGAAAGCTGGGACGCTGAAAAGGACGCGACCGACATTGCTCGACTGTTGTGATGACAATGCCAGCCCAGCGGCCTGAAAGCTGGGACGACATGTAGCTGAGATCAAAGCGCATCTGCTTCGTGATGACAATGCCAGCCCAGCGGCTTGAAAGCTGGGACTCGCAATCGCAAGCGCTCGATCTCGCTCCGTGACTGATGACAATGCCAGCCCAGCGGCCTGAAAGCTGGGACTTGGGGAAGTTCCTGTCGAACTTCGAGAACCACTATTATGACAATGCCAGCCCAGCGGCCTGAAAGCTGGGACCTGTCTATCCATCGCTGCCACGCATTTCTGCCAAACATATGACAATGCCAGCCCCGCGGCCTGAAAGCTGGGACTCCATAGATTGAATGAAGACATCAGCAAGTAGGAGATGACAATGCCAGCCCCGCGGCCTGAAAGCTGGGACAGCAACAGCAGCGGTTTAGGCGATTTCCGCCCGAACTCTAGCCGATGAGAAAACCCCACCCTCCAGCGCCTCGAGCATGCACCCCACAGCATCCTCGACGGTGTTGGAGAAACCGCCGCGAATGGCGATGCCGTTTGGCATGACCCACTCTACCGCGGTTTGTCGGCAACCCACGTAGCCCAGAAGTTCCCCCTTGGCGCGGCCAGGTGCAAGTTGCCAGATCTCAAATATGGCAACTGGATCATCCTCCAGGGTCCACTCTACATCTGGATCTTCGAGCATCGAGATCATGTGGAGTTTTCGCTCATGGAGGTCCTCGGCGGTTCTCGACGGGAACTCGTATTCTCCGCGCCTGGTGAGCTGCCCGCAGCACTCCACTCGAGATTGATAGTCGGCGGCGAAGTCCCGCCCACACTGTCTGCATGTTCTGCGCTGTTTGATCATCGGTCTAGTCTTTCGTTCTTTTCGTCCAGTGCTCAAGCCATGGCCCTGGGTCGACGGCATGGGCAGCCCTGGAGTTTTTGGGGCCCGGAAGGGTCATGTCCCATATTTCGAAGTGGTCGTGATTGAAGCCCTTGTCGCCGGCGCTCGGCGCGTGCCCAAGGATACCAAGGGCGATGCCCTCGGCGACCACCTGGCCGGCCACTACATCGGTCCGGGACAGATGGCGATGCACTGAAATGTGGCGCGTGCCGTGCGCGACCTTTACTACTCGGCCATGCTTCTTTGAGTTTTCGACAGATTTCACAATGCCCGGAAAGACGTTGAGCGAGCGCACCTTGTTATTTGGGCAAAAGAAGTGCTTCACGTATTCAGGACGGTCAACCTTCCCGCTCTTCGGCCGCCTGAGGGCAATATCGCCCCCCCAGTGTCCTCTTCCGTTTCGCTTGGCGCCGGGACCAGGCCTTTCGAAGGAATCGGTGATCACGGGGTCGTGACCTTCCCAAATCTCGACCGGGAACGTGCCCGGCGTTCCGGGTTCGCCGAGCCCGGTGCACAGCTTCTCTTCGGGGAATGTCGGCGGCTGTGACCGCCACCATCGAAGGAACATGTTGATGAAATTCATTCGTTACCCTACTCGGAAAGCAAACAGGCCGTAATCCCGCCGCTGTGTCAATCGACAAGCCAATCCGGCAGATCGCCGAGCGGCACGGTCTGCCCGGCAAGTTTGTGTGTGGAGTCGGCTTCGAAGCTGATTTGCCCATCGCGAATGAATGAATGGCATCGCTTCCCGGCCAGGCGAAGGTGATCCCATGTCACATCGATCGACGGCGAGAATTCCGGCCGCACCATGTCGCCGTTGAATGTCCACCCCACCCCCACGGTGTGCAGGGTTTGGCACGCAGGGCACTGGAAGTGGTAGCCGTGGAGCGAGCCATCGGCGTTGACCACCCGGTGCAGCTTTGGCGTTTTCTCACTAACCATACACACACTAAGCAGAGAGCAGGCCCGCCGTATATCTTAGATATTGGCCCACGTTCTCTGCTGTTATTCCAGATGGCACGGCAGCGTCCCATTCAAGCGAACTGCACTGTCCTACAACGCCGCGCATCGACTGACCCCAGGATTCGGTCCAGTACGTTACCGACCTTCCTACTGTAAGTCTTTCGGTTGTAAAAAAGCTTCCACTGCCAGTAAGTGCCTGTTCGTCAAACACGAGGTTCTCGCCTTGGGCAACTCCCATTTTGACCTTGTTGTCCGCAAAGTCGTAAACAACGACTGCAAACACTGGAGAATCGTACTCGAATGTCAAAGTACTAACTAACGTATCTGCGCCTACGTCGAAGTCTATTTCCGCACGAAGCTTCCTCTCGTTGTTGAGAAACCGTAGCCTCCACCCGTTTCGGTCCCCAACACTGGCACCTCGATTATGAAAAATAATCCTGCTAGCGATCGATCCCAAGTCATTGTCCGAATCCGGTGTAAACGCTACGGTATACAGGAACGACTTTTCAGCGCTGTCCATCTCCGCCGGGATAATCATGTTGATGTTAACGCCGGACGTTGCAACTTGGTCAAGGTCTCCGTCGATGACTAAAACTTGTTTGCCGGCCGCTCCTAGCTCATAGTCGGCATTCAGAGAATACGTTGGGGTGCCGCTGGCATTGCCCATGTTGAACGTACCGTCAAGGCCCTTCAGAGTGCCCTCATCCAAAGCCCCTAGCTCGCCACCTGCGCCATACCGCCACATGTGTGTGCCGTCTCCGAGGTCATCGGATATCGACCCGTCGACTCCAAGGAAAAGTCGCATCTGAGCCTCTGTCTGAGGCATGATGTCAAATCCATTTAGCGGCGGTATTGGAAGCACGGACACCCCAGACCCGCGGTGCGGTCGCCCGGGAAGCCCTGGCAGCATCACACCTAGCGACTTATGGGGATTGAAGGACACGACCTACGGGCTCTTGTCGTCGAGTCGTGTGATCTTAACGGTGCCGGCATCGGTGACCTGCAGCGCCGCGATGTAGCTGTGCGCCGCCTCTTCGACGGTGATGATCATCGAGGCGTCGGCCTTCAAAAGAAAGTCGGTGGTCGCGGCTGTCACCGTGCTGTCGCCCATCCTCAAATAGACATCCTGGTCACATATGACGAGGTACCGCGCCGGCCCTGCCGTGTCGGCGTTGGCCAGGATTTTCACTCGCGCCGTGGTTCCGCTCGTCGAGAGCTCGATCGTTGCCCCGATGACCGAAATTTCGTGGAGCCCTAAGAGTCGTCCCATCTAAACACCCCCGCCGAGTGCGCATAGTACATTCAGTATGTCGTCGACCATACCGAGTTCCGTGGCCAACACCGACCACCGAGCGGAGCCGGTACTGGTGAATTTCACCTGCGTTCCCGGGGCGACGATATGCTGAATTATTGTGCCAGGCTCGATGCGCGTAAGGCTGGAGCCATAGCCAAACCTGTTGACGCCATCGGGATTGGACTCGAGCATCGCCCATATGTGGGTCCACGTCCGCGTTTCCAGTAGCACTGGAGTGGTGGTCCAGGTGACCGTGTGGTCGTATATTTCACTCGCCATCGGATCTCCATTCTGGCAGATATGCCGCGAAAGCTCTAGATTTGCCGCATGTAGTCGCGAACAACTCGGCGGGCAAACTCCAAGCGTTGGGGAATCTTCATGAAAGTTGCCTTGCCATCGGGTAGCCCCAGGGCAAACCTATGCACAGAGTCGATGTGGATATCCTGTGGAGCGAAGCCGGCCCGGGTCATTTCTCCGAGCACAAACCCCATCCCTGCGGCCTCACTAAACCCGGCGTTCCACGCCATGGTGACGAGCCCCACAAAGCGCGGATCCCGAAACGACGGATTCGGAATGGCCCGCGGGTGATTGGCGGGCAATGCCGTCGCGATCCTCGTGATGAGCTCGCATGCGATCTTGACGTTGATCTCTGGATTCAGCAGATCGGTACGACTAAACGACGTCCCGAAGCGCTCGTTGAAGCCGTTTCGAACCACCTCGACGACCTGTAGCAGGCCGTGCGCTGGGCCGGAAGCCTCGAACGGGTTGAAGTCCGATTCGTGCTTGGCCAGCGATCGCAAATAGGCGGTCGGGATTGATTGGCAGTGTCGCCGAAACAGCGAGTCAAACCTCGTCGGGAAAATGGCATTGGACGTGGTCGTGGCCTGCACAGCCCGACGACCAAGAAGCGCCAGCACAGAGCCGGCGACGACGGCCGATATGAGTAGCTTACCTGGCATCGGGCGGCGGCGGCGGAAGCTGAGGAGGCGGCGGCTCGAGAAACTCCAGGAGGAAGTAGCACAGCCCCGAGGCGGCCATGTAGATAGGCCATGCGCCATGAGTCTCGGATGTCTGCAAATGCACCACGGCGGGCGGCAGCATGGTCCAGAAGCTCATGCAGGCGTTGCACGCCCATGGGCGGACGCCAGCCATCACCCGCGACTGCACCCACGAAAACTTGCGGACAAGACTCGTTAGGTAGAACGCCGAAAGTCCTATCACGATGAGGTGGATCATCAGTTGGTGATCGATCAGTCGTTGCATGGGCAGCTCTGGTAGAACTTAAGGACCGTCACGTTGCCTGATATCTGGGCTCCGATCCATCCGTAGCTCGACTGGTAGACCTCCATGCCGTGCGCGTCCCGGGCGGGCGTGCGCCGGGCTTGGAGTTGCCGGAGCCTTGGCCCTGGATCGGCGTACTGCTCCTGGGCAAACGGATGCGCCACCTTACGGACCCTCTACGTCGGAGTTGCGTTGTCGATACAAGATCTTCTTGATGTCAGCCTGGATGGCGCCGAGCTGCTCGGCTTGCTGCTTCAGAATGTCGGTGTGGGTCTTTTGAATCTGCACGTAGGCAGAGGACTCGATCTCGATGCTCTGGATCTTCGCGGCGTTCGCTCGAATATCCTCCCTGTGCTCGCGGACCTTCTCGATGGTGGGCTGTGCGGCCGATTCAATCCGCTCGCTCACGCTGGCCGAAGTCGGCCTGTCGGATAGAGAGTCCCGGATATGAAGGAACCACCCGGCGCCGCCGACGATCATGGCCACGATCCAGCCGATCATGATCTTGATCCACATCTCCGCCCGCATGCCCAGAAACACAGTGGGCCTCTCGATGGTGGCCATCGTGCCCGGATCTGTGCCAATTCTAGCCATGCCTGCCTATGCCGTGTCGCCTGGGAATAAAACCTTCTTGACGGCGACAAAACCGCCGATGGCCAGCAAACCTATGTCGCCGGCGGCTAAGAACATGGTGGCGTCGACGGGAGCCCCCGCAAGTAGGCTGGTCACGATGGCGCCAGTCGCCGACAAGGTAAACACCAGGACTACGCCGCCCCGATCTCCGGCGAACCACGGGATCTTGTCTCGGTACCTGCCAAGCCCGAGCATCATCAGCGACAGCGCGACAGCGGCAAATTTCTTCCAGTCGCCATCGCGTACCGATTTGACGAGAAGCGAAACTGCACTTATCGGATCTTCACTGAGATCGGTAGCGGTCATCCCAGGGACCGACGAAACCCCTTCCTCGGCCTGCGATGCGGGTGCCTCGCCGGGTTCAGAGGGGGTCTCGATGGGTCCTGGCATGACCGCGTCGACCTCGGCTGTGGTGATGTCTTCGCTCGGTTGTCCATACGCATGGAACGCGCCGGCGGAAACGCCGAAGAGTACAACGAGGGTCATGGCGAGTTTTGTGGGATGGTACTTCATTGTGGTTCGTCCTCTGTGATGCTGCAGCGATCGTAGGCGGAGTGTGCCCAGTGGATTAGGTCGTCCATGTAGTTGTTCAGAATCCACGTGTTCTCTTTGTCGAGGCAGAGCTCCAGCCCCTCGGGGCACCTGGAGAGCACGGGAATGAGATAGGGATCAGGTGGTTTCGACTCCAGGCACGGTGTCTTCAAGAAGATCGTCTTCGTCACGATCTTTGTCGGCGGCTTCTTGCAACAGCCTTGTGAACTCGCTAGCGCCAGCGCCATCAGGAGCATGCTTCCTGATAAGGTCCTGATAGTCTTTGATGCGCTGCTTGAGTGCACTGATTTCCTTTTTGTCCGCGCCGCGAAAGCGATTTAGGCTGAGAAGTTGGTCTTCGAATTCGTCGGCCTTGAACTGCGCCTGCTTGGCGAAACCGATTTGCCTGAATGCCTCCACCTTGTGCTTGCTGCCCGTTATTGCGAGTGCTACCGAGATCCCCGCGAAGGCGAGGGCCGCGACAGCGAAAGCGATGGCAGCGGCAAGCATGGGACGTCCTTACTACGTGCCTGCAAACGACAAGTTGTCGCTTGCAGACAGATGTTTATCGGATGGTGGAGTGCCAGACGATCGACGTGATATCGTAGGCGACGAGTGGACAGGTGACGCCGGAGCCGTAGGCCACGCCGATCGTGACGACGGAGGCGTTGCCGCCGATAGCGAGAAGCTGCGGCATGTTGTTGATGCCATTGCCAGCAACCTCCCCAACGCTGGTGACGACCGGAAGGATCGTCTCCGGTACCGTGGCGGGCAAAGAGTGAATGTGGGATGCGAAGCTCGTGGTCGGAGCGCCGTTTGCGACGGCGGCGAATGAGGCTGCGCTGATTTTATCGACGAGTGTTCCAAGTATGGCCATGGGTACAAGTCTGATGATCTCACCTCGCAAGTAAACATTGTTGACGTCAACAACCCCGCTTATTTGATAGTTGATGGTGACAAGACGTCAACAATCGTGATATTTCCTTGTCAATGGGGATCTCGGGACGACCGAAGAAGAGGAACGTCAAGTTGACGGCCTATGTGTGCCCCGAAACAAAACGCTCGATTCAGCACGAGGCGATCGATCGCCAAATGACGATTGGCGAGATCATCGAAGAGGCCATGAATCGGCGAACAACCCTGGTGACCACACGACATGCAAACAACCAAACGGACTGATTCCGGAACCCCTACCCTTTCCTGGTGCATCATCGCTCGCAACTGCGAGTCGACGATCGAGGCCACTCTCAAATCGCTTCGCGAGCGGACCCCGCAAGCCGAGATCGTCGTCGTCGACACGTGCTCGAGCGACAGCACTCCGGAGATCGCCAAGCGTTACGCGGACGTGTGGGAGGAATACAAGGGACCCCGCGGGGACTGGGATACCGAGATGCTCGCGTTCGATGACGCCTCGGCGGCTCGCCAGCGTTCGTTTGAGATTGCATCTGGCACGTGGCGTGGATGGATCGACACCGACGACATTCTTCCGGGCCCCGAGGAGGTAGAGCGGCTGCTTAAACTCAACGGCCAGTTTCGCCCCGACCTTGGAGCGAGGGAAACGATCGACACGGTTGGCGAGCCGATCACCCTCGAGCAGATGCTTCTCGACGTCGACGAGAAGTATGCCGACGAGGTCAAAATGATCAATGCCCCCTATCTCTACCAGAGAGACGACGCGGACCGTGCGCTCGTCTGGCAAACGCGCGAGAGGATCGTCAGGTGGGAGGAAGACAATAACTGGAAGTGGATGGAAAAAAGCCACGAAGTGCTCTGCCCGATCAATGCCGTCTTCGGAACTCGCATCGACTTCTCTGGGCTCCTGTTCGTCCACGAAAAGGTGCACGATGCCGCCGCCAATCATTACGCTCTGCGCAGGCACTTTGACGTCCTGATCAAGCAATACGACGAGGGCGACAAGACTACACGCCGGTGTCTCTACCTGTCACAGTACGCCAAGGTCCTGTGCCCGGAGCGCGAGGCGGAGTTCATTGATGCCGCCCACGAAAACTCTGGCAACCGTCTCGATCGATACCGCTCGAAGATTGCGGAGGCGGAGTATTACGCCAACCGCGGGCTCTACACCGATCACCGAGAGGCGCTCGGCGCCGCCGTCGATCTGATTCCCAAACTTCCCGACGCATGGATCTTGGGCGGGCAAATTGCTCTCGGCGCTGAGGACTGGGGGCGGGCTCGCACGTGGCTCGAAAACGGCCTCGAGCATCCGGTCAGCGCCCAGAGTCTTTTGATTCCCCGGCAAATGCAGATCTGGAACCGCGTGCAGCTCGCCGCGGTGTACGAGAAGCTCGCCGGCTTCCAGATTGCCGCGGGAGAGTTTGACGAGGCCAACCTTCTTTATGTGCTCGCCGAGAATAGGTTGGCAGAGGCGCTCTGCGCCGACTCCATTGGCCCCGATCGAGAAAAGGTTGCGGCCATTTATCGCCAGATCCAAAACGCTCGCCATGGCAACGTGCACGCCATAGAGCTCGCCAAGGTAGCCACCTACCTGGTCAACAATGACGAGCCGGCCAAGGTGCTGAGCCTGATCGAAGCGTTTCCGCACACCCTCGAAGATCATCCCGTCAAGATTGAACTCGAGAGGTGGAGCGAAAGGCTGCGCGTCCATCTCTGCGACGACGCGGCTTACAAACATTTCTACCTAACATCCGAAGACGTCGGTCAACAGCAGCCATCACCCGAGTGGATGATCCAGACCAAGACCGAGGCTTCCCGGCAGTGGGTCGCCAGGGCGTACTGGGCAGCGGACATCGTCGCGAAATATTGCCCGAGCGGAACGATCCTCGACGTCGGATGTTACGACGGCTTGAGCTGCATTCCTCTCATGGAGTTGTGCCCGGATCTGAAGTACGTGGGCATCGACCTGAACGAATACGCATCTCAGCGGCTCCGCGAGCGATTCAAGAAGGTGGGGATGGAGGACCGGGCGACGGTGCTCGTCAACCCGGACATGGACCCGACAAAGTTCATCGCAGATCTTGTGAAAGAACGCGGCGAGAAATTCGACATGGCAATGTGGTTTGAGGTTATCGAGCACGTTCCAGTGATCAAGACGTACACAGATGCGCTTCTCGGCGCTGTGAAGCCTGGCGGCCAACTGCTTATCACCACTCCGTGGGGAGCCTTTGACGATGGACTGCCCGCCGTCTTCGAGCACGCCAGGGACGAGCGCGGCCACGTTCGCGCGATGACGGCGCGGAACTTCTACGACGAGATGGGGCATTGCGGCGCCGAGGTGGGCCAGCTCTACAATCACGTGCTCGACATGCGCAATGGAGCGGACACCCTGCACGCATCGGTGACCAAAGCCCGTCGCCTCACTGCGCCCCCTGTGGCCTTCGCGGTTTGCACGGCGCTGTGGGACTGGAACTCTTCGGAGGTGCACCGCGGCGGGTTCGGCGCGTCCGAGGAAACCATTTGCTACCTCGGCGAGAGCCTGGCGTGGGACCGCAAGGTCAACGTGTTTGGGCCGACCCCAGAGGAAGAGGTTCAGGCCAGCGTCGGATACTGGCCCCATGCGCAGCTTCGGCACATCACCCCGGACACAAAGGTGGTGGTATCACGGGCGCCGTCGTGGGGCACTGTGGCGCTTGACGAGCTCGTGGGCTTTGAGACCGAGAAGTACCTCTGGCTCCAGGACGCGCAATACGACGATCTGAATCGCGATGTCGCCGCCAACTACAAGAAGATTGTCTGCGTTGGCGAGTGGCAAAAGGGCATGATGCACACGCGGCACGGCGTGCCCCTCGCGCAGATGGAAGTGATCGGCAACTTCCTACTCCCCGAGCACTTCGTGCTAGCGGACCGGCCAAAGCGAGAGCCGCACCACTTTATCTATGCCTCGTCGCCAGACCGGGGACTCATCAACTTGCTCCGGCTGTGGCCGGAGGTCCTGGCCATGTACCCGGATGCCACGCTGGACATCTTCTACGGATGGCGAGGCATCAACAAGCTTGGATCTGGAGTTCTCGGCAATGACCAATGGGTGTCTCGGTTCGAGAAGGTGAGGCGCGACTACGAGGGCCTCCGCTACCAAAAGGGCATCAAGGAAGTTGGAATGGTCTCCCACGCCCAGATCGCCCGGGAATTCATGCGCGCCAGCGCGTGGCTCTACCCTACATCGTTCACTGAGACCTTCTGCAGTAACGCCGTGAAGGCGCGTGCCGCGGGCTGCGTGCCCGTGACCACGGGCCTGGCAGCTCTCAACGAAACCGCCATTTGCGATCAGTCGATCGTGATTCCGTTCGATGAGACCCTGCCTGCCCTGCCTGCCTCCTACGGTCCTGCGTGGCTCGAGGGAGTCAAGCAGGCCGTCGAGACCAGCGACGCCGAGCGCGACAAGATGAGCGTCCAAGCCATCGCGGAGTACAACGTGTCGGTGCAGGCTGCCAAGTGGCGGGCGCTTCTGCGCTGAGCGTCGACGATTGAGGACGGCGCAAACGACGAATGAGCAAGAAACTGGTACAGATCGGACGGAGGGAGCATCGGATCGTCTACGAGTCCGAGGGAGATATCCCGCTTCTCGATATGGAGCTTCCTCGGCCTATCGAGAGTCTGCACCAGATCGAGATCACTAGCCGCTGTAACCTCCGGTGCGTCTATTGCCCCAGCCCAAACCTTGGGCGCCCGAAGGTCGACATGTCAGAAGATCACTTCATGCGGGCCATGGAGTGGGTTTCGTACCTCGTGAAGCGCGGCACGCAGATAGAGCTCAACCTGGCGGGGATTGGGGAGTCTACGCTCCATCCAGACTTCGTGCGCTTTGTTGCCATCGCCAGAGAGACGGTGGGCCCGGACATCGCGGTCACCCTGGCCACAAACGGGATCACGATGACGGAAGAGCTCGCACGGAAGCTCGCGCCGTCGAGGCCTTCACTGTGGGTGTCTCTGCACCGGCCAGAAAAGGCCGGGCCGGCAATTCAGATCCTGAAGAAGCACGGCCTCTACATAGGAAGCTCGAGCCACCCGGCAACGGAGGGCAATAGCTGGGCCGGGCAAGTTGAGTGGGAGGACACCCAAACATTTAGCTCGGCCTGTCAGTGGATTCGAAACGGCTTCGCGATGGCCATGGCGGATGGCAGGGTCACGAGCTGCTGCATCGACGCCAGCGGCAGCGGCGTAATCGGACATCTCGACGACGCCGTTCCCACGGTGAAGACGAGACCCTATAACTTGTGCAAAACCTGTCACCAGCACATCAGAATCAAGGGAGTAAATCAGCGTGGAACCTAATCAACTACTGCAATTTCGCGTTCTCGGCTACACCGGGATCGACGTCTTGTTCTCGCTGATCTACACGTACAAGAGAATGGCCAAGAGGGTCGCTCGCAAGGCGATGAGAACCGGGGGGCCATTCGCTGACGCGATACCGGGGGACGAGACTCGGCTCCTTCTGATCTTGCCAGACGGGGCGTACCGCGTGCTCGACGAGGATGGCACGGTGGAAGTGTGGGCCGGACAAGTCGAAGGCGTGGGGCTATAGGAGTTGCGCGATGCCACTCTTTAGGAAGAAGCCGGTGGTGATTGAAGCCCACCAGTGGATCAAAAACGGCGACCACCCGCAGGATGACGCCCCCGTCATTCGTACGTGGGCAGGGGGTTTGATAGTGGAGCTCGGCGAAGGCAGGGTGGTTCGCGCTTACATTGGATCCGGTGACGAAGTCAAAGGCGGAAATATGTCGTGCAATGAGTGCGGCGCGGCCCTGCGGTGGCACGGATGGATCAAAACCCTCGAAGGTGGGCATATCGTTTGCCCGTACGACTGGATCGTAACGGGCGTCAAAGGCGAGATGTACCCCTGCAAGCCGGACATCTTCGCCGCAACCTACGAGCGCGTCGATCCCAACGGCGCCGCAGAAAGCTAGCCTATGACGAAACGAATTCTAGTGACCGGCGGCGCCGGATTCCTCGGCACCAACCTGGTTTGTCGGCTTGCCAGTGACGGCAACGAGGTGATCGTCCTCGACGACTTTTCGACGGGACGAAAAATACGTGGTTTGTGGCCACCTAGCCAGCCGGGCGCAACGGCCTGGGGGCACATGGCGCCCCCAGTGGAGTGGATACGACACGATGTCTGCAATCCGTTCCGCATCGAGTGCGACGAGATTTATCACCTGGCGTGCCCGGCCAGTCCGGACGACTACCAGGCGGATCCAGTGCGGACGATTCTCACGGCGGTGAATGGCACCAACAACGCCCTGCGGTGCGGCGAGGACGTTGGGGCTCGCGTGCTGATTGCATCGACGAGCGAGATTTACGGTGAGCCACTCGAGCACCCTCAGTCCGAAAAACTGTGGTCACACATAAACCCGGTGGGTGCGCGCGGCTGCTACGACGCGGGGAAGGTGGCCGGCGAGAGTCTTGCCTGTAACTACAGCGAGCTTGGGACGGAGGTACGGATCGCCAGGATCCACAACACCTATGGCCCCATGATGCAGGTCGATGACGGCCGGATGGTGTCCAACTTCATTTGTCAGGCCCTGGTCGGCGAAGACTTGACCGTCTATGGCGAGGGGACACAGACACGGTCGCTTTGCTACGTGTCGGACATGGTCGACGGCCTCATTGGGCTCATGGGAAACGATCTGGGCGAAGGCTGCCCGGTCAACCTCGGTAACCCACACGAGCAAACCGTGCTGGACGTTGCCGAAATGGTGATCAGCCTGACCAACTCGAGGAGCATTGTCGAGCATGAGGATTTGCCCGACGACGATCCAACTCGGCGATGCCCAGACATTGAATTTGCGCGAAATATGTTCAACTTCGATCCGTTGGTCGGAATTGAAGACGGGCTGAAACGCACGATCGAATACTTCCGATGCGCGATGTCGTGGGACACCCCCCTTGGTTGATCCGACAGACAAGGTGTCGCTCCATGATTTCCTTGCGGCGGCAGGAGACGTTGCCGGCCAGCTCGGCCGTCTGATAGCCAAGCGGCTTAAGCGTGCACGACGGCTCGGACAAAAGCAGAGGAACAGCGTCCCGATGGAGATAACGGCGCAATTCGTCCATTTTCGCGCTCTCGCTGAGAGTCTTGAGGAGGAAGTGGTCACCGAGGGGAACGAAGAATTTCTGCGAGCTGTAATCGATAATCTGAAAAAGGAATTTGAAGGGCCATGAGAATCGCGATAATCGGAGCTGGCTATGTCGGTCTCGTCACCGGAGCCTGCCTTGCCAACCTTGGACATCAAATCCACGTCTGGGATACGGACATCGAGAAAATTGCGACTCTCAGGGCCGGCGTGTGTCCGATCCACGAGCCCGGCCTGGAGCGGTGGATCCCGCAGATGCAATACCATCACATCGACGAGGCGCCCGAATTCCTGTTTGATGCGTTCTACATCGCGGTAGGCACTCCTGCGAAGCTGGACGGCACGGCGGACGTCTCCTATGTAGCATCTGCCGCCCGGTGGATTCGGATGCAGCAAATTATTGGCCGTGTGCAGATCATCGTCATCAAGAGCACCGTTCCGCCGGGCACAGCGAGCGCCGTGAGGATGATCGTCGGCGATGATTTTGACGTTGTTTCCAACCCGGAATTTCTGAAAGAGGGGAGTGCGATGGCCGACTTCCAAGAGCCGGATCGGGTGGTCATCGGAACCGTCGAGGGGAAGGCTCCAGGATCTCCGTTTTGGGTAGTCGTTAAGGATATCTATCGAGGATCCGGAATTGCGCAATGCAAGTTCCTGTCGATGACAAACGAGTCGGCCGAACTGGCCAAGTATGCCAACAACGGGATGCTCGCGACTCGCATCTCGTTCATGAATGAGATGAGCCGAATTTCCAACAAGGTCGGCGCCGACATTGACGACATCAAGCTCGCAGTGGGATACGACAGCCGCATCGGAGACCGCTTCCTAAATCCCGGGCCCGGCTGGGGCGGATCGTGCTTTCCCAAGGACGTCTCGGCTTTGGCGTCCATGGCCGGTGCGGGCGTGGGCGGGACGATCTGCTATGCCGCAATCAACGGCAATCGAGACCAAAAGGCCTACATCGTTCGCAGGGCCATGGGGATCCTCGGCGACGAGCCTGGGCATGTGTGTGTTTGGGGTGCCGCGTTCAAGCCTGGCACCGACGACACTAGAGAGTCCCCCGCCCTGTCGATTATGGAGCGGCTCAGAAGCCACGGCTACACCGTCACCGTTCATGATCCGGTTGCCAGGGTAAATATCCCAGGGGTCACCCAGTGCGACGATATGTATGAAGCCACACTGGGCGCCGATCTAATCATCCACATCACCGACTGGCCGCAGTATCGCACTGTCGACTGGGGGAAGGTCTACATGCGGATGACAAAAGGCCAAGGCGTGGTCCTTGGCAAGCGCACTGTATTTGACACTCGCAACGTTCTCGATCCGCACGCGGTGCGTCAGTTCCTTAAACTGGAGCGCCTCTAGTGACGCCTATTATGATCTTTTCAGTCGGCTACGACGATCTGGGGAGGCGGGTAGCGGCGCTGGAGGAGAACCCTGGCGGCACCTTCACGCTGCAAGTCTTCAAGCACTCAGGCCGGCCGGAACTGTTTGGAATGCCCAACCTCAGCGAGGCGCTCCGTGTCATGAAACGAAACGGCGCCACTCTGATCATTGCTTCGCCTGCGGAGTCGGCCGTGGTGTTCACCGAGAAATTTTCGGAAGCCCTTCAGAGATAACCATGGCGGATGGCCCCAACCTAGTGAGGTTGTATCGCTGCAAGTTGTGCGGAATTCGCATGTTTGCGTGCGACAGGCGTGGCCACCTTGCGAGGCACGGTCTATCACCTTCCGAATTATCAGATCTTGGTGCACACTTCAGGACCGGAGTACCAGATACGCCGGATCGAGTCGGAGGGACGTATAAGGCCCTTCGCAGGCCACGCAGCCAACAGAAAAAATCGGAAAAGAGAAAGCCAGAATGACAAACCCAGCCCCAGCCACATACGCAAGCCAGATGCGAGAACTAGCCACCACCGGCGAGAAACAAAAAGAAGCCGCCAAATACACGACCAAGAAATACGATCGGTGTCGCGAGTACATCCGCATGGAGGCTCGTCGTGGGATGACAACTGCCACGCTGGATAGCGTCGGGAAAGCGCTCGGAGGATCTCCGTACCACGCCCAGACCCTGGTGGACCTTCTGAGGGATGACGGATTCACGGTGCTAGGCTCCTTCATGGTGCTCTGGTCCGACGAGGCAGAGACGCCCGAGGAAGAGGACACGAGCCCTGGACGTCACCCATCGACCCCCGCCCGTGGCTAGTAGCGAGCCCGTGTTACACTGAGCCATGTCCGAAGAAGAGTTACCTCGTAGAATTTTCGTTGACAGGATGTCCCTGGCGGAACTCGCAATTCGAGAAGCTATTGGGGTAGTCGAGGACGCTGGATGCGACAGGCTACTCACTGAGGCCGTGATACTCCTGGACGCGGCGAAGGACAAGGTCGCGGACTTCGTCGACCAGGAGATTGAAGCATCACGGGCTACTTCCGTGAAAGTAGTTCTCAATGCCATCGACGGAAGCTTATTGGTCGAGATTCCCCCCTTTACTATACAGCCCGCTATCGTCTTGTTTGGAGATGGAGTTTTCTCCGACACCGGAATCAACGACCTATCAGGATTTCGGATCTACGCGGGGATGGACGTGGTCCGTGCATTCCCAGCGCGCCCGGCCCAGCCCACTATTGAAAGCCTAGCGGCTCAGAACGATCAGCCCAAAGACGCCCAAGGCGCCAAGGGCTAGACCCCGCCCTGAAAACCTCGAGGCCTTGGTCTCCGTCTCCGTGGAGCTTCGCAGTACGGCCGAATCTCCCGGGATGAGGTTTGGCTGCACGCCGGCAGACCTCGCGATGTGTTCGGTGATGCTTCGAAGATTTTCGGAGAGCTGCTCGGCGTTGGTCGGCATTTGCTCGACGCCAGGAGGAAGCCCAATCTTCTCGAGGATGGCAATCGTTGCCGCCACGGTGGCCGGGCTGAGCGTTCCGTCTGCAAGGACCTCCAGGGGAATGTTGTGGCTTGATGCGAAGGAGACGATGGTGCGCTGCAGTCCCTGCACTACACCCCTGGCGTATGCGTCGGTGGTCGTCTGGGCGTCTGGGCGGATAATGATAGGTCTGCTCTCGGCAAGAACCTGTGTCTGCTGAGCGACCGCGCCGCCGGAGCTCGCCCTGTTGCGGCACACGACGCTTCGGATGACCGGGTTTACGGGGGCTGGGGCTGGCGCGGTCCCAAACGTCCGCTCGTCTGTGCTAGAGACAGGGGCGAGGGCGATGGTGGGGGCAAGCGCCGTCTGAAATAGGGACACAGTGTCATACTTCGAGACCGGCTCCTGAAACGACGTCTGAAACGCCATCTCGGAAAGCGCGCCGCGGAGTCCATATCTGATTCTTGCCATAATCTTGTCCTCGTCTTTTAGGGTATCACGGTCCTACGTGAGCTTCTCAGCGAGAATTCCGATCAGGACCCCGCCGCCAATGATTGCAGCCATTCCTAGCGACTTTGACCTGTAGAACACGACGCCGCGGCGCAGCGACGCTTCCTTGACGCTGTCTGAGTAGGTGGCGCCAGACATGAGGGCCTCCGCCGGCGCACTGATGCCCCCGTTGGTGGGCGGCCCGTAGCCAGGCGTGGGCGTCCCAAACCGGCAACGGTATTCCTCGAGCGCGGTCTGGCTGAGCTTGATGTCGAAGTGCACGTGCGGGTTACCAAGGCCCGATGTGCCAGTCTGGCCCAAAAGTGCGATCTTCTGGCCCCTGGTAACTCGCTGGCCTGAGGTTACCAAGTTCTCGAGGTTGTGTAGGTATCTCGAGATGACTCCGCCGCTGTGCTGGATCGCTACGAACTTGCCGGCCAAGCTGTCGTCGACATTCTTGGCGCGAATCACCACGCCGTCCGCGGCCGCGCGCACGGGGGAGCCAACAGGATCATTGAAGTCCAGGCCCTTGTGCGTTCCGCCCCTGTGCGACCTGTCGGCGCCCCACCCGCTGGTGACGCGCTTCGACGTGGTTGGCGGAGACAGCCTCGGCAGTCCCACCTACGTCCCCGTCCGCTTGGGTGGGGTCAGGGTCGTCGTCGCGACAAAGGAAACCCCCGACACAAGCAGGGCGCTCGAGAGAAAGCCAAAGCTGTACTTCCGGGCGATCATGCCTGCTACCGAGATGCCAGCGAAGCCCACCAGGCCCTTGAAGACGATCTGCGTCGCCGCGTCGGATGCGGCGTCCGATACGGCGTTTAGCAGCCGGACCTCTTCGGGGTCGGCTGGCACCGGCTGAGGCTGCGAGATCACGTCGACCGTCGCTATCTCGCCAGGCCCTGCTGACAACACTCGTAATCTCAACATGGCTACCTCACCACCAATAGCAGGGCGGCGACAGCGGCGCCGCCGAGAATTACAGTGGGGGCCGCCGACTTCTTTGCCGGGGCCACGGCTGGGACGCCCGAGCTCGGGGATGAGCCTGGATCGAGGCCGATGATCGGACTGTTGTCGATCGAGATTCTGCTTTGGATCAGCCTGTCAGAGAACCTTGCAGGACGGGCGACCCCATCTTCGACGATCAGCGTATTGGATGGAGGGAGCGGTGGTGGTGGCGGGATGCCTGCCGCAGCCGCAGCCACCAGAGTAATACCGTCGACAGCGGCGCAAACGTAATCCGCGACCCGAACGATCGCCGAGTCTGTTCCCTGGGCAACAGGCGGAAGACCCAGGGCCAGGGCGGCCTCCTCCGTGAGGTTGGCGGCGGCGTTCGCGTAATCCTGCTGAATGACCTGGACGCCAATGTTGATGTAGGACTTGTACTCATTAAAGAGCCGACAGGCGTCCTGGATTAGTTCCCACGACGCTTTGGCAATCTCGACGACACCGTCATAGGCCGCGTTCAGGCCGTTGAGGATGTCTCTGCCGATGCCTCCGTTCCTGACCCAGTCCGCCCACTCGTCGAAGGTCTGGTGCTTGATGCGATTGATCTGGTCGAGGATCGCGGAGGGAAGGTTCAGCGTGCTGTCGAATGCGTCTTGACCCAGATCTACCGCGTCTCGAACAACCCCCAGCACGGAGTTCTTCCAGCACGAAGGCCCACACCACCCCAGCCCCCCGGCAGACGCCGGCGCAGGGCCAAGTAAGGGACGCAGGCGCAGCACGTTATTTCGCCAGCAATAGGACGGCGGCGGCTACCGCGGCGCCGCCCACCACGACGGCTGGAGAGATTGCCTTTTTAGGCGCCTGAGTAGGAACGATCTGCGTGACGGTATCGCGTGGGTCAAGGCCGATGATCGGACTGTTCTCGATAGAGATTCTGCTCTGGATCAGCCTGTCGGTGAATTTGGGAGGCGTAGCAGTGCCGCCGCATCCGCCATGCTCGAGCACCGATAGATAGGCCTCGGCGACCCCCGAGATGGTGGTGGACGCGTCCTCCAAAAACTCCTGCAGGTACCCACCACCGATCGCTTGGTCCGCGATCCACAGCACCTCCGCAGCCGTGACACCCACGACTCCCTTGTCGAGAAGAGGTAACGAATTTGCGATCGCGCCGACCGCCTTTCGCGTGAGATCGTCGACCGCGCTCAGAGCTTTTCCGACATGGCTCGAGAGTAGGTTGGCGAGATTTGCAGCCATGGACGTGAGTTGCCCGGCGCAGTCTGCGGCATCAATGGCGAGATGGTAGGTGGCCCGGAATACGTAAAACCCGGCGGTGCCGCTAAGGCTGTTATTGGACGCTGGCCCGGCGTTATAGCGCCCGGTTTGGCCCGTCGCGGCCTCCAAGATGTTGAGAACACCCTTTAGCGCGCTTGGGCTGAGTCCGTGCAGCTCACCGAGACCGCTCAGCGTTCTGATCCGAAGAGTCATCTACCTGCCCCGCATGAAGAGAGCGACCGCGATCATCCCCACGCCGGCGCCGATGGCAACCTTTATCTTGCGGCTGTCAGCCTCGGCCTCGGCTGTCGGTGGGACCGGCGGCGGCGGGGGCAACGGCGCCGGGCCCGGCGGGGCCGAGGGTCCTGTAGGAGCCAATACAGTGCCCGACTCAGGCGGAGGCGGAGGCGGAAATGGGTCCAGAGCTATCTGCGAGTAGTACACACCCTGCGCCGTGAAGAGCCTCGGGTCGATTGGAGGCGGAGTCGATCCTGGCGCCGTCGCCGGGTCAAGCAGGACTTCATTTGAATACCCCAGCCCCTCGAGCATCATGATCGGATCGCCGAGCCCGCGCACATCGCGCTGGCCACAGCATGATTCGCGCACCTCCGGCTGATGGAGCGCGTCTATCGTTCTAACTCTGATTCCCATCGGGGACTCCTTCTATACGGCGAAGAGGTTGAATCTCAGAAGAATGCCCCAGCGCTTGGACGCTCCGGCCTGATTCGCATACCCAAGGGTGGCATCGCCGTCGACAGTGAACGTGGCTTTGATGTCGGTGCCCGGATCGAACACGTAGAGGCCTCGTTGAAACTCCATCGGCTGACCACCACCAGCGGTGTCCACCAGTTGCCCCATCATGATATCGGTGGAGAACATGTTCGAAGATCGCTTGGTGTCGCGAATGTTGAAGAAGATCGTGCCGGAAAGCTCCGGATCGGTTCCGGGCAACTGCATGTACCCGCGCACCTCAAAGAGCTCGGCGAAAAACCCGCCCGGAGTCGTCTGCTTGGTTGGCTGAGTAACGACCCCGCCCGAGGTAACATCGCAGTAGAGATCGATTGCGTCGATTCCGGCGATTTCCGGCTTCAGGTTTCGGACGTCTCTTGCGTGCTGCGAGAGCGGGCCGCCGCGCTGCTGCTCGGCCTGCTGAATCTCGCGCCGAAGGTTCATTACCTCGGTGGCGGAAGCTGGTCGTGAGTTTTGTGACATATCGTTTCCTTGCGTGCGTTCGTGCTAGAAAAAAGCCCGGCGAATGGTTCCGCCGGGCTCGAGAGTGACAACTAAACCGTTGCCAAGGCTGCCCGACCTACCAACCTAGTTGTTGGTGGCCGCGGCCTCGAGGACGCCGTGCATGTACAGCCGGATGACGTTCTGGGCGTCCAGCGTGGGCATCGTCGACGTAGTCAGCCACGTTCGTGCCTGGAAGGTCACGGCCGCGTTGACCGTGTGGTCGGTGGTGACGATTTGCTGCTCGATCAGAGGTTTGATCGCAGCGGCGGAGGGCACGCCGTTGTTGAGGACGCTGGATGCGTTCTCGGTGGTCTGCCCGCTAATGCCGTAGCCTGAGGGGAACATCTCGAGCGGACCCTCGGCGATGACGTGTTTGTTTAGCTTTACCTCGAGTAGGCCGGCCGTGATAATTCGCTTCACGTCAGCGCCAGAGGCGATGATATTCGCGGCGGCGGCCTGGATGCCAACGCCGATGCGCTCCAAGATCAATCGCTCCGATCCGGTGACAAGCTTGCCTGCCTCCGGAATGTTCGCGTCGATCTCGTTTTTGTCGTTCAGGTCCCGGAAGAACTTGAGTGCGGTGCCGGCGCTGATGAGGCCGGTGGCAGCCTGGACGGTGTCGTAACGATCCGTCTCACGTGCTTCGGTGAGGACGGTGACGCGGCCAGAGGCGTCTACAAAGTGACCCGGCTTGCCCGGAATTGGTCGTACTGATGCCATGTTGAGTGTCTCCTAAGTGTGTTCGTTTGAACGTGTTTTCTGGTGGTGGTGGATTCTGGTTTTTGAGTACTTGGCTAATGCCTAGTAGCCACCAGAGTGGAGTGCGGCCATTGCGCCCAAGTCAGGGTTTGAGACGCGGACGCGGCTCAGGCCGGCAACACCAGCGGGGATGTCCTCGCCGGAGTAGGAGCGCGTGGAGTTGAGCCCCTGAAGCTGCTGGAGCTGCACTTTGCTCGAGAAGCGCGCTGCCAGCGGGTACATGCCCTCGAGAGGAACCGGCTCGACAAGTTCGTCGGCGAACTTACGGAGAAGTTCGGGGCCAAGGCCCGCCATCGTGCCGCCCACGTAGCCAGCGGCCAGCTCGGGCTGGGATTCGGAGAAGAGCGCAGCGAATACGACGGTCATGCCGACGCGCGTTGCGATCTGCTTGAGCAGTGGAACGTTATCATCGCCTTCGCGCAAGAACTTGATCTTGGCAACTGCGATTTCGTACATGGATGCGCCGAACATGCCGCCGCCAGCGGCGAGCGCGGTCTTCTTGATCATCTCCACGTCAGTAAGGTTTTCGAGAAACCCATCAAAATCTGAAAGTGACATAATAGGCCTCCTTAGCCTTTTGCTGGTACAGGGCAGCCGCCTTTGGAGCCTCGCCAGGAGAAGCCCTTTTTGAGCCTCCCCTTCTTAGGTCCGCTGGCGTGCACACCTGCACACGATGGTTTTTTCGTCTTCGTCTTGTGCGCTGCCTTTACGGGGCAGCTAGATCCCTTGACTAAACGAAAGCCCTTTTTGAGACCGCCTTTTGCGGTTCGTCCGGGACATTTTTTATCCGCCTTGGGCATCGAAAAACTACTTGGCCTTCACCTTCGTGGGGCAAGATCTGTTCTTCACCCACTTGAAGCCCTTTTTGAGCTTTCCCTTTTTCTTGCCGCTGGAAACGAGGCCATCGCAGGCCTTGGCGCTTCCCTTGGTCGTGGCCGGGACGGGACACGCACTGTTTCCCACCCACTTGAAGCCTTTTTTTAGGCGACCCTTGTTGGGTCCGCCGGAGTTGAGACCCTTGCAGACGGAACTCTTGTGCTTGTCTTTGTTTGGGCCGCTCTTGAAAGCGACTCCTCCCAGGCGGGCCATCTAACGACGGCCTTTCTTTTTGGCGACCTTGATGGGACAGTGGCCGTCTCCGGGCCATTTGTAACCCTTTTTGAGCTTGCCCTTGCGAGCTCCGCTCTTGACCAGGCCGGCGCACTTGCGAGCGGCCATTTTCTTTTTCCGTGCCATAGAATTCCCTCGATTCGTTGATGTAGTGCAGGCAATTTCTCGCCCGGCAGTCCAACTATCCTGTTGGCCGACAACGAAGAGGTCAAACGTGCTTTCTCGCGAGTCTCTTTTGGACTCGTCAACTTGACGTGTATAGTCAAGAGGTAGATGCCCGTAACGAATGCAAAATCAGAGGTCTTCTTAAACCTCTCGGAAATCGCGATCAGGTGGGGCCTCACAGTCGGCGCAATTCAGAAATATCACGTCGGATCGGGGCGCCTCGTGACTCGCCGAAGCGGCAAGAGCCATCTTGTTTTGGTGGAAGACCTGGCTCGCTACGAGAAGCGCATTGCCACCGATCTAATGGATCGCATCGAGCAAGACACCGAAAGGCTAGAGCGGCTTTCGGTACCGCTACCGGGAATGGTTACAGGCTCGGTAGCTGCTGAGCCGTAGCCTTGCCGGTCCACAGCGGCGTTGCGTGCCGGCCACGAATGAACCACCTATGGCCAGGGTGTAGCCATGTATGGGGAGCCCACCACTTGGGTACGATGGCATAGACCCGATCGGAAACTCGGTGCAGCTCTGCCATGACAGCAGCGGGATCCACGACGTGCTCGAGCACGTGGCTCGCAATCACAGCCCCAAAGTGTTTATCTGGAAATGGCAGCCGGTGAGCGTCGCAATAGCACGGCTTCGTGCTCCCCATCTCGCACGCGGCGGAGGCATTGATGTCGCAATTGACGTCGCCCCACGACGTCGGGCCCAAGATCGTTGACCGCACCGAACTGACGCGGGTGCCGCAACCGACATTCAGAAGCGGCTTGCCAACGCTGTTGCTGTACTTCCTGGCGTCCGCTGCCACGAGCGCCGGACGCACGATGACGTCCGCGCAGTAGGCGGCGAAGCTATAGGCGAGAAACGCTTTGACTAAGCCCATGGCCTATCTGACCAGCGGAATGTCAAAATCTTTGATTCGCGCGATCTTGTTGGCCGGCGGCTGCCAGCCAGGTGGCTGTGAGCTCACGCTCAAGTCCAGCGCGACCCACTTCGAAGGGGACTTTTGTGGGAGCCCGACGAGCGCATAGATGTGGTTCCACTCCTTGGCGTTGGTTGTCTGAATGACGCGTGCCTTGGTATCGAAGCCAACCGATCCGAGTGCCGAGCAAATGAGTATGGTGGCATCGTCGCACTGGTTCACTGTCACGTCCGCCTCTGGCAAATACACATAGTGGTCGTCGGTGGTGATATCCCAGCACGGTACCGTGTGGATGTTCTCCTCGACCGCGCGGACCCGCAGAAGTTTCTCCATCCTACCGGCAGAATGATCGCCTCGCACGAACAGGCGGTAGATTGGATTCGTCCCTAGCCCGCCGTGATTTTCGATGTAGGACCATCCACAGCTAGTGCCCATCATGCGGTGCAGAACCCGCGCCTGGAGAGCCAGTTCGTAGCTCGTGGTTGTAATCGTGCGACTGCTGCCGTTGGTATTGGCGCCGCTGTCGGCCATGATTCCCTCAAGCAGGCGCATCGCCGCATCTCGGTGCAGGCCAATATCTAGCGCCTGCTTGGCTGGTGCATGTCGACCCATCTGGTGCATGCGCAGCGTCCACTCCGCATCTTTGACCGAGATGTACTTGCGATGCCAATTGGTCGCGATCCCTAGCCTGGCGCAGATCTCTTCAACGTCTCGCTTCTGCTTTTCCTTCGGACACCCGTCTTGCCCGGCGATATCAAAGCGCGTGTTGTGCCCCGAGGAGCCATCCGATAGGTACAGGCCTTCTACCCATGCTCGGTCAGGGTCCATTTCCAAGGAGCCGGTGGGAATCTTCTCCGGCTGCACGAGGACCATGCCAGGTGCCAACTCGGAAACGGGCATTTCAATCAGTTTCCGCTCGGCGAGCGGGCAGGAGCAGGGTCCACCCTTGCGATCTAGCCTGTGTCGGTCACAGTGCGCAACCGTGACCCGGTGATTTGCCGTGAGGCGAAGCCACGACCCGTTGTTGAGCATGACGCCATGTACAGGGAGCAGGCCCTTGTAGACCTTGGCCGTCACCTCGCTCCAGCGGTCCAGTCCCCAGATCTTTTGCCCTACCGACAGGCTCTCGATCGGAGCAATGCGATAGTCGCTAGTGAGGACACGGCTTCCCTCGGGAAAGCAGTCGCCACCGCCAAACTCGAGAGTTCTCTCGGGGTGCTGGAAGAGGTCTTTTCCGTGGGTGTCGCTGCAGTAGCGATAGACCTTCTGGCATGCAGCGAACAACGCACGAACCTCGGCCTCGCCGTCGCCTTCTGGCGTGCACCAGCCGTCTCCGCATCGCTTGGAAATAGCCTGTACCGCAAACCTTCGGATCTCCGCCGAGTCGCGACCCTTCTGGATCATCTGAATGATGTAGGAAACCCGCTCGTCGATCGTTTTGACCGTCTTGTGGGTCACCGTCATCCCGGACGGTGGGCCTCCCTGCGGGTTCAGTGGTGACGGGGGGAGGACCTCGGAATAGTTCACGTCGATCACCTGGCCGCGAGACTCCACCTGGCCTCTGCTCTTGCGGCCGCGGCGGAGGCTGTGCATCGCTTCTTGCGTCCTCTCGACGCCATCGGCGATAGCAACACAACCCTCCAGAAACTGTTTCAGACCTCCTGCCATACAACCATGGTAGCACCGCGAAGCCTGCACACGAACGACGTATGCAGGCCCGCTTGATGGCTAGGCGGTTTCGGTGGGATAGGCCTTGTCTGGCTGTGGCTCGACGTTGCCGGGACTTGGATATGCGTTGTCCAGTTCGGCCGGCGTCGCGCTCTGGATCTCCGTCGACGCCTCCTCGGCGGGCTGCGGCTGTTCGGGCGCCGGAGCCGGAGCCTCTTCCTCCGTGGCATTCTCTTTGATCTG
>Ga0326597_10001869_pt1 | contig 32514 bp, 32 predicted proteins | sample RVTome_12_FD_203789 | JGI IMG/M metagenome (GOLD analysis project Ga0326597, IMG submission 203789) | Soil microbial communities from uranium-contaminated site in the Upper Colorado River Basin, Wyoming, United States - RVT100D185 | ecosystem: Environmental > Terrestrial > Soil > Contaminated >...
CGGGCGGCTCAACACCGTGCTCCACCGCAGCGTGGACCCGGGCAAGTTCGTCACCGCCTTCGTCGGCTTCCTCGACGGCACCACCGGCCGCCTGGCGTACTCGAATGCCGGGCACAACCCGCCCGCCGTGATGCGCGCCGACGGAAGCGTGGGATGGCTCTCCGCAGGGGGACTGGTGCTGGGCGTGATGGAGGACAGCCGCTTCGAGTCCGGCGAGACGACGCTCGAACCCGGCGATCTGGTCGCGCTCTACACCGACGGCGTGACCGAGGGAGCGGGCGACAACGGCGAGATGTGGGGCGAGGAGCGCCTGGTCGCGGCGTTGCGGGACGGCCGCGCCGCGGGCGCGCCGGCGCTGGCGGACGCGATCGTCACCGCCGTGCGCGGATTCGAGGGCGCGCGCGGGCCCGCCGACGACATCACGGTGCTGGTGGCGCGGCGGGTGCCGGGCCCCGGGGCGTGAGAGTCGCGCGCGGCGGATCGCAGACGGCGCTGGCCTCCGGGACCCAGTGGGGCTGGTTTCCGCGACGTTGTCGCATCCGAGGCTGCAACCCGGCCCGACTTCCTCTCGTCATGGCCTTCGGTCGAGGCCTTCCATTCTCGGGGAGGTTCCGCCCAAGACGGCGCAAACCTGGAGGTCGCCATGGTCGCCCCCCGTATTCCGCTCACCCTCTCTCCGCTGACGTCCTTGCTGCTGCTCACCGCATGGCCGGCCGCGGCAGCACCCTCCGGCACTCGGGACGCCGAACGGACGCGCGCGCATGAGCCGCGGCGAGCGGCCGAGTGGCTGAGCGAGCGACTCGCTCCGCAGGCGCGCCCGCCCGCCGCGCCGGACGCCCCCCTCGGCGCGCAGGCAGTGGATAACCAGCTCCGCCCGGCAGCCATCGCCGACGGTTCCGGGGGCATGATCGTGGTCTGGGAGGAGGTCGTCGGCCCCGTCGTGCCCGACATCCACCTCAAGGCTTTCGATGCGAACGGCGCCGCGCGCCGGCCGACGGTCGTGGTCTGCGCCGCGACCGGCAACCAGTCTGACCCCACGATCGTCTGGGACGGCGCGGGCGGGGCGATCGTCACCTGGTACGAGCTCCGCAGCGGCACGAACTCCGACATCGACGCCCAGCGCGTGCTGGCCTCGGGTGCCGTTGACCCCGCCTGGCCCGCCGACGGCTTTGCCCTGTGCGCCGCCGCGGGCGACCGGGGCGATCCCACGATCGTCGCGGACGGGGCGGGCGGGGCGATCGTCACCTGGGAGGACCCCCGCAGCGGCACGTCGTACCTCTACGCGGCGCGGGTCACGCTCACGGGATCGACCACCTGGACGCCGGACGGCGTGACCGCGACCCTGCTCTCGCTCGCGAGCGCCGAGGCCGAACCCGGCGCGGTGCGGCTCGCTTGGTACACATCGGAGGGCGCGCTCGAGGCCACCCTCTACCGCCAGGAGGAAGGTGCCGCCTGGGTCGCGCTCGCCACCCTGGTTCCCGACGGCACCGGCCGGCTGCGCTATGTGGACCAGGCGGTCACGGCGGGCCGGCGCTACGGCTACCGGCTCGGCGTCCTCGCCGGTGCCGATGAGACCTACCTGGGCGAAGTGTGGCTCACGATTCCGAGCGGTGCCAGTCTCAGCCTGGAGGGCTTGAGGCCCAACCCGGCGCCGCGAGATCTGGTGGTGGCGTTCTCGCTGGCCGAAGCCGGAGAGGCGACGCTCGAGTTGCTGGACGTGGCGGGCCGGCGCGTGATCGCGCGGCGGCTCGCAGGGGTAACGGCGGGCAACCACGTCATCAACCTGGGCGCGGGCACCGCGCTCGCGCCGGGGATGTACGTGGCCCGGCTGACGCAGGACGGGCGCAGCATCACGCGCAAGGCGGTCGTGGCGCGGTTGTCTGCCAGCGTCACGTCGGATCGAGGCGCTTCGCCCACGGCGGCCAGCTCGACAAGAGGTGGCCGTTGTGTCGATGAGCGGCGATGCGGACCTGATCCCCGTGCCGCACCCGCCAGGCGCTCACGGCGCCGCGCTCGTGTGGTCGTGCACGACCCGCCACGTGCCGTCGGGTAAGCGCCGCAGCACCAGCGTGAACAGCCCGTGCGGGGCGTCGCCGCGCCGCTCGAGCGACCACGCCCCGCGCACCAGCGCGACGTCCTCCCCGAGCGGCGCGACGTCGTAGAGGCCGAAGGTCAGCTTCCCCATGGCCTCGCGATCGGGATAGCGGCTGTCGAGCTGCCGTACTTGCGGGGCAGCGCCTTCCACGGCGCATCGGTCCACAGGATGCCATCGAAGCACCTGCGCGGGTCCGCACAGGTCGACGACAAGTCGCCTTGACGCGCTCCCGGGTGATCGATTTGGTTGGATTCGGCGCGGGGCCGAACTTCTCGATCCGGTAGCCGCACGTGTAAGCCACGTAGACGTTGCCGCTGGCGTCCACCGCCACGCCGTGGCCAGTTGCCGTGAGGACCGCTACCGTCCATTCTCGCAAGGAATGGAACCTCCGGAGAAGCCGGGGCGGCCCAGAGAAATGCGACCCGGAACGCGTCGGGAGACCGCAGCACGCATCCTCGAATCCGCCGAGACGGAGAGCGCAATGGAAACGCAAGACGATGAGGCTCGCCGAAGCCGGAGCGGCTTCCTGCAAACGCTCGATCGCTGGGGACGAGGTCGAGTTTCGATCTGGATCTTGGCTGCGACGGTGGGAATCGGGATCTACGCCCAGGCGGCGTTCTACCTGTTCACCACAGTACGCACCCGCGACTCCTACTCGTACTACTACGCTGCCGTAGCGCTCCGAAAGGGGCTTGATCCCTACGATCGGGTGGCCCTGAATTCCCTGGCGCCCGATCGCGTGGGGTACGTCATGCCGTATCTCTATCCACCTGCGTTCGCGCAGGCGTGGTCGCCGCTCATCGCTTTGTCGCCCGAGGCGGCCCACAGTACTGTGGTTGCGGTCTCCACGCTCCTTGCTCTTCTCAATGTGGCAATCCTCTGGTCCCTCCTGCCGCGCCCCCCCCACCAGGGTGTTTGGCTTCTAGCCTTCTTGGCACTGCACGCGGTTTGTGGGCCGGTCGTGAGCGCGGTGCGCCTCGGTCAGATCACCGTCCTGCTGGGAACGCTGATCTTCGGATCGCTGGCCCTGGAGAGAGCACGCCACTCCGGGCCGGCGGGTGCGCTCTTCTCCCTTGCCTGCCTCACGAAGGTCACTCCCGTCCTCTTCGTCTTCGACTTGATCGCTCGACGCCGCTGGCTGACGATCGCCTCCTTCACCGGAGTCACACTCCTCCTCGTGGCCTCCTCGGTCTTCACCATCGGCCCGGAGCCGTGGCGGCGCTTCCTGGAGATCATGGCGCAGCCCAAACCCTTCGAGCCCTTGATGTCGATGCACGGGCTTCTGGCGCACGCGTTCGGCAAGGATCCAAGCTCGGCTTGGGCCGTGGAAGTCGCCTGGGGCGTCTCGGCTCTCGCCCTGTTCCTCGTTGTGGTCTGGCTTCTCAAACGGGACGGGAAGAACGGCGATCCCGTGAAGAACTGGTCGGTGTTGACCCTCTTTGGCCTCTTGGCCTCGCCCATGACGTGGCACCATCACTACTATCTGGCGCTTCTTCCCTTTTCCTATTTGGTGTTCAGAGAGCAGACCCCCCGGCTGCGTGCGATCGCCGTCGCCGTTGCCCTCCTGGCTCTGTTCCGGTACCCGGGATCGCTGCACTACCTGAAGCCGCTCTGTGCGATAGCGGGTCTGGCCTTGCTCGGACTCGCCCCGCATCCGCCGCTGGTCGACGGACCGCCACCGGAGACCCCGGCCGCCCTTTTGCGCGGGAGCGCGTGAACTGGCGGCTTTCCTCCGACGACCAGGCCGAGACCGAGCACGTGGAGCGGCGTGCCGACCCGGACCCCGATCTGGTCGTAGTGCGTGTGGTGAACCTGCGCCCGGGCAAGCCCGTGGCGGCCGGCGTCTATGTGATCCGGCTGACGCAGGACGGGCGCAGCATCACGCGCAAGGCGGTCGTGGCGCGGTAGGACTGCACCACGTCGGATCGGGATGCTTCCCCCCACGGCGGCCAGCTCGACAAGAGGTGGCCGTTGTGTCGATGAGCGGCGATGCGGACCTGATCCCCGTGCCGCACCCGCCAGGCGCTCACGGCGCCGCGCTCGTGTGGTCGTGCACGACCCGCCACGTGCCGTCGGGTAAGCGCCGCAGCACCAGCGTGAACAGCCCGTGCGGGGCGTCGCCGCGCCGCTCGAGCGACCACGCCCCGCGCACCAGCGCGACGTCCTCCCCGAGCGGCGCGACGTCGTTGAGGTCGAAGGTCAGCTTCCCCATGGCCTCGCGATCGGGATAGCGGCTGCGGTAGCGCTCGCGCGCCGCCTCCCAGCCGCGCTCGATCTCGCCGCCGCTGTAAAAGGTAAGCGAGTCCGAGCGCCAGTAGCCGGCGAGGAACCCGTCGAGATCGCCCCGGTTCCAGGCGTCGCGCTGCCGGTAGAGCGCGGAGCGCACCTCGGCCCCGACGCGCGCGGGATCGCCGGGCGCGGGGCCCGGTCCGCGCGCCACGCACCCCGGCGCGAGCGCGAGCAGGGCCAGGAGCGCGAAGCCAGCGGGTCGCACGCGGCGCCCGCGCGCGGCGGGAGCTGGGGTCTCGGGGACCGGGCGGGACGAGCATCCCGCTCGTGGAGCCGCGAGCGACGTGGCGGATGCGGGTCGCGACACGGGCGTGATCGGTCGGGAATCCAGGATGTCCTCCCGCGGAAGACGGTCGTAGGGCGAGGATCGCCTTCGGGCGTGCGCGGCTGCGCTCCAGGGTCGGCATCATGCCGGAGTGTGCGGGGACCGTCCACACCGGCAAACCAGCTTGCCCGCCCGCCCCGCGCTCGGCTATCTTCGCCCGTCTCTCATGGCTGGCTTGGCTGGCCGCGTCGTGCGATCAGCATCGGCCGCTCCGGACCCCGGACCCGCTCCGGGCCGCAACCGGCCGGACCTCCCGCACCCCGTGCCGGGAACCCCACACATAAAGGAGTACTCGATGAGGATGTCGCGACCCGCGGCCGTGCGCCCGCGGACCCCTGGCCCCGGGCGGTGGAGTCCGGTGCTGGCCGCCCTGGCGGCCCTCCTGCTGCCTCTCCATGCCCACGCCAGCGAGCTGGATCTCAAGATCCCGGTGCTCGACACCTCCTACTCGGTGTTCGGCACCCCGGTCTCGGGGCGCACGTTGCTGTACATCGGCCTCGTGGTCTGCGCGCTCGGCATGGTGTTCGGCCTCGCGATGTACAACCAGGTCAAGCGCATGCCCGCCCACCAGAGCATGCTCGACGTCTCGGCCGTCATCTACGAGACCTGCAAGACCTACCTGCTCCAGCAGGGGCGCCTGCTCATCGTGCTCGAGGTCTTCATCGCCGCCTGCATAGTCTACTACTTCTACTTCCTGCAGCACCTCGCGATCGGCACCGTGGGCCTGATCCTCATGTGGTCGGTGGTCGGGATCCTCGGCTCCTACTCGGTGGCGTGGTTCGGCATCCGCATGAACACCTACGCCAACAGCCGCACCGCGTTCGCGGCACTCCGCGGCAAGCCGCTTCCGGTGTACGAGATCCCGATCCAGGCCGGCATGAGCATCGGCGTGCTCCTGATCTGCGTCGAGCTCATCATGATGCTCATCATCCTGCTGTTCGTGCCGAAGGAGAGCGCCGGGGCGTCGTTCCTCGGGTTCGCCATCGGCGAGTCGCTCGGAGCGTCGGCGTTACGCATCGCCGGCGGCATCTTTACCAAGATCGCCGACATCGGCTCCGACCTGATGAAGGTCGTGTTCAAGATCAAGGAGGACGATCCGCGCAACCCGGGGGTGATCGCCGACTGCACCGGCGACAACGCCGGCGACTCGGTGGGACCCACCGCCGACGGCTTCGAGACCTACGGCGTCACCGGCGTGGCGCTCATCTCCTTCATCGCGCTCGCGGTCATGCCCGAGTTCAAGGCCGAGCTGCTGGTCTGGATCTTCGTCATGCGCATCCTGATGATCGGCACCTCGATCGGGGCCTACGCGTTCAACGCCGCGATCGCCCGCAGCCAGCACCAGGGCAAGGACGAGATGGAGTTCGAGGCCCCGCTCACCAACCTGGTGTGGATCACGTCGCTGCTCTCGATCGCGGTGACGTTCCTGGTCTCGCGCTGGATGCTGGGCGGGCTGGAGCACGGCCTGTGGTGGAAGCTCTCGGTGATCATCTCCTGCGGCACGCTGGCGGCCGCGTTGATCCCGGAGCTCACGAAGGTGTTCACCAGCAGCAACTCCCGCCACACCCAGGAGATCGTCGCGGCGTCGCGCGAAGGGGGCGCCTCGCTCACCATCCTCTCGGGGCTCGTGGCCGGCAACTTCTCGGTGTTCTGGAAGGCGCTCACGCTCGCGACGCTGCTCTTCGTCGCCTACCTGATGTCGCTCCAGGGCCTCGGGGCGTTCATGGGCCACGAGGCGGTGTTCGCCTTCGGCCTGGTGGCGTTCGGCCTGCTCGGGATGGGCCCGGTCACCATCGCGGTGGACTCCTACGGCCCGGTGACGGACAACGCCCAGAGCATCTTCGAGCTGTCGCAGGTGGAGACGCTCAAGGGCTCGTCGCAGGACATCGAGCGGACCTTCGGGTTCAAGCCCAACTTCTCCCGCGGCAAGCACCTGCTCGAGGACAACGACGGCGCGGGCAACACCTTCAAAGCCACCGCCAAGCCGGTGCTCATCGCCACCGCCGTCGCCGGCGCGACCACGATGATCTTCTCGATCATCATCCTGCTCCAGCAGCACATGGGCTCGGCCTTCACGCTGAGCCTGCTCGAGCCGCGCGTGCTGCTCGGGCTCATCATGGGCGGGGCGACCATCTACTGGTTCACCGGCGCCTCGATCCAGGCGGTGACCACCGGCGCCTACCGCGCGGTCGAGTACATCAAGCGCAACATCCGGCTCGACTCGGCGGAGAAGGCCTCGATCAAGGACTCCACGGAGGTCGTGCGGATCTGCACCCAGTACGCGCAGGCGGGCATGTTCAACATCTTCATCGTCATCTTCTGCCTCACGCTGGCCTACGCCTTCTTCGACCCGATCTTCTTCGTCTCGTACCTAGTGTCGATCGCGATCGTCGGCCTGTTCCAGGCGGTGTACATGGCGAACGCCGGCGGGGCGTGGGACAACGCCAAGAAGGTGGTCGAGGTCGACCTCAAGGAAAAGGGCACCGACCTGCACGCCGCGACGGTCATCGGCGACACGGTGGGAGACCCCTACAAGGACACCTCGTCGGTGGCGCTCAACCCGATCATCAAGTTCACGACGCTCTTCGGCCTGCTCGCGGTGGAGATGGGCATCGCCAACCAGGCGGTGGCGCGTCCGGTCGGCGTGGTGCTCATGCTGGTGGCACTGTTCTTCGTCTACCGCTCGTTCTACGGCATGCGGATCACGGGCGCGCAACAGGCGGTGAAGGCGCCGGCCGCGGCCGCCCGCGTGGCCGACTGAGACACGCCGGCCTCTGCGACGAAGCCCCTGCCCGTGACCGGGCGGGGGCTTCGTGCGTTCCTGGCTTCGAGCGGTCGCGGCCGCTCCTCCGCGCCGCCGGGCGGGGCCTGTGCGCGCTCAGGCCCCGAGGCGTCGGCCGCGGCGCTCCGGGCCCGCGATCGGGGCAGGACCCGGTCGCCGCGTGCGGCCGTGCCCGGGATCAGCGCACGTGCGCGGCGGCGTAGATCGCGTCGGTCTTCGCGGCGAGGATGAAGTCGTTCTGATGGAGCCCGCGGATCTTGTGGGTCCAGGTCTCCATCCTCACCTTGCCAAAGGACAGGTGCAGGTCCGGGTGATGCTGCTCGCGCTCGGCCAACTCCGCGACCTGATTCACGAACTCGAGCGCCGAGCGGTAGTCCTCGAAGGTGAAATCCCGCCTCAGGCGTGGAACGCGATTGACTTCGAACACCTGCCACTCGGGTACCTGGGGCTTGAGCGCGGTGATCTCCTTTTCGCCGAGCGTGGGAACACCGCCGCGGCAGGGTACGCAGCGGACGTCTTTGAGTGCGGGCATCGGGTCTCCTCCTGATGGGCGTGCGGTCTGGCGGGAACCTCCATAGAATACCATCTCCAACGCGCCGCGGCGCACCGGTCCGGGAACGCCGAGCGCGCGGATCGCCACCGCGACTCCCGGGCACGACGGCGCGACGCGGGGTCGCGCCAACGCGCGCTGGCGTACGAGGTTGGAATGCGCAGAAAACGCTTGTGTTTCGGGGTATTCCCGCCGATAGTTCAAGAGTCTTCGGTCGCCGTGGATGGACGTCGAGTTCTCGATGCCGCCAGGACCCCTGGCGGATTTTGTTTGCTCGCCACCATCCGCTCCGAGGAAACCGGTCAAGGTGACCGGGCGCGGCCGCCGCGATCGGGCGGCAGAGTACCGGGGGACGCTCGCGTCCCCGATGCGAAGGAGTCGGTTGTGGCTAGTGGCACGGTGAAGTGGTTCAACGAGGCGAAGGGTTTCGGTTTCATCTCCCAGCAGGGTGGCGAGGACGTTTTCGTCCACTTCTCCGCGATCCAGGGCGACGGCTTCCGCACCCTGGCCGAGGGCGAGGCGGTCGAGTTCGATGTCACCCGTGGACCGAAGGGCCTGCAGGCCGCCAACGTGCGGAAGCCGTAGTTCGCCCCGGGTACCACCTCACGCTCGCGAGGGCGGCGCTCACGCGCCGCCCTCGGCGTTTTCGCTCCACGGCGCGGGCCCGCGGCACCCACCGCGCCTGGATGCCCTGCTGCACCTTGATCCCCCCAGCGCACCGCGATGCCCCGCCGCACCCCGCATCACCCGCGCGCCCCCGGAATCCCCTTGACGGCGTCGCGTCGGGTTGAGATTCCTTCGCTGCCGTGAGCCCAGCGCGGCCCAGGGCTGCCCACCGACGCCACCTTCGCAGGAGAAAGACCGTGCCTTCGATTCCCTCGCGCCCCGGCCCCGCCGCCTGCGGGAGCATCGCCGCCGTCCTGGCGCTCGCGTGCGTCGCGGCGCCGTGCACCGCCAAGACGCGAGCCCCGATCGCGCCACCCGGCTCACGACCCTCCGGACCGCCGTTGGAGGAGCACGTCCTGTCCAACGGGATGAAGCTCGTGCTCATCCCGCGCCACCTCTCCCCGACCATTGCCGGATGCTGGGTGGCGCGCGTCGGCTCCGCCAACGAACGCCCGGGAATCACCGGGATCTCGCACCTGTTCGAGCACATGATGTTCAAGGGCACCCACACGATCGGCACCCGCGACTACGGCCAGGACGAGCGGTTGATCGAGGAGCAGGAGCGCGTCCGCGGGGAGATGCGCGCGGAGACCTCGCGGATGCGTGCCGCCCAGCGGCGGGGCGAGATCGACGATCTCATGAAGCCGGAGAACAAGACCGCGCGTTACCGCGAACTGGAGGCGACGTTCGACTCGCTCGTGGCCGCGCAGCGCGCGAACATGGTCAAGAACGAGTTCAACCAGATCCTGCAGAAGAACGGGGCGACGTTCATCAACGCCTTCACCAACGAGGACATGACCGTCTATTTCGAGACCCTCCCCGCCAACAAGCTCGAGCTGTGGTTCTGGCTCGAATCCGACCGCCTCGAGAACCGCGTGTTCCGTGAGTTCTACTCCGAGCGCGACGTGGTGTTCGAGGAGCGCCGCCTGCGCACCGAGTCCACCCCGACCGGCAAGTTCGAGGAGTCCTTCGACGCCGTGTTCTGGGACGCGAGCCCCTACGCCTGGCCGGTGGTGGGCTGGCCCAGCGACGTGGCCAACATCACCAAGGCCCAGGCGGACGAGTACTACGGGACCTACTACGCCCCGCAGAACCTCACGGCGTTGCTGGTGGGCGACTTCGACCCGAAGGTCGCGCTGGCGATGGCGGAGAAGTACCTGGGCTCGATTCCCGCCGGCACGCGGCCGGTCCCCGAGATGATCACCTCCGAGCCCCGACAACTCGCCGAGAAGCGCTTCTACGGCGAGGCGGAGACCAACCCGGCGGTGACGATCCGCTGGCACACGGTGGCCTTCGTCCACCGCGACGCGCCGGCGCTCGAGGTGCTGCAGGCCGTGCTCGACGGGCCGAGCGGGCGGCTGCAACGCCACATCGTCCTGGGATCGGGGGTCGCCACGAGTGGCTCTGCCAACAGCGACACGCGCAAGTACGAGGGCCTGTTCGAGGTGACGGCCGAGGCCCGCGACGGGCACACGCCGGAGGAGGTCGAGCAGGCGATCGATCGCGAGATCGACCGGCTGAAGCAAGAGCCGCTGCCGGCCGAGGAGCTCCAGAGCGTCAAGAACCGCTACCTCGCGAACAGCTACCGCTCCTTGAGCTCCAACTTCCGGCTCGTCGTGCGCTACGCGGTCTCCGAGGGGCGCGGCGACCTGCACCGTCTCGACCAGATCGCCGCCGAAGTGCAACGCATCACCGCGGAGGACGTGCGGCGGGTGGCGGACCGCTACCTCACGAAGGAGAACCGGGCGGTCGCGATCTGGACCCGCAAGGCCGGCGCCGGCTCGGAGGACCCGGCGATCGCCGCCTTCCCGCCCCAGGCCCAGCCGATGATCCGCTCGACGATCGCGCGCATCCAGCAGACGTCCGATCCGGCGCAGCTGCGGGAGATGATGACGCGCATGGACGACCGGTCCGCCCAGCTGCCGCCCGAGATGAAGCCCGCGATGGACTACCTGCGCGCGAAGCTGCAGGAGCGGCTGGGCCAGCTCTCGACCTCCGACAAGTAGCGAGGAGCCACGCCATGAACCGCCCGACCCGAATCGCCGCCTGCGCCGCGGCCGCGCTGGCGCTCGTCCTGTCGTCCCCGGCCGCGCGCGCGGCCGGCCCCGGCATGTCCCGGCCCGAGCAGCTCCAGTTCCCGAGGCTCGACTACACGCCCCCGGAGGCGGAGAATTACCGCGTGTCGCTTCGGGGCGGCATGGTCGCCTACCTGGTGCCCGACCGCGCGCTGCCGCTCGTGACGATCACCGTCCTCATGCGCATCGGCCCCGACCTCGACCCCCTCGGGAAGCAGGGGCTGGCCCAGGGGACGATGTACTTGCTCACCCGCAGCGGCACCGCGGGGCGGACGGCGGCGCAGCTCGAGGATCGCGTCGCTTTCCTCGGCGCCCAGCTCCAGTCGCAGATGGGGGGCGGCGGCGGCGGATTTGGCGGACCCGGGATCCCGGTCGGGCCCTCCGAGTCTTTCGCCAGCATCAACCTGCTTTCCAAGGACCTCGACGAGGGGCTCGGCATCCTCACCGACTGTCTCAAGAGCGCCGCGTTCGAGGAGGATCGCGTGACCCTCGCGCGCCAGCAGCTGCTGCAGACCATGCAGCAGCGCAACGACGACAGCGGGGACATCGAAAGCCGCGAGTGGGGCATCCTCATCAACGGCGAGGGCCACTGGTCGAACCGCTATGCGACCCGCGCCTCGGTCGAGGCGATCACGCGCGAAGACATGGTGGCGTTCCTCCGCCGCTACCTCGGGCCGAAGAACATGCTCCTCGCCGTGTCGGGCGACTTCGACCGCGCGGCGATGATCCAGAAGCTCGAGAAGGTCTTCGCCTCCTGGCCCACGCCCGGCGAGCGACCGGGACCGCCCGCGGGGCCGGCCGAGCCCACGGCCGCCGGCTGGTTCCTGGTGGACAAGGACGTGAACCAGGGCCGCGTCTCGATCGGCCTGCGTGCCCTCGACCGCTACGACCCCGACTTCTTCCCCGGCCTGCTCATGAACGACGTCCTTGGGGGCGGCGGCTTCTCGTCGCGGCTCGTCAACCGCATCCGGTCGGACGAGGGGCTCGCCTACTCCGTGCGGTCGAGCCTCGACGCCGGGGCGTACTACCCGGGCCCGTGGCGGACCGCGTTCCAGTCCAAGGTGCGCAGCGTCGCCTACGCCACCTCGATCGCCTTCGAGGAGATCCGCAAGATCCGGGAAGCGCCGGTGACGGACGAGGAGCTCGAGCTGGCCAAGAGCCGGAGGATCGAGGGACTCCCCGCGTTCTTCGAGACCGCCGGCGCCATCGCCAACGTGCTCGCGGTCGATGAGCTGACCGGCCGTTACGCGCGCGACCCGAGCTACTACGCGACCTACCGGGATCGCGTCCGGGCGGTGAGCGTGGCCGACGTCCAGCGCGCGGCCCGGCGCCTGCTCGACCCGGCGAAGATGACGGTGCTCATGGTGGGCAACGCGGCGGACATGCTCCAGGGTGACCCCAAGTACCCGGTGCGGCTCACCACCCTCGCGGGCGGCGAGCCCAAGCGTCTGCCGCTGCGCGACCCGATGACGATGAAGCCGATCGCGAACCCGTGAATCGAGCGGCGGCGCGCCCAGGCGTTCCGCCGGAAAGGAGGCTCGCCGTGGAAGTGGTCTCGCGTCACGTGCTCGCGCTGCCGGAGGGCTTCCGCGCCCGCGAGATCGCGTCGTTCGTGTCCCAGATGGACGACCAGACACGGCGGCTGACCGCGGACACCCGCGGGGCGACGGTCGAGGAGCTGGGCTGGCAGCCGGCGCAGGGAATGAACACCATCGGCATGCTGCTCGCCCACATCGCGATCGTCGAGGTGCATTGGACCCAGTTCGGCGTGCTGGGACGCGCGCCGGCTCCGTTCGTGGAATCCCTGGGGATCGGCGGTGACGACGACGGGATGCCGCTCCCCGCCGAGGGCACGCCCCCGGCGGCGCTCGCCGGCAAAGACCTCGCGTTCTTCGACGACCTGCTGGCGCGCGCCCGCAGGCAGTACAAGGAGGTCGCCACCGGCCTCGCCGAGAGCGACCTCGACCGCGTCGTCACCCGCACCGATCGGCGCGGCCGGGCGCGCGAGCTGGACGTGCGCTGGATCCTCTACCACATGCTGGAGCATTTCGCCGGGCACTACGGCCAGATTCTCCTGCTCCGTCACCAGTATCGCGCGCGACAGCCGAAGGCTTGAGCCCGCGCGCCGCGGAGAACGCCATGCCCGAGATCATCGAGACCCTGCTCGCCGCGCCCCCCGGGTTCCGCGGAGCCCAGGTCGGGCGCTTTCTCTGGCAGCTCGACGAGCAGCGGCGCCGGCTCACCGCCGACACGCGCGGGCTCACCCCCGGCGCGCTGGCGTGGCAGCCCGCGCCGGGGATGAACTCGATCGGCATGCTCCTCGCCCACATCGCCTGGGCCGAGAACCACCTGGTGCAGGTCGGGATGGAGGGCAAGGCGACGAGCGATACCCGGGCCGTGCTCGGGATCGAGGAGGACGGCTTGCCGCTGGCCCCGGAAGCCCCGCCCTGGCCGGCGCTCGACGGGCGCGACCTCGCCACCTTCGACGACCTGCTCGCGCGTTCGCGCGCCTACACGCGCGGCGTGGCGCTCGGGCTCACGGACGGCGACCTCGAGGACCAGGTCGTGCGCACGCGGCCCGACGGGGTCCGGCGCGTGTTCAACAAGGGCTGGGTGCTCTACCACCTGCTCGAGCACGAGGCCGGGCACCACGCACAGATCAACCTGCTACGCCACCTCCAGCGCGCGCGGCCAGGCTCTGCCTGAGCACGACCGCGCGCCGCGGCGCGCGGTCGGCCCCCCGCTCCAACGCGGCCTGAAGGACACGATGATCGTCGCTCGACCGCGACGTCTCGCCCGCGGGCGTTCTCGGACAGAGACCAGGTGCGCCCGGAAGCGCCACCGCCGCTCCCCGGCGCGTCAGCTCGACGCCAGCTGGGCGATGCGCTCGAGCCCCGCGGCGAAATCCCGCGGCTCGACCAGCAGGCTGACCACGAGGACGTCGTCATCCTCGAAGTCGTAGAAATGGCCGGGGTGGACGACGACGTCGCGCTGCAGCAGTTCGAGCGCCACCGCCTCACCGCCCCGCCCGGCCGGCAGGCGGAGCACGGCGTTCCACCCGCCCTGGCCCTCGAGCCAGGCCGGCCCGTCTGCGGCGGCCGTGGCCGCCCGCAGCCGGGCGAGATTGGTGGCGAGGCGCTCGCACACTCGCGCCTGGAAGACATGACGGTCGGCGAGCAGCCGCGGCAGCGCGAGCTGCACCGGAGTTCCCACCGAAAGGAAGAGGTCCGCGATCCACTCGAGCCCGGCGAGCGCCTCGTCCCGCGGGCGCGCCGGACCGGCGGCCACGATCCACGAGAGCTTGAGCTGGGGCAGGCCGCAGACCTTGGAGATCCCGCTGAGCACGAAGCTCGGCACGCGCGACGGTGCGACGAAGCTCGGGAGCGGCGCGATCGGGCGCGGAGACGCCGGCGCCCGCCCCGCGTCAGGCGCGACAGGGGGCGAGGGAACTTGCCGCGCGGCGCGCGCCCGAGTGGTCGCGTCGGACCCCGTGGGCCGAGCGGCTTCCGACGCCTCCGGCACACGCTCCGCCGCGACCGCCGGCCAGGCGAAGTCGCCGAACACCTCGTCCGAGACGATCGCCATGCCGCGCCGCTCGCACAGCTCCTCGACCGCGGCGCGCTCCGTGGGAGCCAGGCACGAGCCGGTGGGATGATTGGGCTCGACCGTGATGATCGCCCGAGCGCCCTCGTCGGCGGCGGCCTCCAGCGAGTCGAGATCGAGCCTCCAGCCGTGACGCCATGTCAGACGATAGGGCGCGAGGCGCACGCCCTCGAGCGCCGCAAGCGGTCCGAACAGCGGATAGCTCGGCTCGGGGACGAGCAGAGTCTCGCCCGGATCCGCAAGCAGGCGGAAGAGATGCGCGTACGACTCACTGGTACTTGAGGTTAGAACGATGTGCTCAGGCTCGACTCGAATGCCGCGATCGGCGTAGTAGCCGGCCACGGCCGCGCGCGCCGCGGCGAGCCCGCGCGGATCGGGCGCGTAGGTGGCGGCCCCGGGATCGACCGGCGCCGCCAGCCCCCCGCCGGCGAGGCCGACCCGCGTGGGATTCGACTCGGTGAGATCGAGCAGCGTCGCGCCGGACGCCCGCCGCCCCTCCAGCAGCCGGGACCACGCGTTCGGTTCGGCGGTGGCGGGAACGCGGCGCGAGCGCATGGGCGCAACGGGAGGGCGCGTCACGCGCCCTCCCCCGCGAGCCTCCGGGCCCCGACCGACCCTACGTCCCCTCGCTCCAGGTCCGCATGTAGCGGTCCTGGGCGGGAGTGAGCACGTCGATCGCGACGTTCATGGTGCGCAGCTTGAGTCGGGCCACCTGCTGATCGATCTCCTTGGGGACCCCGTAGACGTCCTTCTTGAGGGTGCGCGCCTTCTTCTTCAGGTGCTCGACGCTCAGCGACTGGTTGGCGAAGGACATGTCCATCACCATCGCCGGGTGGCCCTCCGCGGCCGCAAGGTTGATGAGCCGACCCTCCCCGAGCAGGTAGATCCTCCCGCCGGCCCGGAGCCGGTACTCGTCCACGAACTCGCGGACGCGCCGGCGCCCGGAGGACATGCGCTCCAGCGCGGGGATGTCGATCTCGACGTTGAAGTGGCCGCTGTTCGCGACGATCGCCCCGTCCTTCATCCGCGCGAAATGCTCGCGGCGCAGCACCGACTTGTTGCCGGTCAGGGTCACGAACAGGTCTCCACGGGGGGCGGCATCCTCCATCGACACCACCTGGAAGCCGTCCATCGCCGCCTCGAGGGCGCGCACCGGGTCGATCTCGGTCACGAGCACCGTGGCCCCCATGCCCTTGGCCCGCGTCGCCACGCCGCGCCCGCACCAGCCGTAGCCGGCCACCACCACGGTGGAACCCGCGATCAGCATGTTGGTGCTGCGGAGCACGCCGTCGATCGTGCTCTGCCCGGTGCCGTAGCGGTTGTCGAACAGGTGCTTGGTGTCGGCGTCGTTGATCGCGATCACCGGGTAGCGCAGCACCTTGCTCGCCGCCATCGCGCGCAGGCGAGTAACGCCGGTCGAGGTTTCCTCGGTGCCCGCGAGCACGCCGCGGAGGTAGTTCCGCTTCTTGGTGTGGAGCACGGTCACCAGGTCGCAGCCGTCGTCCATGGTGACGTGCGGCCGGGCCTCGATGCACGAGACGATGTGCGAGTAGTAGGTCTTGTGGTCCTCGCCCTTGATCGCGAAGGTGGGGATCCCGTAGTAGGCCACCAGGGCCGCGGCCACGTCATCCTGGGTGCTCAGGGGATTCGAGCCGCAGAGGTAGACCTCGGCGCCCCCCGCCTGGAGGGTGCGCGCGAGGTTGGCGGTTTCGGTGGTGACGTGCAGGCAGGCGGCGATCCGAAGCCCGCGCAGCGGACGCTCCTTCTTGAACCGGGCGCGGATGGCGCGCAGCACCGGCATGTGGCGATCGGCCCACTCGATCCGCATCTTGCCTTCGCGGGCGAGTTGGGGGTCCTTGACGTGGCCGGCGACGGCGTGACCGTTGATCGCCGCGCCGTTTCCGCGCTTCGAGGCGCTACGGGGCATGACGGCTCCTGGGTTGCGGGTCCGGAACAGGGAGGTGCACGAGCAATAGACGCCGCGGATTGTGCCGCAGCCCGCGACCGGTCTCAACCCCAAAAGCGCGCGTTTCGCGCGGAGCTTCAATAAGCTATGCTTTTACATATGAAGCGGACGACCCTGGTCCTCGATTCCGCGTTGTACGCCGCGCTGCGCCAGCGCGCCGCCGCGGAAGGCCGGACGCTGACGGACGTGGTGGAGCGCGCGCTGCGCCGCGGCCTCGCGGCCGCGACCCCGCGCCGTGGTCGCGTGTCGCTTCCCTCCTACGATCTGGGCCCCTTCCTGGTGGAACCGGACGAGCAGCGCGGCGCGATGCGGCCACCCGAGGACGCAGAACCGCGATGATCGCGCTCGATGCCGACCTGCTCGCCTACGCCGTCAACCGCTTCGCGCCCGAGCACGCGCGCGCGGCACGGGTGGTGGAGGAGCTGGCAAACGGCGATGCGCCCTGGGCGCTGCCCTGGCCGGCGGTGCACGAATTCCTGCGTTGGGTCACCCACCCGCACGCCGTGGCCCGGCCGCTCGGGCCGGCGGACGCGTGGGGTTTCGTCCAGGCGCTCGCGGCGAGTCCTTCGCTTCAGCTGCTCGGCCCCACCGCGCGCCACGCCGAGGTGATGCGCGAGCTGCTGGCCGGGGCGGAAGCGGGCGCCGGACTTCCACCGGGCCTCGAGACCGTCGCCGTGCTGCGCGAGCACGGGGTGCGCGAGCTGCTCTCGGCGGACGAGGGGATGCGCCGCTTCGCCTTCCTCAGCGTGCGCGATCCGCTGCACGGTCCGCCCTGGTCGGCGGGCGAGCGTCCGGCCCGCCGCTACCGCCGCCTGCGGGTGCCTCGCACCCGACGCTGATCCCGCGCGACCGCGCGCGCGCCGGCGCCGGCCGCGCGATGGACTCGCGACGAGCGCGGGAATACGCCGCACCAACGCCGAGCGCGGAGGTAATTCACATTCCCGTGGCACGGTCGGGTCGCAAAAGCGTTGCCCGCATCGGCGCGGAGCCCGTTCAATGGGGGCCGGGCCTTCCGCTCTCCCGAGCCGGGGCTTCGCATCCATCTTCATCGCCACACTCACTCCACCCCAGGGAGATGCACCGATGAAAAAGCTGAGTTGGTTGCTCGCTGCCGCCGTCGTGCTCGTCACCGCCGTGCCGGTCGTTTCCGGCGAGGGCGAGAAGTGCACCGCCAGCGCCCAAGAGTGTCTCGACCACATGGGGGCCTACAAGCAGAAGGGCTGGATGGGGATCGAGATGGACAAGAATGCCCAGGGCGCGCTGGTCGTTTCCCGCGTGGTCGTGGGCAGCCCCGCGGCCAAGGCCGGCATCAAGGCCGGCGACGTGCTCGTCTCGCGCAACGGCATCAAGCTTGCCGACAGCGAAGCGATCAAGCAGGACAAGGACTCCTGGAAGGTCGGCGCCCAGGTCTCCTACATCGTGCTGCGCGACAAGGCCGAGAAGACCGTGAAGGTCACGCTCGGAGAGATGCCCGAGAACGTCTTCGCCGAGATGGTCGGCAAACACATGATCCACGACCACATGGCGGCGGCGACGGCGACGGCCGAGGCGAAGTAGATTCTCGCTCGATGATGACGAGGGCCGGCGCCTTGCGGGGCGCCGGCCCTTCGTGCGAGCGGTCGAGCGTGCCTCATGCGGAGACCGCGGTCGCCGATGGCGCGCGACGCGGTGCGGAATGCCGCGGCCGGACGCCGCGCGGTCGGATGCCGTGACCGCGCCCCGCGCTCGCTAGCGCACGATCACGATCGGCTGGCTCATTCCGCCCGCGGCGCCGAAGAGGCGCACGCGGTAGCGACCGGGAGCGAGACGAAGCCCGCGGTCGTCGCGTCCGTCCCACAGCCAGCGCTGGCTTCCCGCCTGCGCGGCTTCGATCCGGGTTTCGCGCACGACCCGCCCCGCGATGTCCACGGCCTGCATGCGCAGGGGACCCGGCGTGGCGGATTCGAACTCGAGGGTCACCGGACCGCGCGAGGGATTGGGGTAGGGCGGCGCGAGGCGCAACGGCCGGATCACGGTCGGCGGCCCGGGCTCGACGCCGACCACCCCATTGGAGAGCAGGATGTCGTCGATTCCGCCGTCGGCCTGGATCGGATCCGGGCCTGCACGAACGGAACGAGATCGTGACGGAAGTGCACGCGGTCGACCGCCTGGAGCGCCTGCTGGAACGTCCCGAGACCGATGGTCTGGGTGAACGCGCCGGCATTCGTGAGATCGACAACGAACAGGCCCCACGCTCCGGGGGGCGGCACGAAGCCGACGTCGTACTGCCAGAGGTTCCCGGTATTGCCGATCGCGAAATGGACCTCGAGCGGATTCTGCGGGCCGATGTCGCTGAGTTGGAGGCGCATCTGGGTCACGCCCGCCGCGATCCAGTCGCCCGAGTAGGCCGGTGCGATGGCGAAACTGCCCCAGTTGGTCGGGAAACCCGTCACGATCTGGAGATAGCCATCGCCGGTGCCCGCGACGCCGCCGGTGCCGGGGTTCGAGATCACCGCCCCGGTGAGCCCGCCTCCCCAGCCCTGGCTCGAGGTGCCGGGGAAAGACTCCCGGAAACCGAGCGTGGGCGCGGCGCACGCCACGGTGACGAGGAGCAGGACGGCGGCCGCGGTGAAGAGCAGAATGCCGGACGGCCCGGCGGCGGGAGCGACGGTGGGCGCGCAGGTGCGGCGAGCGTGGGGACGCATGGCGGGGCCTCCTCGGACATCAGCTTCGGCCTGGGACGCGAAACTCGATGTTACACCGCGCCCGAGCGCCGCGCCCAGAGATCGCGGCCGCGCCCCGCGCCGGGTACGCACCAGCGCCAGTTCCGCCCCGGCGCCCGGATCGCGCGCGTTCCAGGGGCCCCGAGATCTGTCAACGTACTTCCGGGTCAGGAGACTAGACCGAACGCGCCAGCAGTTTCGCCTTGTCGGTCCGCTCCCAGGTGAAGGACGCCTCCCGGCGACCGAAGTGGCCGTAGGCCGCGGTCGCCCGGTAGATTGGCCGCCTCAGCTTGAGTTGCCGGATGAGGCCCTTCGGGGTGAGATCGAAGTGCTGGCGCACCAGCCGGGTCAGGCGCGCATCGCTCACCTTTCCGGTGCCCCTGGTGTCCACCATGACGCTCACCGGCTCCGGGAGCCCGATCGCGTAGGCGATCTGCACCTCGCAGCGGTCGCACAGCCCGCTCGCCACCAGGTTCTTGGCCACGTAGCGCGCGCCGTAGGAGGCGGAACGATCCACCTTGCTCGGATCCTTGCCGCTCAGCGCCCCCCCGCCGTGGCTGCCGACCCCGCCATAGGTGTCGACGATGATCTTCCGGCCGGTAAGGCCGGTGTCGGCCATCGGCCCGCCCTTGATGAACTGGCCGGTGGGGTTGATGTGGAAGCGGGTCGGCCGGCCGCGACCGACCAGCCGCTTGGGCAGGATCGGCTCGACGACGTGCTTGATGATGTCCCGCCGGATTTGGAGCTGCTTGACCTTCGCGTCGTGCTGACTCGACACCACGACGGTGTCGATGCGCACCGGGCGACCGTCATCGTACTCGATCGTCACCTGGGACTTCCCGTCGGGGCGCAAGTAGGGCAGCGTACCGTCGCGGCGCACCTGGGCCAGCCGCCGCGTGATCTTGTGGGCCAGCATGATCGGCATCGGCATCAGCTCGGGGGTCTCGCGGCAGGCGAAGCCGAACATCAGCCCCTGGTCGCCGGCGCCGCCCTTGTCGACGCCCATCGCGATGTCGGGGGACTGGTCGTCGATCGCGGTGATGACCGCACAGGTGTGGCTGTCGAAACCGAACTCGGCGCTGTCGTAGCCGATCTCGCCGATCACCCTGCGCACCAGGCGGGGGATCTCGACGTAGCCCTTGCTGGTGATCTCCCCCGCGACGAAGGCCAGGCCGGTGGTGACGAGGGTTTCGCAGGCCACGCGGCTCATCGGGTCCTGCCGGATGAGCTCGTCGACCACGGCGTCGGAGATCTGGTCCGCGATCTTGTCGGGGTGGCCTTCGGTGACGGATTCGGAGGTGAACAGGTGACGCTCGACCATACGTGCTCCTCGCAATTCAGGCCGCCGGGGTGGTCCCGACGGCGTTCATGGATAACGTACTTCGCTCGAATCGCCGACGCTGACCCGCTTGAAGCCCCCGCGCACCGTCGCCTGCTCGCCCACGACGGAGCCCTCGAGCAGGATGTCCTCGATGACGGCGTTCTCGTTGATGATGGAGTCGCGGACCACGGCGTTGCGCAGCCGGGCGCCGGCGGCGACCGACACGTGAGGACCCAGGATGCAGCTCTCGATGACGGCGGTCTCCGCGATGACGACCGGGGCGCGCACCACCGACCCCGCGACCTCCGCCCCGCAGCCCCGCTTGTCGAGCAGGACCCGGTTGGTCTCGAGCAGGGTCTCGGTCTTTCCGCAGTCGTACCAGCCGTCGATCGGGAACGTGCGCAGCGTGGCTCCGGATTCCACCAGCATCTGCATGGCGTCGGTGAGCTGGAATTCGCCGCGGGTGCGGATGTCGCGCCGCGTGAGGTCGCGCAGGGCGTCGAACAGCGGCCGGCCGTGGGTGAAGTAATAGACGCCGGCGATCGCGAGGTTGGAGGTCGGATGCGGCGGCTTCTCGACCAGCCGCACGACCTTGCCGGTGCCGTCCAGCTCGACGATTCCGAAGCGGCGTGGATCCTCGACCTCCTTGACCCCGATGCTGTGGTCCGACCCCGAAAGCACCTTGCGCAGATCGGCCTCGAAGATGGTGTCGCCGAGGATGATGAGGATCGGCCGGTCGCCGGCGTGAGGCTCGGCGAGGGAGACCGCGTGCCCGAGCCCGAGCCGCTCGGGCTGCTCGACGTAGTGCACCCGCAGCTCGCGGTAGTGCCGGTCCATGTACTCGCGGACGAGATCACCCATGTAGCCGACGATGAGCACGACCTCGCGGATGCCCAGGGCAGGCAGGTCATCGAGGATGTGGGCCAGGATCGGCTTGCCGGCCACGTGCAGCAGCACCTTGGGGGTGGTGTGCGTGTGGGGCCTGAGCCGGGTCCCGACCCCCGCCACCGGAATGATCGCCATCGGGCTACTCGCCACGTCGCGCCCCCTGCTCCGCAAGTCGTCGCTTGAATTCGTCGATGCTCGCGATCGGCGTGGGGTCCACGCCGCGCGCGATCGCCAGATAGAAACTCAGATAGTCCACGAACTGGACCAGCGCGGCCGTCCGCGCCAACCGGCCGCCCTCTCCCCCGTCGATCTCGTGCACCGCAGCGCCCTGGCGCCGCGCGTAGTCGGCGGTCAGCGCGAGGCGGGTCGCCACCTCGGGAGGGTCCTCGGCATCGCGCAGGATGACGACCGCGGCCGCCGCGTGCGGAGCGCCGGGACGTTCCCAACCCACGATCTCGTTGTGATTGAGCTCGGGAACCAGCGCGGAATGGGCGAGCATCTTAGCATTTTCGTTCACCTGCTGCCGCATCCGGGTCGCCACGGCGGCGGTCGAGCCGGGTCCGGCGTAGATGAGCGGCATGCGGCCGGTCAGCTCCCGGGCCAACCGCTTGGCCGGATTGCGCGCCTCGGGCGTCCCGGGACCGAGCGTGGCATCGCGCGCCCGCAGCGCGGCCCCCGCACGGCGCCATTCCTCCGCCGCGCCCTCGACCCAGCCGAGGCGCTCGAGCAGCGCGGTGAGGGCCACCCACGCAGCGAACAGCGCGGCGCGCGGAGGCGAGCCGCCGGGGAGTGCCACCATCGGGACCCCGTCGCGCCGGCACCATTCCGCCAGCGTGCCCCCGGTGGTGAGCGCGAGGCGAGGCACGCCCCGGACCCCCGCCGCACCGTAGAGCGCGAGGGTCTCCCCGGTGCCACCCGAGTACGATGCCAGCAGCACCAGCGAGGCCGGGGTGACGAACGCCGGCCAGCGATAGTCGCGCACCACGACCAGCGGCCGTGGCAGGCGATCGCGGTAGAGTGCCCCCGCGAGCTCGGCGGCCATCGCCGAGCCGCCCATGGCGCCGACCGCGAGCAGATCGGGGCGGACGGCGGGGGCGGGCCACGGCTCGCGAGCGTCACGCTCGAGCGCATCGTCGATCTGCGCCGGGATGCCGGCGATGCGGGCGGCCATGCCGCCGGCGTCGCGCGCCCCGTAGGGCGGTTCGAGGCCGGCGCTCACAGCGGGCTGCGCTTCGCCACCAGGAAGCTCGGCAGGTGGCTCTCGAGCCGATCGCGCATCAGCGCCTTCACCCCCGCGGCCGAGGTCTCCTCCAGGGCGGCCAGCGCCGCCTCGCGCGCCTGGTCGTAGCGGACGCTGCGGATCGCGGCCTTGACCCGCGGCAGGTCGAAGCACGTCATGCTCAGCTCGTCGACGCCGAGTCCGAGCAGCAGGACCGCGGTGCGCGGGTCCCCGGCCATCTCGCCGCAGATGCCGACCCAGCGCCCGGCCGCGTGGGCGGCCGCGATGGTGTGGTGGATGCTGCGCAACACCGCGGGCTCGAGCGGCTCGTAGAGGTGCGAGAGCCGCTCGTTGTCGCGATCGATCGCGAGCGTGTACTGGACCAGGTCGTTGCTCCCGATCGAGAAGAAGCGCGCGTGGCGCGCGAGCACGTCGGCGATCCACACCGAACTCGGGGTCTCGATCATGAGCCCGATCTCGAGCTGCGGATCGTGCGGCACCCCCTTGCGCTCGAGCTCGGCCTGGACCGCGACGCACAGCGTCGTGGTGCTGAGCAGCTCGTCGAGGTTCGAGACCATCGGGAACATCATCCGCACCCGGCCGTGGGCGCTCGCGCGGTAGATCGCCCGGATCTGGGTGCGGAAGACGTCGGGATGGTGGAGCGCGAAGCGGATGCCGCGCCAGCCGAGGAACGGATTGGTTTCATGGCTGGCGCCGAGATAGGAGGCGACCTTGTCGCCTCCCAGGTCCATGGTGCGGAAGATCACCGGCCGCGGCGCCATGCGCTCGGTGACGCCGCGGTAGGCGACGTATTGCTCCTCCTCGGTCGGCAGCTCGAAGCGTCCGAGATAGAAGAACTCGGTACGGAACAGTCCGATGCCGTCGGCACCCGCCTCGAGCGCCTGCTCCTCTTCCCCCGGCAGCTCGATGTTGGCGCCGAGCTCCACCGTGCGGCCGTCGAGCGTCACCGCGGGCTCGTCCTTGAGCTGGACCAGCGCCCGTGCCTCGCTCTCGAGCATGGCCTGACGCTGCCGGTAGCGCCCCGCAGTCTCCTCGTCCGGATTGACCTCGACCTGCCCGGCATAGCCGTCGACCGCGCCGAGGTCGCCAGTCCTCGCGTGCTGGAGCACGCCGCGGACGCCCACGACGGTGGGAATCCCGCGACCCCGCGCGACGATCGCGCTGTGCGACGTCCGCCCGCCGACCTCGGTGACGAATCCCAGGACACGTCCGGGCTTGAGCACCGCCACCTCGCTGGGTCCGAGGTCGTGGGCCATCACCACCGACGGCTGCGGAAGCTCGTCCAGCGCGCGAGGCGCGTCTTCCAGGAGCTGGCGCAGCACGCGCCGCTCGACGTCGACCAGGTCGGCGCGACGTTCGCGCAGGTATTCGTCCTGGACCTGTCCGAGGCGCGCCGCCGCCGCCGACATGTAGCCGCGGAAGATCCAGGCGGTGTTGCGTCCCTCGCGGCGGATGCCCTCCTCGACCGCCTTCAGGAGCTCGGGGTCGTCGAGGATCATCAGGTGGGTGTCGTAGATCGCGGCCTCCAGCTCTCCCAGCTCCGCCGCGATGCCGTCGCGCAGTCGCGCGAGGTCCTTGCGGGCGGCGGCGAGGGCACGGTGGAAACGCTCGATCTCCTCGCCGACCCGCTCGGGTGCCACGGGCGTGTCGCGCACCGCGTACTCCTCGTGCTGGTAGCAGAAGATCGGGCCCACGGCGATGCCCGGGCTGGCGGCGATGCCGTCGTACCTCATGGCTCGCCTCCGAACCTGCCGTCCACCAGATCGCGCAGCGCGCCGACCGCCTCGGCCTCGTCGGGGCCCTCGACCCGCACGCGGATGATGCTGCCCTCCTCGGCGGCCAGCATCATGACGCCCATGATGCTCTTGCCGTTGACCTCGAGGTCGTCGCGGCTGACCAGCACGTTGGACTTGAACTTCGCCGCGGTCTTGACGAACAGGGCGCAAGCGCGGGCGTGCAGCCCGAGCTGGTTGCGGATCAGGAGTTCGGCTTCGGTCACCCGGATGTCCTTGCGCCCCGCCGGCGCCTCAACGGAACCACGTCGCGATCACGCACAGCAAGCCCGTTCCCAGCGCCCACTCGGTGGGGGACGGCCGCGCGCGCTGGGCCGCGATCAGTCCGAGGCTGAGCCCCGCCGCGAGCAGCGCCTGGAACACCAGTGTCGCCGGCTGGCCGCCCGGGACCAACAGCACGGCGACGACCACCCCCACCAGCGCCGCGCCCGCCACCGCCAGGGAGCCGACCAGCCGGTTGAACCGGCGGCGCACCTGCGGATTCAGAACCGTGGGTCCGGCGCGAAACCCCCAGCCCACCCCGAACAGCCTGAGGCCGATGTGGAATAGGTTGTAACACACCCACATCAACGGCGCCCCCAGCCACGAACCGCCGAGCGCGACCAGTACCCCGAGGCAGGCCGAGAACGGCCGCAGGGTGAACCAGAACAGCCGATCCCCGATCGCCGCCAGCGAGGAGCCGAGAATGACCTTCACCCGCGCCACGGCCTCATGATCCACGCCTCCGCCCGCCGCGCGCCGCTCCTCGAGCCCGGCGACCGCTCCGAGCGCCAGGGACGCCAGGGTGGGTTGGGTGTTGAAATAGGCGGTGTGCTCGGCCAGGCGATCCCGGCGCTCGGCCGGGTCGGCGTAGAGGCGTTCGATCGCGGGCGCGAGGGCGAAGGCCCAGCCCAGCCCCTGCTGGCGCTCGTAGTTCCAGGTCGCCTGCAGCAGCGAGGCACGCAGCCCCATGCGGAGCAGCGTGGCGTTGCGCAGCGGCCGCTCCATCATGGCATTCCGACCATCAGCACCAGCCATGCGCCGATCAGGGCGAAACCAAACACCGCCGCCCGTGACAGCCGCCGCTGGATGAAGGCACTGAGCAGCTGCGCCAGACCGAGGCCCAGCCACAGCGGGCGCGCCATGGCCCAGGCCCGCGACAGGCGGAGCGATTCGTGGGCCACCAGGCCGCTCCCCGCCCACAGCCCCACTGCCAGGCAGACCGCGCAGTAGGCCATGCCGACCGCGAAGGCCAGGAGGATCGCCGCGCGGTGGGCGCGCGCGAGCGCGGACTCGTCCCCGCGGCGAATCTCGGCCTCGCACCAGCGGCTCAGGCTCTCGTGGCTGCGGCGCTGCCACTTCAACAGTCGAACGCCTCCGACCGCGGTGAGCAGCCCCACGAGCACCCCGATCAGGACGCTCGCCTCCCGCGCCATCTGGAACGGCTGCTGCGAGGCCAGGGCCAGCGCCACGCCGATTCCGACCACGCCGCCGCTGGCGTAGTCCTCCGGCGTGCGGGCGCCGACCGGGAGCGTGCTCGCGGCGAGGATCTGCAGCACCACACCGGTTTCGAGCGCCACCTTCCACTCGCCCCACACCCAGCCGAGCAGGGTCGCGGTCACCAGCGGCTGCGAGAACAGGGTCTGCGCCACGGGAGCGGCATCGAGCGCCGCCAGCCCGCCGAGCAGCACGGTGGCCAGGAGGCCGAGGTTCACGCCGGCTTCTCCGTCCGACCGGCGGCGAGGCGAAAGCGCACGCGCCAGGGTTTGCCCGGCTCGATCGCGACCGCGAAGCCGTAGCGCGCCTCGACCCCCTGGAAGACGCGTTCGGCGCCGCCCTCGGACTGCGACACGGTCTCGATCGGGGCGCGGTCGAGCGTGGCCTTGCGGTCGGTCCACACGTCGAGCCGCCGGTCCGCCCAGCGGTCCACGAACGCGCTGCGCGCGACCGCGTCGTGGCGGGCACGCGCACCCAGGTGGGGCGGCGTGGCGGGCTCACCTTCGACCTCGACGAAACGATCGTCGGCCTCGGGAACGTGCAGCCCGAGGTTGAGCTCGACCGTGAGCCGCCCGAGACGGGCGCGCGCGGAGGTCAGCGTGTATTCGACCTCGAGGGCGCCGCCGGGGTCCACGCCGTAGCGCTTGACCAGCGCCGGCGCATCGCCTTCGGGGAAACCGAGCACGAGGTCGAAGGGGCCGCCCTCCTCGAACGCGAAGCGCCGGGGTGCCCAGTCGGTCACCTGGCCGAATTCCGTCCAGCTGTCGAGGAACGAGTCGCGGCCGCGGGTGTCGTATTGGGCGGCGAGGGCGGCGAGACCGGGTTCCTTGAGCCGGATCCCGGCGTGGATGGTCTGACCCTCTCCCCCTCCCACCCCCGCCTCCTCCAGCTGGCGGTGGTAGTACTCCGGTCGCCGCGCCAGCGTGTCGCCGTAATTCCACATCCCGATGCGGTCGTCGAACGCCCACAGCCGCCCACCGTTGGCGGAGATCCACGCGGCCCACGCGGTGGTCTCGAGCACGGCATCCATCGCGCCGTCGAGATCGAGGTCGCCGCGCTCGACATGGGGGCTGCCGGGCGAGAGGAACGCCTCCGCCGCGATCAGCTCGCGGTAGACGGCGGAGCGCAGGTGCGGCAGGTAGAGCCCGCCGAAGATGCCGTGCCAGTAGGGGCAGTTGCATTGCGCGCGCCACAGCCGCGTGCGGGCCTCGATCCACGACGGGTCGGCTTCACGCGGCTCGGCCCACAGCATGCGCGAGGCGCGCAGCATGCGCTTGTGCAGCCGGTTCGCCTCCGGGTAGCGCACCTGGAAATGGCGCCAGTGGCCCCCGCGGAGCAGGTCGTGCGCTCCATCGCCGAACTCGCGCTTCAGACCCTCCAACGCGAGGTGATAACGCGCCTGGCCGCGGGGCGGCAGCGACCACTCCTGCATCTCGTGATACGAGGCGGTGGGCAGATAGGCGAGGCCGAGCGCGTCGAACTGCGCCACGGCCTCGGCCGGCGTGCGCAGCTCGATCCAGGGGTTGGCGGTGAGGGCGGCCACGAAGCGCTCGAGCCAGCCCTGATCGAAGCACAACGCGTGGGTCCCCGGCCACACCCCGAACTTCTCGCCGTCGTCGCCCAGCACCGCGATCCGCCCCTCGCCGCCCTCGGCCACGCCGCGGAGGAACTCCACCGTCTGATCCGGATCGGCGAAGGGAATCAGGTAGCGCAGCTCGCGGTGGATCGGAAAGACGTTGAGCGCCAGGCCCTGGTCCTCGGTGCGGAAGTAGCCCCACAGCTCGTCGCGCTCGAACCCGGCCGCGACGAAGTGCGCGTCGTCCACCGCCGTGTACTCCACGCCCGCGGCGGCGAGGCTCGACGCCAGCCCCGGCTCCCACACCCGCTCGGTGAGCCATAGCCCGCGCGGCGCCCGCCCGAGTTGGAGCTCGAGCCACTCGGCCATCGCCCGGATCTGCCCGCGGCGATCGGCCTCGGGGATCGAAGGCAGCACCGGCTCGAAGAACCCCCCGCCCCATAGCTCGATCTGTCCGCGGTCCACCAGCGCCCGCATGCGCTTGAGGTACTCGCCGTGATGCAGGGCGATCCATTGGAGGAGGGGCCCGCTGGTGTGCAGGGCGAGGCGCAACTCGGGGTGCCGCTCGAGGAACGCGAGGAAGGGCTCGTAGGCGTCGTCGTACGCCTGCTGGAAGACGCCGTCGAAATTGCCGACCGGCTGATGGTCGTGAACGATGACAACCAAGGTCACGTTGCGCATGATCGGGTCCCGGCGTCGAGCGTGGAGGAGCGGGCGCTCACGCGGTGGCGATGAGCGGATCGAGCGCCGTCAGGCTCTGGGCCCGCGACGCGGGAACGTCCTGCACCTCGAGCGCCACGCCGCGCTCGATCAGCGCGCGCGCGGCCCGCCGGTCAGCGGCATCGAGGTAGATGTAGTCGTTGATCTTGTCCTTGCCCGGCGCGTAGTGGAGCCCGCCCAGGTTGAAGCGCGGCACCGCCGCCCCCGCCTCGACCAGTGCCAGCGCGGTGGCGAGATCGGGGACCAGCAGGAACGCGCCCCCGCCCGCTCCCGCCTCCGCGGCATACTCGCGCGCCGCCTCCGCCACGGTCCGCACCCGCACCTCCGCGTCCGGCGCGGCCGACGCCAGCAGGTCGCGCTCCCACTCGTTCTCCGCCGAGGCGTCGTCGACCACGACGATACGCTGCGGATGGTAAACGTGGCCCCAGGCGATGACCAGCTGGCCGTGGATCAGGCGATCGTCCACCCGGTGCAGCTGCCAGCTCATACGTTCTGGCCGCGCTGGAGGCGAATGCTCTCCTGCCCCTTCTTCTGGAGCCTCTCCGCCAGGTCCCACACCGCGTACTGGTCCCGGTTGTGGAGGTAGTCGAGCAGGGTCGGGAGGTTGACGCCGGTGACGATCGCGACGTCGCGGTGGCGGGCGACGCTCTGCACGCAGGTGTGGCAGGAGCCGCCGAAGAAATCGGTCAACACCAGTCCGCCCGCCGGCCAGCCGTCCACGCGGCGCGCGATCTCCTGCTCGAGCGCGGGGCGCGAAAGGCCCTCGTTCGACAGCACCTCCACGCCGTCGGCCGGGCCGTAGACCTGCGCCACCGCGCGCAGCAGCGCGGCGCCGAGATCGGCATGGGTGACGAGCAGCGCGGGCACGCGAGCCATCACTCGGTGTCCTCGCGCACCCAGGCGCGGGCGGCGCTCTTGCGCTTCATGATCTCGATCAGGTGCTGATTCAACCGCTCGGCGGGCGAATGGCCGCCGGTCACCTTGACCAGGTAGTTGAGCGCGATGACCTCGGCGATGACCGTGATGTTCTTGCCGGGCGAGATCGGCACCTGGACCAGAGGAATCTCGATGCCGAGGATCGTGGTCTTTCGATCGTCCAGGCCGACGCGCTCGTAGTCCTCTTCCCCCGACCATTCGCGGAGGTTGACCTCGACCTCCACGCGCTTCTGCAGCCGGATGGCGCGGATCCCGAACACCGCCTGCACGTCGATGATGCCGAGGCCGCGGATCTCCATATTGTGACGCAGCAGCTGGTTGCCGGTGCCGATGAGCACGTCGCCGTGGCGCCGCGCGATCGACACGACGTCGTCCGCCACCAGCCTGTGACCACGCTCGATGAGGTCGAGCGCGGTCTCCGACTTGCCGATCGCGCTGCGCCCGGTGAACAGCAGCCCGACGCCGTAGACGTCGACCAGCGAGCCGTGCACCGTCACCTCGGGGGCGAACATGTAATCGAGGTAGGAGGTGATCGAGTGGATGAACGGCGTCGTGCTCTGGGGCGTGCGCAGCACCGGGACCTCCTCCTCGTTCGCCCGGCGGAGGAGGTAGGGTGGGACCTCGAGCCCCTTGCAGACCACGATGAGCGGCATCGAGAAGCGGAACAGGCGGTCGATCGCGCCGCGCACGCCCTCGGGTGTCAGCGTCGCGAGATAGGTCAGCTCGGTCTGGGCGATGATCTGGATGCGCTCGGGAAGGAAATTCTCGACGAAGCCCATGAGCGCCATCCCGGGGCGGTGGGTGTCGCTCACCGTGATTTCCCGCTTCGAGGCCAGCGACTCGGTCAGCTGTTCGAGCTGGAGTTCCTGCCGCTGGTCTTCGAACAGCCGCGCCACGCTCAGCGTCTGCACGCCGCCTCAGTCCTCCCCGTCGAAGTCCCGGTCGGATGCGCCGTCCGCCTCGCCCTGGCCGGCGGGCTCCACGGTCCCCAGGCCGTTCATCGACGCGGCGTGCCGCTTGCGATCGACCCGCCTCTCCTTCAGGCGGCGAAGCTGCTGCTCGAGGCGGTCGGCCGCGAGGTCGATGGCGAGGCGGGGCTCGGTTGAGTGCTCACGGCTCACCATCTCCTTCTTCTTCAACTTGAGGGTGATCTCGGCGACGTGTCGGAACTTCTCCGCGGTGACGACCAAGTGGGCCTCCTGGATGTCACGCGCGAACTTGCCCAGCCTGGCGAAACGTTGCTCGATGTACAGGCGGATCTCAGGATCGAGTTCGCAGTGCCGTGCGGTCGTGCTGATCTGCATGTGCCGCCCCTTCCTCGGCCAGACTTCCCGGCGCTGGCGCCGCGCCGCAGCGGGGTGCATCGTGCGGCGGCGTCGACGTTGTTCACGCCACCCGCCGGCGGAACCGGGCGGGCAGGATGCTGAGTTGCTCGCGGTATTTCGCCACCGTCCGACGCGCGATGCGCAGGCCGCGCTCGTGCAGCAGCTCGGCGATACGCTGGTCGGACAGAGGCTCCTTCTTGTTCTCCTCCTCGATCAGGGTCTTGATGATGTCCTTCGCCGTTCGCGCCGAGACGTCCTCGCCGTTCTCGGTCTCGAGTCCGCTCGAGAAGAAGAACTTGAGCTCGAACACGCCCCGGGGAGTCTGTACGTACTTGCCGCTGCAGACCCGGCTGACGGTGGATTCGTGCATGTCGATCTGGCGCGCGACCTGCTGCAGGGTCAGCGGCCGCAGGAACGCGATGCCCTTGTCGAAGAACTCGCGCTGCTCCCGGATGATGCAGTTCATGACCTTGATCATCGTGCGGCGCCGCTGCTCGATGGTCTGGATCAGCCACCGCGCGGAGTTGAGCTTGCCCTGGATGTACTCCCGGGTCTTGACCTCGCCTTTGGTGCAGTCGGCCTTCTTCTTGTCCCGCAGCACCCCCTCGTAGGCCGCCGAGATCCGCAGCCGCGGTAGGTGCCGGTCGTTGAGCAGCACGACGTACTCGTCGTCCACGCGCTCGACCAGGAGGTCGGGCACGACGTACTTCGGATCCTCGCTCGAGACCTGCAGGCCCGGCCTGGGGTTGAGGGTGGCGACGACGTCGGCCGCCGCCTGGATCTCCTCGACCGTGCACTTGAGCTGGCGCGCGATCTCGGGAAACCGCCGGTTGACGAGGTTGTCGAACTGATCGTGGATCAGTCGCCACGGCAGGGTGTCCTGCTGCCGGCGCGCCTCGAGTTGGATGAGCAGGCACTCGCGCAGGTCGCGGGCGCCGACCCCGACCGGCTCGAGCGCCTGGATGACCGTGAGCATTGCCTCGCACTCCGCGAGCGGGCGCCCGGTGGCCTGCGCCACCTCGTCGAGCGGGGTGGCGAGCCAACCGCGGTCGTCGATCGAGCCGACCAGGAAGTCGGCCAGGTCCATCTGCTCGCCGCTCAGCTCGAGAAAATGGAGCTGTTCGAGCAGGCTCTCGGCCAGCGTGGTCCGGGTGACGGGCACCTTCTCGAAGAACTCGGGCGTGGTCTCGGACTGCGGAACGTAGGCGCGGTCGAGCGCCCCGTCCTGCATGTACTCCGACCAGTCGACCGGGTCGTCCTCCGCCGGGTCCTCGGCCTCCGCGTTGGCCGCCTCTTCCGGCGAGTCTTCCTTGGCCAGATCCTCGCTGTCGGTCACCTCATCGACCTCCTCGAGCAGGGGATTCTGCATGATCTCCTGCTTGAGGATCTGCTGCAGCTCGAGCGTCGGAACCTGCAGGAGCTTCAGCGCCTGCTGGAGCCGAGGCGTCATGATGAGCGCCGGCCGCAGGGTCAAGTTGAGGGAGTGCTTCATTTCCATGTCTGCCGTCCCGTTCTGGCTAGAGGCTGAAGCGTTCGCCGAGGTAGATCTCGCGGGCCCTCGAGTCGCCCGCCAGCTGTTCCGCCGTGCCCTGAAGCAGGATGCGTCCCTCGTACATGATGTAGGCGCGGTCGGTGATGCGCAGCGTCTCGCGCACGTTGTGATCGGTGATCAGCACCCCCAGACCTCGGTCGCGCAAGCGCGCCACGATGTCCTGGATCTCGGAGACCGCGATGGGATCGATGCCCACGAACGGCTCGTCGAGCAACATGTACGACGGCTCCCTGGTCAACGCGCGCGTGATCTCGACGCGGCGCCGCTCCCCGCCCGACAGCTTGGTGGCCTGGCGGTCCGCCAGGTGCGTCAGGTTCAGGTCCTCGAGCAGCTTCTTCAGACGCTCCTCCCGGGCGGCCGCGGACAGCGGCATGGTTTCGAGCACCGCCATGACGTTGTCGCGCACGCTCAGCCGCCGGAAGATGCTGGGCTCCTGCGACAGGTAGCCCAATCCCATGCGCGCGCGACGGTAGACCGGTTGCCCGGTGATGTCCTCTCCCTCCAGCAGGATCCTCCCCTGGCTGGGTCTCAGCAAGCCCACGATCATGTGGAAGGAGGTGGTCTTGCCGGCGCCGTTCGGCCCCAGCAGGCCCACCACCTCTCCGCGGCGGACCTGGATCGTGACATCGGTCAC
>Ga0326597_10001870_pt1 | contig 32504 bp, 32 predicted proteins | sample RVTome_12_FD_203789 | JGI IMG/M metagenome (GOLD analysis project Ga0326597, IMG submission 203789) | Soil microbial communities from uranium-contaminated site in the Upper Colorado River Basin, Wyoming, United States - RVT100D185 | ecosystem: Environmental > Terrestrial > Soil > Contaminated >...
AAGCCGCAGGAAGGTAAAGTTGTGGCGGTCGGCCCTGGCAGATATGAAGATGGGAAAGTTATCCCGTTGGGTGTTAAGGCTGGGGATAAGATCCTTTTCGGAAAATACTCGGGCACTGAAATCAAACTTGATGGCGAGGAGCATCTCATCATGAAAGAAGATGACATCCTGGGCGTCATTGAATAAGGAGGTATAGATAACATGACTGCGAAAGACATTCGCTTTAGCGAGGACGCCCGGAGCAAGGTGCTTCGCGGTGTGAACTTATTGGCTGATGCGGTTACGGTCACGTTGGGCCCCCGGGGACGCAACGTGTGCCTGGAAAAATCATGGGGCGCGCCGACGATCACGAAAGACGGGGTTACGGTGGCCAAGGAGATCCAGCTCGAAGACAAATTCGAGAACATGGGCGCCCAGATGGTCAAAGAGGTTGCGAGCAAGACCTCGGATGTGGCCGGTGACGGTACCACGACGGCGACGGTTCTTTCCCGCGCGATCTTCGGCGAAGGTTTGAAGTTGGTTGCCGCCGGTCACGATCCCATGAGCATCAAGCGCGGCATCGATAAGGCGGTCGAAAAAGTGGTGGATGAGCTCAAATCCATGTCCAAACCCACCCGCGACAGGGACGAGATCGCCCAGGTCGGGACCATCTCGGCCAACAATGACAAGACCATCGGTGATATTCTGGCCGAGGCTATGGACAAGGTCGGAAAAGAGGGCGTGATCACGGTTGAGGAAGCCAAAGGCCTGGAAACAACCCTCGATCTTGTTGAAGGTATGCGGTTTGATCGGGGCTATCTTTCTCCCTACTTTGTCACCGATCCGGAACGGATGGAGTGCGTCTATGAGGACGCTTATCTCTTGAACCACGAAAAGAAGATCTCCAGCATGAAAGATCTCCTGCCTGTCTTGGAAAATGTTGCCAAGACCGGGAAGCCACTACTCATTATTGCGGAAGAAGTTGAAGGAGAGGCTTTGGCGACCCTGGTGGTCAACAAGCTCCGCGGCACGCTGAAAGTCGTAGCCGTTAAAGCGCCGGGCTTTGGGGATCGGCGCAAGGCGATGTTGGAAGATATCGCCATTTTGACCGATGGCAAAATGATTGCCGAGGAGTTGGGAATCAAACTAGAAAACGTCACCTTGAAAGACCTCGGCCGCGCCAAGAGGATAATTATTGATAAGGACAACACGACCATCGTCGAAGGCGCTGGCAAAAAGTCCGGCATCGAGGGGCGCATCACCCAACTCCGCGCACAGATCGAGGAAACGACCTCGGATTACGATCGTGAGAAGCTTCAGGAACGCTTAGCCAAGTTGGCGGGTGGTGTGGCCGTAGTCAAGGTTGGCGCGGCGACGGAAGTAGAGATGAAAGAGAAGAAGGCCCGCGTCGAAGACGCCTTGCACGCGACCCGTGCCGCTGTTGAAGAAGGTATTGTCCCTGGTGGAGGAGTCGCGCTGATTCGTGCCTCTGCCGGACTCGGCAATCTCCGCGTCTCCGATGACGAAAAGGTCGGGGTTCGCATCGTCCAAAAAGCTCTCGAGGAACCGCTCCGTTGGATCGCCGACAACGCCGGCGCAGAGGGCTCCGTGGTTTTAGACAAGGTCAAGAACGGCAAGGGCGCTTTCGGTTTCAATGCCGCGACCGAGGAATATGAGGATCTCGTCAAGGCTGGAATCGTCGACCCGACCAAGGTGGTCCGCATCGCGCTGCAGAATGCAGCGTCGGTTGCCGGATTGATGATTACGACCGAGGCGATGATCGCCGATAAACCGGAGAAAAAGAAAGACATGCCGGCGATGCCGCACGATCACGACGACTACTAAGCCGTTTAATCGACCGTGTGAAACAGAAAGGGCGTCTGAATTATCAGGCGCCCTTTTTTGCGTCCAAATCATGACTCGACGAAAAAGAAAGGGGAAGCAATCTTGCTTCCCCTTTCCGATGCTGCTGGTTTGTTTGAAGTGAATCAGTTCACACTTATTGCGATCTGCCGCGGTTTGGCCTCGTCGGCTTTGGGAACTTGTATTTCAAGTATCCCGTCCCGATAGGTCGCTTTGATGCCATCGTGTTTCACGGTTTGCGGCAGATAGAAGGATCGAGAAAATTTACCTGTAACCCGCTCGACCCGGTGGTACTCGACGCCGTTGGCCGGCTCTTCAAACTTTCTCTCGCCACTGAGCGTCAATGTCCCGTCATTCACTTCAGTCTTGAGGTCCTCCTTTTTCATCCCGGGCAGCTCGGCGCGAATGAGATACGAATCCTTACTTTCCAGAATGTCCACAGGAGGATACCAGACTCCAGTGGCGACACTCTGTTGCGCCCGTGTCCGACCGAACGTGTCGTCGAATAGATCGTTGATCCGGGACTGAATTCTGTTCACACCCTCAAATGGTTCCCATCTTACTAGTTCCATGATTAGCCCTCCTTTCAAGGCTCTTGTTAAGGTGGAGAAAAATTAATCACGGCCTGTCACCGTGTCAATCGGCTTGACAAACGCGATCAGCGTCCCTAACTTCTCTAAATTGCCTGTCGTGATTGAGCAAGCTAGCTGAGGGAAGCCGATGTCTGAACGGCCACGGAATGAAGCAAGACCTCGCTTGAAAACCGTTGTTTGGTCGGCGGCCGCGCTCGCCGCTCTCGTGATCCTGTTCGCCAAACAATCTTGGCTCGGGGGTGCATCGTTGAATGATCCCCGCGCCGTGCCACGCAGTATTGCAGCGCGCGGCGAGCTGTCGGCTGGTGAAAAGTCGACCATCGCCCTCTTTCGCGAGGCGTCACCGTCGGTAGTTCACATCACGGCGATCGCGGTGCAACGCGATTTATTCACGCTCAATCTCTACCAGATTCCCGAAGGCACCGGCTCCGGATTTATTTGGGACAACAGCGGCAACATCATCACCAACTTCCACGTGATTCAAAACGCCGATGCGGCGCAAGTCACGCTCGCCGATCAGTCCAACTGGAAAGCGCGCCGTGTCGGCGCGGCGCCGGACAAGGATCTTGCCGTCTTGCGCATCGACGCGCCGGCGAACAAGCTCCGCGCCATACCCGTCGGCACATCGAAAGACTTGCAAGTCGGTCAGAGCGTCTTTGCCATCGGCAATCCTTTTGGCCTCGATCAATCCTTGACGACGGGCGTGATCAGCGCGCTAGGACGCGAGATCGAGTCCGTTACTCGCCGGCCGATTCAAGGCGTGATCCAAACCGACGCCGCGATTAATCCGGGCAATTCCGGTGGTCCTCTGCTCGACAGCGCGGGACGATTGATCGGCGTCAACACCGCGATTTATAGTCCCTCGGGCGCGTCAGCGGGAATCGGCTTCGCCATCCCCGTGGACACGGTCAATCGGATCGTACCGGAGCTTATTCGAAGCGGTAAGGTGACGCGACCGGGAATGGGCATTCAGGTCGCCGAAGATCAGATTGCCGAACGGCTCGGAGTGACGGGGGTTTTGGTCGTCGAGGTAACGCAAGGCAGCGCCGCCGCCAGAGCCGGATTGCGGCCGACCCGGCGCGAAGCTTCGGGGCGGGTGAGATTAGGGGACGTGATCACGGCGATCGATGGCAAAAAGATCGAGTCGTCGAACGAATTATTCCTGTTATTGGAAAAACACAAAGTCGGGGACAGCATTAACGTTTCGCTCCTACGCGATGGAAAAGCGGTTCAGGTGAAAGTAACGCTGGAAGCCGTACAGTAGTGAGAGGCGATCTTTGGGGAGGTGCGCGTTGGATCGCCCTCCGCGCGTCGAAGCTTAGGCCTTTTCCAAAATATCCCGCGTTGCGGCCTGATTGTCGTCGCGCTCGTAGGCGGCGATGATTTCCTGCACCAGGTGGTGGCGCGCCACGTCCTTCTCGGTAAACGTAACGAAACGAATGCCAGGGACACCCTTTAGGATGCGCCAGGCTTCCTTCAGACCTGAAGGTTTTCCCGCGGGAAGATCGATCTGTGTGGCGTCGCCGGTGATCACGGCCTTCGAGCCATAGCCCAGGCGCGTCAGAAACATTTTCATCTGCTCCGGTGTCGTGTTCTGCGCTTCGTCGAGAATCACGAAAGAGTCGTTCAAAGTCCGGCCGCGCATGAACGCGAGGGGCGCAACTTCGATGGTGCCCCGTTCCACCAGTTTATGCGCGCGGTCGAAGTCGACCATGTCGTGCAGCGCGTCGTAAAGCGGGCGCAGGTAGGGATTGACCTTCTCGGCCAAATCGCCGGGGAGAAAACCGAGCTTCTCGCCGGCTTCCACGGCCGGCCGCGTGAGAATGATGCGCACGTAATTATTCTTCATCAACTCCGCCACGGCCATCGCCATGGCGAGATAGGTCTTGCCGGTTCCCGCCGGGCCGATGCCGAAGACGATATCGTAGCGGCGGATGGCGTCGATGTAGGCTTTTTGCGCGATGCTCTTCGGCGTGATGGTCCGTTTGTGGGCGGAGATATAAATCGTGTCGAGAAAGATGTCTTGCAGCCTGGCGCGGCTGTCGCCGCTCAATATGCGAATCGCGTAATCGACGTCGCTGGCGTAAACCGGGTAGCCTTTTTCCAGCAGGCCGTAGAGCTGCCGGACGATCTGGCTCGCCAATTCCACCTGGATCGGGTCGCCGGCTATTTCCAGAGCGGACCCGCGCACGCGAATGCTCACGTCGAGGGCGTGCTGGAGAATTTTTATATGCTGGTCATGCTGCCCCAGCAGATCGCGGAACAGGCGCGGGTCGTGGAAATCCAAGTGAGCGTTATGCTCGGCGGCAGCATCGCTTGCGGCTCGTTCTTTTTCGTCTTTCACTCGCTTTCTCCTATCAGTTGAACGATGACTTCGCGCGTGCGTGGGCGATTGTCGAAATCCAGTAGGACCACCTGCTGCCAGGTGCCCAGCAGCGGGCGGCCATTCTCGATGGGGACGGCCAACGACGGCCCGAAAAGCGAAGCGCGCAGGTGGGAAAAGCCGTTGTCGTCGCCCCAGCGCGCGTCGTGATGATATCTTTTGTCCGATGGGATGAGCTTCTCGACAAATTCCTTTAGGTCTTGAACCAGTCCGGATTCGTTCTCTATCGTCGTCAGCGCGGCGGTGGACCCGGAGACAAAGAGCGTCATCTGCCCCCGCTGGATCTTTTCCTTCTTGACGAGGTCTTGAACCTTGGCGGTAATGTCGATGATATCGCAGAAACCTTGGGTTTTTTGGGTGAGTTTTGCGGTAAAGATTTTCATCAAGAGATTGCCGCTTTGACGAGTTCCCGAACCCGAGCCAGCGCGTCATCGGTCTTCGACGGATCTTTGCCTCCGGCTTGAGCGAAGTCCGGACGTCCGCCGCCGCCTCCTCCGACGATCGGAGCGACTTCCTTGATGATATTGCCGGCATGGAAGCGCCGGGTGAGGTCGGGGCTTACGCTTCCGACTAGTGTCACGCTGTTTTCGAGGGCGCTCGCTAAAAAGATGAATCCACTCCCCATCTTTGCCTTGAGCTGGTCGGAGATCTCGCGCAACTGCTTCGCATTCATACCATCGACCCGCGTGATAAGAAAGTCCGTGCCGTTGATCGGCTCCTTCTTGCTGAGCAGCTCCGGAATTTGATCCTTCTGGGCTTGCCCGCGTATCTTGTCGAGCTCTCGTTCCAGCTCCTTTTGGCGCTCCAATAACTTCTTGATTTTTTCCACGGCATCGTCGGCACTGCCGCGAATAAGATCGCCGATTTCCCGGAGCCGCCGCTCGTAGCTACGAATGAGATCCAGGGCACCCTCGCCGGTGAAGGCTTCCACGCGTCTGACGCCGGCGGCGACGCCGCCTTCGAAATGAAGCTTGAAAACCCCAATCTCGCCGGACCGGTGGACATGGGTGCCGCCGCAAAGCTCGGTTGAAAAATCACCGATTTTGACCACACGCACGCGGTCGCCGTATTTGTCGCCGAAAAACGCGAGCGCTCCCTGGCGGATCGCGTCGTCGTAGCTCAATTCTCGGGTCGATACGTCGGCGTCCTCGCGGATATGCTGGTTGACATGGGTCTCGATCAGCGCCAGTTTTTCGTCCGGTATGGTGCCGGTGTGGTTGAAGTCGAAGCGCAACCGGTCCGGGGCCACCAACGAGCCTGCTTGCCGGACATGCTGGCCGAGCTCCTTGCGCAGCACCGCATGAAGAATATGCGTCGCCGAATGGTTGAGCATCGTTCTTTGCCGGTGTCTCGAGTCGACCCTAAGCTGCACCTTGTCGCCGACTTGGATACGGCCTTTTTTCACTTTGCCGCGATGGGCGGTAAGCTGTGGGGTCGGATGCTGGGTGTCGGTTACTTCGATCAAGTCTCCCCGTGCCGTCGCGATCGTGCCGCGGTCGCCCACCTGCCCGCCGGATTCGCCGTAGAAAGGCGTCTCGGCGGTTAGCAGGTCGATCTCTTCACCTTCCACCGCTTCCCGTTTACCGTTACCACTGCCATAAATCGCCAGGACCGTCGATTCGCCGTCGAGGCGGTCGTAGCCTACGAAGCAAACCGGACGGTCGAGCTGAATTTTCGCTTCCATGCTCACCGTTTCGCGCGCCTCGCGGCCGCGGCTGCGCTGCTCCTCCATCAACTTTTCAAAGCCGGATTGATCGACGGTCATTCCTTCGCCGCGCAGAATATCCTCGGTGAGATCCAAAGGAAACCCATAGGTATCATAAAGCCGGAACGCGACGTCGCCGGAGAGTATCTTTCCTTTCTTTTTCTTGAGCGCGGATGAGGCCTCTTCCAGGAGGACAAGCCCGGTTTCCAAAGTTTCGGCGAAGCGCTCTTCCTCGATGCGAATGACGTCGTGAATGCGCGCCTCCTCCTTGCGTAGTTCGGGATAAGCCTCGCCCATCACGGCGACGACCGTGCCGGCGACCTGGTGCAAGAACGGCTCATGGAGGCCGATCAAACGGCCATGTCGCGCGGCCCTGCGGAGCAAGCGGCGCAACACATAGCCGCGCCCGTCGTTGCTCGGCATGACCCCGTCGGCGATTAAAAAACTTACGGCGCGGGCATGATCGTCGATGACCCGAAACGAAATATCCGCCGCGGGGTCGGCACCGTATTTCTTGCCCGCGAGTTTTTCCGTCGTTGCGGTCAAGTCGCGCATGAAATCGATATCGTAATTAGACAAAACTTTCTGGAGCACCGCCGTGATGCGCTCCAGGCCCATGCCGGTATCGACATGTTTGGCCGGGAGGTCCGACAGACTCCGATCTTCGGCGCGGTTGTACTGAATGAAGACCAGGTTCCAGAGTTCGATGTAGCGGGCGCAGTCGCCGTTGACGCGGCATTCATGGCCCGCCTCGCCTTTCATGTCGCAGGCGGCCGGGCCGCGGTCGAGATAAATCTCGCTGCACGGGCCGCAGGGTCCGGTCTCGCCCATCTCCCAGAAATTTTCTTTCTCGCCGAACCGGCGGATGCGCTCGGCCGGAAGACCGCTGATTTTCGCCCAGAGCCGTTCCGCGTCATTGTCGTCGAGATAGACGGTGGCCCAGAGTTTGTCCTTGGGCAGGCCCCATTCTTTCGTCAATAGCTCCCACGCCCATTCGATCGCCTCGGCTTTGTAGTAATCGCCGAAGGACCAGTTACCGAGCATCTCGAAAAAAGTGTGATGGTAGGTGTCGCGGCCCACCGCTTCCAGGTCGTTGTGTTTGCCGCTGATGCGCAGACATTTCTGCGAGCTGGAGGCTCGCATGTAAGAGGGTTTCTCCACGCCGAGAAAAATATTCTTGAATTGCACCATCCCCGCGTTGGTAAAAAGCAGCGTCGGGTCTTTGTCCGGCACCAGCCCGGAGCTCTTGACGACGTTATGCCCTTGCTTGACGAAGTAATCTAGAAAAGATTTACGGATTTCGTTTCCGGTGATCATGAAGTTTCAGTCTTCTTCAATTGAGTAACGCAGCAGGTCAAAGATAACTTTGCTACTGTAGCCCCGCCGCTGCAAAAAAGCCGCAGCTCTGGTGCGCGCCTCGGGCTCGCTGAGATCTTGCCCTTTGAATCTCTTTGCCAAAAGTCTCTCGGCATATTCGGCCTCATCCATGTCGGTAAACAGCTCGCGCACGGCCTCGCGCAGCAACGTTGGCGCGATGCCCTTGGCTCTTAGCTCCTGTTCGATTCTATTTGGGCCGTACCCTCGGCTATGCGCTCTGGACCGCGCCCAGTTACGCGCGAACGTTTCATCGTTAAGGTAATTCAGCGAACGGAGTTTTTGCACCGCCTGCTCGATGACGGTGGGCGAGTAGCCCCGCTGTGTTAGATGGCCGCGAACTTCCGCTTCGCTGCGCGGCCGATAGCCGAGAAAACGGAGCGCGCGTTGCAGCGCATCTTCCGGCGCGCCTTTCGGCTTGGAGCTGGATCTTGGGGTTTTCAGCGTCGATCAAGACCTTTTGAATCTACCTGCCTTTGCCTTTCTCTTTCTTGTCCGCGACCGGCGCTTCAGCCTCGGCTGCGGGCCGCTTCAAACCGACCTTTTCCATCACTTTTGCCATGATCTGATCCGCGGTTTCGGGGTGTTCTTTTAGAAATTGCTTGGCGGCCTCGCGTCCCTGGCCGATCCTTTCGCCGCCGAAGGAATACCACGCGCCGCTTTTCTCGACGATGCCCATCTCGCTGCCGAGATCGACGATTTCGCCGTCGCGGGATATGCCGGTGCCGTAGAGAATGTCGAACTCCGCTTCTTTGAACGGCGGCGCCATCTTGTTCTTTACGACTTTCACCCGCGTGCGCCCGCCGACGATATTGTCGCCGTCTTTGAGCGCTCCGATGCGGCGGATATCCATGCGCACCGAGGCGTAAAATTTGAGCGCGTTGCCGCCGGTGGTGGTTTCGGGGTTGCCGAACATGACGCCGATTTTCATGCGGATCTGGTTGATGAAAATCACTACGGTGTGGGAACGGGCGATCGTCGCGGTGAGCTTTCGCAGGGCCTGAGACATGAGGCGGGCCTGGAGTCCCATGTGCGAATCGCCCATTTCCCCCTCGATCTCCGCTTTCGGCACCAAGGCGGCGACGGAATCGATCACCAGGACGTCGATAGCGCCGCTGCGCACCAGAGTTTCGCCGATTTCCAGGGCCTGCTCGCCATGGTCGGGTTGCGAGACCAGAAGGTCGTCGGTCTTGACGCCGAGTTTCTTCGCATAACCCAAGTCCAACGCGTGTTCCGCGTCGATAAAAGCTGCCATGCCGCCCTGCTTCATGGCTTCGGCGACAATTTGCAGCGCCAGCGTTGTCTTGCCCGAAGCTTCAGGACCATAAATCTCAATGACCCGGCCGCGCGGTACCCCGCCGATCCCCAGAGCAATATCGAGTCCGAGAGAGCCGGTCGAGATCACGGCGATGTCTTTCACCACTCCGCCCTCGCCGAGCTTCATGATCGCTCCTTTGCCGAACTGTCTCTCGATCTGGCTTACCGCGAGATCAATCGCCTTCTCTCGATTCAAGTCCATCTACTGCCTCCTTCGATCGATGCGCCGGTCATAGCTGCGGCGCCTTATTCATCAACGCTACGACCTTCAACGGGCGGTACACGGCGCCTTCCGGCTTAAGCACGCTCTGAAATAAAATCACTTCATCCACGTTGGAACGGCCGAAATCATGGCCTTGCCATTTTTCGATTTCATCCCCCAATTCCTTCGGCGAACCATCGAACTGACGACAGCGACCGACGGTCAAGTGCGGCGCGAAAGTTCTTCTCTCCGCCGCGAAACCGAACGGAACTAAAGCCTTCTCCACTGTTGAGGCCAGCGCGTTCAGCTCGCCGCCCACAAGTCCCACCCACAGGATGCGTGGTCGCTTCAGGTCGGGAAATACCCCTAAACCTTTAGCATTTATGGTGAAGCACGAAAAGGGGTAAAGCTCGCGCTCCAGCGCGGCGGCGATGGGCGCAACCTTGGCCTCATCGACATCGCCGAGGAACTTGAGCGTCAGATGAAAATTGGCTGGCGGCAGCCAGCGAATGCCAGGCATGCGCGGGCGGAGCTGGGCGATGGCCTCGGCGATCTTTTGAACGGTTTGGGGCTCCAGGTCTACAGCGACGAACGCGCGTATCACGATTGCTCCCGCAATCAGTTCAACGTTTAAAGTTCAAGGTTCAAAGTCCGGATTCGGATTCACGACATTGAACGTTGAACCTTGAACTTTGAACAGTGCTTTCTGTCACAGCAGGCACCGGCGCAGCCAGTTGAGCGCGGCCTGGGACGCGCCGAGAATCACGCGCTCGCGCTCGCCATGAAACTGAAACAGGCGGGCTTCATGAAGCTTGTCCATAGCGATGCTGATCCAGACCGTCCCTACCGGCTTTGCCGCGCTGCCGCCGGAAGGTCCGGCGATGCCCGTGACGCTCAGGCCGATATCCGCGCCGGTTCTTTCCCTGGTGCCTTGGGACATCTCCAGAGCGGTTTCCCGGCTCACCGCACCATGCTTTTCCAGCGTCGTCGGGTTCACGCCGAGGAAGCGCACCTTAGCTTCGTTGGAATAGGTCACGGCGCCGCCGAGGTAGTAGGCCGAGCTGCCGGCGATGCGCGTGATGCGCTGGCTGATCAGGCCGCCGGTGCAAGATTCGGCGAGGGCCAGGGATTGATGTCGATCCAAGAGCAGCCGGCCGACGACCTCTTCTAATGTTGCGTCGCCTTCGGCGTAAATGTAGGGGCTCAGAATCTGGCGGAGCTGCTGCCGGATTTCGGTGAAGTCTTTCACTCGTGCAGAGCCTCCACTCACCGTCAAGCGCAGTGTCAGGTCGGGAAAATGTGCTCGAAAAGAAAGCTTCGCATAGGTCCCGAGCTTTATCGGCTTGACGAGGTCATCGAGCTTGGACTCCGTGAGACCGTGAATCTTGAACATGCATGCCGCAATCTTAGCGGCGTCGCCTTTTTGCTCGGCGATCCAGGGCATGACGGTTTCGTTTAACATCGCGATCATCTCTCGGGGCACGCCGGAGAGCCAGATCAGAGTTTTGCCTTGCCCTACTTCGATCCGGAAACCCGGCGCGGTTCCCACCGGGTTGGGGATGATCGTCGCGCCTTCCGGGAATAGGGCCTGCTTGAGATTGTTCTCCGTCCAAGCGATGCCCCGTGCCGCGAAGCGTTGCTTGAGCGCAGTCGCCACCGCTTCGTCTCGCTTCAACTTGCAGCTGAGGAACTCGCCCACCATTTCTGTGGTCAAGTCGTCCGCGGTGGGCCCAAGACCGCCGGTGCCTATGATTAGGTCCCCTAGATCCCGTGCCTGGCCAAAGGCCCATAGCAGTTTTTCCCGGTCATCGCCGACTTTGAGCACTGCCGCGACTTCGACGCCGGCAGCAAACAGACGGTCAGCAATAGCCGCCGAGTTTGTGTCGACGACCCGGCCGGTGGTGATCTCGTCACCGGTGCTTAGAATAACGGCATTATCGATCACAAGAGACCCCATAAAAGGACCAGCCGCAAAATGCCAAAAACATACAGGCCGGCCATCACGTCGTCGAGCACGATACCGGCGCCGCCCGGTAGCTTCTCCAGACTGGACAATGGATAGACTTTCGCGATGTCGAAGAAGCGAAACAAGAGAAACGCAACTCCCAGAAGCATCACGTTCCGAGGCGCCATTAAGTTGGCGATCATAAAGCCGACGATTTCGTCGATGACGATCACCGGCGGATCCCTCTGCTCCAGAATCAGCGCCGCTCTAGTTGATAGCCATATAGCACAGCAAATTGCCGCAGCCAAAGTCAAAAGGGCAATGGGAAGGGAAATCGCTGCGATCGCATTTACGCCGACCGATAGCGGCACCGCTAACAGCGTCCCGGCTGTTCCCGGCAGCCGCGGTAAATACCCTACGCCGAAGCCGGTCGCAAGAAACAGGATGACTTTAGCGGAGAGTCCGCTCAGTTGATGGAGGGCGCCTTTCGACATTAGCTAATGAAAACACACGCACTGGGCATACCAGGAGGCAATTTCCCAATTGAGGATAGTAACCGATATGGGCGTCTTATGCTGCGCTTAGACCGATTTAGCCGGTACAAAGGTTAGGACTGGGGCGCGGAAGACAATTCGACGAGAAAGGTTCGTTTTTGGCTATCGAAAAGTTTCTCCAGCGCAGGCTCGATGCTTTCGTCTGCCGGGAAATCTACGCTGAGCGGGTTGACGTATTGTTGATCTTTGTAGAACTCGAAGTGCAGGTGGGGGCCGGTGCTGCGACCGGTGGAGCCTACGTATCCGATAACCTGGCCCTTCCGCACCGAAGAGCCGTTGTGAATCCCTTCCGCGAATCCATTCAAATGCGCGTAACGGCTTGTGTAAGTCGAGCCGTGCTGGATATCAATGGCCTTTCCGTAATTTCCGTTCCATCCGGCGAGTGTGATGACGCCGTCGCCCACAGCGCGAACCGGGGTTCCTCTCTCGGCGGCGAAGTCAACGCCGGTATGAGGCAGATTAACCTTTAAAAGAGGGTGAAAACGGGAATTTGAGAATTGGGATGAAATGCTGGTGAATTCCAGTGGAAACCGGAGAAACGCTCGGGCTAAGCTTCTTCCTTCCGGATTATAATAATTCCCTTGCCCTTTTTGCTTTTCGAAATAGATTGCCGTAAATTTCTGCCCCGCGTTAACGAGTTCGGCTGCCACAATCCGGAGCGATGGGCGCGATTCCTGACCTTTCCGGATGCGCTGCTCGTATAATATTTTGAAACTGTCGCCTTTGCGGATTTCCTTTTCTAGATCGATATCCCAAGTGAATATGTCCATCAGTTGGGAAAGCAGGGCAGAGTGGATGCCTGCCTTTTGGCCATCCTCGAATAGCGACTCATCCACAACCGCGCTGGCGGTTTTCAGCTCGACGTCATAGGGCTTTTCGCGCTGCTGAAAAAGAATGCCGCGGATGCCCTTTTCCCAGGTGAGCGTCGAGGAATCGTTATAGTCAACTTCCAACGCCTTTAGCTGTCTCGGTCCAGTATGAACCCGGCCTCGCATTAAGGGTTTGGTGAAGTAGAACTGGACCTCTTTACCGGCCGGCAAAGCCCGTATGCCAACGTCCCGCTTAATCGCGCGAATCCAAAACTGCCTTTCCGCAGGTGAGATGGAGACTCGGTTCAACACCTCAGGTAACTTGTCTCCGGTTCGCACTCGATAAGTTACCAAATCTCGCTTTTCCAGCGGGTCTATCGGTGGGGGACTCGGTTGTTTGAGCAACGCCCTACGCGCTCGTGTGATGCCTGACTTACGCTTGGGCGCCGCTATTGCCTTGTTATTGGGGGATCGTTTGCCGATAGACTCCTGCTTCACGGCATGGGCCTTCGACGGGCTGATCGAAACCGAGGTAGTGAGAAGCAGGAGCCAAGCCAGGCCCTTAAAAACGTATAGCAATAACAATTGCCCCCCTGTTAGGGGCAAAGCCTCTACCGTCCGTCTGTGAAGATGCCTCGGGTACATAGCAAGCAATTCTGCCGAAGTTAAACCGTTTTCCTCCTCATGTCAAACAAAAAATGCCGCTAAAATCGACCCTTGAATCAGCTTCAAAAAGAGATCAATCCGGCTCGGAAAACCACAGTTTTCTTGCGGCCACCTCGGCGAGAAAGAGAATGAAGGCAAGCAGCATCAAGGCCTGTCGATGCGGCGCGTAACTCTTTGTAACAATTTGTTTTTGTAATGAGTCGGGCGACCGTGGATTGATTTCTCCGCCGCTGGCTTGGGCGAGCTTTAGAAGCAGGCCGGTATTGAATTCCGGCCGGGGTTGTTCGCTGGACAATTCATAAGGAAGGGTGTAGCCGATCGGTGGCAGGGTGATCCGGTGGCTTTGGCGCTCCTCGAAAAGCTCTATGCGAAAGTCTCCGGGGGAGGAGATTGGTAGGGACGCTTGGTGATGACCTGGAGCCAATTTGCTCAAAGCTCCTTCGGTTTTACCTCCGTTACCCTGAATGGAAAACCGGAACCGGCTTGCTGCGCTTGCTTCCTCGTAAGCAAATAATTCCAAAACCGGGCGATTCCCCGAAAGGCTTACCCTCGCGTCATGAAGCGGGATCGGTTCTTCCACCGGTCTCAGCCAGGTCAAAACCTTCTCCCAGAAACCTTGCAATCCACCCCAGGAAATCCAATTTCTGCTCCAACGGCTTTCCATATCCATAGTTAAGGCTATTGATTTTCCCCGGCTGTAGCGCCAGGACGCCAATAGCGGGACCTTGCGGTTTTCTCGGGGAATCAGAAGATCCAGGTGCGCGCCTCGTTTCAGCTCGGTTTCCATGAAACCCAAAACGGCGGGGTAGGCCCTGACGCCGGACCCGGCGAGCACCTCCGAGCCCCGGTCCTGAACGGGAATTAGGTCCTTTTCGCTCTTGGTCTCATCCTTAGTGTTGTCCTGAAGCTGCTGCAGGACGATCTGGGGCAGGGTGGTAGGGTCGATGACGTGATGAAACAACCCGCCGCCGTACTGGCTGATCCGTTTCATGATCCGGATATCGGCTTCCGAGCCAATGGCGACGGCTGAGACGGTAATCTTCATCTCGTTCTTCATCGCCCCGACCAGATCCACCAACTCTCCCTGGCTGCCGCGGGTCTCGCCGTCGCTGATCAGGATGATATGCTTTCGCGAAGCGTTGGCCCTTTCGATCTGGCGTTTGGCTTCCATTAGGGCGGGGTAAAAGTAAGTTTGTCCGCCAGGCTTCAAGCGGTCAATCTGAGCGTCGATGACCCGGCGCAATTTTCCGACCGGTTCGAGCGGGACGAGCACAAAAGCGCTCACGTCGAAACCGACGATGCCGAGAGAATCGTTGTTCTTGAGCTGGCGGGCGACCGCCTTGGCGGCTTCCTGGGCGTAAAGAATCCGGTTCTCTTCGCGCATGCTGCCGGACTTGTCGATGACCAGCACCACGGCGCGGTTCTTTTCCTCGCGCTTGGGCTCTTTCGGTTCCACGGGCAGAAGAGCTTCAATTGGGGTGCGCGCATAGCCGCCGGGCGAAAAACTCGCTTCGCCGCCGAGCATCACAAAGCCGTTGCCGTCGGCCACATGCCGCTCGACGGCGGCGAGATAGCTCGGAGAAAACTTTTCGCGCTCGACGTTGTTGAAGATGACGATCTTATATTCGGTGGGGGCAGGTGGCGAGTCGGCGCTACGCGACGCAACCTCGAAGCCTTGGCGTTTGAAAATTTCTTCCAGATAACGGCCGCCCCCTTTCTGGCCGTTTATCAGCAAAATCTTGGCCTTGGTGCGGACCGAGATCCAGGCAACGGCTTGATTGTCGGCGGGGTAGCGGTCGAACTCGGACCGGCGGGCGGCAAAGCTGGCGCGATAGGTGACGGTCGGTTCTTCGGAAAGCGTGGTCTGATAGGTAAAGATATGGCTGCCCGGGTTCAATGTAACCGCGTCGGTCTTGAAGGTCTGGCCGTTGCGGCTAAGGGTCAAAGTCCCATCAACCGCCCGGTCGTTCTGATTCTCCAGGACGATTTTGAGGCTGACTGCCTCGCCGCTCTTCGCGTAGCTTGGGGCAAGGAGCTTCGTCACCGTGATGTTGGCGATGCTCTGCGGCTCCGGCGGCATCATCGGGTAAACCTTGAGACCCGCCGCGCTGATGGTGGGGAGCAAGCGTTCCACGCTCCCTTGGGTTTCCCAACCGTCGGTGAACAGAAACAGGCTGCGCGGCGCCGGCGGCAAGGTTAATAGCTTCGTGAACAAGTTTTCCAGGCTCGTCTTCTCGGGCCGGATCGATTCTTGACCCGGGCTCTCGGACTTCAACTGATCGCGCCAGTCCGCCGCTTCTTCGCTCTCCGCGCCGAAGATAAAAATGCGGTCGCCGCGCTTCGGAGCGAGGTTCGCCTCGGTCGCCCTTGCCATCCAACGGCGCATCGCCGGCGCGATGCTGCGGGAAAGGTCAAAGGCGAAGAGTCGCTCCTGCTCGCTCGATTGTTCGGTCACAAACTGCGGATCGGCGCCACTTAAGATAATCAGCAGGAAAATTAGCGTACGGCTGATGATGACCGCCAAGCGCCGGTCACGAAAGCGGAACCAGAGGAACGGGAGGAGGATCAGAAACCAGAAAAACAGCGGTTTCAAGAACTCAATCTGGCTGAGCAGTCGCGGCATGAGATCACGCAACCCGGCTGGATCGTACCCGCGCGCGCAAGAGCGCCATGCGCGGAAAGACGAACCACTCGATGATCAGCAGGAGCAGGGCGGCGAGCAGCAGGTAAGGCCAGTAGGAAAAGAGCGCAGCCGCGCCGCCGCCACTCAGGGTTGCGCTTTTCATGGCGATCGGCCCCGGCGCGCGCAGGTCCGATTCATTGGCATTCTGAAGATTGACGGCGAAGATCTGGTTTTCGCCGCTGCGCCTGAGTTGATAGATGCCCTGGCGAAATGTTTCGGCATAATTGTTAGCGCCGGGTTCGAGGGTAATCTTTTCGCCCCGAGGCGTGGTCAGCAGGCCGCCTTGCCCGGCTACGCCAAGGGCCAGCGGTTCGCCACTGGCGGTGCCGCGCCGGCTGCCGCTTTCGAAGAACCAATCCAAAAAGTTCAACGTGAAAATCGACATCGGCAAGTTTCCCCGCCCTAAATAAGGAAAAGGATCGAAGCCGAGGACCAAATGGCGCGCGCCGCGGCGCTCGATGGCAAAGACCAACGGGCCTTGCGGGCTTTCGATAATCACGTCGCCGGAGGCCTGCGGTTTGAGCGGCCGGGCATAGATCGGCCGAAAGAGACTGAAATTCACGTAGCGGGTGAGCGGATGAGGATCGCGCCAGCCGGAAACAACGGTCCGCGCGATGGGCCTTCCAAGGTCAACCCAGTCGTTGGCGTCGGGCGGCAGTACGAAGAGCGCGGGCGTCTGCGGTAGACTGGCGGGAGTCGCGAAATGGAAGATCTCCAGGCCGTAGCCGCCGCGCTCGGCATTTTCGTAGTCGGCTGGAGAAATGAGATCTAATTTGACCCCGGGAATGGCGCCGAGGCTGGCGAGCGCCTGGGGGCGCGGCGATATCGCGAGGATGCGCAGGTTCGCAGCCATGGGCGCCACGGCGAAGGCGCGGTTGTCGAGCGGTAACGCGTCGCGCACATCGATTTCCGCTTCGTAGTAAGGATGCGCGGCAAATCCCGAAAACCCCGCCTCGGCAGTTTTGCCGGCACCAATCACCAGCTCGCGGCTTTGCAGCAGCGTGCCGCTGCCCCTGAGCAGGACTTTGATCTTTTCCTCTTTGGCGGAAAAATTACCGAGCTCCACGGTGGCTTCCAACTGAGCGTTGGCCAATGAGGCGCGCCTGACCTGGAACGCGAGCAGCGCGATATTCGCCTGCGGCGATCCCACCGAGAGCGCGCGGATTTTTTCGCCCTGGCCGCTGACGGGGTGGTCGGTGATTAGATAGACCCGTTCATATTTTTGCTCGCGCATCATCTCATTTAGGACTTGGTCGTAGTCGATCGCGTGGTCTCCGAGATCGTCGGGTTCGAGGGCGCCGATAGCGCCGGCCGCTTCAGAGGGTGAAAACGGTGTCCCGTGTATTTTCTCGAGCCGGGGAACGGTGCGGTAAAGTTCCACTCTGCCGTTGACGCCGAGATCGGCGACGAGCGAGCGCGCACTTTCTTGCGCCAGCGCAAAGCGCGTCTTGCCGTCTTCGAGTGTCTGCATACTCGCGGAGTTGTCGAGAACGATGGCGATATGCGTCGGGCGCACCGATAGCACGGGCTCGGCGAGCGCCAAGATGAGCAGCGTAAGCAGCAGCAGTTGAAGGAAAAATGCCGGCGGTAAACGGAGCCGGCCCCAGGGCCGGCGGCGCGCGCTGGAATCGTATTCCGTCAACAAAAGCAGGCTCGAAAAGATGATCCGCTGGGGTTTTCTTCGGATCAAATAGGGAATCAGCAGCAACGGCAGGGCGAGGATCCCGTAAAGAGCCGTGGGGTTTAGAAATTCCATGGTCTATTTGAAAAGGCCGATGGCCGGCAGCGTGGCGAATACGAAATCCTTGAGATCGCGGTCAGTCACGTAAAGCGAATAATGAATGCCGCTCTGATGGCAGAAGCTGCGAATTTCCGAATTGTGGTGCGCCAATCGGGTCCGGTAACTTTGCCGGGCACCGGTATCCCAACGGTATTGGAATTCGGCCTGCGATTCACTGTCGATCAGGGCCAAGCTGCCGTTGGGGAACGGCGGGTCGACTTCCTGGCGGGATAAAACTTGAATCGCCGCGATGTCGAGGTTGAAACCGCGCAATAGATTCAACCCTTGTTGATAGGACGGCGCGGGCATCAAAAAATCGGAGATCAAAATCGCCTTGCCTGGGCGGCGCAGCCGCTTCAAATGTTCTCCGAGAGCCGGTGCCAGATCGAGTTGCCCGGCGGGTTTGGCCGACGCGGCGAACTCCACACACTCTGCCATGCGCCGCCGGCCGCGGTAGAAAGGCGAAGCTACTCTGGGCGGTAAGTCCTGCAATAAATGGAACTTCACGTGGTCGTGATTGGCGAGCACGACGTAGGCCAACGCTAAAGCGACGTGGGTCGCGGGCAAGAACTTTTCCGCGCGCGAGGGAAACAGCATCGATGCGCTGGCGTCGATGAAAACATAGGCAAAAAGGTCCACTTCCTCGCGGAACAGTTTGATATAGAGCCGGTCACTGCGGGCGTAGATGCCCCAGTCGAGATAGCGCAGGTCGTCACCCGGAGAATAGCGGCGGTAGTCGGCGAACTCCAGACTCGTTCCGCGGCGCGGCGAGGAATAGCTCCCCGGGTGGCTGCCGAGAAACTCTTTTCTCGTGCGCAGGCGGAGGGTTTCCAGCTGGGTGAGAAACGCCGGCGTGAATGGTTCGGGGAGCATGTTGTCGATTAGACGTTAAAGCGTGGCGTAACGAATCGGGTCTTGGATCCCTGCCTCTTCGAATCCCTTCAATCTGAGCTGGCAACTATCGCAGAGGCCGCAGGCGCGGTCGTCCAGCTGCGGGTCGTAGCAGCTCCAGGTTAATGAATAGTCCAGTCCCAGCTCGAGTCCTTTCTTAATGATCTCCGCCTTGCTCATGTGAATCAAGGGCGTATGAATTCTCAATTTGCTCTTGTTTTCGACTCCCGCTTTGGTGGCTAGATTCGCCATTTGTTCGAAGGCCTGAATGTATTCTTCCCGGCAGTCCGGGTATCCGCTATAGTCGAGCTGGTTGGCGCCGAAAAATATGTCCGCCGCTCCGATCCGCTCCGCCAGGGCCAAGCCGAAAGAGAGAAAAATTGTGTTACGCGCGGGCACGTAGGTGACCGGGATGCCTTGGGCGATTTCCGCCGCGCTTCGTCCCTTCGGCACTTCGATGCGGTCGGTTAAAGCCGATCCGCCGATGGCGCGGAGATCGAATTCGATGAACAAATGAGCGTTCACGCCGAGAAAGGCGGACACTTTTCTCGCCGCTTCGAGCTCCCGATCGTGCCGCTGGCCGTAGCGAAAGCTAAGAGCGTGAAGCACGAAACCTTGCCGCTTCGCGATCGCCGCGGCGGTGGCGGAGTCGAGACCGCCGCTGAGAAGAATCACCGCCTGCTTTTCTGTCATTGCGGTGATTAAGGGACTTTGGTCCCCTCCACGGGGTAGCGCTTTTCGTACCAGCCGACGATGCCTTCATTGAGGACTTTCATGTTGCGGTAGCCATTTTCGTAGAGAATGCCATAGGCCAGACCGGCCAGGTGATGTGGGCAAGCTCAATACAGCACGACTGGCCGGTCCTTGGGGATGCTTGGCAAATAGGCCTTGAACTGGGCAAGCGGTGCGGACAGCGCGCTCAGAATATGCACCTCGCGGTACTCTTCCTCGGAGCGTACGTCGATGATCAGCGGTTTTTTCCTCGCTTTAACGTCTTCCACGAGATCATCGATGGAAATAAATGACGGCGTCACGTTCGCCGGGAGCGATTGCTGGGCGAACTCAGGATAGCGCGATGGGTCCGCTTGGGCCGCCGGATAAGAAAACAGTATGCCGCCCAAAAGCGAGGCAGCGGCAAGAAATTTTTTAATATGAAAGGCGCTCCGCATCACGGGTTTCCCCCTTGAGGATATTTGTAATTGCTGTACTGCGCCAAGGTATCCAAGCTCAATGTACCACTATAGCGCGCTCCGTTAATAACCCAGGTGGGATAGCCCTTGATGTCTTTCTCCTTGCACTCCGTCGCTTGCGGCGCCGAAGGACCGCTGGGACTGCACTCGATGTAGGGAATGCGCTTGACGGAAGCGCCGAATAATTCTTTCTGTTCGACGCAATGCGGGCACCAATAGGCGCCGTAAAACTTGGCGTTTGTCTTAGTCAAATGCTCGGCTAGGCCGCGCACCCATGGATCTTCCGGCCCGGGAGCCTTGCCCCAGTAGCCGGCATAGTAAAGATGCAGCGCGAGCACCGCGACCAGGGCGCCACCGACAGTCTTGGCCAACCATGGCCCCCAGGCGAAGCCGGGCAGGTTTGCCGGCCGCTGCCAGGTGACGGTGATGAAGATGAGCGTCATAAGTCCCAGCGAAGTTAAGCAATAGGGGCAGGCGGAGTCGAGGGCAAAGAACGAAACAGAGGTAAGATAGAGACTGTAGAACAGCCCAAAAAGCGAGACGAGCCAGGCGGCCTTCCACGGCAGATCCGCCGCTTTATTCCAGGCGATGGCCGCCAGTGACGCGTAGGTAAGGAGCCCCCAGAAGGATGTCGGCATGCCGAACAGACTTGACCAGCGACTGTTTAGCACCACGTCGCAGGCGCTGCCAACCGTGCATCCGGCCACCAGCTTCTCCTGCCAGGCGGAGTAGGAGAGGTAGCCGGATAAAATAATTCCGATGGATGCCAGAGCGAACAACGGCCAATTGGGACCGCTCTTGACCGGAGCCCGCGCCGCCGCTTTCACGTTCGTTGGTTTTTTCTTGGCTGCTTGCGCCATATGAGCTACTCCTTTTTCCCGCTGAGTAAGATAGCGACATCCGCCTTGAGGCGTTTTATCGCTTCTCGGTCGCGGCTGTCATAATAACCTCGAATCTGCGCTTCCCGGTCGACCAAAACGAATCTCGGGCTGTGGAGAACGACGCTTGCTTGCGTGCCGTCCTCGGTCAATGGCGCGGCGCTCAGATGGAAGCCCGCTTGAATCAGTTGTGCGATTTGCTCCTTCTCTCCGGTCAAAAACAACCAGCGCTCCGCATCGGCCTTAAACTTGCCGGCATACCCGGCAAGGATCTTTGGCGTGTCGCGCGCCGGATCGACGGTAAATGAAACGAGCCTGAGTTCTGGCCGGTCGCTCCACTGCTCTTGGAGCTTCGCCATCTCGGCGGTCTGGAGCGGGCAGGTGTCGGTGCAGCTCGTATAAATGAAGTCGGCGATCCAGATTTTTCCGCGCAGCGCCGCAAGGCCGATGTTCTTGCCGCTTCGCTCCGTGAGCGAAAACTCCGGCACTTGGCCTTGGCGGCTCAGACCTTCGAGCGGCCGGGCGTCCCAGCCTCGAAGTCCCGGCCTGGGCGCGAGCTTCAGCCAAAGAAACGTGCCCAGGATGATCCCCGAGCCGATCACGGCCACGCCGAGCAGATAAAGGCGCGTCTTCGACAGATTCATATTGACCGATCTGAGACTAAGGGGGATTCTAGCGACAATTTCGCGGTTTGTGTAGAGGCGAAAGGCTGGAGGGCAAAATGGCGGGCAACGTTCCGTCTTCGCTTCTATGCCGCGGCCTTACTTCTCTCCCGCCAGCCGGCGCAGGTCTTTGAGCACTTCTTTTTCCTGCCATTTATCGCCGTAGTAATCCACGCGGCGGAGACCCTGCCCGTCGATTAAAGTGGTGAGATTGGTGTGTTGAATTTGGCCGTTGCCCAAGTCTTGCACTCTGACACCGAAATCTTTCCAGACCTGGGCGAGTTCTTTTGCAGAACCGGTGAGAAAATACCAGCGGCGGAAGTCCGGTTTGAACGCTTCCGCGTACTCTTTCATCTTAACCGGCGTGTCGCGCGCCGGGTCGGTCGTGATGCTTAGAAGCAAATAATTTTCGCGTTGCTCGCCTGCTAATGAACGCTGGATCGCGGCAAGTTTGGCGGTAAAGAGCGGGCAGACATCCGGACAAGTCGTGTAAATGAAATTCACCAGCGCGAGCTCGCCGCTCGCGGGTTTGAAGTGGAATGGTTTTCCGTTCTGGTCCGTCAGCGTGAAACTCGGCGCGGGTGTTTTCACTTCCTTGCGACCGATCTCGCCTTTCTTCGGCGGTATCGGCAGGTGCGCCGACAACCGTGCGGCCGGCATACCCGCCGCGATCACAATTGCGACGTACCAAAACTTAGCGCGCCGCTTGAAACTCATAGGTGATGTTCAGATTCTTGGCGCCTTCCGGCAGGTCGCCGCGCACCATGTAGGTGCTGGTAAACTCCAATTCCTTTTGCGGTGGCAACTTGACCGGCAACAGCAGACCGCACTGGACGATCTCCAAATGCTGCTTCAAGTCCTCCGGCTCGACCCGGTGTATGATCCGAGTGGTAATCGGCTGGCCGGTGCGGTTTTTCACCCGGTAGGTCACGGTAAATAGCTCGTTGGGTTGAACGTTGGTTTTCTTTGCGACCGGCGCGGCTTCGATCGCTCCGGTGGCCGGCACCCGAGCGCCCAGGACGATCCGCAGGCCGGCGGCCCAGTCGAAGAGCACGCGCCATGAGTTGCCCTCCTTGACCACTGTGAACTCTTCCTCCCCTTCGAGCATCTGAAGTTTGCCCGCGCGCGCCAGGTCATCGATAGCGGCGAGTATTTTATGCTGCGCGCTGGCAGGCAGCGCGTTGAGCCGGTCTTCCTCCCAGTCGAGCAGCAGCGATGAAAGACCGTTGGCGTCGGGCAACCTGACGCTCAGATTGACGCGCATGCGCGATTCTTCGTTCGACGTGTGGAGTAGCCGTGCCTCGATCAGCTCGGCGAGTTTGCGCGCAACGTCCAGAGTGAAACCGTTGAACGGGCCTTTTTCACGCCGGTAGACCGCTTCGCTTTTGAGCCGGCGATCCTCGGCGGCGATATAGCGATACGCCTTGCGCAGGTCATGGGCGTAGGCCGCTTTGATGTACGCGGTGAGAGTTCTGAGCGGCTCACCGTCCGGAGTCTGGCGCTCGGCCTGGAGCAGGTACGCGCACGGCAGCGAGAGCAACACTACCGCCGCGGCGGCGAGAAACAATTTCTTGCTCATGGGAGCATTCTCGATTGCTTCGTTCTCAGAGAGCCGCATGACTCACTGTCGAACATCTTTCTGGTCGCTCTCTGTTCGAGGTTCCAGGTTCAAAGTTCAACGTTGAACTCGGAACCTTAAACCTTGAACAGCTCGCACAGCGAGCGTTGAACTTTTGAACACCGGGCGTTTTTCATCGTGCCAAGACCGCAAAGAATGCTTTAAAATCCGGAGGCATGTTCAGGTGTAGGTCTTACCGGCCCTTGGTGGGGATGATCCAGAGGTAGATGGTGCGGCCATTGAAGCGCTCGGTTTTGTCGGGTTTCCAATCTCCCATGTCGAAGGCGTGGGAGACGACCCGGGAGCCGGGCTTTAGCTGGCTCAACAGTTTGGGCCGGAGCATTAGGTTGACGTCAGGCAGCAAGTACATGGTAATCACGGTCGCCGGGGACAGGTCGACGGTCAGGAGATCCTGCTGGCGGATCTCGGCGGAATCTTGAACGCCGGCATTTCGGACGTTCTCGCGCGATTCTTTGACGAGGTCGCCGTCGATATCGAAGCCGACCGCCCGGGCGCCTTTTTTCGCTGCGCTGATCACGATGCGACCGTCGCCGGAGCCGAGATCGTAAACCACGTCGCCTTTCTTGACCCCCGCCAAATCGATCATCTTATCGACGACCTCTTGCGGTGTCGGCACGAACGGGACAATTTTTTTGCCTTCGGTATCCTGGGAATAGGCGGCGCCGGTCGAAATGACCAACGCGGCGGCGAGAACGCCCATGCGAAATAGCGAGAAAATCGCCCGTCGTTTCATTGCTCTGCTTACTCCTTTGGAGTCGTTCGCCGAATTGATTGAACGCTCAAGTACTAAATCACAAATTTGCTGATGTCGCCAGGCGTCCTCAGCGATTGAGTTTGGCCTTTTCGGCGAGCAGGAAAAGGAGATCTCTTTCGACATCTTCGAGTCGCCACTTCTCGCCGAAATGATTGAACCGGCGCAACCCTTGACGGTCGATCAGCGTGGTTACGCTATCGTGCTGGACAAGCCCGCGTCCCTTGCGAATGACTCTTATGCCGAAACCTTTCCATACTTCTTTGAGTTGTGCTTCCGTTCCCGTCAAAAAGGCCCAGTTGCCGAAATCCGCTCCATAGCGCTGCGCGTATGCTTTAAAGATTTTCGGCGAGTCGATTTCCGGGTCGGTGGTGATGCTGACGAAAAAAACGTCGCTCTTGTGTTCAGGCTTGAGTTGGCGCTGGAGCCGGGCGAAGTTCGCCGTGAACGGAGGGCAAACGTCCGTGCAGGTCGTATAAATAAAGTCCAGAACGACGACCTTGCCGCGCAGATTCGTCGAAAGAAATCGTTTCCCGTCCTGATCGATTAGGGTAAATTCCGGGGCCTTTGCGTTCAGCACCGCAGCCTTCGGTGTCTTTTGCTGAGAGCCGGCTTCATGGGCGTGAGGCGGGCTGGCTCCATAGACAGAGAGATCGACGGACGGCCAAGCCAGCGTTAGCAGCAAAAAAACGATTGTGACAAAGCGCAAATTGCGAGTTCGCATGGAGTACATCATATCCCCCTCAGCTGCTTTTGCACGGTCGCCGGGCTATGCTGAAGGCGTTCGCGCGCCTGTCAGTTTGAAGCCGGCGGTACCCTGTTGATCAACTTTCCGTCTTTGAAATGCTCGTAGCCGTTCATATGGAGCTCGTAGCCGCGCCCCGAGTGATCGGTCAAGTCAAACACCTCTAAATCGATGATCAAGAGCGTCGGCTTGTTCTGCTCCACCGAAAATGAAAGCTGGATGGGGCCGACGCCGTTCTTCACCTCGACCGGACTTTTCTCTTTCTTGAGCGCTCCGCCGATCTTGCCGAGTTTGAGATGGAACCCTTCGAATGAGCCGGATTCGATCGCGCCTTTGAACACGGTCGCGGCTTTGCCGTCTTTGTAAACGGTAAGATCGAAGCTCGCCAGCTCCGGCTTTAGATCGATCCAGCTTCCCCAAGGTTTAAGGCGGATCGATTCAACGGGGACTTCGAGTTTCGCAAAATCGTCGATCGCCGCGCGGTGATCTTTGACGCGAATCTCCAGAGTTCCCTTGCCCGGCGCAGGAGAGCAAGAAGCAAAGAGGACAAGAATTCCGATACCCAAAAAAAGCAGACGAGTCGTCAAGAGTTTTTCCATCATGGGGTCTTCCGCCATGGCACAATGGCGATTTCAGACGCCATGCTCAATTCGGCGCGGAGTCGCCCGGATTTTCTACTTGGTCGTAAAAGTGACTTTGTCCGTGGCGTCAAGCTCGGACCGGTGATCTTCGGCGACGACGCGCAGCTCCAGGGTGTGCTTTCCCGGCTTGATGCCGTTCAAGGTTCCTTTCTCGCTCTCGAACATGCCCATCAACTCTCCGTCCACGTACGCGTGCGCGTGGTGACCGCGTTTCCCTTTGGTGAGCTTGAACTGGAGAGGAACGCTGTCGCCTTTTAGCACCTGATCCTTCTTCGGTGCGACGATCTTGATGTTCGCGCCTTCGGCCGGCTTGAGCGTCGTTTTGGCCGAAGTTTTCTCCGGCGCTTTTATTGGCGTGTCTGCGTTTTTCATGTGGTCATGTTGCGCCAGCGCCAAGAGGGGCAGTGAAATGATCAACGCGGCGATGATGGCTATGCTGCTTATGTGCATGTCACTTCCTCCGTAGACTTCTATTTCACCATGAATTCGATTCGATCTGAAGCGTCAAACTCAGCTTGACGTCACTTCGGCGACGACGCGCAGAGCAAGCGTGCAATAATAAGACACCGGAGCACGAGTTCTACCAGTAAACATTCGCCCGCGCTCTTTTGCCGGTCGAATATCGGCTCCATTGAATGGTGCGTGAGCCTTGGAATCCGCCGGTTGTGGAAACGGTCAAAATTTGGGAGGAGCGCGGACCTGAAATGGGGGAAAGAGAAAACGTTGACGAATCGGGGAGTCGGCGAGAGCGGTGAGATTGGTAATGATGACCGAAGGCAAGACACGCTGAACCAGGGTCGCCGGTCCCCAATGGCAGCCATTGGCCGCTGCCTGGAAGACACAGTTGGAGTCGCTGGCAAACGGGGTGCTCCGATCATGGCTGCGATGGTCACCGGTATCCGCGCCATGGGGCGCTTGCTGATATGAATCAAAAGAGTGATGAACCCGGTGTGGGGCAGAGTAAGAGAGAAAGAACAGAAAGACGCCCGAGTAAAGGAAGTGGGCGGTACGTGTGAGTTTAGACGGCATAGGAAGATGGCAACCTGTGATGTACGAAAAAAGTAAGGTAGTTTTATACCCTCCAGACAGAGACGATCAAGAGGCTACGTGCCGATCGATTAGACGACCGAAGGAAAGCAAAGTTTTTCGTCAGGCAGATCGGATTCTTGGCAGGATCGGGCGCATATGCTACGGGTGTATAGATGGACCGGACAGGCATTACGGTGTTTCTCTTGTTGTTCATGCTCGCAATCATCGGTTGCGGGCGCAATGAGCGGATGGACCTGCTTTACGCCCAGCGCTGTCTTAATTGTCACGGTCCCGGCGGACGGGGCGATGGGCCGACGGCCTTAGAGTTGCCGGTTGGGACGCCGGATTTTCGGGAGACGGTTCAACGGAAAAGCACCAACCAAATCAGGAGAATTATCGCAGATGGACGAGGGGTCATGCCGGCATTCGATCCCGCCCTGCGCCCGTCTGAGATCAACGATCTGCTCCAAATGGTGCGTTTCCTTAGCCGCGAGGGGAGAGATCTGGCATGGTGGGAAAAGTACGATACCTTGATTGCGGCGCACTGCAGCATCCCGTGGGAAAGCGTGCTGGGTTATGACGATCCCCCTGAGGGGAAGGGCCGGTGACACACTTTCAAAAATTGCGTCACGAGATTGGATTTGGCTGAACGCTTCTCAACTTGAGTAGGCTCAGCCGGCGTGGCGTTCGCGGGCGGCGTAATCGGCCGGATTTCTTCGATGGCGCAATCAACATTATAACTTGACAAGGCAATGGCTTAAAACTAAACTGAAACCTGACATTTAGTCGTGCGGGACGCCATGGTGCTCGATAATATTGAACAACTGGAGGCAAAGATCGATCGATTAATCGACCGGCACGAGCGCGTAAAAAAGGAAAAGGAGACGATCGAGAAAAGGTTCCAGCAAAAGGAAAGCGAGTGGCATCACTTGAGAGGACAGATGCGGCAATTCGAACGTGAGCGAAGCGAATTGCGCGAGAAGCTCGACAAGATCATCGGCCAGTTCGCGGCCTTGGATCTTCCCGATTAGGATGGGAATGTTGCGATGAAAAGAGCCTTGGATATCGAAATTTTGGGGCAAAAATTTACTATCAGCAGCGAAGCCGAAGAAGGTTACATGCTAAAAGTGGCCGGCTACGTCGACGAGAAGATGCAGGAGTTGTTGGAGTCGACGAAATCCGTTACCCGGTCCAATATCGGCATGCTGGCGGCGCTCAACATCGCCGACGAATATCACCGGCTCAAGGATACCCATGAAGCGGTTGTGAGCAGACTGAATCAATTGTCCAAGAAATTATCAATGACTTTGACCGAGGAGGGTTGAAAATCTTAAGGTGATCCATTTCCCCTGCTGTGTTCGTCACCAGCGGAGGCGACTTGGAACCAACGCTATAGAAAACGGGAGCTGTTTCTTACCGCAGCAGTCAAGCCTCGACCATGAGGTAGGCTAACACGGTATCATGGCGCCCACCTGGTAAACCGGTTCAAGTTGATCCGTTGAAACGGCACGATGCGGGGGAAACCTTAAAATGAGGCGGTGTGGAAAGATGAGGGACTGGAGAAAAGAAGTTGTAATGGATCTGATCTGTCGGGTATTTTCATTGTTTGATATTGGCAGAATTTGGCGGCCCCTTTCGATAAGCCGGAATATTCGAATTGACATTCCATCGGATTGTGAATTTGCTGTTCCCGCCGTTCATCGATGGAGCGGCGGGCGGTTCTCCCGGGGGCCAACCTCTTTGACCCGCAGATCGGACTTATAGGTTTTCTTTTCTCGCCAAGTATTTACTTCATCTCTCCCCCGCGGTTTGGAATCGGTTATGCGGGGAGTTCCAACGCAAGAGGCGAAACAGGCACTGCGGTCTGCGGGGTTAGCCCGCCGAGCCGCGCTTGCCGAGGCGGACTGCCAGTTGTTCAGCCGGGCGATTCAGGCTCGGGCGCTCCAATTGCATTGCTACCTCGCCCGCCGTTCGGTGGCTCTCTACAGCGCGACACAAAATGAGGTTCGCACGGACGATCTCCTGGCTCACGCGCTTCAGAGCGGCAAGAAAGTTTTCTATCCACGCGTCGGCGAGGATGATAGCGCCGGGTTCTTTCGAGTGTTATTGGCGGATGAGCTGCGCTCTGGCCGGTATGGCATTCTCGAGCCGGCCGGTACGACCCGACTGGCGGAAGCGGAATTTGAAGCGCTGACAATATTTGTTCCCGGCGTAGCCTTCGACATGCTTGGCAATCGCTTGGGAAGGGGACAGGGCTGGTATGATCGGTTGCTGCAGCGGGCCGGCGAACGTGTGGCCATCGTGGGTCTGGCTTATGAATTTCAAATTGTCGACGCGGTTCCCGCCGGCCCAGGAGACCAAAAAGTTGGTTACGTTATTACCGAAAAGAGAGTAGTCGATTGCGGATCTGCATCGGCGCAGTAGAGTCGAATTTTTTAGGTCTATTTATTATAAGGAAGGGGGTGTTGCCATTGAATCAAGAGTTATTATTCGCCGTCGGCGGATTGTTGGGTGGCATGCTGCTAGCGGCAGTGGCTGCCTGGATCCGCGGCAAACAACGGCACGAACAGTTGGAGTCGGCGAAAAACATTGCGGCTCGGATTATCGAAGAGGCAAAAAAAGACGCCGCTTCCATCAAGAAAGAGGCCGAGATTCAAGCCAAAGACGTCGTGCTCAAAGAGCGGGCTGATTTCGAGAAGGAGGTGCGCGAAGCCCGCCGCGAGCAACAGAATCAAGAGCGGCGGTTGATCAGCAAAGAAGAAAGCATCGACAAGCGCGCCGAGTCCCTCGATAGACGGGAAAGCGAGTTGGCGAGAAAGGAGGCTTCGCTCAAAGGGCGAGAAAAAAATATCGAGGAAAAAGGAGCTGAATGTGACCGGCGAGTCGATGAAGCGAGAAGGCAACTTGAACAGGTCGCAGGGATGACCCGCGAGGAGGCAAAAAAAAATCTCATCGATGAAATGGTCGAAGAGGCCAAACATGACTCCGCCAAGCGCATCCGTGTCATCGAGGAGGAGGCCAAAGAGGAATCGGTTCGCAAGAGCCAGAAAATCATCGCTTTAGCCATCGAGCGGCTTGCCGGTGATTTTGTCGCCGAGCGGTCGGTGACGGTGTTTCCGTTGCCCAACGACGAACTCAAAGGGAAAATCATCGGGCGCGAAGGGCGCAATATCCGGGCTCTGGAAGCGGCCACCGGAATTGATTTGATCGTCGATGACACGCCGGAGACGGTGATCATTTCAGGACATAATCCGATCCGTCGCGAAATTGCGCGCTTGTCTTTGGAGAAGCTGGTATCGGACGGTCGCATTCATCCCGGAAGAATCGAAGAGGTGGTGCGTAAATCCGAACAGGAGATCGACGAAGCCATTCGCGAGGCCGGCCAGAAGGCGATCTTTGACGTCGGGGTGCACGGTGTTCACCCGGAGCTGATCAAGCTTCTCGGCCGGCTCAAATACCGCTACAGCTACGCGCAGAATGTATTGCTGCACTCCATCGAAGCGGCGTTCATTTGCGGCGCGATGGCGGTGGAGTTGGGTTTGAATGAAAAGCAAGCGCGCCGCGCCGCGCTGCTGCACGACATCGGCAAGGCAGTGGATCACGAGGTGGAAGGGTCCCACGCCATCATCGGCGCCGAGCTCGCGCGCAAGTACGGCGAGTCGCCGAAAATCGTCAACGCGATTGCGGCGCATCATGAAGATGTCAAAGCCGAGACGATCCTGGCGCCATTGGTGGACGCCGCCGATGCGCTCTCCGGCGCTCGTCCGGGAGCACGGCGGGAGATGATGGAGACCTATACGCGGCGGTTGGAGGAGCTCGAGCGAATCGTCAACGCCTTCAAAGGCGTTGAAAAGTCCTATGCGGTGCAAGCGGGTCGAGAAATCCGGATCATGGTGCAGCATGAGCTTGTATCCGATGATGACGCCGCGCGCATGTCGCGCGAGATTGCCCGCAAGATTGAAAACGAAATGACCTATCCGGGGCAAATCAAGGTCACGGTAATACGTGAAATGCGCGCCGTTGACTACGCAAAATAGAGGGACTGATTTTCCATGCGTGTCTTGATCTTGGGGGATGTGGTTGGCCGTCCCGGACGGCGGGCGGTGCGCGAGCTGGTGCAGCCCTATGTAGTCAAGGAAGGGATCGACCTGGTTGTCGCCAACGCGGAAAATGCTGCGGGTGGTATGGGAGTGGACGTCAAGAGCGCCGAGGAGTTATTTTCCGCCGGCGCTCATGTGCTCACCTCCGGGAACCATATCTGGAAGAAGAAGGAGATTTATTCCTATTTGAATGGCGAGCCCCGCCTCCTGCGGCCGGCGAATTTTCCCGAGGGGGCGCCGGGTGTCGGGTGGTACAAATGGCGCAACGATCGCGCGCTAAGTGCTTTGATCATCAACCTGCAGGGAAGGGTCTTCATGCCGAATCATGTGGACGATCCATTCCGTTGCGTTGATCGTATTCTGCGAGAGCATGGCCAGCATACTCCTGTTGTCATCGTGGATATGCACGCCGAGGCGACATCGGAGAAGAACGCCATGGGTTGGTATCTTGACGGCAGAGCGTCTGCGGTATTCGGTACGCACACTCATATTCAGACGGCCGATGAGCGGATTCTCCCGGGGGGTACGGCGTTTATTACCGACGTCGGAATGTGCGGCCCTTTCGATTCTATCATCGGCATCGAACGGGAGTTGGTGATCGAAGGTTTTCTGAGCCAGCTTCCCCGGAAATTCGAGGTTGCGGAGGCGAACGTTGTGCTTCAAGGCGTGGTCGTGAGCGTCGACGAAAAGAGTGGGCGGGCGAGCGACATCCGACGATTGAGGCTAGCTTGGGAGCCCTCTCACCGAACATGAAGGATATCGGCACGCAGTTGGAAATCATAAAGCGCGGCGCCGTAGAGGTTTTGCCGGAGGAAGAGCTCGTCGCAAAACTAAAGAAAGGGCGCCCGCTGCGAATCAAAACCGGGTTCGACCCGACCGCACCCGATCTGCACCTGGGCCATACGGTCTTGATTCAGAAAATGAAGCAGTTCCAGGAGCTTGGGCATGAGGTCATTTTTTTGATCGGCGACTTTACCGGGATGATCGGCGATCCTTCGGGAAAATCCGAGACCCGCAAGCAGCTCACGCGTGACGAGGTCGACAAGAACGCGGAGACCTATAAAGAGCAAATCTTTAAGATACTGGACCCAAAAGAGACCATGATCGAGTTTAACCATCGCTGGATGGAAAAGCTCGACGCGGCGGCGTTCATCGAGTTGAGCGCCAAATACACGGTGGCGCGCATGCTCGAGCGCGACGACTTCAAGCAGCGCTACCAAAAGCAACAGCCGATCAGCATCCATGAGTTCATGTACCCATTGATTCAGGGCTACGACTCGGTGGTGCTGAAGGCCGACGTGGAACTGGGCGGCACGGACCAGCGGTTCAACTTGCTAATTGGAAGAGAATTGCAACGCGAGTACGGTCAGGAACCGCAGGTCGTACTGACCATGCCGCTGCTGGAAGGATATACGGACGGCGTCCAGAAGATGAGCAAGTCGCTCAACAATTATATCGGCATCAACGAGGCGCCGGAGAATATTTTCGGGAAAATCATGTCGATCTCCGACGGGTTGATGTGGCGCTATTTCGAATTGCTGAGCGATAAGGCTCTTAGTGAAATTCAAAATCTCCGCTCCAAGGTGGAAGCCGGCGCGCTCCATCCGATGGAGGTCAAAAAATCTCTCGGCGCCGAACTGGTCGCACGCTATCACGGCGCCGAGTCCGCCGAGTCCGCGCGCAAGTATTTCGAGGCAAGGCACCAGAATAAAACTCTGCCGAGCGATATTCGCAAACAGTTCAGCGCGCCGGAGCCGATTTGGATTTGCCGATTGCTCGTGGATCTGGATTTCGCGAAATCCGGCAGCGAAGCGCGCCGCCTGATCGCTCAAGGAGCGGTGCGGATCGACGGCCGCGTCGTGACGGATGTTGATATTCATTTCGATGGGGCGCTTCACCGGATCATCGAGGTAGGAAAAAACCGCATCGCGCAACTGGCCAGCTAGACGCTGAAAAATTGCTCGGTGACAAATTGCGCGGCTCTCTTGACAAGAGCCAATCCATTGCCTATAAAGTACTTTCGCTCGTTTCCGAGCGCCTCGTCTGGTCTTTGAAAACTAAATAGTAGCAACTGCCATTTATAAGCAGTGACGGTTTAGGGTTTCCGTAAAGCCTTGAGCACAGC
>Ga0326597_10001871_pt1 | contig 32499 bp, 33 predicted proteins | sample RVTome_12_FD_203789 | JGI IMG/M metagenome (GOLD analysis project Ga0326597, IMG submission 203789) | Soil microbial communities from uranium-contaminated site in the Upper Colorado River Basin, Wyoming, United States - RVT100D185 | ecosystem: Environmental > Terrestrial > Soil > Contaminated >...
GGTTGGGCATCAGTACTCGCACCCTCGTCTTGCTCATCTTCCCGGCCCTCCCCTTACAGTGCCGCTATTTCACCACGCGCAGGTACGGTCCGGTAAGGCGTCGGGGAAATTTTCACAGGCTCTCAGAGGATCAGCGAAATAAGTGCAGCACCATATCCTGGCGGGTGTGGCGCCCATTTGTAGGGCCGGTCTCAACCGGCCGATGGCGTGCTTGCAAGAGGTTATGGCGTCCGGCGGGTTGAAGCCCGCCCTGATATGGAGAAGGTCGCCACGCGCCCCCTCGCTACCCGGCGCATGCCCGGGTGGCTTCACCCCCCTGAGGATGGAGCGCCCCCCCTTGTAGGGTGCGGCCGAGCAACGCGAGGCGCACCGCGCCCCAGCGCGCCGCGCTACCTCGGACCCGGTGCGCCCTCCATCAGACCCGGGAGCGCCCCGCTCCATACGCTCTACGGACGGTGTTATTTTGGATGCCAATCGCAATTTCCGCTGACCCTCTCAGCCCTCGTCGTCCTTGATCTGCTGGGCCAGGTAGTTCTGCTCCCCCACCTGCTCGATCAGGTCGAGCTGCGCCTCGAGCCAGTCGACGTGCTGCTCCTCCGACTCGAGGATCTCCTCCAAGAGGTGGCGGGTGTTGTGGTCCCCCACCTCGGTGCAGAGCGGGATGCCGCCGTTTAGGCGCGGGATCGCCTCCATCTCCAGCGCCAGGTCGACCTTGAGCTGCTCCGAAACGCGCTCGCCGATTCGGATGTTCCCCAGCCGCTGGACGTTGGGCACCCCCTCCAGGAAGAGGACCCGCTCGATCAGCGCCTCGGCGTGGCGCATCTCGTCGATCGCGTGTTTACGAACGACCTCGTGGAGCCGCTCGTATCCCCAATGGTCGCACATCTCCGCGTGCACGAAGTACTGATTGATCGCGGTGAGCTCCGCGGTCAGCACCGCGTTGAGCAGCTCGATCACCCGCTTGTCCTTCGCCTTCATCACACCCTCCTTCTTGCGCAGCTCGGCTGCGTTGTTGGACAACCGCCACGGCACGAATGGCGGCAATGCCTCTCGATCTCCGCGTGACATTCTCCGCACTCCTGACCCGCGCCCGTCGCCACGAGGATCGCAGCGACATCACCGCCGCTGCGGTCAATCGCCGCGCGGATCTCCCGATCCGACACGCCGCCGCATAGACACACGATCATCGTCAACCTCCTATGCCACCACCACCTGCACCCTGGCCGCGCGGTCCATCGCTGCCCCCGTGAGGGGCATGACGACCAGGCGCCGAGCGCGGCGGCATTTGAGCGCCACACGCCCCGGCACCGGCCGCGCGAGCAGGCTGCCGCACGCGCAGCGGAGGTCGCCGGGGATGTGGGTGCGAATGGCTTGCAACGCCTGCATGGGGGCCGCCGTCGCCGGGATGGCGTTGGAGGGGAATCAGGACGTGATAATCATTCTCATTCGCTGCCCTCATGTCAACCCTGATCAGCGACGCTCTCGGTGCGCATCCGCCGCCATCGCGATCGGACCAGAAAAGGCGGCCCTATGGACGGCGGGCTTCGGCCCGCCGGACGCCGAAACCTGCCGAAAAACGGGTCGCCGGTTGAAAGCGGCCCTACAGGTCGGCGGCAGGGCCGACGACTCGCGCTGCATCCCTGTCTGCGCGTCCTCCATGTTCTTGACCCGGTCAGCAGCCGGTCCAGCCCGGCATGTGGCCACGGCCTGCACGGAGGGCCCGTATCGGTGATGGGACGCCGCGCCTGCCGGCGAGACGCCCGCGATCGATGGTCACTGGCATGCCCCCGAGACCATGCCTGGTGGAAGGGCTAACGGGTGGAGGATGCCGCCGCGGGGCCGTCGGGAACCATCTCGCCCCGGGGGGCGGCGAGGCCGTCGGCCACTAGCGCCTGGACGTTGTCGCCGGTGAGGGCGTTGAGAAACGCCACCAGGGCGGCCTGGTCATCGTCGGACAGGCCCAGGGGGTGAAGCAATGGGTCAACGAGCTCGTGGGGATGGCCGCCCTGGTTGTAGAACGCCACCACCGCATCGAGGGTGGCGAGGGAACCGTCGTGCATGTACGGCGCGGTGAGGGCCACGTTGCGCAGGGAGGGCGTCCGGTATCGCCAGCGGTCCGCGGGGTCCTGGGTCACCTCGTAACGGCCGAGGTCGGCGGGCGGCGGCTCCGCCACGGAGTTGATCATCTCGCTCGCCACGTCCACCTCGACCCCGGGCGCGAGCTGCACCGGTCGCGACTCGGGCTCCAGCGCCATGGCCTTGTGCCAGCCGATGCCGGTGTTGTGAAACCCCTGGTCGGTGAACAGGGCGTGGTCCTCACCCACCGGATGGCACACCACACAGCCGGCCTTGCCCTGGAAGACCGCGAAGCCACGGATCGCCCGCGGGCTCATGGCGTCGCGCTCCTCGCCGTAATACCAGCGATCGAAGGGGGAGGCGGCGGACACCAGGGTGCGCTCGTAAGTGGCGATCGCCTGGCCGAGGGTCTGCACGTCCGCGGGGCGACCGAACGCCGCCTCGAACAGGCCGTGGTAGTCCGGCATGGCGCGGATCCGGTTCAGCAGCCAACCCATGGACGGGTTGCCCATCTCGTTGGCGGCGAGCATCGGGCCGAGGATCTGGGTCTCCAGGGCCGAGTCGCGCCCGTCGTGGAAGAGGTGCTCCAGGTAGGCCGCGTTGTAGATGGTCGGCGAGTTGCGACGCACCGTACGGCCCTCGATGCCGACGGCGGTGGCCAGCTCGTTGGAGGTGAAGCCCTGATCCGGGACGTGGCACATGGCGCAGGACATGGTGTTATTCAGGGACAGCCGCCGGTCGTAGAACAGCTTGCGGCCGAGCCGGACCTTGGCCTCCGTCACGGCGTTGTCATTGGGGACCGGGACCGGTGGCAGGCCCAGGGGCGGATCTGCCGCGCTAGCCAGGAGGTCGACGCCTGCGTGCGGCCCCCCCGGCGTTTGGGGAGGGTGGGCGGTAGGGTTCCCGGCGTCCGGATCCGCGCCGCTACGTCGGGCCTCGACCTCGTTGACCTCGACTCGCCGCAGCGCCGCGCCCACGGCCTCCGGCAGGTCATGGGGTCTGGCATCGGTCGCGGAGACGTACCGGTTGTCGTCATCCACAAGTCCACCCTGCTGCTCTTCGAGGAGCAGGGTCTTGACGTCGTTGATCACCAGGGCGGGGTGGAGGAACGAGACGCTGTAGATATTCCGTACCCGCTGCTGCCGATCGATGAGGAAGACCTTGAGGACGTGGGCGAAGTTGCCGGTGAGCTCGCCCTGGGCGTTGCGCTCCGGGACCACGTACTGGCCGTAGCCAGCGAGGATCGCGCGCAAGTCTGCCGGTGACGCGGTCGTGAGGAATTGCCAACCAGAGTCCCGGGTCGTGCGGCCTCCGGCGTAGCCGGCCATCACCTCCGGGGTGTCACGGCGCGGATCGAAGCTCAGGCTCACCAGCCGCAGGTTCTGCCGGAGGACCGGGTCGTCCTGCATGGCGCCCTCCACCTCGTGCAGGACACGGGTCGCCATGGGGCAGCCACGCGCATCGCTGCACTGGGTGTAGATGAAGCTGAGCAGGGCAATCTCGCCGGCGAAGAGGGTGCGCAGGGCAACCGGCTCGCCCCCGGCGGCGACCACTCGGCCGTCCGCCGCCGGGGTGATAACCGGCAATCGATAGCTCCCGGGCGCCGGGGGTGCGTAGCCCAGATCCTCTACCCACGGCGACCGCGGGTGCTCGTGCTCATCCGCCAGGGCACCGGTCCCCGCGCCGAGGAGCGCCGATGCCAGGGAGAGAGTCAGGCGCCCGACGGCGAAACCGGTCCTTCCGCGAGAGACCCATGTACCGCGCACATCCTCAATCCTTCGCCGCGCCCCCGGTGGTCAGGCTGGCCAGCTCGGTGGCCGGCTTGCCGTCCGGTTTAGCATAGAGGGCGTAGGCACCAAAGCGCATCTGATGGGCGCGGCCGAGCTTTTCCTGGATGAAATCCACGGTCCAGCGATGGGTCAGCTCCTTGCCGTCCCACGTGTAGAGCTTGACGAACTGCTCGTTGTCATCGCCCTTCTTGTCCCAATTGGCCAGCAGCGAGCTGCTGAAGTAGACGCGCTTCCCATCCCAGCTCTGCGAGACCATGTTGAGTTGGGACCCGATTTTCTTGTTGTAGATCTCCTTGGGGTGGTGGGGATCGGCGATGTCGAACAGACGCGCCGTGCCGTCCATGAAGGTGTCCACCCACAGCCGCTGGTCGTCGGACGAGATGGAGGCGTCGACGGGGAGCGGGACCTTGGCGGGGTCCGCGACGTCCACCACGGCATCGGCGTGCCATTGTCCCTGGTCGTCCTCGTGGATCAGCCACAACTTGGAGGTCAAGGCGGCGAAGGTGAACGCGTAGTTGTGCTGGGGACCCCACGCGAAGCGGATCTCCAGGGGCGAGCCCGGTACGTCGAAGATCTGGCGCGGCTGGCGGGTATGGAGGTTCCACAGCACCACGGTGTTGCCGAAGCGCTTCATCGCCTCGCCGTCCTTCAACAGCTTCCCGAAGTCCATCATGTAGTTGGACCAGCCGGTGAACGCGGAGGTGAGCATGACATTGCGCCGCGGCAACACCCGTACGTCGTAGTTGTAGCCGTCCGCGTATTGCCCGGCCTTGACCGCGCCGCGCAGGTTCTCTTCCACCGGGAGCCAGTGGGTCGCCACGTAGGTGCCGTCGTTGGTGTACTCCACCAGGGCCGAACGGCCGCCGTGGTCCTTGTTGTTCGAGAGCGCGGTGATCAGCATCCGTCCCGGCAGGGCGTAGTGGGTATGGGGACCCACCGCGCCGCCGCTCGCCGCCACGAAATCGGTGATCACCTTGTGCAGCTTCGGCTGCGCAGGGTCGGAGTGGACATCGAAGACGAAGATCTTGCTGGTGTCCAATCCGCCGCCCCAGAGGTAGCGGCGATCGTCCGTGAAACCCGAGTGGTGGGCCTCGTTGCGCCCACCCACGGAGAGGCTGTGTAGGACCTTGCCGTAGGTCGCCGACGCGGGGCGCGCATCGATGGTGACCAGCTTGTCCTGACCGTCGCCGAGCCCCTCGATCCCGAGGGTCCAGACGTAGACGAAGTCCTCCTGGCCGGTGATCTTCGCCATGTACGGTGACATGCAGGTCTCGTCCGCGCCAGCCTCGGGCACGGTCCCCGCGTATGGCGCCGCCAGGGCAATGGTCACGGTGACGGCGGCCAAGAGCCTGTAGATCCGCATATTCATGATGCCCTCCTCTTCACTGGGTTGAACGGAATCGGCGTTCCCGAGGTTGCGATGCTGTGCCCATCAGCGTGCCGCCCCCCTATGTGGCCGGGGGCTCCCCCGGCACGGCTCCTCGGCAGGCAGCGGGGTGGACGGCGCCGAACGATACCCAACGGATATATGGAGATCAATCCAATGTTATTTACGCCATTATAGCCCCGCGCCAGGTTCCGCCGGCGGCGCGGAGAGGATCTGGCGGGCGCACGATCACGGTGCCGGAAATGGATCCGAGGGCCGAGGTGTCGCCGTCCAATGCGACCAGCCCCACGGTGGTGAGGGAGCTCTCGATGAACCAGGCGTCGTCTCCCAGCGAAGCGCTGCTGACGTCGAGCGGCAACGCGGGACGGATGGCGGTCGGGAACTCGAGGAAGCCCGCCGCCTGTACCCGCAGGCTGTAGGTCGTGTCGACGGGTGCGCCATCGCCATTTCTCGTGGCGGGCACCGTCATGGTGAAGCTGCCGTCGTCGCCGCTGGTGACCGACGTGCCGACGGATGCGCCGTTCACGTCCACCGCCTGGATCAATGCCCCCGCGACCGGTGTGTCATCCGCCAGATCGACGACGCTCCCCCGGATCATGACCGGGGCCTCCTCATCCCCGCCACCGGACCCGCCGCTGCCGCCGCAGCCGAAGATCATCCCGAGGCTCAGGACCACCGCCATGTGAGTGGACGTAATACGCATGTTCGTCTCCTTGTAATGGTGACCACCGGGTCTATCGGCCGATGCCTGGCGCCTCGTAGTCACGGCCCTGGGGGGTAGCTCCCGGGGCGCCCGGGGCACCTCGTCCGCCGAGGATGACCCCAGTTTCGTTGTCACCGGTCGGCCGCGGGTGTCGAGGTGACTGGCGTGGTCCCTCGCCTCGCGTCGGCCGCTGCCGGGCCCGGCTCCACTTCGAGCAGGGAATCTGCCGTATCGCCACTATCGTGGTCTGAGCCTACGTTGCGGCTCGTACGCGGCCTCGGTCTGGTGCCCCGCAGCCAACCGCGAAGGAGCAACAACCCATACCTGATTTCGACACGCGATATCCGACGATCGAAGTCAACAACGATCCTCTACGTACCGGTCAACTACAAAAAAATTGACGCATCAACTCATTCTGATTTACAGTGTTTATTGATGTTAACAACGATGGTACTAATTATGGGCTCTTACAACAAAATTGATGAACAATGATGCCCACTAGGAGGAGGACGAGATGATGCAAAACTGGTTCACATTGGCCCTGGCTTCCATTGTTCTGGCCGTATCGGCGGGTGCTACGCCGTTGACGGGTCAGGCGACGGTCTACCTTCAGGGTGGCTTTGTCGACTCCGCTCCGATCTCTGGTGACCTAGATGTCGGCGCGAACTCCATGACCATAGAGCCCTTTCAGTTCCTCGGCTTCACGGCATCTTCCACCATCGAGCTGCTCGGCGAAGGAACCTATACCCGGGACAATGGGTTTGGCGGGACCATAACCACGACCGTCGAGGCCGGCCAGGTCGGTGCGTATGTGGTGATCCAGTGGGGACCAAACACTATTCCGACGTTCATGGTCTGGAACGTCGGAGGGGTCGTCTACACCACCACCGACAGCGATGGTGACGGATGGCCTGGGCACACGATCCAGACGCTGCCATTTCCCAACCTCTCGGTCGTCTACGATTTCGTGGTCGCCACGCCCGGGCCGGGGATCAAAGTCTCGATCACCGTCGACGGGGGTGACGTCCAGGAATGCGCCACTACAGGTGGCTCGGTCGTGTCGATGACCGCGAACGTGGATCTCCTTGGCGGGGCTGCGCTCGGGTCCCTGGAATGGTTCGTCGACGGGGATCCCGCGGGGAACTCCGAAACCATCGAGCCCTTCTTGAGCCTGGGCGATCACACGGTACAGGTCGTCGCCGAGACGATCGACGATCTGGTCGCGACTGATTCGGTCCATCCGCGGGTAAAAGACGACAGGGTGCCACATCTCGACGTCGCGTTTGTCGATTCCCGGAGCGGCGAGGCGATCACCCACATCGATCGCGCCAATGTGCAGTGGGTGATCACGAGCTTCCCCGCAACGGACGTCTGTGATCCGGAGCCCGTCGTCGACGGCATGGTTAGTTTTCCGATGAACGACGGTGATCTCCTGAAGATCCAGGGCAACAACGACACCGTGCTCTTGACCACGTCGGAGATCCAGGCGCATGCGACGGTGAGGGACGCTTCGGGGAATTGGACCGCGCGCACGGCGACACTCATCCTCGAGTAGTCCCGCGCCCACAGCCGGATTCTTCGTCCGCAAATGGTGCCCGCCTCGGGATGGCGCGTGAAGGCGGGCACCTCCGCGGCCCGCGGGGAGTATCTTGCCGAGGATCTCCTCGGACTCGCCGAGGGATTGGAACCAAAAGTCATGGTTCGGAGGCATCGGTCGGAGATCTTTGATCCGGTACGGCCAACGTGGCGGTAGTTCAGGGCCTCCTTGGCGAGCGACGGCCGCCGACGGCGGGTGTGGGGCTAGCCCATGGAACGGTCGAGGAACGCCAGGGTTGCATCCCAGGTCGCCTCGGCTGCGGCCGGATCGAAGTTGTGGCTGTCCGGGTCCATGAAGCCGTGGGCCGCGTCGAAACACAGGGACTCCGTGACGCCTCCGGCGCCGGCCATCGCCGCCTCGAAGGCCTGCTGTTTCTCCGGCCAGGTCCGTTCCTGCTCCGCGTAGACGGCGAGGACCGGGCCACGGAGGGCCCGCAGCGCCTCGACCTCCGTGGGCATGCGGCAATAGCCGACCACCGTGGAGGCGACCAGTTCCGGCCGCACGAAGGTGGCGGCGAACGACTCCCTGCCGCCCAGGGAGAAGCCGAGGGTCGCGACCGGCCGGCCACGGGCCGCGAGGGCCGCGAGCGCGGTCGCGAGCTTGGCGTCGGCCTGCGCCTGGTCCAGGTCCCGCATCCAGGCCGCGGCCACCTGCCGGTCGTCCGTCAGCCGCCCGTCGTAGAGATCGATGGCCAGCGCCCGGTAGCCCGCGCGGGCGAGACGATCGGCCCAGGCACGGTTGTGCGGTTTCATGCCCCACCACTCGTGGAGGATGAGGATCGCCCGCGCCGCCCCCTCGTCGCCCGCCGCATAGGCGACGAAGGGGCGGCCGTCGGCGGTGTGGAAGGTGAGGGCCTCGCCCCGGCTCGATGGGCCCACAGCCGCCTCGTCACAAGGTGGGTTCCGCTGCATCGCCCGTCAGTCGACGACGCCGCAGGCCATCCGCGCGCCGCCGCCACCGAGCTTCGCGGGCTCGTCCGAGAAGTTGTCGCCACCGGCGTGGATCATCAGCGACCGTCCCTTGAGGTCCGCCACCTTGACGCGGGGTGCGAGGACCGGCAGCACGGCAGTACCGGCCGCATCGACATACAGGGGCGGCAGATCGCCGAGGTGGCCGTCACCATAGGGTCCGGCGTGGTGTCCCGCGTTCGTCGGGTCGTAGTGACCGCCGGCCGCAAGGCCCCCGACCATCTTGCCGTCCTTCTCCGCCGGACCGCAGGCGGGGTTCTCGTGCACGTGGAACCCGTGGAGCCCGGGGCTCAGGCCGTGGAGATCCAGCGTCAAGAGGGTGCCATAGGGCGTCGACGACGCCGTGACCGTCCCGATCTCCGCGCCAACACCGCTACTGTCCACCGCATGCATCTGGACCACCAGCTCGCCCGCCTGCGCCGTACCGGCGACGACCAACGCGAAACCTATTCCTGCGAAAAATGCCTTCACGATGAGACCTCCTCCTCCGACGGGTAGCGCGGGACCCCTCGGGGCCGCGGCCGAACCGCGCATGCAAATCATGCCGGCCTACCGCCAGGCCCTGCGACGCCCCGTCCGCCGCCACGATGGCGACGAGGCCACCATCTTGTCCCGCCCGGCCAGGGTATTCAAAGCGGATCGCACCGGCCCTGTGCCGGGTGCACCGGCTGCGCCGCGTGGCCACCATCGACCACACATCGATGCGCACGGCCGGTGCCGGTTCCGCGTCGACCTACGCCACCGGGGCGGGCCATGGGCGCCGGGGAGAATCCGCAGCGGCGGGCCGTTCGTCCACCACGACGATGAAGACGCGATACGGGCCGTGGGCGCCGAGGGTGATGGTCGGCTCGATGTCCGCCGTGCGCGACGGACCAGAGACGAAGGTGACCGCGCGCGGCAGGAGGCGCAGGAGGGTGGGGGCGTCCTCCAGGATTGGGACCACCTTCTCGATCCCGGTAACGGCGACGTGGACCACCGGCGCGACGATGTGCGACGGCGGCTCGTGGGCGAGCTGCAGGATGTACTCCCCGAGATCGGTCTCCAGCACCTCCAGCCCGGCCTCCGCAAGGGCGTCGTTGAGGCCGCACTCCTCGCTCACCATGGACTTCGCCTTGACGATCGCGCGCACGCCGTGCTGCGCGGCGATGTCGGCCAGGATGCGGTTGACGTCCGCCGCGCTCTCGGCCCAGTGCACGACCGCGCCGCGCGCCGTGGCCTCCTGCTCGAAACGCAGCGGGTAGCCGTCGAGGTCGTCGAGGGCTCGGCCACGGAGGACCGCCGCGGCCTCGCGCATCTCCGCGTAGTCGGGTAGCGCCGCGATGGCCGCGGCACCGGGCGCAGCAGGTCGATGAGGCAGGTGACGAACAGAGCGACGCGCATGCCAGGTCCGATTCTGCCTGGAGCGATCGCGCGGGTCAGCCGGCCGGCGGTGGTGGTGGAGCGACGATGCCGGTGACCGCGACGCCCTAACCGCCTTCGTAGTCGCTCTGGATGGCGTCGCGGGTGGCGTCGTCGGCGACGCCGGTGGGCTCCAGGCCGTGGTCTTCCTGGAAGGTGCGGAGGGCGTCGGCAAGGCTGGGGTCGCCGGCATCGGGGCCCATGTAGTCCAGGTTCTCCAGGCGGGAGCGGAGGCCGGTCTCCTCCTCGATGGGGTCGATCCCGCCGAGCTGCAGCTCGAACACCAGCCTCTCCTCACCCTCCTCCCCCTCGAAGGTGACGGTGGCGCGCCGGGCATTCGGCGGGATGGTCTTGTCGATCGCCCCCTCCCCGTCCGTGGTGCCGCGCTCCACCTGGCCGTCGATGTCGAGGATGTAGGGGGTGTCGGCGATCGGGTCGTCCGCCTCGTCGTAGAAGCGCAGCGCCAGGGTCTCCGGTACCCCCTTGCGCTTGAAGCGATGGCGCTGGCCGGCGGCGCCGTCCACCTCCGCCCGGCGCTTGTCCGGGATGTGGACCTTGTCGCCAGGAAGCAGCACGTGGGGATCGCCGCGCAGATCCTTCAGGGCCTTGTTCTCCGGCAACCCCCACAGGGTGTCCGGGAAGAAGCCGTACTTGAAGGCGATGCTCGAGATGCACTCGCCCTGCTTGACGGTGTGGGTCTTGGGCATGGTGGCGGCACCCCTATGGGGTCGGAGCGCGATAGTACCCCTGGACGGAGCGTACCCCGCTGACCTGGTAGAGCAACGCCAGGAGGATCCCCCCGTCGGCCGCCAGCACCCGCACCTCGATGGGGGGATGGGGCAACGGCAGGGTGTCGACGACGGTGTACGGGAGCCCCAGGGCCGCTGCCCGGTAGACGGCCAGGAGGGGCTGCTCGAGCGAGCCGCCCGCCGCGGCGATGATGAAACCTCCGGCGGGATCGGGGGCGGCGTCGAAGGCGAAGCAGGGCCCCAGGTCGGGCTGCCGCTCCCGCCGCAGGGCGCCGTCGGGGCCGACCTCGATCAGGGAGACCGGCAACGCCACCGGGCCGCGGGCAAAGGAGTAGCGGGGTCCGTCGTGGAAGCCGGACCACGACGGGTCGGGCAGGCGGCGCAGGATCTCCATGCCGTCCCCGCGCGGGAAGATCACCGGGTCGACGGTGGAGGGAATCATCGCCACCGGCGCCACCCTGCCGCCTGGCGGGTCGTATCGCCACAGGGCCGCCTGGCCGTCCGTGGTCTCCATGGACACCAGGACGCCGGGGCCGCCGGCCGCCGGGTGGAGGCGGGGAGCGTAGAGCCATTGCGCGCAGCCGATGCCCGCCGTGCTCCACTTCATCGGCACGGTGACGGACGCCGCCTGGGGGCCGGTAAGGGTCGCCACCGTGGCGTCGAGGGTGCCGGCCACCCCGGTCCAGCCCGGCGCCACACCCCAGCGACCGATGAAGGCCGGCCACTCGAAGTTGTTGGTGCCCGCGGCGATGATCCGCCCGGCGGCGGCCCCCAGGGCGACCTCCTTGGGGAGGGGCAGATCGACCGCGCGGGGGTCCAGCCGTTCCACCACCCGGCGCGCCGTGTCGAACCACCACACGTGGATCTCCCGCTGGCGGGGCTCGATGCCGGCCTGCTCCGGTGGCGAGGCGACGATGGCGAGGTGGCGCTCGCCGTCCACCTCGACCAGGGCCAGGTCGTGGATCTCGGGGCCACGCTCGTCGACGTCGGGCGAGCCGTCGCCCTGGTCGCAATGGAACGGTTGGGGCTCGGCATTCGTGTCCGTTGGCACGGGAGTCTCACCTCCTAGTTGGTGTACAGGACGGTCCCTTCGAGCTGCGGATCGTTGGGGTTTTCCGTCGGCAGCGTCACGGCCGCGCCGGTCGTATTGGCGAGCAGATCGAAGGTCACGCCGCCGGCCACCTCGTAAGGCCCGGGAACGGCCATGGTCCCGTTGACCGCGGGCGGCGGGCCCCAGGGGGCGCGAGTCGCCCCATAGGAGGGATCGTAGAGCGTCCATGCGCCGCCGCCGGGGTCCACGGCGGCGATCCAGTGGCTCCCCCACGAAGGCGGCGCCATGGGATTACCGTGGCCGGCGCGATTGGCGATGTTCCAACCGTCGGGCTTCAGATACGCCAGCCCGTTGGGGTGCACGAAGGTGTCGGCCGGCGGATAGGGGCGCGGCGGGACGGCGGCACCCGCGAAAAGGGGATGCGGCTCGAGCATGATCTCGGCCGCATGGATCCCGTGGGCCGCCAGGGCGTTGCAGAAGATCCGGTCCCAGACGATGCAACTGATGGCGTATTGCTGGTTGCCCGCCGCGTCCTGGCTGCGGATCCCGGCGGCCACGTCCTGGGTCGGGGCGATGCCCGTCTGGTAGGCGCGCCAGTAGATCAGGCCGGTAGCGTGGGCCGCCTTGACCGGGGTGAACTGCGCCCAGATGGCGGCCAGGACGTTGGCCGCGCCGGCCTGCACGCTGGCCCAGCCGCACGACCAGTTGAAGAGCTCGAAGTAGAGCCGCTCCGGCTGCCCCGGGGCCACATCCCCGAGGGGCGCCACCGGCGCCGCATCGACGAAGAAGAAGCTGTGCTCGGTCTGGCATTTCGGGGACCAGTGTTGCCGGTGCTGAGGCCGGAATTCCCACGAGAACTGGATCCGGCTGAGGCGGTCGACGGTGGCCGGCACGTTCTGCAGGGTGAAGGTCGCCTGCCCGTTGCCGTTGGCGAAGTTGACGTTCTGCACGTCGGTGCACATGGCCCCGGCGGTGACCCCGTGGACCTCGCGCAGCCCGTTGAGGGCGTGGCCGACGCACTGGAAGCGCACCCTCAGGGTGCGGGGCCCCGCGTGGCCGGCGGCGGGACCCCGGACGTAGGCCACCGGCCAGCTCTCCGCCGGGTGGCCGGCGTGGGCGGCCCAGTGGGGCTGGTTTGCGGCGGGGCGCATGGCCGCCGGGGCGACGTGAACGCCGGGCTGGCTGGCCGGAGCCAACAGCGGCGGTGGGGTCTGTAGCCACACCTCGTTGGGCGGCCCCTGGTCGGGGATGCGCGCGTAGTAGATGCGGATGCCGTTGTGGAAGCGCACGTCGACGACGCGGAAGTTCCGCGAGATCCGCATCTTGTTGCGGAGGTTGCGTGCCGCTCTCTTGACCCGACCGGCCATCCGGACCCCTCCAGGCGGGCGTCATGCCGCCAGCCATCGCCTATGTAAGGTGTGGTATATCAACGCCATGCTCCAGCTTCAATTGGCCCGCCGGCGCCTGGCCGCGACCACCATCGCTTCCCGGCGGCGGGTGGCTGGCCTCGGGTTGTTCCTGGCCGCCTTGGCGCTCGGCTGCGTCGGCACGCCGGGACCGCCCGCGCAGGCGACACCGGCACCCCGGGCCGGTGATGGACAGGGGACGACGGCGGGTGTCTACGGCTATTGGCTCGACGACGCCCACGTCGCCGGCTATGTGGACCTGATCCTGAGCTCCCGGCCCCTGGACGCCCTGTCCGGCGCCGGCCCGGCGGAGCTCGCCGCGGCGGGTGCCGTCCTTCTCACCACCTACCGCAAGGACTCCGTCTGGAACCAGGACGGCCATCCCTTCCGCCCGGTGGCGCGGGTCGAGGCGCTGGATCCAGCCGGTCGCACCGTGCGGATCAACGGCCAGGACTACCACTACAGCGAGGCCGCCCGCGCGCGGGTCCTCGACCTGCTCCGCCATCCGCGCGGGACGATCCCCATCGCCCGCATCCGGTTGCCCCTGGAGGGCGGCGAGGCGCAGGCCGCCCGCCTCATCCAGTGGCTCGAAGGGGCGGCCGAGTAGGGGCTCCTGCACCGGCCGCCGGGCGGCGCCTACTCCACCGGGGCGACCGAGACCCGCACGCGGACGTAGCGCCCCGGGTGGCGGTCCATGTCGGTAGTGTAGGTGCGACCCCCGTAGTCGTAGGTCACCCGGTAACCGACGATCCGCTCCCGCGCGTGGTCGTCGATCACCGTCTGGCAGCGGCGCTCCGCCGTGGTGTAGGTCCGCTCGTAGGCGTGGCTGCGGCCGATGTCGTGGCCGATGACGGCGCCGAGCACGGAACCGGCGGCCGTGGCCGCATACTGGCCGCTGCCACCGCCGAGCTGGTGGCCAACGACCCCGCCCAGGATGCTGCCGGCGAGGGTGTAGGCCCCGTCCCCATCGTAGTGGCGCACGTGCTCGACCTCCTCGGTCCAGCACTCCTGGTGGGGGGTGACTTGCCGCGCGACCTCGCGGATGGGCACCACCTCCACGACCCGCGCCTGGTCGTGATAGCCCGGGTCGCGCGGGGCGCCTTGGGCGTGGCCGGCGATGGCCGGGATGGGGCCCAGTGCAAGGGATATCAAGACGATGGGCAGACGATGGAATCTCATGACCGCTCTCCTTGCCGGAAGGACGCCTAAAGGATAACGCAGCGGACCGCGTCGGCCACGGACACCTCCTGCCGCAGGGTCCACCGGGCCACCCGCGGTGCGGCCGGTCCGTGATTCCGTGATATGGTCGCTCGGCCGCAGGGCGCGGCATCACCGGCCGAGATGACGCCGGCGGCGGCGTCACCGGCAAGGAGAGAGCCATGGACCCAAAGGTATGTGTCGTTGTGGGCGCGGGCCCCGGTAATGGCGCGGCCATCGCGGCACGCTTCGCCGCCGCGGGTTATCGCGTGGCCCTGTGCGCGCGGGATGAGCAGCGACTCGCGGCCCTGGCACGCAAGATCGACGGGGCCGCCGCCTACCCCTACGACGCGCGGGACCCGGCGGCGGCGCCACGCGTGTTCGCGGAGATCCGCGCGGGCCTCGGGCGACCCACCGTGCTGGTGTACAACGCGGGGGCCGGCGCCTTCGCCAATGTCGACGACACGACCGTGGAGGCGCTCCAGGCAGCGTGGGAGGTCAACGCCCGGGGGTTATTGCTGGCGGCGCGGGCGGTCCTGCCCGATCTACGCGCCGCGGGGGGCGGCAGCATCGTGGTGATCGGCGCCACCGCCTCCCTCCGGGGCGGGGCGAGCTTCGCGCCATTCGCCTCGGCCAAGGCGGCCCAGCGTTCGCTCGCCCAATCGATGGCGCGCCACCTGGGGCCGGAGAAGATCCACGTCGCGTACGTGATCCTGGACGGCGTCGTCCACCTGGAGGCCACCCGCCGGCAGATGGCCGATCGCCCCGACGAGTTCTTCCTGGAGCCCGCCGACATCGCCGAGTCCGTCTTCTTCCTCACCCAGCAACGCTCACAGGCGTGGACCTTCGAGCTCGACCTGCGGCCCTTCGGGGAGCGCTGGTGAAGGACGGGGTGGCGCGTTCTCGCGACGATCCCGGCTCGGAAAAGACGAAGGGAACGTCCCGAAGAATGGGGATGGGGGCTGCGGGGTGAGGGGAAGGATGGCCGCGATGCGGCCAGTGGAATGCTTGGGTCCTTACATCCTTTCCCCATTCGTCTTCCTCATCCTCTCCGAGGACCGCCGCACGGCGACATCGGGACCGGTGAGAGATGAGGCCTAGGGCAGGGTGTCGGGGAGTTGTCGCTCCGGGCGGAGACGGATGCCCAGGGGGCCGCGCGGGACGTAGAGGCGCACGGGCTCGCCGCCGCGCTGCACGGTGACGGTCACCAGGTCTCCGGCCACGCCCGCGGCGGTGGCCGACTGGAGCTCGGTGGTGGAGAAGATGCGCTGGTCGTCGTAGCGGAGCACCGTATCACCGGGCTTGAGCCCCGCCTCCTGCGCCGCTGAGTCCGCGATCACCGACCCCACGACGACGCGATTCACCTGTCCGCTCGCGTAGAGATAACGGTCGTAGGCGTCGTCGCCCACATCCTCCCGGAGCGCGTTGGCGTCTCGGTTCAGCTCCTGCAGGGCCTGCCCGTAACGCGGGGTGTTGAACCAGCCCTCGCGGGTCGCCTGGTCGCGGAGGTAGAGACGATCCAGGTCCACCTCGTTCACCCGTTCTGCGATCTCGGCGGCGCGGTCCTGATCGACGCCCAGGGTGGTGAGCCGCATCTCGAGCGGGATCGCGGGATCGACCGCCTCCTGCTCCGCGGTCTGCGCCCCCGCGGCACCCTCGTCGCGCGCGACGCCGTGCGGGTCCTGCGCGTCGACGTGGGTGATCCGTGCCTCCAGGTCACGCACCTTCTCGTGCAGCGCCGCCACCTCCTGTTCCAAGCGATGGCGCTCGGACGCCGCGCGGTCGAGGCGCGCGACGATCTCCGCGAGCCACGGCGCACTCCCCGGCCGCTCCTCTTCCGAGGCGGTCACCTCTGGTAGGAGAGCCGCGCGCTGATCTGCCGGCCTGCTCAACGCGCGGGGCGGTTTCGGGGCCGGTTCACCGGCGCTGAACGCGCGATGAACGAGCACGCCCGCCAGGAGCCCGACCAGGAAGGCGACCGAGACGACGCCGAACCACCGTGTCATCGCCAGACCCTCACGTCGTGACCACTTCGATCCAGGATATCCCCTCGTTCGGGCAGGGGCGACTCCCTGGGGACACGGCGGTTGGCCCGCATGCCTCATCACGGATCGGGCGCATGCACGGGAGATCGCGGGAGGCAAGGCGGCCGCGGCGTAGCGCCGAATTCGTTCGGCCGACACCCATCCCCGGCCCGTTCGATATGGTGCGAATGAATTCGCACCTACGGCAAGGGGCTTCGCCGCATCGGGACCCACCCATGCAGCCGTTGTGGGAAATGCGGATTACACCAGCCACAGGAGCAGCGCCACGAACGCGACCACCAGGGCGAGGGGCAGGAGGGCGGCGACCCAGTCGTCGCGGCCACCCCTGGGGGCGTGGGTCATCATCTCCCGCAGGCGCGGGATGAGCGCGACGACCATCAAGCCGAGCACCAGCGCCCAGCCGATCTTGCTCCACGGTGCCATCGTGCCACCCGACCGCATCCCCCTGGCAATTCGCCCTCCGCGGCCCCGGACGGAGCCTCGCGCAGGGGTGTAGGGACCGTCGGGCGTCAGTCGTCGCTGCGCATGATCCCGAGCAGGCTCAGCAGATGGACGAAGATGTTAAAGAGGCTCAGATAGAGGCTGACGGTGGCGAGGATGTAGTTGGTCTCGCCGCCGCTGATGAGGCGGCTGGTGTCGAACAGGATGAAGCCGCTCATGATCAAGATGACGGCCGCGGAGATCGTCAGGGAGAGGACGGGGATCGACAGGAAGATGTTGGCCAGGGCCGCGACCAGCACCACCAGCAGGCCGGTGAACAGGAAGCCACCGAGGAAGCTGAAGTCGCGGCGCGTGGCGAGGGCGTAGCCGGAGAGGCCGAGGAAGATCACCCCGGTGCCGCCGAAGGCGGTGGCCACGATCTGCGGGCCGTTGGGCAGGGCGAGATACAGGGTCAGGATTGGCCCGAGGCCGAAGCCGAGCAGGCCGGTGATGGCGAACACCACCGCCAGCCCCTTGGCCGAGTTGGCGGTGCGCGGCAGGACCAGCCAGATGAGCAGCAGCGCGCCGCCCGCCGACAGGAGGTGAGTCATCGGCGGCAGGCGCAGCCACACAGACAGCGCCGCCATCGCCGCGCTGAACAGCAGGGTCATGGAGAGCAAGGTGTAGGTGCTGCGGATCACCTCGTTGGTCGCCAGCATCGATTGGCGGGTGCGGGTAGCGGTGGTCGCGAAATTCATGGGGGTCGTCCTCCAGAACCGGAAAAATTTCCTTTGGTAAATCGAATGATCCGCCAGCCTAGCACGTCCCGGCGACTGTGGGACCGGCCGCCACGATGATGCCGGTGGCAGGGGCGCGTGGGATGAGCGCACACGCGATAGACCCTTGTGGCTGTCTTACAGGCGGCGCGCAAAACTACAGTCGGAACCTGAATTGCAGACAGCCCATGCTATCCAGGCATACCCGTGGGTGATCCATACCCCTCGCTACGTGATCGCACTGCGACCATGACCCCGACCCAGACCCCGCCCTTCCGGTTCGATTATCAGCCGCGCTTCACCCGCGAGCTGCCCGGCGATCCCTCCGGCCGTCTCCAGCCGCGGCAGACTCCCGCGGTGTGCTGGAGCCATTGCCCGCCGACGCCGGTGGCGGCACCGCATCTGGTGGCGTGGTTCCCCGAGGTCGCCGAGCTCCTGGGGCTGAGCGCCGCGGAGATGGGGCGCCCGGAGACGGTGGAGGTCCTGGCGGGCAACCGCGTCCTTCCCGGGATGACCCCCTATGCCGCGTGCTACGGCGGCCACCAGTTCGGCCAGTGGGCCGGGCAGCTGGGCGACGGCCGGGCCGTCACCCTGGCGGAGATCGTCCACGACGGCCGGCGCTGGGACCTCCAGCTCAAGGGCGCCGGCCTTACCCCATACTCGCGGACCGCCGACGGCCGCGCCGTGCTGCGCTCGTCGATCCGCGAGTTCCTGTGCAGCGAGGCCATGTACCACCTGGGGATTCCCACCACCCGTGCCCTGAGCCTGGTGGCCACCGGAGAGCGGGTGGTGCGGGACTGTTCTACGACGGCCGCCCCCAGGCCGAGCCGGGGGCCATCGTGTGTCGCGTGGCGCCGTCGTTCATCCGCTTGGGCAACTTCGAGATCCTCGCCGCGCGCGACGAGCGCGGGCTGCTCGACCGGTCGGTCGACTTCACCATCGACTGCGACTTCCCGGAGATCACCGGCACCCGGGAGGAGCGGCGCGCCGCGTGGTTCGTCGAGGTGTGCCGGCGCACCGCGCGGCTGGTCGTCGAGTGGCAGCGGGTCGGCTTCGTCCACGGGGTGATGAACACCGACAACCTGTCGATCCTCGGCCTGACCATCGACTACGGCCCCTATGGCTGGCTCGACAACTACGACCCGGACTGGACCCCCAACACCACCGACGCCCAGGGGCGGCGCTATCGCTTCGCCAACCAGCCGGCCATCGCCGGCTGGAACCTGATGGCCTTCGCCAACGCCCTGGTGACCATCCTCCCCGACCACGACGTGCTGCGCGACGGCCTCGCGCGCTACGCGGCGACCTGCGACGAGGCGATGCCCGCCATGCAGGCGGAGAAGTTCGGCCTGACGATCCGCGAGGAATCCCGCGCGGACGACCACGAGCTGATCGACGACGCCTACCGCCCGCGCGCGCTTATCCACCAACGACGAATCCTATTGGAAAGAAGTGAGCAGCTCTTGTGTCGCAAGGTGAGACGGATGATCGTGGCAACCCGCGAACGGAGAACGGCTGCGCTACGCTCCGGGCATGTGTGGTCGCCTCACTCAGGTCCGGGCCGTGGACCTCTTCCGGACGCTGGTCCGGGTGCTCGCCACCCCGGCCCTGGCGCCACGGTATAACGTGGCGCCGACGCAGGCGGTGGCGGCGGTGCGCCAGCGGCCGGGCCGCGCCGACCGGGAGGCGGTGCTCCTGCACTGGGGGCTGATCCCTCCTGGGCCAAGGACCCGGCCCTGGGTGCGCGCATGATCAACGCCCGCGCGGAGACCGTCGCGGATAAACCCTCCTTCCGCGCCGCGCTCCGCCGCCGCCGCTGCCTCATCCCAGCGGACGGCTTCTACGAGTGGCAGGCGGTCGGCGGCCAGAAGCAGCCCTACTATATCCACCCCCGAGACGAGGCCCAGCCGTTCGCCCTCGCCGGCCTCTGGGAGCATTGGGAGGGGGACGACGGCGTCCGGATCGAGTCGTGCACCATCGTCACCACGACCGCCAACGCGCTCCTCCGCACCCTCCACGACCGGATGCCGGTGATCGTGGCGCCGGCGGACTTCGACCTGTGGCTCGACCCCGGGGTGCAGAACCCGGAGGCGGTGCGGCCCCTGCTATCCCCCTATCCGCAGCAGGGGATGGCCCTGTACCCGGTCACCCGGGCGGTGAACAACCCGCGCAACGACGGCCCGGCGTGCATCACGCCTCTGGAGACCTAATTCACTGGATCAGGCGCCGCGCCATGAACAGATGGGTGGCCAGGAGCAGGAGGGGCGTGGCGGCCAGCCAGGCAACCAGGTGCCAGGCGTCGGCCGGGGTGGCAGTGCCGAAGGCGGCCGGGCGGGCCATGGCCATGATGTGGTAGAGCGGGGTCCAGGTGGCCACGCGCCCGGCCCACGCCGGCAACACGGCCACCGGGAAGAAGGTCTCGCCGAACAGGAACATGGGGAGCAGGAAGAGGAAGATCGGGTAGTTGAAGGCGTCGATGGTCGGCAGGGCCGCGGTGCACAGGAGGCCGATGGCGGCGAACAGCAGGGCCGTGGTGGCCGCCGCCAGGAGCAGCGGCCCGGTCGCGGCGAGCGGGACCAGGCCGAAGGCGACGACCACCACCAGCACGGCGACCGCGCCCACCATGCCGCGGGTCGCCCCCCACAGGACCTCCCCCAGGAGGATGTCCCCCAGGGTCAGGGGGGTGGCGGTCATGGCGTCCCAGATCTTCTGGTAGAACATGCGCACGAAGCTGCTGTAGCTGGTCTCGAAGAAGCTGCCGTACATGGCGGCCACCACCACTAGGGCCGGGGCGATGTAGCGCGCGTAGCTCACCGGCACCCCGCCGTACTCGAGGTCGGTAATCAACCGCCCGACGCCGGCGCCGAAGGCGGCCAGATAGAGGAGGGGCTCGAGGAGCGGCGGCACGACGATGGTGTGCCAGTGGCGCAGCCCCTGGCGGCCATTGCGCCGCCACACCCGGCCCGCCCGCCACGAGGGGGCGGAGAGACGCAGGGCGGTGAGGCGGCGTCCGCTGCGCGGCGGCGGTGGGGTGGGTCCCGGCGCGTTCATTCGTGGAGCTCCCGGCCGGCCAGGCGCAGGAAGACGTCTTCGAGATTGGCCGGGCGGTGCAGGACCCGCTCGATCCCGACGGTGGCCTCGGCCTGGTCCAGCAGGGGGCGTACCCCCGGCCGGTCGATGAACAGACAGACCCGCCGCCCGGCGCGCTCCCACTCCCCGGCGAACCCGTCCGTGAACCGGCCCAGGGCCGCGGCGTCGCCCCATGCCTCGACCACGTCGCTGCCAACCCGCGCCTCGATCAGGCGCGCGGGCGCCCCCTCGGCGATCAGGCGGCCGTGGTCCACGATTAAGAGCCGGTCACAGAGCCGCTCCGCCTCGTCCATGTAGTGGGTGGTGAGGAGCAGGGTGACGCCGCGCACCTTCAGCTCGTCGATCGCGTTCCACACCTGGTGGCGGGCCTGAGGGTCGAGGCCGGTAGTGGGCTCGTCGAGGACCAGGATGTCCGGGTCGTTGATCAGGCTGCGGGCGAGGAGCAGGGCGCGGCGCATGCCGCCAGACAGGGCGCGGATCTCGGCGTCGCGCCGCTCCCAGAGGTGGACAAAGCGCAGCCACTCCGCGGCGCGGGCCACGGCGACCTCGCGCGGGATGCCGAAGTAGGTGGCGTAGAGGAGGAGGTTGTCGTGGACGCAGAAGTCGGTATCGAGGTTGTCCTCCTGGGGGCAGATCCCCAGCCGGGCCTTCACCTGCCGCGGGTCGCGGGCCACATCCACGCCGCGCACCCGGATCACGCCGCGATCCAGGGGCGCCTGGCCGCAGAGCATCTTGATGGTGGTGGTCTTGCCGGCCCCGTTGGGGCCGAGGAAGCCGACGCACTCGCCGGCCGCCACCCGGAACGAGAGGCGGTCCACCGCGGCCTGTCCGCCGAAGTGCTTCTCCACCTCCAGGGCCTCGATCACCGTGGACACCGTATCCTCCGCCGCCGGGATCGGGACACCCGGCGGTCGTCGCGCAAGACGAACATGACCGGCGAATCATCCGGGAAGCCGCCCACACCCGCCAGGGGCGCCTCGGCCGACTGCGGCTCGCCGCGATGAAACAACAAAAATGAGGAAAGCAGGAAAACGGCAGGAAGGCAGGAACGGGCAGAGGGGCGTGGGAAAAAAATCCTGCCTTCCTGTCCCTTTCCTGCCTTCCTTATAAATGCGACGGCGAGCCGCACCCCGCGTGGCTCCGTATCGCCGGGCTATCGGGTATCGTGGTAGGACATCGGACACATGAGGTGGCCGAGGTGTCGCAGGGGGATCGACGCATGCAGGGACTTGGGCCAGGCGAACGACCCGTGAGGCAGAGCGGCAGGTTGCCGTCGCCCGGCGCGGTGCCGGGACCCGTCCGGTCTGGTGAGGGTGGCCCGTGACAATGAACCGGCGGGACTTCCTGCGCTTCGGTCTCGGGGCGACGGCGTTGGGGCTCGCCGGCGTGGCGGAGGCGGCGCAGGACGTGCCGCCCGCACCGGCGGCCGAACGCATCCACCGCTACGTGCCGCTCGGGCGCACCGGGCTCAAGATCTCCGACATCTCGTTCGGGTCGGCCAGCTCGTCGGACCCGGCGCTGGTACGCCACGCCCTGGCGCGGGGCGTGAACTACTTCGATACCGCCGAGAGCTACCGCGGGAGCAACGCCGAGAGCGCCATCGGCGAGGCCCTGGTGGGCCGGCGCCACGAGGTGATCCTGGCGACCAAGACCAAGGCCGGAACCGGTGAGCGGCGCGCGGACATGATGCGCGCCCTGGAGGGCAGCCTGCGTCGCCTGCGTACCGACTACGTGGACGTCTACTTCAACCACGCGGTCAACGACGTGGCGCGGATGCAGAACGACGAGTGGCGGGCGTTCACCGACCTCGCAAGACAACAGGGCAAGATCCGCTTCCGCGGCATGTCGGGCCACGGCAGCCATCTGGTCGAGTGCCTCGACTACGCCCTCGACGCGGACCTCGTGGACGCGATTTTGGTGGCCTACAACTTCGCCCAGGACCCGAGCTTCTACGACCGGCTGCGCCACACCGTCCACTTCGTCGCCCTGCAGCCGGGGTTGCCGCGGGTCCTGGCCAAGGCCAAGGGCAAGGATGTCGGGGTGGTGGCGATGAAGACCCTCATGGGGGCGCGCATCAACGACATGCGTCCCTTCGAGGGGGGTGGCGCCACCTTTGCTCAGGCGGCGTTTCGCTGGGTGCTGTCCAGCCCGCACGTCGACGCCTTGATCGTGTCGATGACCCACGCCGCGGAGATCGACGAGTACGTGGGCGCCTCCGGCGGTGCGCCGGTGAGCACGGCGGAGATGGGTCTGCTGGCGACCTACGCGCACATGCACGGCGCGACCTATTGCCAGCCCGGCTGCGCCGCGTGCGCGGCAAGCTGTCCCGAGGGGGTGGAGATCGCGGAGGTACTGCGCACCCGCATGTACGCCGTGGATTATCAGGACGCGGCCCTGGCGCGTAGCGAGTACGCGATGCTCGGCCAGGAGGCGCGCCGGTGCGCGACCTGCGGACACCAGGCGTGCGCGACCGCGTGCCCTAACGGCGTGCCGATCGCCGCGTTCACCCGCGCGGCGGCGCGGCGCCTCGCCTGACCCGCCGCCCAACATGCGCACCTTCCTCGGCCACTTTCTCTACGTGCTGGCGGCGTGGACGGTCACGATCAAGTACCTCTTCCCGATCGGCTACGCCCTCGGGGAGGGGGCGCCACTCGACACCTACCTCCTCTGGGACCTGTGGTGGGCGGTGCACCTGTGGCTCGGCTGGGCCCTGCTCCACTGGCCACGCTACACCTTCGCCCTGGGGATGGTCGTGTCGCTGGTGGAGATCGCCATCGTGGTCGCCAAGCTGATCCTCTTCCTGGCGGCGCCGGAGTGGACGATCTGGCGCACCAACTGGTTCATCAACAAGCTCTTCGTCCTGGCCTGCTTCGTCCTGCTCCTGGGGTACCTCGCGGTGAATGCTAGGCGCCTGCGGGGAGGCGCGGCGGCGTAGGGCGGCTGTCGCGGCGCCATGCCCGAATGAGATCCTCGTGGCCCCGACCTACCTGGACATCACGCTCACCGTCGGCATCATCCTCGCGGTCGGGGCGCTTGCGGGCGCGGCGGCGAGCGCCCTGCGCCTGCCGATGGTCACCGGCTACATCGTCGCCGGTCTGTTCCTGGGCCATCACGGCCTCGATGCCTTGCGCCCCGATCATGTCGAAGCGCTCTTCGTACCGGTCAACGACTTCGCCATGGCCTTGGTGTTGTTCGTTCTCGGGGGTCAGTTTCGCTGGGAGCGGGTCGGCAGACGCGCGGCGGCCCTGCTGGCAGCGGTCACCATCGAGTCGGCATTCACCATCACCGTGGTGGGTGTGGCGACGTGGATCGCCATCGGGGACGGAGCGACCGCCCTGCTCCTCGGCGTGCTGGCAGTGGAGGTGGCACCGGCCACGACCCTGCTGGTGCTACGGGAGTACCGGGTGGCGGGACCCGTGACCGATCGGCTGACCACCATTACCGGCCTGTCCAACGTCCTGGTCGTCGTCCTGTTCGAGATCGCGCTGTTGCTGCTCTCCGCCACACAGCGGGGTGGCGCGCCACCGTTGCAGAACGTGTTCGCGATCGTATGGGACCTATGCGGCGCCCTGCTCTTCGGCATCGCCGCGGGCCAGACCTTGATCGTCCTGCAGGGACGGGTCGGGCGTGGCAATTTCGCCCTGCCGCTGCTGATAGTAATCTTTCTGACCATCGGCCTCTGCCACTGGGCGGCCGTGCCACACATGCTGGCGTTCCTCACCGCCGGCGCCATGGTGGCGAACCGCTCCCGCCTGTTCTGGCCAATCACCGCGTCGATGGAACGGTTCGCGCAGCCGGCCTACGTGGCGTTCTTCGTCCTCGGCGGCATCCACCTGGACTTCACCGCATTCGCCGGCGTGGGCTGGAGCGCGGTGGCGTTCTACGTGGCGGCGCGGACATTCGGAAAGCTCGTCGGAACCCGCCTCGGCGTGGCGGTCGCACGCCTCCCGCCGACCGTGGGGGACCCGGCGGCCCTGGGCCTGCTCTGCCAGGCAGGGGCCGCCATCGCCCTGGCGGGGGTGGCGGCGCAGTATGATCCGCAGCTCGGCGCCCGGCTGCTGAGCGTGATCGTCGGGGCCGTGCTGGTCTTTGAGCTTTTCGGGCCGATCCTTGTGCGCCGCGTGGTGGTGAGCGCGGGCGAAGTCCCGATGGGGCGTCTCGCTCCCCGGCGATGGCGCTGGACCAACCTGCGGCGTTTGGTGCGGTGGCGTCGCCGCCGCGGGCCGCCGCCGCGTCTGCACGTGATCGACCTCCTGCACGGGGAGCCGGAGAGTGTCGCCGCCGGGGACGGCGTGGATGACATCCTGCGCTTTGCGCGCCACTCCCCATTCACCCACCTCCCGGTGGTCGACGACCGTGGCGTGCTCCTGGGGGTGATCCCCCTAGCCGAGCTGGAGGCGAATACCTATGACCCACGGATCGCGCAGCTCGTCATCGCGGTCGACCTGATCGCGCGCGGTGTGGCGGGGTCCGCCCTCCGGGCCGATGCGCTGCTCGCGGAGGCCGCCGCCTTCTTCCACGGCTTCGCAGGCAACGCCGCACCGGTGGTGGACGGCCCCACCGGCCGCTTCCTGGGGATGGTGCCGCGCGCGGAGGTGCTGGTGCTGGCCCGCCAGCTTCTGCATGACCTCCGGGGGTAACCCGCGGAGCGGCCGCACGTCGGTGTCGCAACCGGTCCCCCGCCCGTAGGATGCGTCATGAACGACTCGCCCGGCCCGCCGCCGCTCGACCGCCCGATCGTGTTCTTCGACGGCGTCTGCGGGTTGTGCAATCGGTTCGTCGACTGGGTGATCACACGCGACGGCCGCGGCCAGTTTGTCTTCGCGCCGTTGCAGGGTTCCACGGCCCGGGCCATGGGGGTGGAGCCGTGCACCGCGGATCCAGCCTTGTGGAGCATCGTCCTGGTCGACGACTCCGGGGTACGCGAGCGTTCCGACGCCGTGCTGGTGATCGCGGCTGGGATGGGGGGCGTCTACCGCCTCGCGACGGCGCTGCGGCGAATCCCCCGGCCGCTGCGCGACTGGGCGTACGATCGGATCGCGCGCCACCGTTACCGTTTCTTCGGAAAGCGTGACGCGTGCCGCATGCCAAGCGAGGCGGAGCGAGACCGCTTCCTGCCTTGACTCGCATTTCTCAGGCGGCATCAATCACCGTGGGTCTTGTGGGGCTCCCCCCAGACGGCGAGGCGCGGAGGTGACTGCCACCAACGGTACGGAGATTCCCGCGACCGCCGTCGCTACTCGTGGGTGCGGGCGCCACCTTCAGCGTCGACTCTGCGAAAGGCGGGCCCGGGCCGGCGAACCCTCCCTCCGGTTTGATGGAAATCGGCATGAATTTGTGGTGTCACGTAGAGGGAACAGCCGCGATTTTGACTGTAATGTTTTTGTGAATTCTCGCAACCGCCTGATTTATTTGGGTGTGATCGGCATTGCGGTTCCGGGGCGTTCGCTCTAGGTAACACTCCGGCCAGCGCGGCCTACGGTCACGGTGGGCCAAGAGGCCGGCTATCCTTCGATATTACAAGGCGTTATCGGGCTGGAGCCGGCCTGGCACGCGCATTGCTTCGTAACAAGCAAAACAACACGGCGAGACGCAAGAGCGTCCCCGAAATCACCTAAGGAGACCGTCATGAACGCCAAGACCAACGAAATCATCAGCAGCGGCACGAAGATCGGTGCAGTCCTCGGGGGCATGGTGTTTCTGTTCTTCGGCATCGTCCCTGGCTTCTACTACGGCGGTTACGGAACGCTCATGTTGATGTCGAAGATCGTCGGAGGCCCGGTCGAGCCAACCTTGGTGGTGCGGGTGGTGCTGGTCCTGGGAACCCTGCTGGGTATCGCCTGCGTCGGCGCCCTGAGCATCGTGCTCGGCTCGGTGGCCGGGACCCTGGCCGGTGGCGTAGCGAACGCCCTCAGCGGACTGCGCGCCGCGGCCAAGGGTGAGATTGCCCACCACCGCCACTGAGTCAGCCGCCTCCGCCCGCGGGGTCGAAAGCGTCTCGCGACGCAGACCGATCCTGCGAAGGCGTCCCCGGCCCCCGGAGGGGGGCCGGGGATTTTTTTGGCGAGGAGAACACTGTCACAGAAAAATGACGTTCGACGGTAGGGACGTCGTATTTTTGTATCGGGACACAATCCTCCTTGTTTTTCAGTAAGTTCCTAGCGACGGGCGAGTTACATGTTATATTCTTATGACGGTTCGCTGCCAGAGCCGACCCCGATGTCATCCACTCGCCAGATCGGAAACGCTGATGACTGAAGGGGTTGCCCGTTTCGTCGGCGGGTGGCACCACGATTGCTGTGGGGACGGATGAGAAGGACAGCAGCGGGAACATCACCGACCCGCAAAAGGAGATGGTTGGGATGTCGCCCCGTAGCAAGCGTTGGCCCGCCGTCGACCCCAGCGATCACCCGCGCCGCCGGCGGTCGCCGGGCGGCCGCGACGCCTCGCCGCACCCATTTCCCGGCGCCATCGCGCCACCCACAGGGGGAGGAAGGGAACGCCATGAGGACTAGCAAACGTGTGGTGTGGCTTTCCGCGCTGCTCCCTCTCGGGATCGCGTGGAACACGCCGACCGCGCAGGGGGACAACCTCTCCTGTCTGATCTGCCACAACGCGCTGGAGGGGACCTTCACCGCCCAGGATGGCAAGCCGGCGCACCTCCACGTGGACGGGGAGAAGTACGCTGCCTCGGTGCACGGGGATCTGGAGTGCACCACCTGTCATATGACGTTCGTGGACAATCCCCACGGCACTCCGGAGGAGGAGGTGGACGAGTCGATCGTGAAGCTGAGCGTCGCCGTCGCCCGCAAGAGCCCCCGGGACCCAATCGCCCTGGCGGCGTGCGTGCAATGCCACGACGACATCTATCAGGAGGTGCGGGAGAGCGTCCATGGGGCGAACATTTTGCAGAAGGGGGAGAGCGATGGCCCCCTGTGCCTCGACTGCCACGGCTCGCCACACGAGATTACTCGGGCCGAGGGCGCGAGCAGCACATCGCCGGTCGCCTACCGGCACGTCGTCGCTACCTGCGGCCGCTGTCATGAGCAGAAAAGCATCTCCCTGAAGTACGGCTTCAGCACCGACATCATCGCCCGCTACGACGAGAGCTTCCACGGCAAGAAGTACCTTCTCGGCGGCACCCAATCGCCAGTGTGCACCACCTGTCACGGGACCCATAGGGTGCGCTCCCAGCGCGACCCCGAGGCCCTGGTCCACGGCGCCAACCGCCTCAAGCTGTGCGGGCAATGCCACCCCGGCGCGAACGAGAAGTTCGTGGCCGCGATCACCCACAAACCCGTAGGGAAGGACAATCCGATCCCCTACTACGCGGAGAAGACGCTCATCATCCTGACGTTTCTGGTGATCAGCGCCTGTGCCTTGCACGTGCTGCTCGACATCTACGCCCTAATCCGCACCACGCTCCTGGTTCGCAAGTACAGGGGGAAACCATGACACCGCAGACACCCACCGAGACATCGCCGATCGCGCTGCCCGAAGAGGTCCAGCGCTTCAACCTGACGTTCCGGATTCAGCACGCCGTCATGGCGGGTTCCTTCCTGGTGCTGTTCTTCACCGGCTGGGCACTGAAGTTCCACGAGGTACAGGGCTCCGCCGCCTGGATCGACCTGTGGGGTGGACCGAAAGCCGCGGGGATCGTGCACCGCGTGGCCGGCATCACCATGTTGATCGACTCGCTCTTTCACCTCGGCTACCTCGCCTATCGCGCCGCCCGGGGGAAGCTACGTTGGGACATCATCCCCGACTGGCAGGACGGCAAGGATGCCTACAACAACGTCCGCTACTTCCTCGGCCTGGCGCAGGACAAGCCGCGCTTCCGTCGGTTCAATTACCTGCAAAAGTTCGATTATTGGGCGGTCTTCTGGGGCATCTTCGTGATCGGTGCCTCCGGGCTGGCCCTCACCTTCCCGACCAAGGCGGCGGTGATCTTCCCCGCGTGGACCACCGACTGGATCTGGGAGCTGATCTACGTGATGCACAGCGACGAGGCGTTGCTGGCGATCGTCTTCATCCTATTCTGGCACTTCTATAACGAGCACCTGCGGCCCGACGTCTTCCCCATGAGCTGGATCTGGATCACGGGGCGGATGTCGGTCGACGAGCTGCGGGAACGCCACCCCCTGGAGTTCGAGCGCCTCTTCCCGGGCCACGCCACGCGCCACGATGCGGCAGCGGCGGCACCGCCGGTCGCCGATGCGGCACCGGACAGCACCGTGGGCACACCCTCCTAAGGGGCCGCCGATGAACGTCAAGAATCTTCTCTTCCTCCTTCTGTTCGCCGGCGTCGCGGTCTGGGGCTGGCAGCGCTCGGCCGTCACCCTCCTGGAGCTTTTCCCCAAGGACAACGCCCGGGCCGAGGAGGCCGCCAGCCGGGCCAAGCAGGCGCCCCTGACCGTGAAAGACCTGCCGTGCTTTGAGTGCCACATCTATGACGACTTCGCCAAGGAGCCGGTGGGTGGGGCCTTCTCCCACACCTGGCACATGCAGTTCGAGTACCACTGCAACCAGTGCCACAGCTTCCACGGCCACCGTGAGATGGTGGTCAATACCGACGTGTGTCGCCGCTGCCATTAGCCGCACACGCCCATGCGCGGACCGGAGGCTAGACATGGTGCCGAGAATCCTGGTGGTGGATGACGAGCTGCCCGTCCGCGAGCTGCTGCAACGCATCTTGACCGAGTCGGGCTACGAGGTCACCCAGGCGGGCAACGGAACCCAGGCCCTCAGCCTATTCGATCAGGATCTGTACCACCTGGTGGTCACCGACCTGAGCATGCCGGGCATGGACGGCATGGCGCTACTACGCGCACTCAAGGAGCGCGAGCCGAGTGTGCCCGTGCTGTTGATCACGGCCTTCGCGACCATCGACACCGCCGTGGAGGCGATCAAGGCGGGTGCCTACGACTACATCACCAAGCCCTTCGATCCCGACGACCTGGCCATCACCATCAAGAACGCCCTCGCCCACAAGCACCTGTTCGACGAGAACCGCCTACTGAAGCAGCGGCTGCTGGACGCGGAGAAACGGCCGTCGATTATCGGCAACGCGCCCAAGATGAGGGAGGTCTTCCACCTCATCGACAAGGTCGCGCCCACCGACGCCACGGTGCTCATCGCCGGCGAGAGCGGCACCGGCAAGGAGCTGGTGGCGCGCCGGCTGCACGAGGTGAGCAACCGCGCCGCGCAGACCATGCTGTGCATCAATTGTGGCGCCCTGCCGGAGACCCTGCTGGAAAGCGAGCTGTTTGGCTACGAGAAGGGGTCGTTTACCGGTGCCAGCAGCGCCAAGCAGGGTATCTTCAAGGCGGCAGACAAGGGCACGCTGTTTCTCGACGAGATCGGCGAGATGCCGCCACCGTTGCAGGTCAAGCTCCTGCGGGTGCTGCAGGACAAGCAGATCCTCACGGTGGGTGGCCGGGAGCCGGTGGCGGTCGACGTGCGCATCATCGCGGCGACCAATCGCGACCTCAAGGAGGAGGTCGAGGCAGGTCGGTTCCGCGACGACCTCTATTACCGGATCAACGTCTTCATGATCCCGTTGCCGCCCCTGCGCGAGCGCCGGGAGGACATCCCCCTCCTGCTCAGCCATTTCATCAAGCGATATAACCAGGAATTCGGCAAGGAGGTGGAGACGGTCTCGCCGACGCTCATGCGGTTCTTCCTGGAATACGAATGGCCGGGCAACATCCGCGAGCTGGAAAACTACGTGGAGCGGGCGATCCTGATGACCGACGGCAAGCAATTGCAGCTCTCGGCCCTGCAACGCGAGGTGGAGGACGGCGCCGCCCAGATGGCCTCCGCGGAGGGTGGCTTTCTGCCCTTCAGGGAGGCGAAGGAGAAATTCGAGCGCGAGTACATCCTCGACCTCCTGGAGCGGTTCGAGGGGGTGGTTGCGCGGGCCTCCCAGGCCGCCCACATCCCCCGCCCCAACTTCTATGAGAAGCTGAAGAAGTACGGCATCTCCCCCGAGGGAGTCCGCTCCCGGGCCAGGCCACCCGACGCGCCATGATCCGCGGTGGCGGGTGGCTCCTCGTCTGCGCCCTGCTCGTCGCCCTGCCGGCCGCGAGCGGGGCCGAGGACTCGGCCGGGGACGCGGGCGCGCGCCGTTGCCTCGGCTGTCATGCGACGCTGCACGACACGCGCCACCTGATCGCGGACCGGTATCGCGAGTCGATCCACGGCGATCTCGACTGCCTGCAATGCCACGACGGGGCGCGAATCGCCGCGATCGACGCGGTCCACCGCGCTGCCACCGCGGGAGCAACGGCGGCAGCGCCTGCGATCATCGCCGCGTTGCGCGCCAAGAGCCGCTTCCCCGATGCCCTCGCCGCCTGCCAGGGGTGCCACCCCGGCCCGTTCGCCGCGGTCCGGCAGGGCGTCCACGGCCAGGCCCTGTTGGGTGACGGCAATGCCGACGCCCCGTTCTGCACCGACTGCCACCAGGAGATCCACTACCTGCGGCCGGTCGCGGAGGTGGCGTCGTCCGTGGCGCGCGGCCACGTCATCGAGACCTGCGCAGCCTGCCACGCCAACCGCACCCTCGCGTCGCGCGCGCGGCTCAACGCCGCGGTGGTGGAGTCGTACCAGGCCCACTTCCACGGCAAGAAGTACACCCTGGGGGGTGCCGAGACCCCGACCTGCGCGGTCTGCCACGGCCATCACGCCATCGCCCCGGTGGCCGCGCCCGGCGGCCTCGCCACCCCGGCGGTGAAGGTCGCCCTGTGTGCGCGCTGCCACGACGGGGCCACGCCGGAGTTCGCCGCGGCCTTCACCCACACCCCCGTGGACCTGGAGCACAACCCGGTCGCCGCCGTGGCACGGCTCGTCCTCACCACCCTGGTGGCGGTGACCATCGCCCTGTTGAGCCTGCACATCGCCCTCGACCTCTACGCCGAGGCGCGGGCGCGCCGCCGCCCGCCGCGCGCGCCCCACATCCGCGCCGGCCTCTCCTGGGAGCGCTATCAACGACTTCCGCGGCAGGTGGAGCGGATGGACCTCCACGCCCGCATCCAGCACGGCGTGCTGCTGTTCGCGATCGTCTATCTGATGGCCTCCGGATTGGCCCTGAAGTTCCCGGAACAGCCCTTCGCGAAGCTCTGGATCGGTCTGTGGCGCGGGGTGGAGAACGCCGGCCACCTCCACCGGTTCGCCGCGGTGATCCTGATCTGCGTCGTGGTCTACCACCTGCTCTACCTGGCCGTCCTGCGGCGGCGCGGCCGCCTCAGCCTGTCCATGGTGCCGCGCAAGGCGGATGCCGCGCTGCTGGTCGCCAACCTCCGCTATCTGTCGGGACGGAGCGAGCAGCCGCCGTACTTCGCGAAATACACCTACTACCAGAAGCTCGACTACTGGCTGGTGGCGTCCGTGGCCCTGGTGATGATCGCCACCGGCCTCATGTACTGGTTCCCCACGGCGGCGGCCCGGCTGCTACCCGCGGCGGCGGCGGAGTGGATCTGGGGGGTGGCCTACACCCTGCACAGCACCGAGGCGGTGCTGGTGCTGTTCTTCTCCTTCGTCTGGCACTTCTACAACGTCCACCTGAAGAGCCGGGTCTTCCCCATGAGCTGGGTGTGGCTCGACGGCAAGATGGCGCTCGACGACCTCCTGGACGAGCACCCGGCCACCTTCGACGCCCTGGTCCAGGCGAATGACGGCGAGGGGTCGCGCGCCGACCATGACGCGCCGCACGGCCGCGGTCCACGGTAGGAGAGTGCTATAGGTCAGTGCGGTGGCCTGTGGTGGGGTGGTGACGCTCCGTTGGGGGGTTTTGGGATGCTTCCAAGAGAAGGCGGTTCGAAGTCATCCCCCACCCACAGGAGACGTCA
>Ga0326597_10001873_pt1 | contig 32475 bp, 24 predicted proteins | sample RVTome_12_FD_203789 | JGI IMG/M metagenome (GOLD analysis project Ga0326597, IMG submission 203789) | Soil microbial communities from uranium-contaminated site in the Upper Colorado River Basin, Wyoming, United States - RVT100D185 | ecosystem: Environmental > Terrestrial > Soil > Contaminated >...
CGCTGGTTCCCGGTTGCATAGTTGAGACGCATTTCGAGAAGTGATCCGAAGTAGCCATTTTTAATCAAGAAGGACAATACCAAATTATAGCATGGTCTGATGTAAATGAGTCAATTCACATGCCACCTCTCGAGTGATGTGGCGCGCCGTTTGCACGCTTCGGGATAATCCAGGAGGCAGCGCGTCTATTATGGGTTTACCATTCGAAAAATATCTGGCCGCGGTGGTTCAGGCGGCGCCGGTATTCCTGAACCGCCAAGGGACCGTGGAAAAAGCTTGTCGTCTGATTCGCGAAGCGGGGCGCAACGGCGCCAATCTCGTCGTTTTTCCAGAAGCATGGATTCCCTCTTTTCCGCACTGGCCACGGGCTTTGCCTAAGGGAGAAAGAGACTTGAGCCAGGACGCTTGGGTGGCGCTTTACCAGGAATCTATGGAAATCCCAGGGCAGGAGACAAAGATTTTGGGTGACGCGGCTAAACAAGCCGGTTGTCATGTCGCGATAGGCGTAAACGAGCGAAGCCGGGAGGCCGGGGCGACGCTGTACAACACGCTGCTTTTACTCGGTAACGACGGCGGCGTTCTGGGAAAACGCCGCAAGCTCTTGCCGACCTATGAAGAACGCTGCTGTTGGGGCTCGGGCGACCGCGACGATCTGCGCGTTTGGCAGACATCGTTAGGGACCCTGGGCGGTCTGATCTGCGGCGAACACCATCATCCGCTGCTGCGCCACGCCCTGGCGTTGATGGGCGAGCAGGTTCACATCGCGGTGTGGCCGAAAGGAGCGCATCTCGACGCGACCGCGGATCTCTTGAGCCGCTCTCATGCGCTGGAAAGCCAAGTGTATGTGATCGAGGCCTGCGGTCTCCTCTCGCCGGATCAGGTGCCGGAGGATTTTCCACTCAAGCACCGCACGCTCTGGAACGTCAACGGCGGCAGTGGGATCATCGGTCCCGACGGCGCTTACCTGGCGGGCCCGGTGTACGACGAAGAGACGATCCTTTACGCCGAAATCGATCCGTCGGCGATCATCAAAGAGAAGTGGAAAATCGACACCGTCGGACACTACAGCCGAACCGACGTGGTGCGTTTGGTGATGGCCGGGGAAAAGCCGTAACCGCTTGGCGGGGAGATCCGCAGCCTCCCATGTTCAAGACGGAGCGATCAAGCCACGAACCGCGTCATCAGCCCCGTTTTGAAGTTGAATCTTGAATATCGGAAAAGGCGGCAGTTTTTTTGTATTTCTCGGAACCGCGATGGCTGTTTTTTAAGCGAATTCGTTTCTGGCACCCTCCTTGCTCGAAAACATCATATTTTCGCTGGTTTTAACGTCGGTTCACATGGGAAGCGGGCATCGGGCAACGGTTCATGTTTCCTACAATGGATTGGTTTGCAATCTCATCGGCTGCCGCGAGGAAAATAAGAAGCTCCACGCGCAAGCCGTGAGAACTTTTTTGCCCTTCGATTATCAAGAGCTTTCCGATTGCGGACGATCGACAGCCAAAATTACTAGCTAGAGGATCACCATGAAACTTTTCGTTATCGGGGTTTTTTCTGCCTTGCTTTTTACCATGCCTGCCCGCCTCGGCGCCGAAAAGATAACAATCCTTTACAGCAACGCCACTTTTACCGGCACAGCGTTGTTCGTCGCCAAGGACGCCGGTCTCTGCAAACAAAAGGGCATCGACATCGAGTTGGTTCTTGGCGGCGGTTCCGCGCCTACGGTGAGCGCGGTCGTGGGCGGGTACGTCCAGTTTGTCCAAACCTCAGCCGCGTCTCTCGTCAATGCTGCGCTGCAAGGCGCTCCAGTGGTTCTCGTGGCCAAGGTGATGGGACCGGCGCCCTACAAACTGATCGGAGGCATGCCGATCAGGAGGATCGCAGATCTCAAAGGCAAAAAGATCGGCATCAACAGATTCGGCGGCGCTCCCGACTTCCTGCTTCGATACGTGCTGGCGAAAAACGGCCTGGATGCCCAGAAGGATGTCACCATTCTCCAAACAGGGGATCCGACGGCGCGGCTCGTATCATTGTTCACCGGCGTGACCGATGCCACCTTGCTGCTTGTTCCGGAGGAGAAGGTGGCCGTAGAGAAAGGCTATCCGGTGATCATTGATTTTGCCGCGTTGGGACTGCCCTATGTCAATATTGTGTTGGCAACCAACCGGAAGTTTCTCGAAGACCATCCCGGCGCAGCTAAGGCCTTTCTCGGCTGCTATTGGGAAGCGGTCAAGGCAGCAAAGGCGCAACCGGAGGTTGCCAAGAAAGCCTTGGCCCATTGGACCCGGACGAACGATTCTGCGTTACTGGATTATACCTACAAATCATGGCGCGCCGATTACGCCCCGCAATCTCCTCTGATCGAGAGTAAAGAGCTTGAGCTGTTGGTGGCCTCGGCGCCGAAGAGCGCGATCAAGAGGGACGTGTCGCAGTTTCTTGATATGCGCTTTTTACCGTAACGGAACCATTTTCCTGGGAGGCTTCAGTGAATTTACCTCAAGAAGCATTCGCAACCTGCGTGGATCTGAGAGATTGGCTTGAAAAGGCGGAGCAACTGGGCGAGCTCAAGGTCGTGCGCGGAGCGACCTGGGATCTCGAGATGGGCGGCCTCGCTGAAATCGTCGCGCGCGAGGCCAAGGGCACCGCGCCGGCGCTGTTGTTCGACGACATTCCCGGTTTCCCGCGCGGTCATCGCGCCCTGTTCGGCCAGCTCGACTCGGTGCGCCGTCTCGCCTTGACACTCGGCCTCGATCTGCAAACAGCGGAAAAGCGCGCCTGCGCCCGCGCCTGCCGCGACAAACTCAACGGCATGAAGCTCATTCCGCCGCGCAAAGTGGAGCGTGGCAAGGTGCAGGAGAACCTCGACCAGGGCGACGATATCGATCTATTTAAGTTTCCGGTGCCGCGCCATCACGAGCAGGACGGCGGCCGCTATATCGGCACCGCTCATTGCGTGATCACCCAGGATCCGGAGGATGGTTGGATCAACCTTGGAACTTATCGCTGTATGCTGATGGGCAAGGACAAGATCGGACTGCACATGAGCCCCGGCCGACATGGCCGCACCATGCGCGACAAATGTTTCGAGCGGGGCGCCCCGCTCAAAGTCGCCGTCGCCATCGGCGCCGACCCGGCGCTGTTTCTCGCCAGCACGATGGCGGTGACGAACCAGGTTTCCGAGTATGAGTTTGCCGGCGGCTTGAAAGGGAGTGCCATCGAAGTCATCGAAGCGCCCTACACCAAGCTGCCGGTGCCGGCGCACGCGGAGATCATCATCGAAGGGGAATGCCATCCCACCGAGCGCCAGGACGAAGGGCCGTTCGGCGAATGGGCGGGTTACTACGCCAATAACGGTCTCGTGCCGGTGAAGGAACCCGTGATCCATGTGAAATCGGTGCTGTTTCGCGACAACCCGATTCTCACCTGCGCCCAGCCCGCGCGGCCGCCGGGCTACCATTTCGCTTTTTCGATGTTTCGCTCGGCGATGATTTGGGACGAGATCGAAAAGGCCGGCGTGCCGGACGTGCGCGGGGTGTGGTGCCATGAAGCCGGGGCGAGCCGGCTCTTCAACGTCGTCGCCATCAAGCAGCGCTATGCCGGCCATGCGCGCCAGGCCGGCCTGATCGCATCGCAATGCGCCTCGGGAGTTTATATCGGCCGGTACACCGTGGTGGTGGACGACGATATCGATGAGACCAATCTCGGCGAGGTGGTCTGGGCCATCTCCACCCGCACCGATCCGGCCACTTCCATCGATTTCGCGCGCCGCTCGCGCAGCAGCTCGGCGGACCCGATGGTGTCGCCGGATCACAAAAGCACCAGCAGCAACCCTTCGGCGGTTTTCACCTCCAAGGCGGTGATCGACGCCTGCTGGCCCTATGAATGGAAAGCGCGCGCCTATCCGGTGGTTCAGGTAAGCGCCGAGTTGCGCGGCGAACTGCTGGCGAAATGGGCGGAGGAATTCAAGGACGTGCTTTAGGCGAACGTTCAACAATCAGGGAAGCGGAAAACAGATGACTCCCGCCAAGGCGCCAAGGCGCAAAAATTTGATTTCGAAATTCGAAATTCGAATTTCGAAATGCTTCTTGGCGCCGTTGCGCCTTTGCGTGAGAAATTCCGAACTTCCTGAGAGCTGCTGAGGGAGGCGAGGGCATGACGGAGAGGATCGTCTCATTACACGCGGGATACAGCGCAAAAGGTGGTTTTACCAACGGTTTCCTCGCTCGACCCGCAGTTAGCGAGAGAAGGCCCGCTATTGTCCTGCTTTCTGCGATGTGGGGACTGAACTGGACGCAAAGGGAACTTACGCGAGATTTTGCCCGGGCGGGATTCGTGGCGTTGTCGCCGGACCTGCTTCATGGTCAACTTCCGAAAGACCGCGTGACCGCGCTGCTCGCCAAAACGTCTCTTGATGTCGACCAAACGGTAGAAGACATCGTAGCCGCTTGCCGGTATCTTCGAAAACTTCCCTGGGTTGGAGCCCAGGGCAAACTTGGAGTGGTGGGTTTTTGTCTCGGTGGAGGGCTCGCGCTGCTTGCCTTAGCGCGGACGCGGGAATTTCAGGCAGGAGTCATTTATCACCACAGTCTCTTTCCCGATCCGGAGGAGTTGCGCGGGATCACCTGCAAGATTCTCGGCCACTACGGAACCGAGGATGAGACCACGCCGCGGGAGGAAGTGGAGTCTTTTAGGGAGACTCTGCAACGGTTCGGGAAGAAGCACGAGATCGTTTTCTACGAGGGAATGGGCCACGGATTTGTCGACTCACCGCTCTTGAAAGACTCGAAAGAGAGACGCAAGGCCGCAGCCGAGTCGCTGGCGAGAACCTACAAGTTTTTCCGTGAAGAGCTAGTCCATAAAGGCTCTAAGAAAAAGACAGCGCGCCGGCCGGCCGTGAAAGAAAGACGGCCGCGCCCAAAATGAATCGCAGGGCGATGACTCGCGCGAAGCATGTCTTGCGCAAGGTCGAGGAACGCAAACCACGCGCGTTGTCATTTCGACCGAAGGGAGAAATCTTTCTCAGATCCCTCGCATTCGCTCGGGATGACGGACGATGGCCCGTCACTTTGCGTCTTGGCGCCTTGGCGGGAGAATAATTTTTGTCATTAAAATCCAAAATTGGTGGGTGAAACCATGAGTCAAACCGCATATGTCGAGCCGCCAATCTCGCAGCCCGGCGAAGACATCTGGATTCCCAGCGTCTGCCGCGTCTGTTCCAACTGCTGCGGCATTGCCGTCCACCGCAAGGACGGAGTGGTCGTAAAGATCGCAGGGCTCGCCGGCAGCCCGCACAACGACGGTAAGCTCTGCGCCAAGGGGCAGGCGGCGATCATGAGCCTGTACGATCCGGCCCGGCCGCAAAGACCGCTGATCCGAACCAATCCGCAAAGAGGAATCGGCGTCGATCCCCAGTGGCGCGAAGCGAGTTGGGAAGAGGCATTGGAGCGTGTGAGCGGGCGACTGGCGACCGTGATGGCGGAAGACCCGCGCAAGCTCGTCATTCTGCGCGGCGTCGGCGAGCCGGACTGGGTCGGCACCTGCGTCGATGCCTTCGCCAAAAGCTTCGGTACGCCGAACTTCGCCGGCGGGCCGTTTTTTGCCACCCACGTCGACGCCTGTTATCTGATCAACGGCACGATGCACGTGGAGATCGACGTGCCTCGCTGCCGTTACCTGCTGCTCTTCGGCGCGCAGCGCGGCGGCGCCGTCAACCACGACGCCATGCGCGCGGCAAAAGATATCGCCGAGGCGCGCAGCCGGGGCATGAAGCTGGTCGTGATCGATCCGATTTGCAGTCCCATGGCCTCCAAGGCGGACGAATGGGTGCCGATTCGCCCAGGCACGGATGGAGCGCTGGCGCTATCGATGATCCACGTGCTGGTCAACGAGCTGGGCGTCTACGACCGGAAATTTCTCCAAAACCAAACCAACGCGGCCTATCTGGTCGGCGCCGACGGACACTATGCGCGCGAGAAAGATTCCGGCAAGCCGCTGGTTTGGGATGAGCTTGCCAGCTGCCCCTGCCCGTTCGATGAAACGGCGACGCCCGCGCTTGAAGGGGAATTCTCAGCCGAAGGCCGCTCCTGCGAGCCGGCATTCGCCAAGCTTAAAAAACATTTGCAAAATTTCACGCCCGAATATGCGGCCAAGATTACGACGGTGCCCCCGGAAAAGATTCGCCACTTGGCGCGCGAGTTTGGCGCTGCGGCGAACATCGGCGGCACGGTGATGATGGAAGGCAAGTCGCTGCCTTACCGTCCGGTCTGCTCTTTCTGCGACAGCCGCGGGCTTTCCTCCCATCAGTTCGGCATGTGGGCCTGCATGAGCGTCCATATGCTCAATTTGATCGTGGGCGCATTGGACGTGCCGGGCGGCTGTCTGAGCACCAACATCCTGGGACCGGGAGAGAAATTGCGGGTCGGCGAGAGCGCCGATGGTTTAGTCGTGGGGCCGGGCGATGTCCGGTCCTATCCGCCGCGCCAGCCGAGCCGTCCGGAGACGGTGAACCTGCGCGAGCTCTTGCCAACCGGGCGCGCCATGGGAACGATCATGATCGGGCTCAGCATCGTGCGGCGCCCCGATTTGCTCGACTACAAGCCGGAAGTATTGGTGCTCAACAACTTCAACATGATGATGTCGGGCGTGGAGCCGGCGCTGCTCGCCCAAGCGGTGAGCAAGTTCGGTCTGGTGGTTTTTCTCGGCGACAAGCTGACCGAGACCGCCGAGCTTGCCGATATCGTCCTGCCTCTGCGCCAACACGCCCAGCGCCTTGATTTTCCCATGAATTCCATGCGCGGGTGGATCAACGGGGACCAGTGGTACTACACGTTGCGCCAGCCGGTGGTTGAGCTCGAAACCGAAGCTAAGCATCCCGTCGAGATCTACATGGACTTTGCGAGGCGGCTGGGCAAACTCGCGCCGTTCATGGAGCGCTTCAACGCCGGTCTCGGCTTGAAAGGACCGCTGCGCCTCGATGTCGAGCGGACTCATTCCGTCGAGGAGATCCTCGACCGCCATATCAAGTCGACGCTGGGCGGCGAGTGCGGGCTTAAGCAATTGCGCGAAACGGGATTCGTCTCGTTCCCGCGTACCCTAACGGAAAAATTTCCCCGCGCCGTGAGCAAACTGCCGCGCGCCCATCTCTACTTCGAGTTTCTGCTCGACACGGGCGTCGAGTTCGACAAAACCGCGGCGGAGCTGAAGCTCGCGCTCGACGGCCGGTCGTTTCGCGCCTTGCCCGTCTGGCATGCCTGCGCTGCTCAGGAGCAGGCGCCCGCGGACTTCGATTTGATCGCGGTTAACTACAAGCTACCGTTTCACAGCTACAACATGACCCAGGACAACCCCTGGCTCGCCGAGATCGCCGAGCGCCATCCCTTCGCCTACAACGTGATGATCAACACGCGTACCGCCGCGGCCAAGGGGATCGCCGACGGTGATCTGATCCTGCTGGAAACACCGCGCGGCGCCCGCGCCCAAGGCATCGCCAAGGTCTCGCAGTGCATTCATCCCGAAGCCGCCGGCATCGCTTCCGCTTTCGGCCATTGGGCGAAGGCCCGAGTCACGGCCCGCGGCCGGGGCATCCACTTCAACTCGCTCTTGCCCTACGACCTGAGCCAGATCGATCCGATGGCGGGATTGATGGACGCTTGCGTGAAAGTCAAAGTCAGCAAGCTTCCGAGCAGCGGAAGGTATGAGGCAGTAGGCAACGGGCAACAGCGACAGTGAGTGCAGGAGTTAGGACTGAGTAACGAGGACAGGATTTAAAAGTACTGAGTCCTGAGTAACGAGTCCTGAGTTATGAAGACTGAAAGTCGAAATCCCGCGTCTTAAAAGCTCAGCACTCAGGACTCAGCACTCAGCACTTTATTAGGAGGAGCGATGAAAAAACTATTTCGGCTCTTACTAATCGTCGCATTCCTGGGTGCGGGGCCAGTCGCCCAGGCGCAGCAGCCAAAGAAGATCCCTCGGATAGGGTTTCTGAACCAAGGCTCATCCTCTTCTGCTTCTTTGCCCCGCCGCGGATCATTGGGCCAAGAACTACTCAAACTTGGCTATATAGACGGTCGAACGATCGCCTTTGAGTATCGATTTGCAGAAGAGAAGGCTGAGCGACTTCCAGGCCTTGCTGCTGAACTGGTCCGGCTCAAGGTAGATGTCATTGTCGCGAATTCTCCCCCAGAGATTCGTGCTGCAAAGGAAGCGAGCAGCACGATCCCTATCGTCATGCTGGGCATCCCTGTTGATCCGGTGGCGGCTGGATTCGTCGCCAGCCTCGCAAGGCCGGGTGGCAATGTTACGGGGCTGACTAGCCTTAGCGGGGAGTTACTCGGAAAGAGGCTGGAGCTACTCAAAGAGGTGTCTCCTCGAATTTCCCGGGTGGCAATCCTCTGGCCTTTGCCACAATACAAACAGCAAATGAAAGAAATCGAGCCTGTGGCACAAGTTCTGGGTATCCAGATCCGATCCTTCATTGTAGGAACAAGTCTGGACGATCTCGAGAGCGCCTTCTCTGCAATCAGTAAGGAACGACCTAACGCACTTTTAGTTGCAGTGTCACGTCTCATCTACACTCATCGGGCACGGATCATTGACTTTGCGACCAAGAGACGGCTGCTGGCGATGTACGATAGCAATACATTCGTAGAGGCCGGGGGGCTCATGTCCTACGGTGTGGATTGGACCGAGTTGTTCCGGCGCGCTGCCATCCACGTGGATAAGATCCTCAAGGGCACCAAGCCCGCAGACATTCCAGTCGAGCAGCCGATGAAGTTCGAGCTGGTGATCAATTTGAAGACGGCGAAGCAGATCGGCTTGACGATTCCGCAGTGGACGTTGATGAAGGCAGATAGGGTGATTAAGTAGCAGGGAGCAAGGAGCAAAGGGCAAAGAGCAGAAAGCAGCAATAACGCCGGAGGAAGTCATGAAGAAAGCATTCGTTGGCCTTGCGTTTAGCGCTGTGCTCTTGGCGCTTAGCTTTCCATCTGAGGCGCAGCAGCCGAAGAAAATCCCGCGGATAGGGATTGCGGGAACTAGCGAGCCTGGGTCGGAGGTCGAGGCGTTCCGGCAAGGGCTGAAGGCTCTCGGTTATATCGAGGGCAAAAACATCTTGTTTGAGTATCGGTTCGCCGGCGGAAAGCGAGATCGTCTCCCTGGCCTTGTGGCGGAACTCGTGCAACTTAAAGTCGATGTGCTTCTGCCGGTAAATTTACCAGCGGTCCGCGCAGCTAAGGAGGCGACCAAAACGATTCCCGTTGTGATGGTGCTTGCTGTCGATCCAGTTGCGACCGGGATAGTGGATAGCTTGGCGCACCCCGGCGGAAATATCACGGGACTCTCCAGGCTCATGCGAGACCTGAGCGGGAAACGGCTGGAATTGCTTAGGGACGTGGTTCCGAAGATCGCGCGCGTCGGAATCCTCTGGGAACCGGATGCAGCCGGGCCGGCCATTGCTTTTAAAGAGTATGAAGCCGCAGCGCGCGCTCTTAAGATACAGCTTCGATCCCTAGAGGTACGAGGTCCGAATCCGGATTTGGAGGGCGCATTTAAGGCTGCGGTCAAGGGGCGTGCGACCGGGCTCATCGCGATCAGGAGTAACGCGTCGCTTCGTTACTCACAGCGGATTGCGGACCTCGCCATAAAGAACCGACTAGCTTCAATGCACGAGGCAATTGAGTTCGTGGAGGCCGGCGGTCTCAGCTTCTATGGAGCGAATGATGCTGACCTGTTCCGCCGCGCCGCCGTCTACGTGGATAAGATTCTAAAAGGAACCAAGCCGGCCGACTTGCCCGTAGAGCAGCCGATGAAGTTCGAGTTCGTCATCAATCTCAAAACAGCCAAGCAGATCGGCCTGACGATTCCGCAGTGGACATTAATGCGGGCGGATAGGGTGATCAGATGAAAGTAACGAGTGCTGAGTAACGAGTACTGAGTTATGAAGACTGAAGGCCGAATCCCGCACCGTGAAAACTCAGCACTCATCACTGAGTTGGGGAAGCGGGGGGACTCAGGACTCGTTACTCAGGACTCAGGACTTTGTTGAGTTGACGATGTGATGAAGATCATCGGTCAGCAGGAGAAAATTTGCATGGACCGATCGAAAGGAGGGAGCCTCATGACGGAGCCGAAAGAGGTAGGGAAAGGAACTTTTAGCGACCTGACCACATACGAGAAGTGGGTTCGAGGGGAAGGGATCCCCATCTACACGGGGTTCTTTGTCGAGGATTTGAGAACTCTCGCTGTGGAGCCGTGGGAGCGCAAAGGGGGACTTGGAGCCTTTATCAATTTGGAGGGCACCGGTCAGACCAACGACGCCTATGTCTGTGAAATCCCGCCGGGCGGTAGCTTAAAGCCGCAGCGCCAACTGTTCGAAGAACTGATCTACGTTCTCAGCGGTCGGGGAGCCACCACGGTGTGGCACGAAGGTGGAAAGAAGTTGACTCTCGAATGGCAGGCCGGGAGCCTTTTCTCGCCGCCGCTCAACACCTGGCATCAGCATTTTAACGGTCAGGGGAATCAGCCCGCCCGCTACGTGGCCGTAACCACCGCTCCCACTATGATCAACCTCATCCACAACCTGGATTTTATCTTCGCCAACCCCTTCCAGTTTACGGATCGGTTCAGCGGCGACAAGGACTTCTTTAGCGGCGACGGTGTGTCCTATGCTGGCCGGGTGTGGGACACGAACTTCGTCGCCGACGTGACGAATTTCAAACTCTCGACCTGGGAAGCCAGAGGCGCGGGAGGCTCCAACGTGATGTTCGAACTGGCCAACAACACCATGGCGGCCCACATCTCCGAGTTTCCAGTGGGAACTTACAAGAAAGCGCACCGGCATGGGCCTGGCGCCCACGTTTTCATCATCAGCGGGAACGGCTACTCCCTGTTGTGGCCGGAAGGGAAGGAGATGATCCACGTCGACTGGCATGTGGGCAGCGTGTTCGTGCCCCCCGAGCGCTGGTTTCACCAGCGCTTTAATTCGGGGGCGGAGCCCGCTCGCTACCTTGCCCTGCGCTGGGGCAGCCGGAAATTCCGGCGCGGGGAGGAGCTTGCCCGCGGACGAGACGTAACCACGGCGGGAATGAGCGAGACCAGCGTCAAACTAGGAGGGGATCAGCTCGAGTACGAAGACGAAGATCCTCGGATTCTGCAAATGTTCAAAGACGCCTGCGCGAAGTCCCGGGTCGAGGTGCGGATGGACCGGTTTTTCCAGAAAAAGTAGCCGGCGAATCGAAGGGGTCTAACGGGCGATGCAGGCTAAAAAGAACAATTATCTATGTGTACAAGATCCTGAGGAGTGCCAATCCCGCGGATTTGCCGGTGGAGCAGCCCATGAAATTCGAGTTGGTAATCAACTTGAACACGGCGAAGCATCTGGGTTTGACAGTTCCACAGTGGGTGCTGATGAAGGCGAACAGGTTGATCAGATGACAATAGGCAGAAATCAGAAGTCAGAATAGAAAGGAAGGCATGCTATGCACACTCTAACACGATCTCCAATTTCCCAGTTGACGATGATTCGAAGTTTTCGTAGCGTTTTGGTTTCCGCGTTTTTTATACTCCTTCTACGTCCGTGTTTTGTCACCGCCGCCGAGCTGCCGCTGGTGCGCATCGCGCATGGCGCTTTCAATGAGAAAGTCGCGGCATTGTGGGTTGCCGCCGAGCAGGGTTTTTACCGCAAGCACGGCGTCAACGTGGAAGTGATCAATATCCGCACCGGGCCGCAGACGATGGCGGCCATCGTTTCCGGCGATATTCAGATTGCCTACACGATCCCCGGCTCGGTGTTGAGCGCCGCGGCGGCGGGGATGGATGCGGTCTTTTTCGGCGGCATCGTCAACCGTGCGGACGGCGATTTCGTCGTCCCGGCGAGCTTCGTTCGAGCGGAAGATCTCAAGGGGAAAAGGCTCGGCGTGCAAAGCATCGGCGGCGGAATCTGGTCGCTGGCGATGCTCGCGCTCGAACACCTGGGCCTGGAACCCACCAGGGACAAGATCGCGGTGATGGTGCTGGGCGACCAGCCGGTGCTCACTCAAGCGATGGCGTCGGGAAAGATCGACGCCGCTTACCTGGGTTACACCTTCAGCACTTTGCTTAAAGAAAAAGGCTTTCGCGTCATGCTCGATATCGGCAAGGCGCCGATCCCGTATCAGGGGCTCGCGCTGGCCGCGCGCCGCTCTTATCTCCAGCAAAACGGCCCGATCGTCGACGCGGTTTTACGCGGTACGCTCGAAGGCGTCGCGTTCATGCAAAAGCCGGCCAACCGGGAGGCCGCGATTAAATCGCTGATGCGGCACCTGAGGCTCTCCAGCGCGAAGGAAGCGGAAAACGGCTACGAGGTGCTCCAGTGGCTGTACAACGTCGACATCCGCCCCAACTTGAAAGGCATCCAAAATATGCAGAGATTGTTGGCCGTGACCAACCCGACGGTGTTAAAAGTTAAGGCCGAAGACGTCGTCGACGAGGAGCCGGTGCGCCGGTTGGAGAAGAGCAGCTTTTACGCCGAGATCGTGGGCCAATTGAAAAGATAAGTCGCAAGCAAACTCTGCGTCCCTGTGATGAAAAGGAGTTCGGATATATCACGCGGAGACGCTGAGAACGCGGAGTAACCTTGCGAAAAATTTCCGGCTACCGTAGCTATCAGAAAAAGGGGGATCTCTCGCGCCAAGTTCGCCAAGCACGCAAAGGTCACCCAACCCCAGCTCAAGAGAGCTTGATCTTTTAACTTGGCGTCTTTGCGCCTTTGCGGGAGATATTCCGACCCTTAATTGCGGCTCTGCCGCTTTAGGTCTATGTGGTGAATACTCCGTTACGGTAGAGCCGGATGAACCAGAAGAATTGAGGAGGGTCTATGCCGCAACAGTCGGAAATTCCTTCGGGCCGACAAGGCGAGGAAAATTTTGTCTGTCTGCTGGAGGATAACGCGCGGCGCTTGGGCGCGAAGCCTGCCCTCGTCTGGGACGGCGGAGCGCTTTCCTGGGCGGATCTCGACGAAAGGGCTTCCGGCTTTGCCCATTTTCTTGAGGCCAAGGGAGTGGAGCCAGGCGATCGGATCGCCACGTTGATCCCGAACCATTGGAGCTTCGCGGTCGCGCTGCTTGGAATCCTCAAGCTCGGCGCTACCGCGGCGACGTTGCATCCCACACTCAAGCCGGAAGAGCTTGCGGAGGTGATGGCTGACCTTCAGCCGCGGCTGGTTGTTGAGGACGCTACGTCCGAAAAGGGGAGTTGGAAAACGGCGCGGTTCACCTCCGCTGCCGCGGTGATCGTCTACACCTCGGGCAGCACCGCGCGGCCAAAGGGCGCCGTATTCGGTCACAATGCGTTTACCTTCGCGAACCGATCTTGGGGCGGACCCGTCATGGGCATCACGCCGGATGATGTCGTGTTGGGCGTGCTGCCCTTCGCGCACAACTATGGCATGAACTCGTCACTTCTGGCGCCGCTGCTATTCGGCGCGACGGTGGTCATCGTCGAGCATTATTCGCCCGAAAGTGTCTTGGAAATCATCGGGAAGCGGCGCGTGACCGTCTTTCCCGGCGTGGCGACGATGTTTCGCCGCGTTCTCAATTCGCCGGCCTTTGCGGGCACCGATCTTTCCAGCCTGCGGCTGGCGGTTTCGGGAGCCGCGCCTTGTCCCTGGGAGCTGTGCGAGGAGTGGCGAGCGAAAACCGGAACGAGAATCCTGCGCGGCTACGGCATGACCGAAGTGCCGCGGCCGATTTCGTATTTCGCCGATGATCCCAAGGAGGTTGCCGACGCCATCGGCCGGGCGATCCCGGGCGCGCGCTTGCAGGTGGTGGACGACGACGGCCGGCCGCTCGGCGGCGGAGAAGTGGGCGAACTCTGGATCAACTGTCCCTCCGCCACTTCGGGGTATCTCAACGCTGTGGAAGAGACTCGGGCCGTCTTGACGGACGGGTGGTTCAAAACCGGCGATCTCGTAACCGTTTCTCCCGAGGGGTTTGTCCAGATCATGGGAAGAAAACGCGAACGCATCCTCAGAGGCGGTTATTCGGTCTTTCCGCAGGAGGTCGAAAGGGTTCTGCTCGCCCATCCGGCGATCGCCGAGGCCGCGGTGGTGGGGGTTCCGAGCCCGGACCTTAACGAGGAAGTGGCGGCCTTCGTAACTCTCAAGCCGGGTGCCGCCGCGGGCGCCGACGAGTTGAGCCGTTATTGCCAAGAGCATTTGGCGCATTTCAAGTTTCCGCGCCATGTCGTCATTGTCGACGAACTTCCCAAGGGCGCCGCGGGAAAAGTCATCAAAGCGGATTTAATTAAAGGGCGATACTGGAGCCAGCTGCAGCGCAAGCCTGAGCACGCGGCATAGGGGAACGTCACGCAGCCACGATCGCATTACCGAGTGCGGCTGAACCGCAACGAGTGTAGAAAAAGACATTTCACCACGAAGGACACGAAGGAATGAAAAATATCACCGCAGAGGCGCTGAGGACGCGGAGCAAAGAGTTTTTGATCAAGAAATTCTCCGAACTCTGCGAACTCTGTGTCTCTGTGCTGAATGCTCCTTCACAGTAAACGGGGAGGAAGCAGAACTTTTAGTCATCGTACAACGCAAAGGCTCGCCCTGGGCAAGTCCCAAGCGGAGATAAAAGGAGTCACCATGAGCAAGGAAAAATGGTTGCTTTCAGCCGGTCACCATCACCTGTTTCACATCGTCTCGCCGATCGTCGCGCGGGCGCGCGGTTACTTCGATCAGGAGGGTGTGGGCGAGTGCGATTTTTTTTGCAGCGGCAGCGACGCCGAAACCATCAAGGGGATGCGCGAAGGGCGCTACCACATCGGTTTGGACCCCAAGCCGTTTCTGCTCTGCGGCGCCAAAGCGCAGGGTGCGGATCTGTTCATCGTCGGCGGCTGGCTCAACAGTCCCGCCTACGCCTTTATCGCGGCCAAGGGAAAAGGGATTCGCACGCTGGCCGATCTGAAGGGAAAGAAAGTTTCCGTGCGCGAGCCCGACGGCATCGACACGCGCTTCGCCCGGGCGATTTTCCGTGGCGAAGGTCTCGATGGGGACCAGATGGTCGAGTGGGTAACCGCCGGCGCCCGCTCGCGCCGCATTCAACAGCCGCTCTTCGACTCAGGGAAGATCGACGCGGCGATGATCATACTGCAAGACGCGCCGGGCATGGTCGCCGACGGCTATCCCCTGTTGGGCGACTTGTCGAAGCTCTATCCCAACGGCTACGCCGTGCGCGTCACCGCCGCCAGGGGCGATGTCGTGCAGGACGAACCAGAGCGGCTCACGGGCCTCTTGCGTGCGCTCATCCGCGGTTACCGCTTCATGAACCAGCGCTACGCCGAGACCAAAGAGATATTGACCAAGGCCGGCTACCAACTGGACAAAGACATGGATGCGGCGCTGTGGGAAGGGAAGTACCATATGTTCGAGCGGGTTCCGCGCGACGGCGGCGTCAATGAGACCGGCCTTCGATTGGTCATCGACGAAGAAAAGGCCGCCGGCAAGCTGCTGCCTTCTTTCAAGGCCGAAGACATTCTCATCAACGCTTTCGTCAGAACCGCGGCCGATTCCGTCAACAGCCGCTTCGGCGACGGCTGCGAGTGAGCGGAGCGAAAGACGCTCGCTGCTAAAAGTTCAAAGTTCCACGTTCAAGGTTCAAAGGGGCGGAGGTGACGTTGAACGTTGACCTTGAACCGAGAGCGACGAGAAGGTGACTCCATGAATGTCGAACCACATCTCTCTGGTGAACACTCCTTCGTGGTAAAGCCGGAAGAAGCAAATTCAAAGGAGAAGTCATGAAGCTGGATCAGCGTTCTCTGAATTATAGACTTCTTTTCGCCGGCACTTTGAATGCGAGCGGAAAACTTCAGCGCCGGCGAGGCTGTGCGAGATCTCTCTGGTTCGTCTTACTCTCGCTGCAAGTGATTTTTGCCGTTGGCGGTCAACCGCTTTGGGCGGCGGAACGGCTGACGATTGCCACCAGCGCGCTCAATATGTTGACGACACCGCTATGGTTGGCGAAAGATAAGGGATTCTTCCTCAAGTATGGGCTGGACGCGGAAACGATTTACATTAAGAGTTTATGGCAAGGCGGCAAGTAACGCCCGAGACAGTGCTGAGTAACGAGTGCTGAGGACTGAGTAAAGATTCAAAATTGGAGTCTGCGGGAGAGAAAGCACAGAAGTTGGTTAAGGTTCAAAGTTTCAGGTTCAACGTTTCTACTCGTTTCGGGCCTTGGGCTTTGAATTTTGAACTCAGAGGAGAAAGGCGACTCATGGGATACGCGGATCTAAGAGACTGGCTTAAACAAGTAGAAGGTTTTGGCGAAGTGCTGCGTTTGAACGGCGCGGATTGGAACCTCGAGATCGGCGGGCTCTGCGAAATCATCGTCCGCGAGGCGAAAAAAAACGTTCCGGCGATTCTCTTCGACGAGATTCGCGGCTATCCCAAGGGAACCCGGGCTCTGTTTGCCATGCTGAGTTCCGTCAAGCGGCTCGCGCTCACCGTGAACCTGCCGCTGGAATATGGCGGCATGATGGATTTCGTCAGGGCGTTTCATGAAAAGATACGCGATTTGCAGATCATTCCACCGGTAACCGTGAAGCAAGGGCCTGTGGCTGAAAACGTCATGGAGGGAGATCGGATCGATCTGTATAAATTCCCCAGCCCTTTTCATCACGAGAAAGACGGCGGCCGATATTTCGGCACCGCCCACGTGGTGCTCACGCAGCACCCCGACGAGGGTTGGTACAATCTCGGCACCTACCGCTGCATGGTTCATGGCAAAGACACCTTGGGGCTGCACATCACGGGCGGCAAACATGGGCGGATTCACCGCGATCTTTATTTCGAGCGCGGCCAGCCGATGAAGGTGGTCGTGGCCGCAGGCGTGGACCCGGCGCTCTACCTCGCCGCGGCGTCAGAAATTCCCTGGAGCGTGTCGGAGTACGGCTACGCGGGCGCGCTCAAGGGAGAGCCCATCTCCGTCATGACCGGCCCGTACACCGGTTTTCCAATTCCGGCGACGGCGGAAATCGTCGTGGAAGGAGAGTGCTATCCCGGCGAGCTTCAAGACGAAGGGCCGTTTGGAGAATGGGCCGGCTATTATGCCAACCGCGGATTGGAGAAAGTTCCCGAGCCGGTCATCCACGTCAAGAGAATCTTGCATCGCACCGACCCGATTCTCACCTGCGCGCAGCCGTCTCGGCCGCCCCACGAATACTCTTTTTATCGCAGCATCGTTCGCTCCGGGCTGGTATGGGACGAGTTGGAAAAGGCCGGCGTTCCCGACGTCAAGGGAGTTTGGTGCCATGAGGCGGGCGGCAGCCGTCTCTTCACCATCGTCTCCATCCATCAACGTTACGCCGGTCACGCCCGGCAGGCCGGTCTCCTTGCTTCTCAGGTGCACTCGGGAGCTTACGTCGGACGGTACGTCATCGTCGTCGACGAGGACATCGATCCTTCCAAGACCCATGACGTTCTCTGGGCGCTCGCCACCCGTTCGGAACCGGAACGCTCCGTGGAAATCATCCGTCGCGCCTGGTCGAGCTCCGCCGATCCCGCCTTGCCCGTCGATCAAAAGCTTTTCAACTCGCGCTGCATCATCGACGCGTGCAAACCGTACGAGTGGAAAGATAAATTTTACCCGGTGGCGGAAACCAGCCCGGAGCTGAGGGCCGAGCTGTTGAAGAAGTGGGGAGATAAAATTCGATTCTTCGGGGTTTAGTGTGAAAGAGCGTCCACCACGAGGGACGCGAAGGTCACGAAGGAAAGAAGATATCACGCGGAGACGCGGAGGGCGCGGAGTAAAATTTCGAAATTCGAATTTCGAAATTCGAATTTTCTTTGCGATCTCTGCGCCTCTGCGGTGAATACTCCTGTACAGTAGGCCGGCATGAGCGAAACCTTGAACCGAGAGCGAGGAGGTAGAGAAAATGCCGTATGAAAATCTTTTTTCTCCGATAACGATCCGGCGGATGACCGCCGCCAACCGGATCATGCGCACCTCGATGGTTTCGGGACTGGCGACGGAGGACGGGCTCGTCACCGATGTCCTCAAGCAGCGCTATCAACGGGAAGCCAAAGGCGGCGTCGGTTTGCTCGTGGTCGAGGCGGCGGTCGTCCTGCCGTCGCGGAGCTCGTATAATTTGCGCATCAGTGACGACTCGTTGACCGACGGATTGAAGGGGCTCGTCGATGCCGTCCGGAGCCCGAACCCGGAGACAAAGATCGGCATCCAGATCATGCATTTTCTAAAAATCGCGCGCAGCGGCTGGCGCCAGAAAGTGGAAGACTTCAAGCTCGAGGAGCTGCCGGTGATCGTGGAGCAGCATGTCCAAGCCGCCCGGCGCGCGGTTGCCGCCGGCTTTGACTTCATCGAAGTTCATATGGCCCACGCCTACACGCTCGCCTCTTTTATTTCCAGGTCGAACGGCAGAACCGACGCCTACGGCGGCAAGCTGGGAAACCGCATGCGCTTGCCGGCTCAGGTATTCGAAGCGGTGCGCACGGAGGTCGGGAATGATTATCCCGTGGGCATCAGAATCAACGGCGAAGACTTCACCGCCAGCGGCAGTACGCTGCTGCAAAGCACGCGGGTGGCGCGGCGTTTCGCGCGGCTGGGGGTCGATTACATCAGCGTTTCCGCCGGCAGCCGATTCGAGGACGCAGCGCCGCCGCAGCCCAACATGCCGCCCGATCCGATGTCAGGGTATAGCGGTCATCGCATGAGTCCCTCGTGGCCGTTCCCGGATATGACCCATGTCTATCTATCTCAGGCGATTCGCGAACAGGTGCGCGACGGCGGCTTCAACGTGCCGGTGGTTGCCGCGGGAAAGATCCGCACGCCTCATCAAGCGGAGCGGATTTTGGCGCAGGGCAAGGCGGATTTGATCGGCCTCTGTCGTCCGCTGCTCTGCGATCCCGATTGGCCGAATAAGGCCAAAGCGGAAAAGGCGCGAGAGATCGTGCACTGCACTTCGTGCAACTGGTGCCTCGAGGCCGACTCTCGCTACGAAAAAGTGACTTGCTCGCGCTGGCCGGAAGGTGCCGTGGTTGCGCCGGACCCCTTCCCCGCGGAGATCGCGCGTCCGTCCGAGCTGCCTGACGACGTGAGTTTGTAGCGGCGGTTCTTCTGGGTTTCCTGTGAAGTGCTATTCACCACAGAGACCCAGCGCGGCAAAGCCGCAACCAAACACTCGGAACCGGAGGAATTAACCGCAAAGAACGCAAAGTACGCAGAGTTAATTTTGTTAAGTATTCCCTCCGCGTCCTCCGCGCCTCCGCGGTGAGATTCCTGAAAATTTGCGCAGGCTGGGAAAACTTTGAAACATAGTACGAAGAAGGATCAACCGGTCCATCCGCCATCTTCCGGGCCGATGGATCGCACGATCGGCGCGCTGATCGATCGAGCGGCCGCGGCGGACCCAGCAAGAGTCACGCTGGTTGGTGACCACGTTCGCCTCACGCACGCAGAGCTCCGGCAATGCGTGAATCGCCTCGCCGCCGGTTTGCTTCGCCTCGGCATCCAAAAGGGCGACGCCGTGTTGCTGCAGTTGCCCAACTGGGCGGAGTTCGTTTATTCGTACTTCGCCCTGCAGAAAATCGGCGCGGCGCCGGTCTTGCTCATCTCCGGCTACCGCCAAGTGGAAGTCGATCATCTTTGCCGCTTGACCGAAGCGACGGCGTGGATCGTCCCGCAGACCTATCGAAAAATGGACTACCCGTCCTGGATCGGTGCGGTGCGGGAGTCCAATCCGTCGCTGAAGCATGTCATCTCGGTGCGGGGACGGGATGGAGATGCAAATTTCACTGCGCGTCTGGAAGATCTGATGGCGCGCATTCCGGACGCCGCTGCTGAAAACGAAATCGCCGCCTGTCGTCCACAGCCGACGGACATCGCTCACATTCTTCCCTCCGGCGGGACGACGGGACTACCGAAGGCGATTCCCCGCACCCACGAGGATTACCTTTGCAACGTGAAATTTCTTCACGACGCCGGTGAAATGAGCAACGACGACGTTTGTCTGCTGGCGGTGCCGGTGGGGCACAATCTCGCCCTGCTCAACGTCGTCGGCGCCGCTCTGGTGGGCTACCAGATTGTGCTTCTGGACTCGACTCGTCCTGAGGATCTTTGCCGGGCGGTGCAAGCGGAGCGAGTCACTTACTTCCCGACGGTGCCGAGCTTGCTCAAAAGAATTTTGGAGTTCGCGAGCATCGACGATTACGATCTGCGCTCGCTCAAGAAAATCTCCGCCGGCGGCGAGCCCACCACGCCGGACCTCGTCGAGCGCGTCCGCCAAAGACTCCACGCCGCCTACATTGCCGAATTCGGTATGAGCGAAGGGCCGCTCTGCCGCACCCGACTCAACGATGACCTCAAGACGGTCTGCGGCTCGGTGGGGAAACCGATTTGTCCCGATGACGAATTCAGGATTCTCGACGACGCGGGCCGGGCGTTGCCAGCGGAAACCGACGGCGAGTTGGCGGCGCGGGGACCGGGAGTCTTTGCCGGCTATTTGAAAAACCCAGAGGAGAACCAGCGAGCCTTCACGACCGACGGATTCTTTAGGACCGGCGATCTCGCCAGGTTCGACCGCTCGGGAAACGTGACGATCACGGGAAGAATCAAAGACATGATTAACAGGGGAGGAGAAAAAATCAGCCCCGCCCAGGTTGAAAAACTTCTGCTCGCTCACCCGGACATCGCGGACGCCGCCGTGATCGGCATGCCCGATCGCGCCCTGGGGGAAAAAGTCTGCGCTTACCTTCGACCTGCAGCCGGTAAAACCCCAACGCCGGCCGAGATCGCTGCCTTCATGACGGCCAATGGAGCTTCGAAGTTACTTCTTCCGGAGCGATTTGAATTCGTCAATGTCTTGCCCCTAACCGAGGCGGGAAAGCATGACAAAAAGGCTTTGCGTGAAGAGATCAAGCAGAAACTGGCTCAAGAGGAGCAGGGGGAGTAGGAAATGCGCGCCAGCGAAAAACGCTTGGTGGTGAGAGTTCAAAGTTCAACGTTCAAGGTTCAAAGGGGGGAGGGGACGATGAACATTGAACATTGAACTTTGAACCTTGAACCGAAAGCGACGAGCACGATTTCCGCCCGGCAGGCAAAGTTATGAGATGGCAGTGCTGAGTAACGAGTGCTGAGTAGGAGCTGTGGGGAGGCTCAGGACTCATCACTCAGGACTCAGTACTTTTTGGGGAAGAACGATCAAAAATAATTTCTGCCTACTTGTAATTATCGTCGTCTTGGGTTGAGGCAGCTTTGCTGCGGCGCAGCAGGCGATTATTCTTGTGCGACACGCTGAAGATTTGAGGTCGTCGGACGGGACGGATCGTTTTCTGACGGAAGCAGGGCATCAACGGGAGAAGGGACTCGCTACTCTACTCAAAGACGTCGGGATCAACGAGGTTTTCACTAGCAGTCTTCAGCGCACGATCAAGACCGCGGAGCCCCTGGCAAAGGTACTTCAAATTGAACCGACGCTCCTGCCGCAACTCACCACAAAATTAGGTTGCTTGATCCGTGCTTTGCATTTCAGAAATATGGGTCACCCGGTCTCTGCCGTTGTGCTTTGAAAAGTAGAGAGCCCGATCGGATTCGACGAGAAGCTTCGTACTGTAGTTGACCGTCTTTCTACCTGCTTCCTCCCCAGGTAGTAGTATTGTGGAGACACCGATGCTGACGGTGAGTCTTACTTGCTCCCAAGGATGAGCACGAAATGCCATCCGGAACCGTTCCCCCATCTGCAAGGCGCCCGCCTCGTTCGTGTCGGGCATGATAATTGCGAACTCTTCTCCGCCATATCTTGCAACCACATCAGTGGCACGCGCATTCTGCCTCAATAGGTTGGCTACGATCTTCAAGACCTCGTCTCCTGCCGGGTGTCCGTATTGATCGTTGTGCTCTTTGAAATGGTCAATATCGATCATCAGGAGCGATATGGCTCGGCCCATACGGCTCATGAGCTGAATCTGCTTGTCAAGCTGCTCATCAAATGCACGGCGATTGAGCAGGTTGGTCAACCGGTCCGTCACTGCCAATTCTGCCAGTCTTGCATTCGCCACTTCAAGTTCTTTGGCTAATTGAGTCATTCTTTCTTCCGCCTGTTTTTGCAGTGTCAGATCGATGACCGTGCCGAGGACGTATACCTCATCACCAAATTGAACGGGGTTGAGCCCAATCTCGACTGAAAAGACAATCCCATCTCGACGCACAGCCCGTAGATGGCGGCCCGCACCCATCGAACGCGTACCGGGATTCTGAGAAAACGCGGCTCGAGCCCGCTGATGCTGGGCATGACTATCGGCGGGAACGAGCATTTCGATGGCTTTCCCGATCAAGAGGTCACGTGAATAACCGAAAAGCCGTTCCGTTTCCCGGTTTATGAGTTGTATGAGGCCACGCTGATCAACCATAATCAGGGCTGCAGGGGATGCGTCAATCGCGAGTTGAAGGCGCTGATTCGCCTCGATTAATTCGGTCGTGTCACGGGCAATTGCATAGAGTAATCCAGTTTCCGATTCCGGGAATGCCGTCCACAGGAGATATCGATAGTTTCCATTTGAACAGCGATAGCGATTGCTAAAGGATAGGGTGGGAAGTCCGGAGGCCAGTTTTTTCACTTCCTGAAGTGTTGCGCCAATATCGTCAGGATGGACAAAGTCAATAAAAGGCCGGCTGGTCAACTCCTCGATCGTCCATCCGAGCGTGCGCTGAAAACAAGCATTAACGTGCTTGAAATAGCCATCTGCGCTGGCAATGCAAAGCATATCCAGTGAGAGATCGAAAAATTTTTCAAAGTTATATTGGGACATTTGATACTTTCGCCAATCCGTGCAGGATCCAAATTCCAAGCGACTATTAAGTGACCCGCTTTAAGCGGCGACAAACACCGGTCGGCCCATCTCCCCAAACGGCTCGCCGATCAAATCTGAATCGGTGGCGATATCCGCCAGCTACACGAACTTGTCAACAACCTGCTGGCTGCAAAACACCGCCGGATTGAGCGGCACATAGTCATCGCTCTCTCCTCGCGATTGGGCCTATCAATCCCCCGCTGATTGGGGAGTACTTTGGACCATCCTTCGACTCGATCCCCAGCCTTGGCCGGGGACTCTCGCTCAGGATTCCGCCCCACGGGCGTAGCGGAAGGTGCCACGGACTTACCCGTGGGGCTCCACATGTTTTACCAGCCGCTCCAACTCCTCATACGGCTGCGCACCGACCATAAGATAGCGGCCGAGGAGAAAAGTCGGCACGGCGTTGACACCTATAGCCGCGCAGCGGCGCCAGTCCTCGTCGACGGCATTCTTGAACTTGCGACTGAGCAGCACGTCGGTAGCTTCGTCCGCCGGCAGGTCGTTTTCCTCGGCGATCTTGCTCAGCACGTCCGCCTTGCCGATGTTTCTCACGTCGACAAAATAGGCGCGGAAAAGCGCATTGGTGACTTCTTCGGCTTTGCCTTTGGTTTCCGCCCATTTCGCCAGTTCCTGAGCCAGACGGCTGTTGTAGGACATGTTGCGCTCGGTGTTGTAGGGCAAACCTTCGCTCTCCATGTTGACTTTCATGCGCTGGTTGCGCGCGATGATCTCCGGTCCCCTGACACTCCCTTCCTCGGGAGTGTCCGGATGGAGCGGGAATTGAGTAAATTTGATCGTCAATCCATAATCGGCTTTGAGTTTCTCGACACGCCCGGTGACGAGGTAGCACCAGGGTCAGACGAAATCGGAAAAGACTTCCAGTACAAGCGGGTCAGACATGGCGGCCTCCTTCGGCTAAGAGCTCAAACCGTTCCAGACGTTCCAATCGTTCAAGTCGTTCCAATCGTTCCAGATGTTCCAATCGTTCAAGACGTTCAAAGATTGGGAAAACGCAACGACAGATTCTATGGTTGTTGGCGGGCGGATGTCAAAGGGAAAATTCGCTTGTCACGAGGCCGTAAGTTGACAGGCAAGCAGCGGGTCGGATAGTTTCACTGTGAAAATGGCAAGCCAAACAGCTAATGACATTTTGTCGAGTGGAATCTTCCAGCCATGACGCATTCAACTCCAGCGACCCTGACGGAATTGTTGAGTGCTCGCGCTGCGCGCCATCCCGACAAACTCGCTTTGGTTTTCAAAGACCGGCGTTGGAGCTACGCCGAGCTTCAGCGCGAAGTCGACCGCGCCGCCAACGGCTTTCTTCGCATGGGCGTCGAGAGAGGAGATCGGATAGCTTTCGTTTTGCCGAACTGCCCCGAGTTTCTCTTTGCGGTTTTTGCGCTGACCAAGATCGGCTCCGTCTTCGTGCCGCTCAACCCCCAGTACACCGCCGAGGAATCGGAGTACGTGTTGCACCACTCCGAATCCTCCATCGCGCTCACATCGCCGGAGCTTTTGCCGCTGATCGAGTCGGTGCGGGGAAGGCTGCCCGATCTCAAAAAAGTGATTATGACTGGAGCCACTGAATTCACAGGCGCGCGCTCCTGGGACCAATTTTTGGCCGGTGTGCCGGCTAACGCGCCGAAAATTCACATTGATCCCGAAGACCTCGCCTCGATCACCTACACTTCGGGTACCACGGACCGGCCCAAAGGCGTCATGCTGTCCCAGTACGCATACGCTTTCGCCCCGCGGATGCGCGCCGAGGGCCTGGGCTGGACTGAGAACGACCGGGTGCTGTGCGTGCTGCCGCTTTTTCACGTCAACGCGCTTTGCCATACCTGTCTCGCCATGTTGTCGGTGGGGGGCAGCATCGTGCTTCTGGAAAAGTTCAGCGCCTCGCGCTTTTGGGATGAGGTGCGCGCGCATGCAGTTACGACTTCGAGTTTGATGCGCACGATACCGCAGATTCTGCTCGCTTCGCCGGAAAAACCCGGTGATTCCGAAAATCCCCTGCGCTATGTTGTGACGCTGCTCTCGCCGGAGATGCATGTGCGCTTCGAAGAGCGATTCGGCGTCGAGGCCGTACCGTCCTACAGTCTGACTGAAGACTTGCTGAGCGTTATCGGTCCGCGGAGCTTGCCGAGAGAGAAGTTAGGCGCTTGCGGGTTGCCGCTGGCCCCGGAGGTTCACCGGATCCGGATCGTCGATGAAGCGGGAAACAGCTTGCCTCCGGGATACCCTGGCGAGATTGTCAAGCAGAGTCCAGTCGTCATGAAAGGGTATTTCAAGAATCCCGAAGCCACCGCGAAAGCTCTGAAGGACGGTTGGCTTTACACGGGTGATCTCGGCTATCTGGACGAAGACGGTTATCTCTACTTCGTCGATCGGGTGAAGGATATGGTGCGGCGCGGCGATGAGAATATTTCGTCGGAAGAAGTCGAACGGGTATTGAATTCTCACCCTGCCGTGGCCGAATCGGCGGTGATCGCCGTGCCGGATCAGATTCGCGGCGAGGAAGTGAAAGCCTACATCGTGCTCAAGCCGCCCGCGACTCCTGAAGGCGTCCCCCCTGAAGAGATCTGGAACTTTTGCAGACCCCACCTCGCGGCTTTCAAAGTGCCGCGCTACCTCGAATATCGCGCCGAGTTGCCGAAGACTCCAAGCTCCAAGGTGCAGAAGAACATTTTGCGCGATGAGAGCAGGGAGCCGACTGCAAAGGTGTTTGACCGTTTAGCCCATACTAACGAATAAGTAGATCGGACACTGCTTAACCGCACAATCCTAATTAGCGAGCTTCTAATGTGGCTTGCTAATCAAGCCAATCTTTCCGCTTTAATGTTTTTTTAATATTTTTGGCGATTCTTTTAATTACGCTTTGGCCTCTCAGGTGGCTAACCTGATTGCATGGGAGCATTGAAGCCCGCCAAAGGGGAGATGCCCGATCCGACGCAGATGCTCATTCGGCGGATACTTCGTCCGACGGATCTAACCGCGATCTCGGACAACGCTCTGGCCGCCGCCGTAAGGATCGCGAAGCAGAATCATGCCGAGCTCTTGCTCGTTCACGCGCTACCGCCTCCGACCCCCATCTACGAAATTGAATCGTCTTTTCGGCCCGAGGCGGAAGAAGCTTTGGCGAAGCTCTTGAAAAGAGTCACGGACATCGGCGTCAAGGCAAAAAGAGTTCTGATTAAAGGCTCAGCTCCCGTGAGCAACAATATTGCTCGGTGCGCAAGATTCTTCGGGGCTGACCTGATTGTTATGGGCGCCCGCGGCAGAACCGGCATTTCCAGATGGTTGGTGGGGAGCCACGCTTCGAGAGTCCTCGCCCGCGCCCACTGCCCGGTGGTGGTCGTTCGTGGCCAGTCATCAAGAGTGCATTCATCAAAACGAGCTTGATCCTCGCATAATGACCGAAAAAAAGAGCGCAGGCTTCTCGCTTAAGAGCTTCTTATTCGGAAAACCCAAAGATCCCTTGGACCCAAGGGTCTTCCATCAGATCTCCCTGATCGCGTTTCTCGCTTGGGTCGGACTTGGCGCGGATGGCTTGAGCTCATCGGCCTACGGGCCTGAGGAGGCCTATCTGGCCCTGGGCGAGCATTTCTTCCTCGCCTTGCCTCTCGCTATCCTCATGGCCGTAACGGTCTTTGTCATCTCCGCGAGCTACAGCCAAATCATTGAGCTCTTTCCAACCGGCGGCGGCGGATATCTGGTCGGCACAAAACTGTTGGGACCGAAAGTCGGTTTGGTTTCCGGCTCTGCGCTAATCGTCGACTACATGCTGACGATTACTATTTCCGTGGCGAGCGCCGGGGATCAGTTATTCAGCTTCCTCCCTGCCTCGATCCACGGGGCGAAATTGGCCACCGAATTTGTACTGATCCTCTTTCTGATTTACCTCAATCTTCGCGGCACCAAGGAATCGGTGCTTTTTCTGCTGCCGATCTTTCTCCTCTTTGTCATCGTTCATCTTTTTGCCATCAGCTTGGGGATCGTCCCACAAGCTTCAAATATCCCGGTGCTCACCTCTGCAACCTATCAGAAGACCATCGGGGATATTCAAGGCCTGGGACTCTGGACGACCCTTTTCATCGTCTTGCATGCTTACAGTCTCGGCGGCGGCACGTATACGGGCATCGAGGCCGTCAGCAATGGTCTTCAGGCCCTGCGCGAGCCGAGAGTTGAGACCGGAAAGAAGACTATGGTCTATATGGCCACCTCGCTCGCTTTCACCGCCAGCGGTCTGCTGCTTTGTTATTTGTTAAACCAGGTTTCCCCAGAAACGGGCAAGACGCTGAATGCCAGCCTGTTTGCAAAAATCTACGGCGGCTTTTTCTCAGGCGATCGTACTTATGTTCTTGTGGTCGTAACTCTTGTTACCGAGGCGGCCATTCTCTTGGTCGCAGCCCAGGCGGGATTCATCGATGGGCCGCGGGTTCTCTCCAATATGGCGATAGACTCCTGGGTGCCGCACCGTTTTTCTCATCTGAGTGACAAGTTGGTAACCCAATACGGCGTGTGGTTCATGGGCTTGGCCTCCCTCGGGTTTCTCTCTTACACCGGGGGTGACGTGAGGCTCCTCGTCGTCATGTACAGCATCAACGTCTTTCTCACCTTTACGCTCTCTCAGTTGGGCATGTGCAAGCATTGGTGGGAAGTGCGCAAGCAACAAAGATCTTGGCTGCGCAAGTTCCTTGTGAACGGTCTCGGTTTGTCGTTCACGGGAATCATTCTCATATTCACTCTAGTCATAAAGTTCGCCGAGGGCGGTTGGGTAACGGTGCTGGTGACCTCGGGATTTATTTTTCTCTGTTATATCGTACAGTCGCATTACAGCGAGGTACGGGCTGCCCTAAAGAGCCTGGATGAGACCCTGATCGATATCCCGTTTCACCCGGATCTTAAAAATCCAGTGCCGGCTAAGAATCCTGGGGCTCCCACGGCTGTCGTCATCACAAGGGATTTCGATGGCATCGGGATTCACTCCCTGCTTAGTATTGCCCGACTGTTTCCGAACCACTTTAAAAACGTAGTCTTCGTTTCGGTGGGGCTGATCGATTCCGGCAAATTTAAAGGTCTCAGCGAGATCGAGAATCTACGCAGCTCAAAGCAAGAAGACCTCAAGAGTTTCGTGGACTTTGCCAACTGTTTGGGATGGTATGCGGAGTACCGCTATGCACTAGGGATCGATCTCATGGAAGAGTTGGAAAAGCTATGCAAGTCTGTAGCCCAGGAATTTCCTAAGTCGGTCTTCTTTGCCGGGAAACTGATTTTTCAGAAGGAAAACTTCTTGGCTCGCCTGCTCCATAACCATACACCGCATACGCTGCAACAGAGGCTTCAATTCGAGGGCTTAGAGATGATGGTTCTGCCGATCCGGGTATTCGTTTCCTCGAAGACCCAGGAGGCTATCGGTTAATTTTTCCGCTTGCACTTCTCTTCCATGCGGCCCCGACCCGGACACAACCCTAGCGTTTTTTCTTTAGTCCTTTTTTAACTTCCCAGACATAACTTTCAATTTGGCTATTCACCCATGGCCCCTTACCGTGACGGCATGAGCACGGAGAGGAGCAATTGACATGGCTGACGCAGGCTTCGCGAGCGTCACCGCGGGTTTCATTCTTCTCTGTTACAAAGTCCAATTTCCTTAATCATCGGGTGTGGGAGGCACTGAGGAAGCTGGACGACATCCTCTTCATCGTTGTCGCCGAGTGGGCGAGCGTCGAGACTTGGGCTTGCCGCCGAAAAATGACGCGTTATCTTGGCGAACATGAAGCAACGCAGAGGGGACTGGCCAGTTGAATCAGTTGGCGCTATCCTCAATCTAGACTTAGGTCGCAGAAAACCAAAAAATATGATGTCTCGTATGGCAAAACGCCCGCAATCGGACTCCGACTTTGCTCAACCCGAAAGAGAGCCGTCCAGAGATCACGCGAGCAGTGGACGGAGTCTATGCCGCCCGTGAAGGAATTTGTTTTCGGCGGTCTTTCCATTCTCCTGGTGACGGGAGCTTCTTGGCTGCTTCAGCCATTCACGGGTTATCAAACCGTGGCGCTGCTCTTTCTCCTGCTGGTTGTCGCTGTGGGGTTGAAATTAAGCCGCGGGCCCGTTCTAACCGTAGCCGCGACCAGCGTCGTTTTGTGGAACTTTCTTTTTGTTCCACCGCGCTACACCTTCTATATCGAGAAGTTTCACGACGGTATTCTATTCGTAACGTTTTTCGTGGTCGCCCTGGCCATGGGACACTTAACGACCCGCCTGCGGCGCAGTGAGGTGGCGGAACGCCAGAAGGAGAGACGAACCGCGGCGCTTTACGAACTAGCCCGTCAGGCAGCCTTCGCGAGCGATCTCAATCTCGGCCTTCAGGCGGCCGTGGGGTTAATCGACTCAATCTTCGGCGTTAAAGCCGCCCTTCTACTTCGCCGGCCCGATCACACGCTGTCAGACAAGACCCATTCGTCTAGCAGTCTGGCCCTCTCCGACAAGGAAACAAGGGCGGCGGCATGGGCTTTCAGTCGCGTCGCTCCGGCTGGTAAATTTACCGAAACTCTTCCGCAGTCCGATGCGATGCACTTACCGCTGAGGGGACGAACCGCTGTGATGGGCGTGCTGTCGGTCGCCCCCCCGGCGGATCGATCATTCGACCTGACCGATAAAGATTTGCTGGAAGCCTTCGCCGTCTTGATCGGATTGATCTTGGAGAAAGATCACATCGTCCAGGCTTTTAAACGCGCCGAGATTCTCGAGGCTTCGGAGCAATTACGGCGCACACTGCTGGAAAGTGTGTCCCATGAATTGAAAACACCGCTTGCCGCCGTCCAGGCGGGCATCGAAGCTTTGAGTCGCCAGGTCGGCGCCGAAGACCTCAAGCAGAGAACGCTCGCTGAGGTTCAATCGGCGGTCAGACGGCTTCACCGCGTGATCAACAATCTGCTCGACATGACGCGCATTGAATCGGGAGTCGTCCAACCGAAGCTCGACTGGTGCGACGTCGGAGAACTAATCCAGGAGGCGGTCGACCTGTCCGGTGAAATTCTCGGAGAGCACCACATCGCGCTTCACCTGGACCCAGCCCTGCCAATGGTCAAATTGGATCAACCCCTCATGGAGCAATGCCTTTGCAACCTGATCTTGAATGCAGCTTCTTGGAGTCCACCCGGCACCGAGATTACTCTCGACGCACGCCTGAAGGAAAATCAGTTGATATTGACGGTTCAAGATGAAGGCCAAGGAATACCCGAAGCGGAAATCCATCGCATATTTGACACATTCTATCGCGGATCGCAGTCCAAGCCGGGGGGAACCGGACTCGGCTTGTCCATTGTCGACGGCTTTGTGCGCGCGCATGGCGGGCAGGTGCGCGCGGCGAACCGGCAACCGCACGGGGCGGAGTTCGTCATCACGATTCCAGTGGAAACTCTTCCTGCGAATGTTATGGAGGAGTTGGCATGAGCGACAAGTTGACTGCTCTGGTCATCGATGATGAGCGGCAGATACGTAAACTCCTGCGCATCATCCTGGAAGAGCAGAATTACCGAGTCTTGGAAGCGGAAACCGGTCGCCAGGGCCTTGCGGATGTTGCCCAGCGAAAACCCGACGTGGTTTTGCTCGACCTCGGCCTGCCGGACATGGACGGGTTGACGGCATTGAAGCGCCTGCGGGAGTGGAGCCACGTGCCGGCGCTGATTTTATCCGTGCGGGAAGGGCCGGAGGATAAAGTTGCAGCGCTGGACGCCGGCGCCGATGATTACGTGACGAAACCTTTTGAGTCGGCTGAATTGTTGGCGCGGCTGCGCGCGATTCAACGACGCGGCGCGACGACTTCGGAGGAACCGTATTTCCAAACGGGTCACCTGGCAGTTGATTTCAACAGCCATACGGTGACCGTGAGCGGGCGAGAGGTAAAGCTCACCGCGACCGAATATGCCCTCCTCCGTGTGCTGGCGCTAAACGCCGGCAAAGTGGTCACGCATGGGCACTTGCTGCGCGAAGTCTGGGGACCCAACGCCGCGGATCAATCCCAGTACCTGCGGGTTTACATGAATCACTTGCGCAAGAAGATTGAAATCCCGCAAGCCAAACAAAAACTTCTCAAAACCGAGAGCGGCATTGGCTACCGCCTCGCGCTGCTTGAAGACAAATCGCCGTAACTCCATTGCTAGGTCAACTCACGGTAAAAGATCCGCGTACCTTCCGGTTGGGCGAAGAGCGGGAGTTTATGTTCATGACAGCCGTCGTCCATGATATGGCGCACGGCACGACCGCGCACCACGAACGCGTCGGCGAGTAGCTGGCGGTGACAGCGCCAGGGTACGGCTTCGGCGCACATGAGAGCGATGCGTTTCTCCTCCGCGAGCTTTTCCATCTCAGCCATGATCGAGTGGAATTCCGCCGTCAGCATGAAATCGGCGTAGGCGCGGAACGCGCCGACTCTCCAGCCGGTATTTACTGAATCCGGCGCCGGTTTGCGAAAACCGCCGAGATCGCCGCGCCACATATATGCAACGCCAGCGTCTCGCAGGGAATTCGACAACGCCTCGCGATGAAAGTGCGGATAACGGCGCGACGCTGGCCAGCGGCGCACGTCGGCGAGCAGCTCGATCGCATGCGTCTTCAACAGCGCGAGAAATGCTTCGATCGTCCGCGTAGAATGGCCGATGGTGTGAACAGTTCGGAGTGAATCGCAGGTCATCGTTCGCGTTCCAATTGTTCCAGTAGTTCCAGTCGTTCCAACCCCCTCTTACATCTCCCCCGCGTCGCGGGGAGAGAAGAGAGGGGGCTTGAACTATTGGAACGGCTGGAACGTTTGGAACCTCATGCTCTATTGGAACCGCCGTCGTAGACAGCGTCATTCGATGCTATCATCACGCCATGTGGCATTCCATTCCGCTCACGCTCTTTTGGTTCATATACTTCGGTTCGCTGGGGATATTTTTCCCATATTTTAGCCTTTATCTTCGCGAGAACGCGGGGCTGTCGGGGACAGAGTTGGGAGTGATCCTCGCCATTCCTCCTCTCGTCGGTATGATTGCGCAACCGATTTGGGGGCAGATAGCGGACCGGACCGGGGCGCGCGGCCGGATATTGGCATTGCTAACATTAGGCACGGCGTTGGGATATCTCGGACTCGGCTTCGTCCAAGGTTTTTGGCCCATCGTTGCAGCGATGATCGTGCTGGCGCTGCTGGGGACCGCGGTGTTTCCCATCTTGACCTCCGTAAGCTTCGGCATACTGCGCGGCGCCGGGCCGCACGCCTTCGGCCATGTGCGAGTGTGGGGCACCATCGGCTTTTTTGTTCTGGTCGTCGGATTTCCCATGCTGCTGAACGCGCGGCACGTGTCGGTCGGGTTGGCAACGGCGGCTGCAACTGTTTCGCAGCCCGGCCTTGAGTTGATGTTTCCGGTCATGGCGGGGCTGGGCTTGGTTGCCGCATGCGTCGCTATGTTGCTGCCAAAAAAAGGCGCGGTGGCTTTGCGCGCCGCGCGCGGCGATTGGCGTGAGCTGTTGCGCAATCGCGCCTTCGTCAGGTTTCTTTTGTTCGCGCTCATGGCGCATTTTCTGATGCACGGGCCGATGTGGCTTTTCCCGCTCTTTGTGCGCTCGCGCGGCGGCGACATGGATACGATACGCGG
>Ga0326597_10001874_pt1 | contig 32466 bp, 52 predicted proteins | sample RVTome_12_FD_203789 | JGI IMG/M metagenome (GOLD analysis project Ga0326597, IMG submission 203789) | Soil microbial communities from uranium-contaminated site in the Upper Colorado River Basin, Wyoming, United States - RVT100D185 | ecosystem: Environmental > Terrestrial > Soil > Contaminated >...
TGGAACAGAAGCATGGTACACAAATGGTAAAAGAACTGATCCTGTTAGAAACAGATAAAAATGTCAGAACTCAAAGAACAATCAAAAAAGATAACTTTTCCAGATGGAAGAGAAGCATGGTATCTGAATGATAAATGTCATAGAACAGATGGACCAGCAGTTATTTTTCCAGATGGAACAGAATATTGGTACACAAATGGTAAATGTCATAGAACAGATGGACCAGCAGTTATTTATGCAGATGGAACAGAATATTGGTACACAAATGGTAAATGTCATAGAACAGATGGACCAGCAGTTATTTTTCCAGATGGAAGAGAAGCATGGTATCTGAATGGTAAAAGTATCTGAATGGTAAAAGACCATGATATACTTTCCAGAGGTCACGATGTCTCAGAAGTTTGGAATATCAGAAGACTACGAACCAAAGCTGCGTAACGAGACAGAAACAGCGAATTAGGCGTTCACTGTACGGGAAATAATAGATGCGCTCGAAAGCCATAGATTAGCGCGTCTTTAATCTCCAGTTTTCTAATTACTCACAGGAAAACTTAATTACCAGGATTTTGAAACTATGTTAACCATGTTTTTAGATGTGATAACTACGTTGTCGCCCAAGCCGTTTTTACTTGGCGGGTACATTCTTTTTTGTATAGCTTTCACTGTACGGGTTTTCCAATCATGGCATCGCCATAATTTCTCAATCCATCAGTGGGACGTTCACGACAAAGTTATTATCGCTCTTGCTAGCGTCTTCAGTATATTTACTTTTTGCATGCCCGCCATCTTTTTGCTCATCGAACTCTACGCACGCAACAAGCGACAGAAGACTATTACAAAGTTTCCTGGTAGTTCATCTATTCGTATTCCGACGAAGATGGATTCGCTTGGTCATCCGTCTGGAGATGTTCGTGGCAGTTGTCCTTGGGCTATCGTCCCTGTGGGCGAGCTTGAGCAGCATGGCTTTCATGTTGAATTTCCGTCAGATAGTGACAAAATTGATGCTGAACCGGCCCGTAGGGCAACGGGTATGATGGATCCCGTATATAGGTAGCGCTGGCGTGCTCAACTGGTACCAATTTATATGAAAAATCTAAAAAACAACTATAAATATGTCTGGCGAGGGGGGGGTGAGGTATGAGATAGATGGTAACTCTCTTATTTGTCCGGATGGTTCGACTAGGATATGGGTCAATGAGAAGGGGGAGTATCATAGGTTTAATGGTCCTGCTATAGTTTGGACAGATGGTAGAAAAGAATGGTATCTGCATGGGCGTCGCCTAATCAACCGTTCGCAACTATGTTGGTATTATATAATTTCTCAACTAGGATAAATTAGGAAATTTAAAACATGCAAATCCGTGGAATACATATACGTGGAAAAAACGCTCTAAAAGACATTTCTTTGGAGTTTATGGACGATGAGTCGCGAATCCTTAAACAATGCCTAATTCAGGGCTCTAATGGGTCTGGAAAGACATTCATTTTTGAATCGATAGCTCGTGGTTGGAGTTCTAGCATTTTGGAGCGTAGTTCGAATGAGTGTGGTTTGTTGGCTGAGATGGTTCGTGTGGACTACGAGGTGCCTGGCGAGATAGCTTCGGTGCATATACGTTCTGGTCGTCTGGAGCGTAGTTCTATTTTAGCGAAGCATGCTGATGTTGCTGTAGTAGAGTCGGGTGGCCATGTTCGTCACGGCATTACTTTTTATGATTTAAAACGATTACGATTGGTAGAACAGACATTGGATGGTGGTTCTTCTTTACCTACTGGGGTTCAATCGGTTCTACCTATTCTTCATGATTTGCATGTACGTGATGTATCTGACAGTGTTGTGATGATAGATGATTGGGATTGTGGGTTAGATTCTTCTAGTCGTGCGGAATTTTATAAGTATCTGGTTCGTCACACGCATTCGAAGAACAATCAGTTGTTGTTGAGTTCTTGCGCTGAACCGCCAGGTTATATCCCTGCGCGAAATATAAAAAGATTAAAAGATGGGTGCAGCGTCATCTCTGATGCTCTAGCACTGATAGGTAAGGTACACGGCTAGATTATCCCCTACGGGGATAAAAAAACTTCTTGCAAATTTTTCAAGGAGTTTGCTGCTGTGTTTTTGTATTTCAATGTGAAATACAACTGCTATTTGCTATTTGGTATGTGGTAGGGCACGTATACATAGCCATTTATTCCCTCAATCGAGTGGGTCTTATTTTGTTAGGCATCGTGTATTCGGGCATTTTTCAAATCCTATGTGGAGCTTGGTTAGTTTCTTGCACTGCGCGGGAAAGTTTATATAGTATGTGAAAGCTAGCACTGATACGTTAGTTTTTCTAGCACTGATTAGTATAACGTATGTGTTAGGTAGTTTACGTATTGGCATAGCTTTTGCTAGTTAGTTGGCTATGTGTTGAATTGTTCTAATTCTTGTCTTCGTTCATCATAGTATGTGTCAGCTTCTTTTGAACCGTGAACGATAATTTTCCAGGGTAGCCCCCAGTGGAGTCGTAGGAGATTTTCAACGAGGCGGGACGTAGCACTGTTTCCGTCCTCGAACGGGCGGATAGCGAAGAGTTCAAAGCTGAGTTTCTTGCACTGATTGGCAAGTTCGCCTCCTTCTTCTTGGCTATACATTCCGTACTCGATGGTGCTAAGGTTTTCTTTTTCAACTTTTACTACGCGATTTATCCAGTTGTAGAGTAGTTCGGGGATGTCATATGGATTGGGTGCCTGGAAGTTACCAAAGGCTGAACGATGCGTGTAGTCTTGGCTTCTGAAGACGCCGATGTCTGATGGGTGGATGAGTGTTGCGTCTTCGGAAGCGAGTCCGAGTTCGGCGATGGGTCTCATGATGTTTCGATGGAGACGCTTGAGCCATCCGACTGAGTTTTCGAGTTGGAAGCGATTAGGGCACTCGATAAGAAGATTCTCGTCTTCGGCGAGTTGCAGGACGAGAGTGATAGCGCGGAGATGACCTGCGACGTATGGGTCGGAATCCGTTTTGCCCAATGTTTTTTCAATTTTTGACCTGTCCATTGGTATACGGTCGAGCCTGTGAGTGTGATAGATGTAGGCTATCAGGGTTTGTTGATCGGGTTCGGGAAACGTTCTCATACGTGCATTATCGACATATCAATCAATCCGGATAAACGGATGAAGCATCAAAATCTCGTGTGAACAAAAGATGGGTGCATCGTTTGACTTGTTGTGGGTGAAGAGTTACACTCGTAAGATGGGTGCAAATCTGGCAGTTGGTTCCATGAAACGAGTTACATGGCTCAGGCTGTCAAATAAAGAACGTTCGAGTGAAGAAAGACGTGCAATAATGGTAAATGAAAACCGAGCCGACGCAAGGAAGGGGCGGCGGCGTAGATCAATGGACATTTGTATGCCAATTAAAAAAGGCGAGATCGATCGCGATACGTACTATGCGCACGCAAAGGAAGCGGACGCGCCAGCGAAGCAGCGGCCTGAATCGGTGGACGGGCGATATGGGAGCAAGAAGAAGCTCCGCCGTCATCATTTGACACGGGCTCAGATGGATGTCCTCATTGAGGACATGAAACAAAACAAGCGATGGCTTTGTCCGTTTAATCCTCCGAAGGCGTACTGGGGCCTCGTAGAGGCTCTCTATCAGTTGGGACCGAATCAGCGGCACCTCTTCGGCGAGGTCTACGCAAAGATGCGTGAGGTCATGTCAAAGGACGAGTACAAGGATGCCGCAGGGCGTACGGCTTGGGAAAAGTTCGAGGGCAAATCAAACCGTTCTTTCACGACAGGTAAGGACGCTTTTGATCGCATCATGCAGAACATTCGTGTTCTTCAGCGTCTCGGAGGAGCGAATCCTTATGGGCTGAAGTTGGCGCAGGTGGGCGCGTGCATTAATGTCTATGGAACAAAGAGTAAGCCTTACATTGAGCTTCGTGTCGGTATTCGTTCAGGCGATGATGTTTCTCCTGTGAATGAGGCTCGGGAGAGGAATTATCCGAAGAGCGTGTCTGCTGTTTCTTCGGGCTTTATGCCTGGAGACGAAACGTATGTGGTTGACTGGTTGAGTCTCGATAAACTGGCTGCACCATCTTCTCTGTCAGATGTTGTGGCTCAGGCTGAAGCGGCTGCGCCCGATCCTTTTTCTATGCCCGAAAAAACGGAACCCTAACGGTTTTCCACATACGATTCGGCTATCCTGTCGAGAGGCGTTGTCTGAGACACAACGCAAACCTCTTACGATGGAGTTAGAATCATGCCGACCAAGAAGCGAACGACCAAGAAAACCGCCCGCAAGACGGGCACTCCCGACCGAATCGAGTTTGTGGCTCCGATCACGCCCAACGACCATTTGATTCGTGACGCGATCAAGATGTTCAACCTGTCTGGCTCGGATGATGGGCCTCAGATTCTTGGGCTATTGAGGCAGCATCGTCAGAACATCGACACGATTGTTGACGATGATGAACGAGTGGCGATATGCGCTGAGAAGGGCTGGGAGGAACCGACCGAAGCCGAGCGCGTCGCTATCATCCACGACTTTATTAAGTCGTCGGGAGAGAAGAGCGAGAGCGAGTGGGTTTCTTGTTTGTCGGCTGACCGCCGCCGCGTGGTAGACCTGCATAAGTATTTCAAGCTCCGGGCTCAGCGGCTCCGCGAGCAGATTCGGCAAGTCCGCCGGAAGATACGTGAGGCAGAGAAGAAGATGCTGCGTGAGATGAGCGCGCATCAAAGTCAGATTGAGGGCAATCCTTTATCTGTATCGTGGGCAACCGCTTTGGACGATGAAGCGCATATTCCGATTGAGCGAGTTCCAACTGGTGACCAGTTACTTGATGAGTGGTTTGGTTTCGAGCTTAGTGAGAACGGCGAGAAGATTGGTGGCATGACTCAGGGCCACACGTATCTTGTTGGTGCAGAACGTGGTATGGGTAAGACTCGTTGGCTTGTCGAAATGTGTGGCCGTCTCTGTGGGCCGCGCATGATTGATTACATGGGTCGCGAGTATGGAGGTTTGCGAGGGCTCTATATCCAAGGCGAGGAAACACCTCAGCGGTTCGCCAAGATGTTTGCAAGCAAGGTCTGGCGTCCCGATGTTCACGATGTTCACTTGTCTGATACCGCCGTATTCATGGCGCAGCACGAATCGCTTATTCGTCAGTTGCGGCCTCAGCTTGTCATCATCGACTCTAAGGATATGATGAAGGATTGGCGTCATCCGCGAGACGCTGAGAACGCAATCAAGCTCTACAATCATTGGGCCGAGAAGTATGGGTTCATTCTGTTCGTGATTTCTCACGTCAATGCAAAGGGCGAGATCAAGGGCGGTACGAATCTTCCGCACATGGTTCGCGCGGTTATCAAGGGTTATAAGGACCGGCATGACCCGCATAGCTTCCACCTGCTCATGGACAAGAATCGTGGTTCGCAAGCGAACGGAACGATTCGCTGGCGGCATGAAGAAGATACGGTTCACCTTGTGGACCCGAAGAAGGGTCATACGGTTGTTCGTACCGAATTGTCTCCTGATATGGCGGTCTTGTCTGACACGATTATTGAGGCGACTGCTCGCCCCGTGTCGTCTACTCTGCTCGACGCTGTTGAGTCGGCTGAGCGTGGGGATTCCGTTGAGGCTGGTACTTTCGATGGATTGATTGACGGTTCTGATGAAGCGGATACATTCGATGATTGGAACCAGTTTGATGATGACTTCGAGGGCTGATGCGTCTCAGGCACTCCCTCATCGCGGCCCCTGCACGGCATGGCGGGGGTCGTTTTTCTGCGCGAAGTTTGAATTGCCACATACGGTTTGACGCTGGCGTGGTATATTAGCAATGGCGACAGAGGCGCGTGTCTCGGCTTAGTTCATGGTTTATCCCTCTCAAGGAAGGAAATGACATGACGACGATGGTTTCAACGATGGAAGAGGGCTCGGCTGCGGTTGAGCGTTTTGTAAGCGACGAGCGTGGGTTTAACTACGACACTGAGGACAAGGTGGTTTCGCGTATGCGTAGCCCCGTGGACGCGCTCAATCAGTTGCGGCGAGAAGGGACCAGACGGTTTGATCTCGCCGTAAATGACGGCAATCTCCTGAATCTGGAGGCGACCGATGACGGCACGGTCACAATGGCTCCGACGATGAAGCTCGCGGATACGAGCGAGTCGGGAGCATCGCTGGCGGCTGACCTCAACAAGCGTGGATTCATTCCCGTGGATGATGGAGCGGTCAACCAACTTTGTACCCTCATGGGCATCAGTGGCGGCTGGAAGACCTATCAGAAACGCGCTCGTCCTGCTCAATCATTCGTGCGTGACTTCCGCGATACATTCGGCGGAAAGACGGGCGAGACCAAGTTTATTGTTCGCACAACGGGCGATGGCTTTGGCAATCATCGTGTCGAAGCATTTTTTGACCGCAACGCTGAGCGGCCTGATTCGGGTCGCGTGGTCGGCAGTATCTTCCGCAGCATCCTTGAGAAGTATGGGGACGTGATTCGTGGCGTGGAGATGATTCGACAGGTCAACACTGGCGTCGGTTCGATGCGCATTCTGTTTGGCAACCCTGTTCTCCGTGAGCGCACGAGCGACCCTATGAAACGAATATACCCGATGATGGATCTGGTTATGTCCGACCGTGGTAATGTCACGCCCGAAGCATCGTTGGGTTTGTGGCGGCTTTGGTGTCTCAACGGTTGTACCTCCAAGGATTTTTCGCTGGCGCGTCTCCGTATGGATTCGGACGGCGGCATGGATGGATTCATCGAGGGCGCTGGACGACTGGTCCAGGCGGCTATTCCTTTCGCCCACAGCATCGCTACCCGACTGGACGGTTTGCAAGATCGCCCGCTCGAACTGAGCGCCAAAGATACCATTAACCTCATCAAGGCGCGTGGCCATATTAGCGACGGCTTCGCCGACAATCTGCATCGCTACGCTGAACAAGGGCGCGAGGGTGATGTTGAAACCGAGTGGGGTATGTTCAACCTCTTTACTGACGCGGCTCGGATGCGTGGGTCTGTCCAATCTCGGCGTGGCGCTGAGAATAAGGGCCTCCAGTTTGCTCTGGCGGATGGTGGATTCAGCGGCGTGGCCGACCGTGGTTTCAATCGTTCGCAGTTTATTCACCAGATGAAGGGTATCTGGGAGGACGCTGGACTGGAAATCCCGAGCAAGGCCCGCTTTAACTAAGCAGGCACCCTAACCAATCCCCTAACGTCCTACCTATATGGTGGGGCGTTTTTTATTTAAGAACGAAGTTTGATTAGTCTCGCAAGCCACATAGGATAACCTGTTGAGGCCATAGGTTGTCAACCAAGGGAGCCAACAATGTAGTTGGCCGTCCCGAAGCACAACTTTTAGTCAAGGAGATAAACAATGACAAAGGCTCAGAACAAGGGCAACGGCTCGACTGTTGCGGAACTCATCGCTACGGCTTCCGGCACGATCAATGCTCAACAGACGGCGCTTCTTGAAGCTCGTCAGAGCCTCATCGGTCAGGCCGAGAACACCGTGAGCGAAACGGCGTCCAGCGTGGCGACCATCAATGCTCAGATTGCTGAAATCGACCGGACCCTCACGGGTGCGCTGAACTTCAGTGGCGAACTCGGTGGTCCCGACCTTTCGCCTCTCAACAGTATCGTCGGTACTGCGCCATCGGCTCCTCAGCGGCAGTCTCGCCAACAGCGTTCGTCCAACAGTGGCGATGGAACGGGTCCGCGTGGTTCCAAGTCGATGCCAATGGCCGACGCTATCTGTGTGGCGCTCTGCCGCATCAACGCTGGCCCCAGCAGCGATGGAGCGGAGCCTGACGCGGTTCTGGCGGCTGTCATGGCGAATCCCATCGGTTACTCGCTGAGCGGCAATCCTGAGAACCACGGAAACATCATCTTGCAGAACCTTTCGCGTCTCAAGGGCGAAGGTTGGGTCGAGCAGGTTCCGATGGGAGACCGCAAGCGTGGGCTTCCCTACCGACTGACCACCGAGGGTATGCTGTGGGTCCAGCAGAATGCAGGCACCCTCATCCAGCCGTCGCGACGCACAGACGAATGGATCGAGAATCCCAGCGCGGAAGCCGAGTCCGACGAGGGCTAATAATAGCCTCGTCCGCCTCTCTCAAATCATAACAACGCCCTCTCCTGAGGGAGGGGAGCGTTGTTTCCTTGGCATGATGCTGAGGTTGACGAGGACGCGCCTTCGGGCGCGTTCTTTTCTTGCGCGAAATAAAAGTTTCAGATTATCGCCCATCAGGTATGTTGTGTATACATCTATGGTGAGAGAGCGTGGTCAAAAGATGGGTGCCAACAGCGCAGGTTGGTTGTTCTCCTCATACTCTGAGGCGATGCATGTCATTGTTGATTACGAGGCTCGTGCTGTTGATGGCGTGGCTCACGCGCTGTTGCTAAACCCTGTGACGGCGGATGGCAAGCGTCGTTACACTCTGTCACGAAAGAATGTGCTTGAACTGTTAGCTCTTGCGGCGCATGAGGTTGCGCACGTAACGGTTTCGCTCCATAACGAGGAGTATGCGAATCTGCTGACCGATATTCAGCGGCGATTGGATCAGAATGTAGTTTGGCGCAGAATTCGTACAGAGGTCAAAGGTATCTAAAGTTATCCACATTTTTTGGATTACTCATCTTCACTCGCTTGCCATCGCGAAAAAGAATTGGTAGAATCGGTATCGACTGAAAAATACAATAATTATAAAAGTACCTGAAAGCAAAAAGTGGGGTTACAGGAATGGAAAAGCAGGCACCACTTCGGCCACTGGTCGATATCGAGTCAGCAGATTTCGATACCAACCTTGGAGAATACCACGAGGTCTTGCGCCAACGGAAGGCGGAGTTCGTGGGATGGGTTCACAAGCAGGTCAGCGAGCGAATCACGAGAATGAAAGAAGGTAAAGCTCGCGACCGTGTTGTGGACCTTGAGACTCTGAACTGCCTGACATTTGAACTTGAGTTCTGGGCAGGTCGCTGGATCAAGATGTACGGCAAGGATATTCGCCCACCCGAGGCACATATCCGTCATCTTGAACAGAAATTCGCGAATATGTTTGATGACGATGATGAAGTCAATACTGAAGCCGCACCTGGATTACCGTTACTGCATAAAGCCGTGATGGACCAGGACTTAGAGGAGGTTAAACGTCTAATTGAGAAGGGTGCCGACACCACTCGTAAGGATAATGGTGGGCGAACAGCATTCGAACGAGCCGAAGCAATGGGGTTCGATAACATCGCAAACTTCCTCGCGTCTGTTGCCTAAGTTGCATCTTTCTCACTAATCTGCTCGAATCTGCGTTTAGACTCTTGTAGGTGAATGTGCGAAGCTCTATTATGTGAGATAACGTGTTCTCACGCAAGAGTTAGTACTCTGTTGAGAAAAGAATTCAAACCATGACCCTGAACATCACATCACCGTGCCCTTTCGTTCTTGAGGCTCCGATTGACGGGGCCGCCCATAAAGTTGCTCAACTGCACAGGTTTGCTCAGGAAGCAGATTTTCTCAAGATGACCAGATTGATTCATCTGAGCAAAGATGAGTGCGATATCGGAGGAGACGATGACCCTCTTGAGCTGATGAAGCTTTATGCCAAGGGGCTTGCCTTCGATGAGGGCAAAGTTTACGCCATTACGCCTGATGACATTTGGGCATTTGGCGCTGAGCTTCCCAATGGCAGGATAGCTATCTTCGGACTCGCAATGTATCCTGAGACAATCGAGACCGAGAATGGGCCAAGACAGACGCCTTGGAAGGGTATTGCCTATTGGTCTGGCTCTGTTTGTCTGTGTGCAGCAGATCAAACTGCGCCTTCTGGTTATCGTTTTGATACAGAGTCAGCAAGGCTTGTGGCATCAGTTCTCACACAGGCTCGACATCTCAGGATCCTGAAGAGGCCCGCGCCAAATACTCCTGCTGGATGCAACCACGACGAGCTGATGGCTTACGTTTAACCACATACTGAAGAGAGACAGCTTCGGTGTGCATGAACAATGCTCGTTTTCTCCAAAACGTTGATGTCGAATCGGCCAGCCTTGGCCCGACGTCTCTCGCCGTCTTCGAAGATGCTCAAGGCTGTGTCTTCGCAGTTGAAGAGTCCTTCGTTGATCAAGTGGGTTGTATCGTCTCTTCGCCGACACAGGGCGGCGAACTGACGCTCCTGGCTGACGCCACCCCGACAGACGATGACCTCGCCGAGGTTGACCGAGAGGCTCTCGCCGAGTTCAGCAAAAGCCCCTTCAGCGTCCCCCAGTTCGTTTTGCTGACGATCATCAGTCTGATGGCTAACGCCCAGGATACTGCATGGACGCGGGGTTCTCTCAAGATGGCTCTCGTACGTCTGGGTTGTTCTAAAGAGCAGTTCGATGAAGCTCTTCGAATGGCTGAGCATCAATACCAAGACGCCATTGCAGGCACTCTTTTGCAGTCATGAACAAGTTTCTTTACACATATAAGGACGTCGAACTTCTGTGGGAAGTCGTCGCGGATCATGGCTCGAAAGGCCTGTTGTGTCGAACAATCAACGGTGTTTTCGGTGGCATGATGTATTACTCATGTGGCGCATCAGCCTACTTCGCTGCCGGTCATGTCAGCCGGCTCATTTCTGATGCGGAGTCGCGAGGGCGACGACGAGTTTCATCTCATCGAACAAGTGAACTCGGAACTGGATATATTGTTGTCCATGCAAGACAGACCATTTCGGAAGATCAAGAAAGAGAAGATTCAAAAAACGCAGTACATGCTGTACTACAAGACTAAGCCTAGTGCCGATTATGTGGCATTCGGACCTGTTTATTCGAAAAAGTCTGTGATCATGGATGTTGCTCACTATAAGGGTATGTTCGGCAAAGATGCGGCGTATTGGGAAGTTTTTGATCCAAACACCAGAAAGAAGAGAAGCTATGGTGATCGACGGAGATATTCTGACTAGCTTCATTCGTGAGTCAAATGAAATCGAAGGAATTCATCGACACGCTCTTCAGACCGAAATCGATATCCATGAAAAGCTGCTCGGGCTTGATGAAATCACTATCTCGGACCTCATGGAGTTCGTGTGGACCGTTCAGCCTGGTGCGAACCTGCGGAACAGACTCGACATGAACGTTTGGATTGGAAATCATACTCCACCGCCTGGCGGGCCTGAAGTCCAGGAGATGCTCGATGGGTTATTACAGCGCATCTTGCTTCGTGACATCTCTCCTTGGGAGGCTCACGCCATCTACGAGACGATTCATCCCTTCATGGATGGCAACGGTCGTAGTGGACGGGCACTCTGGTTGTGGCAATCAATCCGTGATGGCGAGTTTGTTCCGGGTCGTTCATTTCTACAACATTGGTATTACTCAACCCTCGACCGATTCCGTTTACCAAAAAGGATCTGAGCATGAAGTTTGATTGTGAGAAATGCGGAGATGTTGATGCTGTCATCGTTGATGGCTACGGCTTCGGCGACCGGCTGCTTGAAGGCGTAATGTTCAAGGTCTTCTACAAGGATGGAGAGTTGGTTGCTGAGGTTATGCCTGACAGTGCTGACTATTTCAATGACCTAAATACGAAGAAGTGGCTTGATGCCTGCGTTCAGCATGTCAAAGATATGGAGGATGATGTAGAGGGACAATGCCCCTGTTGTGACGAAGGCATTTATCTTCGACCTGACAATAAGCCTCGCGGCTGAAAAGAATCTGACTTTTTGGCGTGAATTATTGGAGGAGTTCTTGACAAGGCTCCGAAAGAGGTTAGTATCATGACTATGCAGAGCGTTTCGCTCCATCTCGGTTTGCTGTTACTCGCATGAGGGGAAGAACCCCACCAACGCTTGCAGTACGGCAAGACCTTACCATCAAAAACCGAATAGTCATCCTGAGCTTCTTCTCCCATCCATAGCGGTGGTGTAGGGGCCAGGATATTCTTATGGCTCCGTGGCGGAATTGGCAGACGCGGTGGATTGTTTACCATTTTCGCCAGATTTAGAAAGGGTTTCTGTGTTTCTTGTGCAATAAGTTTGCATGAGAAGTCGTAAAGAAATTGAAAAAATACTTAAACTTAGAGATAGCGGTCAGAGTCACAGCCAGATTGCGCGAGAAACTAAAATATCTCGTTCAACAGTTCGAGACATATGCAACAGATACGCCCATGTATCCCAATTGGCAGAGGAGTCTGTCTCAAAAACAGATTGTTGGAGGTTCGAATCCTCTCATGGGCATTATGCTTATTTATTAGGATGCTATCTAGGAGATGGGTATATTAGTCAAGGGGCGCGATGTTGTAGGCTAAGAATAACTCTTGATCGAAAGTATCCTGATATTATCAAAGAAGTAGTTGATGCAATTTCAATAATAATGCCGAACAACCGTGTTGGACTAGTGGAAAGTAAAGGGTGCATTGATGTCAGTTGTTATTCTAAAAAATGGCCTTCTGCTTTCCCTCAGTCTGGTAAAGGCAAAAAGCATGAGCGTTCAATTGTTTTGAACAAGTGGCAAAAAGAAATAGTAAAATCTAATCCTCAAAATATGATGAAAGGATTGATTCACTCTGACGGATGCAGGGACTCTAATATCATAAATGGGAAATCATATCCTAGATATTCATTTTCAAATTTATCATCAGATATTTTAGATATCTTTTGCTGGGTTTGTCAGTTGTTGGATATAAAATACAAACGATCAGACAGAATAGTATCTATTGCTAAACGAGAAGATGTTGAAAAGATGGACAAATGGATAGGTCCGAAGAAATGATTCAAAATGCGGTTCCGAGAGGAGTCCCGGTTCGACCCCGGGTGGAGTTACTTTACACTGGTTACATTGGCCCTGTGGCGGAAATGGCATACGCGCTGGTTTTAGGTACCAGTTCTTCGGAGTGCAGGTTCGAAACCTGTCGGGGCTATTTATGACAAACAGAGAGCGCAAAGCGAAGACAATCGACCAGAGAAACGATGCCACGAGCATTAACTCTCGTCGAGGCATGGCAAGGAGAGCCAAGAGGCACTCTTCTAAAATCGCGCGACAGATGTTGAAGACGGGCCTATGGCGTAATCGGTAGCCGCGACGGATTTGACGGGGGCGTAACCCAATTGGCATTGAGGTATCGGACTTAAAATTCGAGTGTTGTGGGTTCGAGTCCCACCGCCCCTATTACCTATTTTATCATTACAATCCACATAGCTTTACATCTCCGTGTCATGAGCCATGAGTAGTCAATATACGTGGCACATGCCACCTAACCCAAATCGTTTTGAGTTTCAACGTGCTGTTGAAGACTGTCAAAGAGTTTGCGAGGGTCTCTCGACACTGGAAAACTCTGTCGAACTAGGAGGATGGGATGGAGACAAGGAACCCTTATTCACACCAGTCATTATCTGCTTTAATGGAAAAGGACCGGATCAATCGCATCAGACATTCCAAGTCAGATTGGACGGAAATGGTCCGAACTCATGCAACACTTTTTCTCTCAGGTATGACCTCGCAGTTCGCTGCTGTCTTCTTATTTTGCAAAAGCACTTAAAAGGCTTCACTTATTCAGGTGGACCAGCATCGCCATCTTGGGAACTCAGTCGTGCAATGAATGAAAAGTTTCTTCGCTAATGCAAGTGATAATTAGATGCTGTAGATTACTCTCTTCTATTCGTTTGAAGGAGCTACAGTATTATGAATCACGAATCAGGCACCCAAGAGCAACGTAAGCCAGCCTTTCACATCAACGAACCAAATCCACTGATGGGTAATAGGATCGTTGTTACGATGAATCCATTGATGGCGAGAGCCTTGTGCGACTTGCTCGACAGCGTGGAACTCGGTGATGGCGAAAGCCATATTTACGCGATAAAGAAGCATATCCGTCGTTACTATCACAAGCTGAAGGAACAGCGTGGCGGGGTCGAGGCATCAGATGAAGTCCGTGAAGTCGTTATGTAGAGTTGAAGTGAAACGATTATTCTTTGTCATTTCTAGCCGATAAGGAATGGCACAGGCGATTAGCTCAGTTGGTAGAGCGCAACTGTTACATAGTTGATGTCGCGGGTTCAAGTCCTGCATCGCCTATTCCTGCATCGCCTATTTTTGGGGGCGTAACTTAGCGGCCAAAAGTTCTCGACTCATAATCGAGCAATCGTGGGTTCGAATCCCACCGCCCCTATTAGCTCAAGCATTTTGACAGGCACTTCGCGGAAGATGGGTGTTATCTCTTCACCCACATAGGATTCCGCGACAGCCCCATGAGGCGTGGATGATCGGAACCTTCTGCTCCTAGGGGCGTTGGTTTACAGAGATGCACGATGCTTTAATCGTTGTGTGAGGGGTCGCAATCCCCCTCCATCCCATTTTGCGGAAATAGCTCAGTTGGTAGAGCGTCTTGCCCCATGACGAAGTGTACACGAAGTCACAGCCAGCATGGAATGGTTGCGGGGATCAAAGGTTAGTGGTTCGACTCCTCTCTTTCGTTTTAGACCAGGCACCTGGGTCAACAATCAAGGTGTGACAGTAGGAGAGACTACGGATATTAAGTAAGCTACGGACCACATCTTCCTGATTCCGGGGTTGGTGGGACGACCTGAGCTGTGACAGCGATGGTGGTGACGCGGACTTAGTATTCACGGATTGTGAGAACCCACCCAGTCCGTAGGGCTTATCAGAGTAAGCGCACTGATGAAGCCCTTTCTTTACTGACAGTCCTCGTTTGGGGAAGGTAATAGGAGCCGCCTTGAGTTGAAGCCAATGTTCCAAAGCCTCTTCTGGCGCGAAGAGGAAATCTGGTCAGGCGACTGACTGGAACGGCAAAGAGGCACTCACGGTCAGCAAAGGCCCCTGTCTTCGGACGGGGGCTTTTTTGTATCCCTGCTTGATTTTACGGAAAAGATCCTGTACCGTTACCACATACGAGACAGGGTTGACTCCATGGGTCGTGCAGCGGGATGTTCTCGTTTGCCAAAGTCAACCGCCAGCATCAAGGAGATACATCATGGCGAAGAAATCCACCAAAAAGTCCGTGTCCAAACCCAAGCGCACCCGTCGCGTGCGGTCCACCACTCGCTCCGCTGTCATTCCCGTTTTCAGCGAAGGTCGCGAGGGCAGTAACAAGAATTCGACCAAGAACAACCCCGAGGCGGGCAACTTCGACTCGCTCGTGGCGCACGTCAAGGAGTTCTTCAGCACCGTCGCGAAGCGCTTCGAGGCCAACAAGGGTTACGGTCGTCAGCACATCAACTCAAACGGCGTTGTCCACCCCGATGCTGCGTGGACCAAGAGCAATCGTGCATGTGTCAAAACCGCCGCACAGTTCATCGAGGTTCTCTCGCAGCGTGCCGCACTGGCTGGAAACAAGGAAGCCGAGGCCATTTTTGAAGGCTCGTTGGCAACTCCCGCCGAGGCCAAGAAATTCCTCGCCGACCTCGCTAAGTTCGCCCGCGAGCGACCGAACCAAATCAAGGACGACGAGAGCCAGGCGATTCTCGACGACATTGCCAAGGATATTGGCCTCGAAGACGGCGCATCGCTCGTACCCGCTGCCAAGAAGACGGCCAAGGCCAAAGCCAAGTAACGGGCACTCAATTTCTCAATCGCTCCAGAAGGCTGCGCCCGTAACTGGGCGTGGCTTTTTCTATTCACATATGGAGATCATGCCGATACTATTAGGTATGAAGGCAGATGACATCCGTACCGCAGTAGATGAACAGTGGCCGCCAGCCGCCCGATTACTCATCGAGAAGGCAGCAGCAACAGTCGAAGAACACGCACGAACCCGAATCGAGAATGAGCAACAATTGCTCGACGCGCTCGACACGGCTTTGACTGAAGCCAATCGTCCGTGGTATAAGCTTATCTTTCCGAGCAAAAAGAGATTCCGATCGCTCGAAGCGGTGTGCAGCGTTGGAGATGATGCAGAAAGAGGAATCGCAGCGTTTGCAAAAGAACAGGGAATCTATGTCAAGGGAACGGGATATTCGGCTAATGAAGAAGATAGCACGCGAACAGCGCCTTGATCGCGAACGCGAGAATGGTCGTCCTCGCGCCAAGTCATTTGGAGGCAAACCCTCGCCTAAAGCCGAGCGTCGCAAATGGAAACAGAATCGCAACGATCTATGAACAGGCCCAAACTCAAACTCGCAATCGAAGTCTTATTCGACGCGCCTTTTAGTGGCGAGACAATCGACGAAAAAGCCTACAAGCTGCTCGACGAAATTCGTCGCGTTCTCCCTTCAGTAGAGATGATGGGTGCAAGGGTTGAGGCGGAGACGTTATGGGAGAAGAACGAAGCATCCGACTCTGACGACGTTTTGCGACTGATTGACACCGCCTACCTCCGTTTCGTCGCCATCGCCGATATCATCGGAGTGAGCCCGGCTGACGTGCGACGCGACATGGCTAAAGTCCCTCATCTCGACAGCCATACTTCCAAGCCCGAGCCGGCTGAAGCCCATGTCGTCCGGGTGGGCCGGCTGATGCTTTACCGCTCCTATTTCAACGGCGTGCGAGTGTGGGCTGTGTGTGGTCAACGGCGGGATGTCGAAGCAGGCACTCGTGGCGGCGAGGCATTTCTATCCGAGCAGATACAAATTTGCAGAGAGACGGAGTTCAAGAGCATACTATCGCTGCTACTCAATGCATTATCCAGCGAACAAATAAATAGCCTTTTTAGTGCAAAGGTTAATGAAACGCAATACCTGCTTAGGTTGGCGGAAGATTTTTCCGACGCGCAGAGCGAGAACTATCAAGGACTTACAGACATCGACAAAAAAAGTGGCCCCAAAAACAACTCAAGCGTTTGACGACAGCGAATAGATTGGTTATACTTCCCTCACGAGCCAAGGGAAACCGAGGCAAGTCAAATGAAAGTTTGACTGAATCGAACTAAAGTCGTAAGACTATGTAAGGATTCGTCATCTTCAAACCAGAAATGGAATGAAGATGATTAGAAAGGTCCAACCGCGAGGAGAAAGCCTTTCGACATATGCAGAGACCCAACCCAGCTTGCTGAAAGGGTCAAAGCTCTGAGGTCAGACCCTAGGATGGAAACATCCTGGTAAGTCAAAGCCAGCTCCGCAAGTTAGGTCTTGACCTGATTGGCAAGCTACCAAGAAAGCGAAAGCAAGACTTGGGAAGAGTAGAAGGACTTGAAACAGTCCCAAGCATGTGACCGAACCCACGCTTTGCATGGCGACATACAGAGAAATGGACGGTAACTGCTCAGCCAGTTTCGTGCTGACTGAGTGGTTTAGAGCCGACTGAAAGGAAAGCTCGACTGCTGAAGGATGGCAGGCGGAATGCCCTATTCCAGAAGCAGATAGGTAAATGACTTGGAACACCCCCGTCTTGATTCCATGACATTCGCTTATATTCTACTGAGACGTAAAAAGTTCAGTAGGATTTAGACCAGCCCGAAAGGGAGGTCGAGCTAGATGGACTGTCCGTTCTTGGGAACGAGGCTACCAACTAGTATGTCAAAGCGAAGAACAGACCCCAAGCCTGTTCCTAAGCTCACTGGCATCAATCTACTGGGTCTGAAAAAGCCCAGTAGATTTTAGACCAAGGGCAACCCGCAAGGGAAGTACCTAGTCGAGTAGATGGAAAGTCTCGAAGGCAACAGAGAGACAAACCGATACCTGAAGACTGAACTCATCGGTGATGATGGGGTAAACCTTCAAGGCAACATGAGTAACCTCGATCTGTCGTAAGACAGGAATAAGATGCTTACGAGCCTCCAAGGAAGCGAAAGCAACACTTGGGATAGCGGAAAGGACTTAGCTTCGGCAGTCTAAACCAATGCGTTCAAGAAGCAGGTCAGTAGAAACACTGACAAGAACCATTGAACAGATAGCCCTGCGGGTAAAACCGTAGGGCTGTCTTCGTTTAATGGTTCAGGCACCTGACCTGTCCCAATAACATCCCCGACTGCTTGCGGGTGAAATGCAAACGATGTATCATCCCATCTTCCACATACGATTTCGTCACGAGATCGTGTGGTAATCGAACTCTTGTCCCAAGAACCCTCTTACGGAGAACCCCAAATGGCTGATGAGCAGAACACCCCCACCGAGTCCACCGAAACCATCGAGTCCACCCGCGCTGTCGTTCCTGAGATCAACTCCGTCGAGGAACTCGGCGCATACGTCGCCGAGTTGGAAGCCAACGAGACTGAGGGGCCGAGCGCCCGTGGCTACACCATCAATGGTGGTCTCCGTGCTGTGTCGCCGTTGTACTCTCTTTCGCCGAACGTTCTTCTCTCGATGGCAGGCTGCATCAATACGGCTCTCGCTACCCACATCAGCGAAGGAACAGAAGGCGCACAGGAGGCTCTTGACCTCAGCATGGCTCACGCCTCGAATGCCGTGACTGTGACCCGTCACACCGCACAGTTCAACAAGTTCCTCGACATGGCGATCGACCTTGGCTACGCCCCTGATGGCGCGGATGTCGAAGCCCTGACCCACGAGCAGCAGGTCGCCACCGTTGATGCCTTCCTTTCTTCGCAGAAGGGCAAGGTCAACTCCTGGGTAGCGTGGCAGAAAGCCAACTCCTAAACCACTCCCCCGCAGCGTCGCCTCCTCCAGGGCGGCGTTGCTTTTATGCCTTGTAGGGATATAATTTGACATGGCTGGAAGTCGCGTCGGCGTAACCGAAGACCAGGCTCTCCGTCTCATAAAGGCGGGGTTAGCTGCCGTGCGAACACGCTCTCAGCGTGACGGTAATGGACATTTTCATTCAGGCACGTTAGTAGCACTGGTTGGAGGTAAGGGCCAAGTAAGATTAGCGTTTCATAAAGGCTCAGAGCTATTACCCTTGCGTGACATCTTTCCATGGCGCAAGGGTAATCTTCTGCGCGGATGCAAGAATATCAACGAACTTGACAAGATAATTGGTAAGAATCAAGATCAAGAGGAAGATACTATGTACTATGTCAACTATGACCGCGTAAATAACTTAGTGTGGTGCGGAACTACAAAGGGATGGACACAGTATCTTGTCCATGCCAAGCTCTATCAATCAGCGCCTCGTGCTAGTCAAGGCATGACTCGTGTGCTTAACCAAGAGCGATGGGCCAAGCTCTGCAAGCGTGATGATGTTGATCAGATTCCTTATGAAGAGGCTGAAGAGCTTTTAGCGACGCTCTTTGTTCAGAAGAACCCAAAGCCCGAGGAAGAAACCACGGTAGAACAGCCCAAGACTGCGGTCGCGACCGACGCTCCGACTAAGACGGTTGAGGCCACGACCAAGGCGACTAAGCACGAAGACCTTATCAGTCGTCTTCTCCGCACGAAGAAAGAAGTCCAGGACGCTCGTGAAATGCTTGTGCTGGCTCAGTCTGAGTTTGAGCAGACGTTAGCCGATCTTCAGCGCACGATGGGTAACGAGACGGCTCAGGCGCTCGCGACCTGACCCACATACATTCGAGATGTCATGCTGAAGAGTATGAACAATAAGCCTAATGTCGTCAACTACGGCCAAGACTGCGATGCCATCAAGCTGGCGATACAGTCTGGAGAGCATCGAGCCCGAGGCAACTCTGAAGCGGCTGATCATCTCCTTGTCGAGGCACGAGCCGCTTTGTCCGCTGAGTTTGAGCGTCGCGAGGGCGACCCTTCGATGACCGAGTTCAAGCTGGCTGGCGATGCTGTTGGCGAAGATAGGCGGCGATACATCAATAACCTCTACTCCGCCACGGTCTCGCCTCCGATGATTTTCCCAGGCGTGCCGTGCCAAATTATTCATATCAGCATCTCGCGAGTTGACCGCTCGAATTACATCCCTTGGCGTCACAAGCAGATTATCAAGAACAAGCTCATTGGGCCAACGCACGAGGCGGCTGAGCTTTATCCCTCTCGTGATCGGGTTGTTGACGGCGCGAATCAGTTCCATCTTTGGGTTTTGGCTAATGGCAAGGTTCGCTTCCCCTTCGGTTATCTTGGCGACCGAGATGTCCTCACGCAAGAAGAAGCGAGGCAGGATGCTCCTCTTGTTCATCAGGCACCCTTTGTTGATGATCCGGAGGAACTGTGATGGCGAAGAAATATGATGAACGAGGCGTGCGATTGACCGACTGTTGTGGTTCGTGGTCTCAGTATGACGAGAATGGACAACTACATTGCAAAAAATGCTTCCATGATGTTTTGCCGGGCGAGGGAGACGGCAATGAAACACGAGAAGGCCCACGACCATCGGTTCGGTTTGTCGTCAACATCCCTATTAATTGACCCACATACGATTTGTGGAGAAAGACAATGACCATGAACAACATTCTCGAAATGAAGACTGGCGATCGAGTAGATATGGAGCAGGGAGACGGCGACAAGGAAGATGCTGTTGCTGTCTTCAGATCATCGAACGGTTACTACATCCATGCCACGATTGACAGTCTTGTTGATGGAGGCGCGCCCATTGAATACGAAGGCAAGAATGAGGGCGATGATATGTATTACATCGGAACCGGATTCCTGGTCTAATCACCGACTACAAGAGTAAGGAACAGATTCCGATAGAGGGTTACGATTTTAGGAGTGAAAAAATGAACGCCCAGCAGATTATAGAGACAGCAAAGTCTGAAAAGTGGAAGCGTAAACAGGTAAAGCAGGTGTGTTATTCCCACAAGGTACCGGTAGAAGAGCGCGAGGAGATCTACGCCGCCCTTGGGTTCGCCCCCACGACTACGACTACGACTACGGCTACGACAGAGGCGACCTCCAAGGTTGAAGTGGCCAAGCCGGTCCCGCCGCAATTGTTGACCGCAATCGTTGAGCCCGAGCCCGTGCTACTGGAAGATGGCGCGGTCATTTGGTGCGACGCCGCAGAAAACACAGTGATCAAGGTGGTCAATTGTTACGGTCGGCAGCGAAAGCTCGACAACGGCGGTTATCGTGTGGGTCTCTATGTCGGTAGACTGTGTGGGAATGTGGTCGAGCGTCACTACAACACCAAGTGCCCGGACCAGTTTGCAGGCGAGTGCTGGGCTATCCTCAAGGCCGTCGAGCTCGCCATTCGCAACGGGATCAAGTCGTGCGTAATCCGCAACGATCGGGTCGGTGGGTTCGGTGCGACCAAAAAGAAGGGCTACATCGGCACGAAATACCTGTATGTCGCAAAGAAGATGGCCGACGAGAACGGGCTGGCCGTCGAATTCAATCTCTGTTCGAGCGCTGAAAATCTGGCGGACCGCGTGAGTCGCAGTGAGAGGTGATCCAATGTCTAACAGCAAAAAACTCCACGAACAGCTTGTCGCCGTTGGATCGTGGAGCACACGCGGGAGCCTGAGAGGGCAAGGAGACATGAAATGAGCAGCAAGACCCAACATACGATCGAAGATGGCACCTACTACCTCCACCCTGACGGGGGCAGCTGGGCGCGTGTGACCTACTCTGGTGGCCAGATTGTCGGATGGGCCGAGGAGTCTGAGCAGGCGACCCATGACGCGGCCCGCGACCGTGACCGCGGAATGTGGCCGAGTGAGAACGACCCCGAGATCGCCCATGACCTGGCGGCTTTGATCGTCGCGGATGCGATGCCCGATGCGATGCCCGAAAATGTGGTCGTGACCCGCCCAAAATGAAATCCTTGCCGCCCGCCTCGGTGCCTGCATGGCCGGGGTCGATTACACACCGCCTTGAAGGGGCGGGCGGCTCCCAGCGAGCCCGAGAGATCGGGCCTGCTGGATTCGCTGGCACAAAAGGAGCAAAATGATAACCACACTACTGATAATCTGCGCACTCTCACTCACCCTGCACTTGGTCACGTTCGTTTTTGTGGTGCTTGTGATCTGGGACTCAAGCGGACCGCCCGAGCACATCACCGGGTTCGCCAGCATGGACCCCCCGATTGGGCGAGACGAGGCCTCCTTTAAATGAGTGAGCAAGATGGACGAGGCGGTGACGCTCATCATGGTGGGGTACGGCTCTGATCTTGAGCCATACGAGAGTATGCTCGCATTTGTCGCGAGAATGACATGTTAATTTCTGACCGATAAGACCTGAATGGAACTTATTGAACATCTCAGGCACTTGGAATCCACCCTTCCTGAGGGGGTGGATATTTCTGCGCGGATAGAAAAGATAGAACTCGCAGAAAAAATGGGTGCAAGCACCTTCGAGCTTATGATGCAGCTACTCCTCGACTTCGAGCCTATACGTATCGAAAACCCCACCAAATACGACGAAATCCGACTGTTTCTAGCTCAACTCGGCGAACATCTCGAAGGGAAGCAGCGGTTTGTTTGGGAGAAGATTTTCCCACATACGGAAGAGAAGCCAGATGATGACGTATGAATAATATCCAAGGCAGAACAATCGAAACCGTCCGTTCCATGACCCCCGACGAGCAAAATGACGAGGGCTGGGGCCGTCTCGCCACCGTTATCGTCCTCGACGATGGAACCAAGTTGTATCCATCACGAGACTGGGAGGGTAATGGTCCTGGGGTCATATTCGGGATTTCTCCTGCTGACGAACGTTTTGGTCTTACGTAGGCCCTAACGAACCCGAATTGGCGTCAAGATTACGGAGTCAAAGAGAAAGGATAAAAATGCGTTCCATCAATGAACTGACAAATGAAGAACTGGGGAGGGCGTTCCGCAAGCTCCTCGCTGGCGACGGCGAGCGCGAGGGAGTGAATTTCCATCTTCTAAATGAAGACCTTTTGGAACTCCTTGACGAACATGAAGGCGACCCAGACGATTCAAAGGGCATTATTGGTTTCACCGATGCCTTCCTGCGTATCTGTGTCGATGACCTTGGCATCTGGCAGTTCTCCAGCATTGACTCTGACAAAGAAGAGGAGTAGACATGCCTTGTAGAAGCGATCACATGAAGCCCAACATCCGAGAAATCGAGTCGCAGCGCGTGGCTCAACATCTTCTCTACATCCTTCCTTTCCTGGATCTTCAGATCCCACTAGGCGTGCGCGAAGCGTGCGCGGCATACTCTCAGGGCAGACCCAATGACCTCGATGAATGGACGGCTCTGCTTTGCTCAGCATGCAAGGAGATCGAGGCCAACGAAGAACTCGCAGATGAGTGCCTTTACGATGGTCGCAATGCTGAGGCGCGTAAACTCGCCGATTGGTGGGAGCGACACAAAGAGTTCGACCGCAAGCGCGAAGCGGAAAAGAACAAGGAAGACCTCAAACTCAAGGCACTCTCTGTTCTTGCTCAGGCGCTGTCGCAGGCCGACTTCGGTGTGTCGGACGCCACATACGATGGCGACAATAAATCGGGCTCTCTCATCTTCAAGCTCGATGGCATGGAGATTCAGATCAAGAGCCAACATGTCAAGGTTTCAGAGTGGGAAGACAGGTCGTATTGAGTTTTTCAAGAAAAGGGTTGAACTCGCAAAAAAAGAATATCAAACCACATAGTATTGTATACAGGCACCGTACTGCATGAAGCGAAACACCTGGACATACCGTGGATGCACAATCGCGCCCGAGACGGGCGACATCCGATACTTCGGACACCGCGACTATACCCCTGGGTGTCGCCTTCCTCTTTGCCGCACGACTTGGTGGAAGGTGACGTTCCCAGACAAAACCTGGATCTATTGCGGAACGAAGCAAGATTGTCGTAGGTATATCGACGACCCTCGCAACCGTCACCGTGGATTGGAGGCCGCATGAAGATGACACAAACACAGCTTACTGATGCCATCGAGCTTTTGCTTTCGTGCTGCATTATGAAGCTCACAAGCTATTTTCCTGATATATACGACATTTCCGAACGACAGGATATAACTCGTGGAGCATGCACGGATATGAGCGATTACGAGAGAGGTATCGTTCAACAGACTATTTGTTCCATTGCTTGTCTAACGGCGAATTCCATTGATGGCGGTATGGACGAGGGAGATGCGGACGTACTGCTCGATATGTTCAGCGACCAATGCGAAGAGTTCGTGCGTATCAACTGGTCTACCTATGGCCACCCCTATCGTGATCGCATGAAGATGGCGATGGAGCATGGCATCGTACCACATTCCAGTTTCTGCCTTGCCTACCCCAATGCAAGAAAACTCGCCGAGGACTTCGTTGCGACGCTTTGTTCGCTTGAGATGGGTGGAGTTGAGTTTCCAAGTTGTATCGAGACAGGAGACCGAATGGAACCTGATTATCGTCATATCAATGACAAACTGATTGGAGCTTTGGAAAGCATTACGCGAGTTGGCGGTAACTTACCTGATGATAGTTTGACAGATAAAACAGGACCAAATGATGCGGCTCAGCGAGGTATTATGGTCGTGACTGCAAGGAATATTGCTCGCAATGCCATCATTGAGGCTAAAACACATAGTGTTGTGGACGAATCACAAACAGTATGAAAACTGGCAAAGAGCATCCTTGGCATATAACTCCGATGTGGAAGCGACGCATCAGTGGGTTCTTTACCTACGTGTTTAATGCCTTTCTGTCGCTATATGACCCTGTAATGGCAGACAGAATCATGTACAAGACTTTGCGAGATCAGTTCGAGGAGACAGAACATGAGTAACCTACGACGAACATCTCGAACGACCACCGCACCGGCGCGGACAGGCGAACGCTATATCTATGGGTTTCTCATTCCGAATAGCGCAGGCACTGCCAACTACAAGATCAGTTTCGATGCCGCGCCTGGCGCGATGTATTGGACCTGTTCTTGTCGAGGTTGTATCGCTCATGGGCAATGCAAGCACTTAACAGCAGCGGGATTGCAGGGCCGCAAGTTCGGCGCACAGTCGCTTCCGTCCCCCAATCAAGGTCGTCGTGCTCAGAGCAATGGTCGCGCTCTTCCGTCAGGAGGCTAAGTATGGGCATCTTCGATGATGACAACTACAACGCCAACCGCTACGGTATTCCTGACCGCGAAGGTACTCCCGCTGATTGGAAAGCTGCCTATGAAGACCGCATGGGCCGAGATGAGTACGAAGAAGTTCTTGGTTCGACCAAGACAGCGCAGACCCGAGAGCAAGAAGCGATCATCATTCTCGAAATCACCGAAACAACGATTACCGAAGACGTAATCAAGCAGAGCTATCGCAGAATCGTCAAGACCGAATGCAAGTCGGCATTTGATCTCAACCCTGATAAAGCTGCCGAGTTGCTGTTCAAACGTATCAAAGCTGCTTACTCATTGCTGATGGACCTCTACGGGTGAATAGCACTGATTGAGTAGAATATTCACATGAACAAAACTCTCTTCGATAATGTCATAACCCTTTCTGAGAATGGCTGCAAAATTCGTAACGCTGACGATGTTCGCAACGCGGTACTCGAAGCGCACGCTGTTGGCATCAAAGCCATCGAGAACAGCGAAGACGTTCTACCGATGAAGTTTCTTTTCCTCACACGAGAGGGAGCAAGTCTGACGTTCACACCCAACACATCGCTCTTCCCCTTCAAGGAGATGATCGCTGCGTTCATCCCCACGATCATGCAGGGACGCCCCGATATCACTGCCGTTGTACAGTTGTCCGAGGCGACCGCATGTGTCGCCGAAGGGCTTGCACAGAAGGCGACGATTGAGAAGGCATTGGCTGAGGGTAGACAATTAAGCGACCTGAATATTGGTAAGGATGTTGTAATCGCCGCAGGCACCTGTCGCTTTGGCAATCAGCGATTCTCTTTTACTCGCATGACCGAAGTGGTTGGCGAGTTCCCCAATCGCCGATTGGCTGAAGACCTTTTTGAGGGCGGAGACTGGTGCGACGCGGCGGACGGATTGTTTGTACCGCCGATGGAACTGTTTTTACCTATGGAAGGCGACAGTCCCGGTATCAAGCCCATCATGGGTAGCCTCATCAATATGCCCGAGAAGGGCAAAGACTACTTGCCAAACATCGGGAAGCCACATACAGCACGCGATTGACAGACGTAGGGTATGAGATCACAATACCTTGAAGACCTGTACCGCGCTATAAGCCTTGCCTCATCCTTGGCAAATAAGGTTGATTCTGCGGCTAAAGTTGTATTCGGTATGGGAACTAGTTGTGTTATCTACCAATGTGTCGAGCCACAACCAGCAAATGACGATGACTGTATGTACCATGTTGGAAAAGGCAAAGATCGTATTGCTCGGGTATGTCCAGTGGGGAAACCGGGCGACATAATTTCAGTGCCCGGCCGTCTTTTGACTATTGAAAACACAAAGATTATTCACACATTTGAAGGGTATGTTTGGGAAGTGCTTTGCAATGCTATCGCAATCGTACCTGCAAATGAAGATGATTCCGGAGAACATAAGCCATGAGTAATCAAACTAAAACGTTCAAGGCTCGCTTTGTGGCTCCTCGCTACGAAGATCCATGCTTTGCCATCATCAACATCGAAGTCACCAACGAGGCGATGTGTGACGAAAGCACGTTCTTCGCAGAGCTTCGCCGCGCCGTGACCGAATGGGTCAAGACAACTGATGTAGGAAAATTGGCATGGAAGGATTCGTGCCAAGACCTCAACATCGGTGACTTCATTTCTGGCGAAGACATTAATCTCATTCTGCCCTTCATGCCTGATGTCGTGAGCATCGACCTCGATCAAATCGGAGTCATCCGCGCAGGCGATTGGACCTACGATACGGTTCTCGTCAACGAAGAGGAACTTGATGATGACGCCGAAGGAAGCCAGAGCTAACGCGGCCCGAGACCAGGCATGGACTGCTGTTCGTGAGAGTCAATCTGATATCGAACGCATTGTTTGTAATGGCCCATCTTCCGAGTGTGACATGCTGATCATCAAGCAATGTTTGCTCGTGGTCCTTGGAGACCTCGCGCTCAACGCTGCGAGCAATACCACATAGCACTGAATGCAGGCACCGTACCGTATGAGCAACCAAGCTGAACAAATCAAGGCGAAACAGTTTACAGAGGATCGAGATAGGTTTATTCTCGAAGCAATTAAAGATAGTATCATCGGCAAAACGTTAGATGATGGTGGGACTGTTGTTGCTGCGGCAGTTTTTAAGGTTGAACAATCTTCCGGTTGTACCTATTCTCTATTGCTGAAAATGCAAGAACTATTCGGACCTGGTATTGAAATCGAAATTGGGCTGATGTAACAATACTCTAGTGAAAGAAACTGTGGAAACAGAACTATTGCAGGCTCCTTTTTTTGTGGTTGTTCTTGGAGAGCCACAAGGCAAAAACCAGTCTATTATTTTGTTCAATATGACAGGGGAGATGTATGTTGGAAGGTATAGCACGAGGCGTCGAAACCTTGAGGTTGGCGAGCGTTTGATTTTTTATACCGATTCTGATGGTCATCCGATTTCGTGGTCTTTTCATGGATTTGATGATGGCAACCACATAGGACACGCGAATGAGTCCAAGTTGAAACAACTGTGGGAAGAACTCGCAAAGCGATTAGGGGTACCAGCGTGACAAACTTTGATGATTTCGATACTGAAGCACAGGTTGAAGAAACGACTGACTGCGCGAATGCCGAAGCTCAAGAAGACGAAGAGTTCCCAGAAGGCGTTGAGTGTCCCAACGAAGACTGCGGCGCTGCTAACAGAAAGGGATATGTCAATATCCGTCAGTTTGGTCCCGGAGACTTTGAGTGTCGCTGTTGCGGCATCGTTTTCTCTGCATAACAAGTTTCATCGTTGCTCGCCTCAGCCTGTTGTCATTGACACAGGCGAGGTTTCTCGCACATAAAAGATGGGTGCTAGCAAATGATTTTGTTGGCATATCCCACATACGATACAATCACGATTCCGAGAATCGTAACGAACAACAACCCCAAACGGCTGGGAGGCCAACAATGGATACGACCCAACTTATGATCGAACTCTCTCGGATTCAAGGCGCACGCTTTCTGAGCATCACGAGCGCGACCGAGACCCGCATGAACAAGACCAACGGCAAACGAAAAGCCACCGAGAAGCAATTGAATCCGTTTTATGGTCGCGTTCTGAGCGTTCGCAACTCGACCTACCAGCCCTGCTACGACTACGGTGCGGCTGTTGAGCGGGCGCGTGAGAAGTCTGAAACATTCGAGGGCGATACCGAATTCGAAGTGGGCGAATCGTGGCACGAGCGCGTTATGGACGCAAACGGCAAGCCCACCGCGTTTGTTCGTCATCCTGAGACCGGACGACTATATTTCTACGGTCGAGAACTCGTCAAGGGCAAGACCACTTACATCGCAGCCGAGGATATTCCTGCTCTTGGGGATGATAATATTCCGGCGAAAATCATGATTAGAGCTGGGGAATTTCTTTACCTTGCTGGCGAAGAAATCGCCTATGATGACCTCTCCGCATGGATGCCTACATACAAGCCGAGCGCGAAGCAAGGATTGAGCGAGGACGAGGAAATCAAACCCCGCACGCTCAAGATTGAGAGTATCCGAGGGCTCAAGCGTGATGGCGTTCGCAAGGCCGTAACCATCAATGTCGCCCGTAATGAACCAGAGGCCGTGACGCGCGTCCTGGCAGCGGCTCTGAGCGATATGCCCGATATCGACCTCTCGACCATTCCTGAGCGCTACCGCCCCCAACAGACGGCTTGAACCTCCTAGCCGAAGGGTCGCCTGATTCGTCGGGCGGCCCTTTGCATATTACAAGTGAAAAAGATGGGTGCTAAAATGGAAGCAACCCAAACGGAGAAGCCATGAGCCTTAAAGAACTTGACATCGTTGAATCGCAAAAACTGTTTGAAATGCTCGCAGGTGGTGCAAAGCCAGAAGATATCTTCGATACCTTTGCGCCTAATGATGATAATATCGACATCATCGAAGCAGGTGTTAAGTTTAACCCAAAGGATGAAGACAATATCGTCTACAAGATGTTACGCACGCTTGGCAAGGATGTCCCTGGTCCGTCAGATATTAGTAAGATGGAAGAACAACTATCGTCCGATGCGCCGAAGATCATGCGCGAATTACTTAAGACCGAACCTGTCATGGCAATCGCCACCATCAAGGTTGGACGAGATGGCTCGCTCGATGGATTTGGTTTCGGCAAGGGCGAAGCCAAGAGCGAAGGCGGCGGACTCAATATCGAAGCTCTCATGGGCAAGCTCACGGGTGGCCCTAGCGACAGTCCCAATCTGCCTCCGCTCGGAGACTTGATTAGTGGACTCCTGAGGGGCGTGTCTGGCGATATGAAGTCCACTGGCGACATGCTGACGGTCAAGGTCGGACGCATCAGCATCAAGGGCGGCAATGGCTCGCCTGTCAACATCGGCGTTGAGGATGTGGAAATAACGGCTCCTGCGCCGTATGAGTCCACCGACGAGTGACCCACTCCAACCTGTTCCGTTTGGGGAACGAACATCGCCCTATCATCCGGTGGGGCGGTGTCTTTTTTTTCTTGCCCACATAGGAAAGAACTGCTACACTATGAGGTATGAAAAACACCTTCCTCACAATCGCAGCAGTCTTCGCAATCATCGCAGGTTTCCTCGCTCTCATCCTCATTGGCAACGAGTTCAATGAGCATCAGGAAACCCAAGCCCTGTATTCCCACCTGGCAGGCACTCAGCCTACGCTGGAGGAGATGCACGAATACGCCGACCGATTGGGTCTGCCCCGCATGGAGCGGCTGCCGTGGATCGATGAACAGGGCCGAGACATTTACGAGTTCCGACAGGCCGAACTTGAACGGCTCGGACTCGAAGCCTACATCGAGCAGTACGTCAAGCCCTACGAGGAATAGATGGCGAAAGAAGAAGCCGAGAGAATGGCGCAGAACTCCAACTAAGCGTCAATCTCAGCCCTCTACGGAGGGCATCGCATAAAAGATGGGTGCTAATCACGCTACACAGTAGGGTGCATGTTAGGATGCGTGCAGATATAGTAAGGGTCTGTTTTTCACCACATAGCGTTTTCTTCCGAATCCTTGAACTATGAACAGCAACAAATCAAGAGCATTGACGATGATGGTTGTCGCTTCTGCAATGGCTTCCACTCCCGCGCCTTTACTACTGCCTGATGAACCTGTGTATTGGGCTCGTAACAAGCGACGCAGACGAGTAGGCGGTCACGACACGACCGCAAGCCGTCGCAACAGTCCACGCTTCACGAAGGGCGGGCGCAAACTCAAGCGTAAGAAGCAGAGCCGCTAACCACATAGGCAAAGCGGACGGAGCCGAGCAGCATGAGCAACAACAACGACCCATTCGCAGATTTCACTGTCATCTCCAGCTACACAACCGAGGATGCCATCAACGACGGCGTGCTTGTTCACTTCGAGGCCATCAGCCCCGGCAAGTGGTGTGTGACGCAAGGAGTGATGGCAGCCATCGAGGACAACGCTGGTGAGGGCCGCACGCACGCGCAGTCGCTCCACAATATGATGAGCGATGTTCTCGCGTTCGTGCAGGCGCACAAGGCTGAGGTCATCAAGCAAGCGGAGGGTGGCGTGCCCCTGTTTACTGCCGAGTTCGACCGCTGGATGGCCGGCAATGTCACACGCAAGACGCTGTGGCTTGGCAGCAACGAGACCGGCGGCTTCACCGTGATGTTCCCGGAGGAACGATGAACCAAGAGCAACGAGACAAATACGAAGCGTGGGAACGCGAGCAGATGCAAAAGCACGGCTGGATTGCCCACATGGTCGGTCCATCGTGCGAGTGTGGCGCGTGCGGAGAGCATAACATGGAGGGCGACACCGATTCGCCTACTCGTGTCAACTACCACACGCACGGACTCCCAAACTACGACCATATGGACCTGCAAATTGTTCTCCCGCTCGCACCGAAGAGCGCAATGAACATTTTTCATATCCTTGCCGACCTTATCAAAGAGGGTCTTAAGATTGAGGCAGGCACCACCTTTCAGGGGCCTTTTCAGATGCCGCTGAGTTTTCAGCGAGCAATCGAGGCCGATGACCATGAAGTCCTGCGTGTCATCATCCCCGACAAGAACGGGGCAATCGAGGCGGATAAGATGGACCCGGCATACGCGGTCCAATGGGAGGGCTTGGCAGTCTAAGGGCGGCGGCGCGTTGAAGGATGGCCTTGACAGTCATCGCAAATCCCAGATAAGGCAGATAACAAAAAAACAAACCCTGGGCACGCCGCCCTTTTCCACATACGAGAAGTCAGTAACAACAGAACACGAGCGGTAAAGCAGTAACAATCCAAGGGGATGCTCTTGGTCGCGTCGAGGTGCTAACCTTGCTGGGCGGAGACACCCGCCACCGCTCTTTGCGAGATTGAAGCAAGGGCCCTGTATGCTTCAGACAGGAAGAGGTTATGCCGGTTCGAGTCCGGGCCTGTCGGGGAATGCGCATTCCCCCCTGTCGCTTTTTCGCGGACAAAAGATGGGTGCATGTCAAATACATACGCTCAATAACCTAGAACGATGACCATGAAGATTCGACTCATCAAAGAATGCGACAACCACGAACCTGTGTTTCTTGGTATCGTCTCCCCGTGTAACCATTTGCTTTCTGAACCTGTCGTAAGAAAGATTATCGGGGAAGCGTGGCTTGAGTTTCAGGATACGAAACCCAATTGTGACTTTGACTTTCCTGCGTGGCTTATCGAAAATCATTCGTTTGTGATGGTAAGCAACGACGAGATCGATATCATGCTCTAAGCACATACAGATCATGATTGGGATCATGAAGCGAGAGAAACAACGACATGACCCCACGCTATGCCTCAATCACACGAGCCGAAATACACAACGGAACCTATACTATTAAGAACCGCCAGACTCGCGAGTATCGCACGTTCAGAATTAAAACCGTGCTACCCGATGATACGCTGCCCGCCAATCATTTCAAGAACCAGAACAGTGGACGACGGGCGGTTTCTTTGTTGACGGGCCCCGACAACACGAGCAATTATACAATGATTGGTTGGCTCGAAGAAGATGGTATCCGCATGACGAGGCGATACGCCGATAATCGTGCTATACGAGCAACGACTGCGCTATTGTTCGATCTCGCTTTATATGGCGATGACAGCGCATTTTCCGCGCAGTATGAAATCCTCAATGAAGGACGATGCTTACGATGCAACCGCAAACTAACAACGCCCGAAAGCATTGCCAAAGGAATTGGACCAATCTGTGCTGAGCGATTGTGACACCACATACAACCATAAGCGGAGGCTAATTAACATGAATATGATCAAAGCAGAACGCGCATCAGAATACATTGCCAAGCAGAATAAGATCAGGGATTTGCAAGCCCGTGTAGATTACGTTCGCAAACTAATTTCTCTTAAAGAAGAAATGTTTTTGTATATTAAAACTAAGAAGTCTGCTGCGCATGCGTTTTTTGATGAAGATCATGACAAAGACAATAACCTATATTTGGACGGTCATAGCCAACATCTCTCATTCATTGCAAGCAATGAAACACTTGGATTTTTGATCGAGCGTTTCGAGGATGAAATGAAACCTTTGCTTGATAGCATTGCTGAAATTGAGGCAGGCAATTAAATTATGCCTTAGCCAAACTCAGCTTTAATGTCCATCTGCATTGGCATCACAATGAAGTTACAGTTATGAGGATGCCTGCGACCTAGAACTCAAAAATGCACATATGCGAGAACGAAGGGCTTGCTGCCTCGTTAAG
>Ga0326597_10001875_pt1 | contig 32465 bp, 23 predicted proteins | sample RVTome_12_FD_203789 | JGI IMG/M metagenome (GOLD analysis project Ga0326597, IMG submission 203789) | Soil microbial communities from uranium-contaminated site in the Upper Colorado River Basin, Wyoming, United States - RVT100D185 | ecosystem: Environmental > Terrestrial > Soil > Contaminated >...
CCCTCCAGGTGGGCGCCGAGGACGCGCGCGCCCGCGCCCTGCTCGGGGAGGTACGCGCCGACGGCCGCCAGGGCGGACGCCATCCGGTCCTCGCGCGACGTGACGACGGTGGCGAGGAGGGCCGTGGTACCGAAGCGAGCATGCGCGCGGCAGATGCGCTCGAGGGCGTCGCGCGACGGCTCCTCCGTCAGAAACGCGCCGCCGCCGCCGTTCACCTGCAGATCGACGAAGCCCGGGCAGATCAGCCGCCCGCCGGCGTCGATCACCACATCGGCGCCTGGCGGCACGTCGCTGCGTGGCCCGACGCGCTCGATCACGCCGTCGCGCGCGAGCACGGCCCCGTCCTCGATCGCCTCGAAGGGCGTCAGCACGTCACCGCCGTGGACAAGCAGCGTCCCCATCACATCGGCGGCACGCTAGCACCGGACCACGGCGGGGTCAAGCGCAGGCGCGAGCGCCTCGCTACAATGCGCCCATGCCGGCCTCTCCGTTGAACGCGCCGCGCCCGCTACGACACCTCCGCGACCGCGTCGCGCAGCGGCTGCGCTGGGAGTGGGAGAGCAACCGGCCCCTGCCGCGCCCCCGGTACGTACCCAACACGCCGCGCGTCGAGGGCCGCGCCGAGCTCGATCTCTTCTACCCGCCGAACGCGCCGACGCTGTCCGCCGCAGCGCTCTCTCCGGCAGCGATCGAGTTCGTCTCGGCCACGCTCAAGCGGCTCACGCCGACGCAGGAGATCGAAGACCAGCTCTTCTTCTACGGGTGGGGGGAGGGCAAGTTCGGCGAGCACTGGCGCTTCGCGGACATCACGACGACGCTCTATGCCGCCTGCCTCTTCCTGCGACCGACGAGCTACCTAGAGATCGGCGTCCGCCGCGGGCGCAGCGCGGCCATCGTCGCGGCGGCGAGCCCGCGCTGCGCCGTCTACGGCTTCGATCTGTGGATCCCCGGCTACGCGGAGAGCGACAACCCCGGGCCGGAGTTCGTCCGCAGCGAGCTGCAGCTCGCGGGCCATCAGGGGGAGCTGGTGCTGGCGCCGGGGGACAGCAAGCAGACCGTACCGGCGTTCTTCAGCGAACACGCCGATCTCTTCCTCGATCTGATCACGGTGGACGGCGACCACTCGGTGCCCGGCGCGGCGGCCGACCTGGCGAACACGCTGCCGCGGCTCAAGGTCGGCGGCATCCTCGTCTTCGACGACCTCTGCAGCGCTCCCCTGCTCCAGCGCGTGTGGCGCCGGATGGTCAAGCGCGATACGCGCTTCGTGACCTGGGAGTTCACCGACGCCGGCTACGGCGTGGCGGCGGCGATCCGGATCAGCGACGGCCCGATCGTCGGCGGCTTCAGCTAGCGCCCCTTGAACGCGGGCTGGCGCTTCTCCAAAAACGCCTTCACGCCCTCGCCGAAGTCCTCGGTGCGGAACAGCGGCAGGAGCTGCAGATAGACGTGGTGGACGTTCGCCTCGAACGTCTCTTCCAGCCCCAGGCGCATCATGCGCTTCGTCGCCTGCACGGCGAGCGGCGCGTTCGCGGCGATCTCCTCCGCCCACTCGCGGGCGACCGGCATCAGCCGCTCCGGTTCGACGACCGTGCTCACCAGACCGAGATCGAGGGACTCCTGCGCCGAGAGTACCTTGCCCTTGAACGCGATCTCCGCCGCCTTCTCCCAACCGACCAGGCGTGGCAGCAGCCAGGTGCCGCCGCTCTCGGGAAGGATGCCGCGCTTGGTGAAGATCGCGGCGATCTTCGCCTCGGTCGACGCGATGCGGATGTCGCAGCCCAGCGCCAGGTCCATGCCGTAGCCGGCGGCCGCGCCGTTCAGGGCGCAGATCACCGGCTTGTCGGTCGTGTGCAGGACGACGGGCGGGCTGCCCGCCAGGTCGAATCGCGGGGACGGCCCACCGCCGCCGTTCGAGCCGATGCCCGTGCCCGCCGTCAGGTCCTTCAGGTCGAGGCCGGCGCAGAAGCCGCGCCCCGCCCCGGTGAGGATGATCACCCGCACATTCGTATCGGCGTCGGCGTCGCGGAAGGCGCGGCGAAACGATTCCAGCATCGGCCCGCTGATGGCGTTCAACCGATCGGGCCGGTTGAGCGTGATCGTCGCGATGCCGCCGGAGACGTCGTAGAGCAGATCGTGGTAGCCAGCCATAGCACCCTCCTGCGCCCCCGGTCGAGCGCCCCGCAATATAACAGGAACGGCCCCGCCCCAGCCAGTTGCCTGCGAGGAGGCCGCACCGATAAGATGGGGCTGCTCCCATGACCATTCGCGCACTCGTCTTCGACTTCGGCGGCGTGATCATGAATATGCGTTGGGACGTCGCCCGCAGCCTCGAGAAGGAGCATGCCCTCGAGCGGAATGCCCTCCTGCGAACGCTCTACGACGCGGACGACTGGCGCGCGGTCGAGGTCGGCCGGGGCGACATCGAGGCCTGGCGCCTGGCCGCACACCGCCGGCTGGAGGAGGCGGCCGACCGCGAGATGCCGCCGCTCCACCAGCAGTGGCGCGATTCCTGGCACTTGATCGAGGAGAACCTGGCGCTCCTGCGCGCGCTCCGGCCGCCCTACAAGGCAGGCATCCTCAGTAACGCCGACATCTCGCTGGAGGAGCGCATGCGCGACGGTCTGGGCATCTACGACCTGTTCGACACCGTCATCTCATCGGCCGCCGTCGGCATGGCGAAGCCCGACCACGAGATCTACCACATGGCGGCGGCGCGCCTCGGCGTGCCGGCCGAGGAGTGCGTCTTCATCGACGACCTGGAGCGCAACGTGACGGCGGCGCGCGAAGTCGGCATGGCCGCCGTCCACTTCCGCGTCCACCACGGCGACGACCTGGCGGCACAGCTCGCGGAGTTGGGCGTGCGCCCCGCTCGCTGACGGAAGCGCGGCCGCGTCCGCAACGCCCCGGTGGCGAGACAACGTTCGATGCCTTTGCTGCGCCTCGTGCCCTACGGACAGCCGGCCGCGCTGGCGCTGCGCGATGCCGTGCTCACCGCGAAAGCCGGCGACGCGCTCGCGCCGGTCACCGTCGCCGTCCCGTCGAACTACGCCGGCCTTTCGCTGCGGCGCCGCCTCGGCGCGGGCGAGCTATCGCTGGCTGCGCTGACGGGGCGCGACGGGCTGGTCAACGCGCGCTTCCTCGTCTTCGCCCGCGTCGCCGAGCTGCTCGGCGCGCCCACGCTCGCGGCGAGCGGCCTGCGGCCATTGACCGCGCCCGTCCGCGCTGAGGCCGTCCGCGCCGCGCTCGCGACCGACCCCGGCCCCTTCGGTGATGTTGCCGAGCACAGCGCAACGGAGCGCAGCGTCGAATGGACGTTCCGCGATCTCGCGCAGGCGCCGGAGGGCGCGCTCGATACCGTCGCGACGCAGGGCGCGCGCGCCGCGCACATCGTGCGCCTCTACCGCATGTTCCGCCAGGAGACCGCCGCCTACTACGACGAGGAGCAGCTAGCGCGCGCCGCTGCGAGCGCCGTGCGCGCGAACGCGCCCGCCCTGCGCGACGTCGGCCACGTCGTCCTCTACCTGCCGCGACGCCTCTCGCCGGGCGAGCGCGCGCTGGCGGACGCGCTCGCCGAGGCGGGGCTGCTGAGCGCCCTCATCGGCGTCACCGGCGACGACATCGCCGACGCGCCAGGGCGCCAGATCGCGGCGCAGCTCGAGCGCGCGCTCGGCCCGGCCGAGGCGCCGCCGTCCGCGCCGACACCCCCGGCAGGCACACACGTCGTCGCCGTCACCGACGCGGAGGAGGAGGTGCGCACGGCGCTACGCCTCATCGGCGAGCGGTTGGAGCGCGGCACGCCGCTGCACCGGATGGCCGTGCTGTACTCAATCCCGCAGCCCTACGCGCTCCTGGCCCACGAGCAGTTCGAGGCCGCCGGCGTCCCGCACAACGGCCCCTCCGTGCGGACGCTGGCGCAGACGCTCTCCGGACGCACGCTCCTCGGGCTGCTCCGCCTGCGCGAGGCCGACTTCCGGCGCGAGACCGTGATGGACTGGCTGAGCGCCGCGCCGGTGCTCGAAGAGCCAAACGGCCGCCCCGCGCCCGCACATCGCTGGGACACGCTCTCGCGCTCCGCCGGCGTCGTCGCAGGCGCCGGTCAGTGGCGCGACCGCCTTGCCCGCCACGAACGGTCGCTGGCCGCACGCCTCGCCGGCATCGACCGCACCGACGAGAGCGACGAGTGGCGCGCGCGCAGCCTGGAGATCGACATCGAGCAGACGCAGCGGCTCCTGCGCTTCATGGATGACCTGATCGCGCGCCTGCACCCGCGCGGCCTCGCCACCTGGCAGCAGTTCGCGGGCTGGGGGCGCGAGCTGCTCGATCGCTGCCTCGGCGGCGAAGGCCATCGCGCGAGCTGGCCGCTTGCAGAAATCGAGGCGCATCGCGCCGTCGAGGAGGCCCTCGACGCGCTCGCCAACCTCGGCGACCTGCGCCCGCAGACCGACGACACGACCTTCCGCAAGGCGATCGAGCGCGAGCTGGAGGCGCCCGCGGGACGCATCGGCCGCTTCGGCGAGGGCGTCTTCACCGGCCGCATCGGCGACGCGCTCGGCGCCGACTTCGACGTTGTCTTCCTACTGGGCATGACGGAGGGCCTGATGCCGCCGCGCGAGCGCGACGACCCGCTTTTGCCCGACGACGAGCGCTCGTGCGCGGCCGGCGTGCCGCTGCGCACCGACCGCCACGGCGATGCGCGCCGCGACTACCTGGCGGCGCTGGCGAGCGCCCCGGAGCGCGTGCTCGTCTATCCGCGCGCCGACCTGCGCGGCCAGCGCGGCAAGCTGCCCGCGCGCTGGCTACTGGAGAGCGCGTCGCAACTCGCCGGGCGCCCGCTGTTCAGCACGGACCTCGAACGGCTCAAGCAGCCGTGGTACACCGCCGTGCCATCGTTCGAGGGCGCCCTCGCCGCGGGCGGCGCGCGCGCGTCCTCGCAGGAGTACGACCTCGCCAGCCTGCTCCGCTGGAGCGGGCCGGGGCGTCCGGCGCGGGACCACTACCTGGCCTCGGAAGAACGGCCGCTCGGCGGCGGTCTCGAGGCGAAGGGCGCTCGCCTGAGCGGCGAGCTTACGCGCTGGGACGGCGGCATCGATGATGCTTCAGGGCTGGCGCCTTCGGCTGAGCAGGCGGTCTCACCGACGGCTCTGCAACACTGGGCCGCATGCCCCTTCCGCTACTTCCTCGGCCACGTCCTGCGCGTCGCGGAGACGGAGAGGCCTGAGGAGACGCTCACGCTCAGCCCCCTCGATCGCGGCAACCTCGTCCACGCTGCGCTCGAGACGTTCGTTCGCGAAGCGACGCCGCGAGCGGCGCCGGACGACCCGTGGCCGGCGCAGGACCGCCAGCTCCTGCTCGACATCGGCGAGCGGCTCTGCGCCGAATTCGAAGGGCGCGGCGTCACCGGCAAGGCCCTCCTCTGGCGCCTCGAACGCGCGCGCGTCCTGCGCGACCTGGCCGGCGTCCTCGACAAGGACGAGGAGCTGCGAAGGCGGCACGGTGTCGTCCCGGTGGACGTCGAGCTGGCGTTCGGCCTCGCCGGCGCGCAGGAGCCGGCGATCGTCGTCTCGCTGGACGGCGGCGCCGTCGCCTTCCGCGGGCGCATCGACCGCGTCGATCGCTCGCCGGACGGCGCGCGGCTGCTCGTGCTGGACTACAAGAGCGGGCGCCTCAGCGACATGTACAAGAAGCTCGACATCGATCCGGTGCACAGCGGGCGGCTGCTGCAGCTCCCCGTGTACGGGCTCGCCGCGAAGCAGCGCCACGGCGACGCCGACGTGGAGGCGTACTACTGGTTCGTGACCGAACAGGACAACTACGAGCGGCGCGGCTTCGCGCTGGCAGAGGAGCACCTGAAGCGCTTCAGGGAGGTGCTGGGCACGATCGTGCGCGGCATCGGCAACGGGCTCTTTCCCGCGCGCCCGGGCCCGGCGCGCGACGGCCGCCTGGAGAACTGCCAGATCTGCCCGTACGACCGCGTTTGCCCGCGCGATCGCACGCGCGTCTGGGAGCGCAAGCACCGCGCGCCGGAGCTGCGCGAGTACGTCGATCTCGCGGAGGCCTGAGATGACCGCACCGGCAGACCAGCCCGCGCGCGACCGCATCCACCAGGACCTCGACACCACGCTCTTCGTCGAGGCGGGCGCCGGTACGGGCAAGACGCGCGAGCTGATCGAGCGCATCCTGCGCCTCGTCCTCTCCGGCCGCGCGCAGCTCCGCCAGATCGCCGCCATCACCTTCACCGAGTCCGCCGCGACGGAGCTGCGCGACCGCCTGCGCATCAAGCTCGAAGAGGCGAGCCGCGGTGCGGCCGGCCTGTCGCAAGAAGAACGCGCGCACTGCGCGCAGGCGCTCCGCGACATCGACGCCGCAGCCATCGAAACGCTGCACGCGTTCGCGCAACGCATCCTCAGCGACCACCCGCTCGAAGCGCGCCTGCCGCCAATGATCGATCTGCAGGACGACATCCGCGCCTCGATCGCGTTCGATGAGCGCTGGAGCGGCTTCTTCGACGAGCTCCTCGACGACCCGCAGCTCGAGCAGCCGTTGCTGCGCGCCTTCACGCTGGGCATCAAGCCGGAGCAGCTGCGCAAGGTCGCCTGGGAGTTCCACCAGCACTGGGACCGGCTGGAGCGGGCCGACGTTGGCGTGCCACCGCTCGCGCCGATCGACGTGGCGCCGGTGCTCGCCACGCTGCAGTCGGCGTGCGAGCTGCGGCGGTTCTGCGACGACCACGACGACGCGCTGTACCGCCATCTCGAGACGCTCGAACGCTATCGCGCGCGCCTCGCCGCCGCTGAAGGCGAGATCGATCAGCTCCGCATCCTCGCAGAGCGCGCGCCGATCAAGCGCAGCAACGTCGGTCAGTTGAAGCACTGGCGCGGCTTTACGCCCGCGCACGTCCGCCAGCAGCTCGTCGAGGCCCACGAGCTCCGCGAGCGCATCGTGAACGACGCGAAAGCCGGCGCGCTGCCGCCGCTCCTCGCCGCGCTTCGCCGCCTCGTCCTCGCCTACGCCGACGACCGCCGCCGCCAGGGCCGGCTGGAGTTCCACGACCTGCTCGTGCAGGCGCGCGACCTCCTCCACCGCGATGCCTCGGTGCGCCGACGCGTTCGGTCGAACTACTCGCACTTGCTGATCGATGAGTTCCAGGACACCGACCCGCTCCAGATCGAGATCGCGGTGCTCATCGCCGGCGCAGAGACGGACGGCCCGCCGCCACCCTGGCACGAGGCCTCGATTGAAGAAGGCCGCCTGTTCTTCGTCGGCGATCCGAAGCAGTCGATCTACCGCTTCCGCCGCGCCGACATCGCGCTCTACCAGCGCGCCCAGCGCCTGTACTCACGGCAGACCGTCCGGCTCACGCAGAACTTCCGCTCGCGCTCGCCCGTCATCGAGTGGGTGAACCACGTCTTCGGCGAGCTGATCGGCACAGAGCCCATCGATGGCCAGGCACCCTACGTGGCGCTCGCCGCCGCGCGCGAAGACCAGGGCGTCAGCGTGCGCGTCCTCGGCGCGCCTATGGAAGGGCTCATCGGCGCCGTCCGGCAGAAGGAAGCCGCCGAGATCGCGCACGTCATCCGGTCGGCCAAGGAGGAACACTGGCCGGTCACCGAGGCCGGGCTGGATGGCGAGCCGGTCCACCGCGACGCCCGCTACGCCGACGTCGCCATCCTGATGCCCGCGCGCACCACGCTGCCGCCAATCGAGGACGCGCTCGAGGCCGCGGGCATCCCCTACCGCGTCGAGAGCCGTTCGCTCGTCTACGACACGCAGGAGGTGCGCGACCTGCTCGCGGTCCTCCGCGCGATCGACGACCCGACCGACCAGGTCGCGCTGATCGCCGCGCTCCGATCGCCCGCCTTCGCCTGCGGCGACGACGACTTGCTGCGCTTCGCCCGCGCCGGCGGCCGCTGGGACTACCGCCGCGACGTCCCGGCCGAGCTGCCCGCGGACGATCCCGTGCCGGCCGCGCTCGCGGCGCTGCACGCATTCCACCAGCAGCGCTGGTGGCTCCCGATCAGCGGCCTGGTCGAAGGGGTGATCCGCGAGCGCCGCCTGTTCGAGCTCGCCTTCGCCCATCGACGCCCGCGCAGCCGCTGGCAGCGCCTGCGCTTCATCCTCGACCAGGCGCGCGCGTTCGAGGAGAGCGGCGGCCGCACGCTCCGCCAGTTCATCGACTGGGCGGAGCGCCAGGCCGACGAAGGCACGCGCGTCGTCGAGACCGTCGTGCCCGAGCCCGACGACGACGCCGTGCGCATCATGACCATCCACGCCGCCAAGGGCCTCGAGTTCCCGATCGTCTTCCTCGCCGGCCTCAACGTCGAGAACCGAGCGCAGGCGCAGCGCCAGCAAGACGTGCTCTGGGACGAGGGCGGGCTGCCGGAAGTGCAGCTCAGCTCCGGGTTCGCGTCGGCAGGCTACGAGCGTCTCAACGCCATCGAGGAGATGATGGAGCTCTACGAAAAGCGACGCCTGCTCTACGTCGCCGCCACCCGCGCGCGCGATCATCTCCTCGTCAGCCTGCACCACAAGCAGGACCAGGAATGCCACGCCCGTTACGTGCTCGAAATCTGCATGCGGCGTCCCGAGCTGTGGTCGCCGTCCGGGCCGGCGCCGCCGCGAGCGGCGGCCGACGGCGCCGCGCCCGCCCCATTCGACGACAGCGCGGAGCGGCGGCAGGCCTGGCTCGACGACCGCGAACGGCGCATCGAGCGGCTGGCGCGCGCGCCGTGGCGCAGCGCGACGGAGATCGCGCAGCGCCGAGCCGGCCCGGACGGCGACCCGAACCTGCGCAAGGAGCCGCCGGCCGAGGAGGCGCCGCCCTGGCGCCGGGGCCGCGCCGGCACGGCGATCGGCCGCGCGGTCCACGCCGTCCTCCAGAGCATCGATCTCGTCTCCGGCGCGGGCATCGAGAGCGCGGCGCGCGCCCAGGCCGCTGCCGAGGGCATCGCCGGTCGCGCCGAGGAGGTGGCGCGCATGGCGCAGGCCGCCCTCGAGGCGCCCTCGGTGCGCGCCGCCGGCGCCGGCGGGCGCTACTGGCGCGAGCTGTACGTCGCGGCGCCGATCGAGGGCATCACGCTCGAAGGCTTCATCGATCTGCTGGTGGAGGGCCCGGAGGGGCTCGTCGTCATCGACTACAAGACGGACGCCGTGCCGGACGAGCGCGATCTCATCGAGGCGCTGCAACGCTATCGGCTACAGGGCGCGGCCTACGCGCTGGCGGCGCAAGAGGCGTTGGGCAGGCCCGTGGCGCGCTGCGTCTTCGTGTTTGCGCAGGCGCGTGGCGCGCGGGAGCGCGAGATCGAGGACCTCGCCGGCGCGATCGAGGACGTCCGCGCGGAGCTCCGCCGGGCCGCGGCGCCGGTGGGCTAGTCGCCGCCGGCGGGCACGCCGCCTGCCGGCGCGTGCGTTCCTCGCGTCACCCGATCGATGAACTGGACGATCATTGGGTTTATGAGATCCGGCCGCTCCAGATGGAACGCGTGCCGCAGCCCCTCGAAGACGCGCAGCTCCGCGTTCGGGATGAGCTCCGCCAGCAGCTCGGAGTTTTCCGGGTCGATGAGTGTGTCTTCGCCGCCGGTGGTCACCAGCGTGGGGACCGAGATCGCGTGCAGCCGGTCGAGCGCGTCGTGCTGCGCGATGGCGTCCGCCTGGCGGCGCATGCCGTGCGGCGAAGGTGGGAAGCGGATGATCGAAAATACGAAGTCCTGCAGGCGCGGATCGGACTTGACGAGCGCCTCGTTCGTCCAGAGGCGGCGCAGGAACTGCGCGAACCACTCCAGGTCCGGCCCGTCGTCGTCGACCGTCTGGCGAAAGGTGCTGATCTCCGCGTGGAACTGCGCGGCGCCCGCGGCCCGCTCGCCCCCCGGTGACGTACACCCGAGGACGAGCGAGGCGACGCGGCCCGGCTGCTCCAGCGCCAGCTCCTGGGCGATCATGCCGCCCATCGAGATGCCGAAGACGTGCGCGCGCGCCACCTCGAGCGCGTCCAGCAGCCCAAGCGTGTCGGCGGCCATCTGGCGGATGGTGTAGGGCTCGTCCGGCGCCGAGCTGCGACCGGCCCCCCGGTTATCGAAGACGATCAGCCGGTAGTGTTCGGCCAGCCCCGGGATCTGGGGCTGCCAGGTCGCGGCGTTGCCGCCCCAGCCCATGATGAGCAGCAGCGGCTCCCCCGAGCCGTGCTCCTCGAAGTAGAGGTCGATGCCGTTGGCGCGAACCGTCGGCATGCCTGCCGTCCTTCCCGAACCTGAACCGGGGGGAGAGGCAAGGACTCCCCAAAGGAAGGATCGGCCAGACGAGGCGCTACCTGAGTAGGGGCCTTTCTACCGAGGGAGGATGGCAGACTTGGGAGAGGCTAGCCCGAACGGACGGACAGCCATTCGTTGACGGTGGGCCAGAGGCGCATGACGGCGTTCCTGCCGGCGATCAGGCTAACGTGGCCGCCCCGGACCAGCATGTCCTGCTTGTCATGGCCGCCGACGAGTGAGGTGAGCGGCTGCGTCGCGGCGTGCGGGACCATGTGGTCGAACTCGGCCATTGCGTTCAGGACGGAGCACGTGAGGGCCTGCGGGTCCAGCCGCCTGCCGCCCAGCACCAGCTCGCCCTTCGCCAGCTTGTTCCCCAACATCAGCTCCTTGATCATCTGCCGGAAGCATTCGCCGGGGAAGGGGATCTGGTCCTGCACCCACTTGTAGCGCACGCGCCAGTTGTACACGTAGTCGGGGTCCCACAGGTTGTCCCACAACCGCACGTAGCCGAGCAGCCGTTCGAGCGGCCGCAGCATCTCCAGCGACGCCATGATCGTCTCCGCCGGGACGTTGCCGAACGAATCGACCACGCGGTCAACATCGAACCAGCGCGGGTCGGCCCAGCGGCGCAGCAGGCCCATCCCCTCGAAGTCGACCGGCGTCGCGACGGTGACGAGGTTCTTCAGCGACGACCCGGGGAACGCCATCCCGTACATCAGCCCGAAAATGCCGCCCATGCAGTAGCCGAGGAACGAGTACTCCTCCTCCTTCGAGACCCGCCGCACCTCTTCGACGCAGCGCGGCATCATATCGAGCACGTAGTCTTCCAGCCGCAGCGTATGGTCTTCGGGGCGCGGCACGCCCCAATCGATCATGTAGACGTCGAAGCCCTGACGCAGCAGGTACTCGACAAAGCTCTGGCCGGGCACGAGATCGAGGATGTACGGCTTGCTGACGAGCGACATAACGAAGACGAGCGGCACGCGGTAGACCTCGCCGGCCTGCGGACGGTAGCGATAGAGGCGCAGGGTGCCGCGCGAGTAGATGGTGTCCTTTGGGGTGAGGCCGACTTCGGGCTCGTGGCGGCCAGAGACGATATCGAGGCTGCGGCGGGAACGTTCCAGCGTCCGCTCGGCCTCGCGGCGCAGGTTCTCGGCCAGCGCGATGCCGCTGTCGCGGGCCTGGCCGAGCACACCCGGCCTCAGCGTCCCTGCCTCGCCAGATTGCCCCTCGGGAGGGGTCGAACTGTTCGCCTCGTCAACAGGCGATGTCATCGGTTCACGCTCCGCACTCCCTTGCGGAGGCCGTTGCCGCCGCCGGGGCCGCCGGCTGCTAGCGGCGCAACTCCTCGGGTATCGGCGCCCAGGCCGCGCTGTCCTCGGTGAACGGCATGCCGGCGGGCCGGCGCGTCCGCGGAGGTTCGCTCACGGTCGCCGGCCCGCGCTCCTCGGCGTCGACGGCCGCGGCGGCGATCTGCAGGGTCTCCTCGATACGCGCCAGGCGCGCCTCGATCGACCGGAGCGTCTCACCCAGTGCGACCACGTCGCTTCGAGAAGGCATGTTCACGAACGTAAGATAGCGCTGCATCGCCTCCGCCGTTACCCGCTGAAGCGCCGCGTAGCTTTCCATAAAGCCGCCCACACTGCGGGCGAACGCCTCGTTGTTCATGGCGTCCTGCGAGAGGGCATTGAACTGCCGCTCCGAATCTGTCAGCCACTGCCGCCAAAGCTGCACGATGTCCGGCTGCTGCTTCTCCGTCTGCTCAGACATCTCGACCTCCGTCTCGATTCCCGTCAGGACGTATGTCCTTGGGGTGGCCATTGTCGCACCTGTCCGTCCCGATGACAAGGGCCTACCAGGGCCGTCCCGATCAAGGTTACAACGTTTTCACAGCCAAGTCTTGACACAGGCGGCCGGCGCGTTCATGATGGGATGCACACAGACCCCCATCTCATCGCCAAGGAGGGTGCCCCATGGCTGGCAACGACGCCGCCGACAAGCTTCTCGAAGCCGCGAACGCAAGCTCCGACGCCTTCATCGACGTCGTCCGGGCGGCGAACGACCGCGGGCATCGGGTTTCGACAGCGATCATCGAGGCAGGGCAGGAGGGCCAGCGCGAGACCGTCGAGCTGGCGAGGAAGTGGGCGGCCGCCCCGCTCGACCTGTTCAGCATCTATAGCGCGGTCGTGGAGGCCACGACGAAGGCGCAGAGCCGGGCCCTCGACGTCACGCGCCAGTGGTTCGGCGAGCTGGCCGACGCCCAGAAGGAGACTCGCCAGTTCGTTGAGCGCATGATGAACGCGAACCGCACCGCGAGCGAGGCGAGCATCGAGTTGGCCCGCGGCGCATTCACCCGCGCGACCGAGGTCGTCCAGTCGGCGACCGAGGGCAACGGCCGGCGCATGCAGCGCGAGCCCGCGCGCGCCGCCGAGGGGCCGTCGGGCGAACTGTAGAGGCTACTGCCGAAGTCGAAACGCGGCCGGACCGTCGAACGCCCGGCTAGCGTGCTCGCACCGACGCGAGTAGCCTGGCGATCTGACGGTACACCTGAGGGTTGAAGGCGAGGCCCACATGCGTGCCGCTCACCTTCGTGTTCTTGGTGTCGTCTTCCTCCACGCAGCTCCGCCAGTCGACCACGCCGTCCGTCTCCGTGTAGATGGCGGCACTTTGGATGGAAGCCGGGAAGTCGCGTCGGGCGGCGCTGGCGAAGCTACAGGTGCAGCTGCCCGTATAGCAGTCCCGCCCGATGGAGCGCTGGCGCTGCTGCTGGCGGATCCTGCCGCGCACGAATCCCGCCGCCGCCAGCACCATGGGGTGCACGCGGATGTCGCGGAACGGCGCTGCCAGACAGATCACCTGCGACACCTGGTCCGGCCGCTCCACGGCGGCGCTGCGGGCGATGAGGCCGCCCAGGCTGTGACCGACGAGGTGGAGCTTCTGGCCCGACTCCTCGAACGCCTGATCCATCGTGGCGAAGAAACGTTCCATCAGGACGTCGGGGCAATCCGCGTTGCGTCCGATGCGAGAGTAGTACGGCCGGTAGCCGATCCGGCGAAGCCAGTAGTACATCTCCATCAGGTAGTTGTCGGAGCCCAAGAACCCGGGGATGACGACCACCGGCGAGCCATCGCCGCGCGGGACGCCGATGCCGTAGTAGACGGGAGAGAGGCGCAGCGAAAGCCAGTCGACGCCGAAGAGCGATTCGCGCCACAGGGGAACGTCCGCCGGGGCAATCGTGGTGTGGGCGGCCTCCGTCATCGTCACGCCGTGGACCTCCTCGCCTTGGGCCAACCTATCAGGAAACGGGGCCTGCGTCCAGCGAATACGCCTGTTACGTCTAGTATAGCATCCGGCGAGCCGCGCCGTTCGCGCGCCTCCGGCGCTGGACGCGAGCGGCTGGGCCAAGTAAACTTAGTAGCTACGTCCACCTTCCGATCCTGGCGCCGATAGGTGACCCGCCTTGCCTAGCTCTCTGACTCATCGCCTCAGCGCCCAGGACGCGGCCTTCCTCTACCTGGAACGGCCGAACGCCCCCCTCCATATCGGCTCGCTCGCCATCTACGAGGGGCAGGTGCCTTACGAGCAGTTCGTCTCCCATCTGGAGGCGCGCATGCCGCTGATCCCGCGTTACCGCCAGCGCGTGGCCTTCGTGCCGCTCAACCTCGGCCACCCCACCTGGGAGGACGACCCGGGCTTCCAGGTCCGCAACCAGGTCCACCAGCTGACGCTGGCGCGGCCCGGCACCGACGCCCAGCTCATCGAGCTCGCCACCGACCTCTTCGCGCCGTCCCTCAACCGCGACCGGCCGCTCTGGGAGATGTTCGTCATCGACGGCCTCGAGGGCGACCGCTCCGCCATCCTCTCGCGTGTCCACCACTGCATGGTCGACGGCGTGTCCGGCATCGAGCTGATGGTGGCGACGCTCGACATCAGCCCGGAGCCCGCACCACCGCCCGAGCCGTCCTCGTGGGCGCCAAAGCCGCTCCCCGGCACAACGGAGCGCCTCAACGCCGCGCTCTGGGACAACGTGGACCAGCAGCGCGAGATCTGGCGCGACTTCCTGGAAGGCATCGCCAACCCGCAGCGCCGCATGAAGGAGATGCAGGACACCATGCGCGCGCTGGGCCGCGCCCTCCCCTTGCTGGCCAGGCCGGCGCCGCGACTGCCCTTCTCCACCCAGCTCAGCAACAAGCGCCGGGCCGCCTTTAGCGAGGTATCGTTCGTGGAGATCCGCGAGATACGCACGGCCCTCGGCGGCACCGTCAACGACGTCGTCCTCGCCATCCTCGCCGGCGCGCTGCGCCGCTACCTAAGCGAGCACGGCATGGACGTTAGTGGCATCGAGCCGCGCGTCGCTATTCCTGTGAACGTCAGGCTGGAGGACGAGTCGGGCAGCCTGGGCAATCGCGTGTCGGCGATGTTCGCGCCGCTGCCGATCGGGGAGGCCAATCCGGTGGAGCGTTTCCGCCTCGTCCAGGAGCGGATCACCGGCCTGAAGGAGGAGAACCAGGCGGGCGCCTTCGAGCTGCTGATGCGCGCCGCGTCGTACGCGCCGGCCCCGGTGCATGCGCTGAACGCGCTGGCGATCACGAGCAGCACGGCAGTGAACATGGTCTGCACCAACGTACCCGGCCCGATGATCCCGCTCTACTGCGTCGGCCACCTGATGCTCGCCCACTATCCGCTGGTGCCGCTGAGCCTGGACATGGGGCTGGGCGTCGGTGTCACCAGCTACAACCACCGGCTCTTCTTCGGCCTGACGGCGGACCCCAAGGCCGTGCCGGACCTCGAGCGGCTGCGGGAGTGCGTGGACACATCGTTCCTGGAGTTGCGCAACGCCGCCGGCGTCACGCCGACCGAGCTACCCGCGCTGCGCGGCCAGACCAACGGTCACGCGCCGGCCGGCGCGCCCGTGGCGGCAGTGGAACAACCGGGTTAGACCCCAGCGCGAGAAGGTGCCGCGCCGGCGTACTGCACGTCGGTGAAGCCGGCGATGTCGTGCGACATGATGAGCAGGTCGCGCGTCTTCCCCTCGCGGTCGACGACGAAGTCGGCGAGGAGCGCTTCGGGGCGGAAGCCCAGGCGCTCGAAGGTGGCGCGCGCGCCGCGCTGGTCGGGCGTCATCTGCGCGGTGATCTTGCGCAGCCCGAGCGAGCGCGCGATCGAGAAGACCTCGTCCGTGAGGCGGCGGCCCAGGCCGCGCCGACGGTACTCCGAGCCGACGTTGACGCGGATCTCGCCCAGATGGCGGTTCCACATCGTGTCGTTGTGGTGGACGCTCGCGTAGCCGACGATGGCGCCGGCGGCCTCGGCCAGCACCGTCACCGTGCGCCCGGCCTCGATGTTGCGCAGCCATTCCGAGGCGCCCTCCGGCGAGGTGATATCGAGGCGGAGGAAGAGCAGGTCGTCGGGCGGGAGGCGGCGCGCGAAGGCAAGGATGCTGTCGCGGTCGGCCCGCTCCATCAGACAGAACGTGACCGTCCCGCCGGATATGGCGACTTCGCGCGGGTAGCTGCGGTTCACCGCCTGCGGCATCGACATCGTCGCTATCTTAGCACACGCTAGGACTGCCTGCGCAAGGGCCTTCCGGCCTAGTCCCAGAAGTCGAGCGCCTGGCGCATCGTCTGCTCGAACTGCTCGTCGGCCATCTGCTTACGAAGCCCGCCGATCATCTCGGCGTCCTGGCCGACGAGGTAGCGCAGCTTCGGCTCCTTGTCGTAGACGGCGTTGTAGATGGCATCCGCGACGACCTGCGGGTCGGCGCGCTGGTTGCCCGTCGGCAGGCGGGTGAGCGACTGCTCGAAGCGCTGGTGCAGGGCGGCGTACGGCGAGCCCTCGGTGTAGCGGCGCGGGATGCGCCGCGTGTTCCCGATGTTCGTCTCGAACCCGCCTGGCTCGACGACGGCGATGCGCACGCCGAACGGGTGCGCCTCGTAGTGCAGCGCCTCGCTCACCGCCTCCAGCGCGTGCTTGCTCGCCGAGTAGATGCCGTCGAACGGCGGGCAGATGACTCCGGCCAGCGACGACACGTTCACGATCGTCCCCGACTTCTGCTCGCGCATCTGCGGCAGCACCGCCCGGATCGTGCGCAGGGCGCCGAAGAAGTTCGTCTCGAAGACCTCCTTCGCTTCGGCGTCGTCCGTCTCCTCGATCGGGCCCTGGGCGCCGATGCCGGCGTTGTTCACCAGCACGTCGATGCGCCCGGCCTCCGAGACGACCTGGCGCACCGCCTTCGCGACGGAGGCCTCGTCGGTGACGTCGAGCGGGACGATGTGAACCGCCAGCTTCTCGCTGTCACGCGCCTGCTCCAGCGGGCCGGCCTTCGACGTGTCGCGCATCGTCGCGTAGACGGTGTCGCCCTTGCGGGCGAACTCCAATGCCGACAGCAGCCCGAAGCCGCTGCTGCACCCGGTGATCAGCACAACTGCCATGGTCCATCCTCCTGTCCGTGGCTCCAAGATCGTATGGGCGCGTGGATTGTAACAGACGCGGAGCCGGCAGTGCTCCGGCCGCCGGCAGCTGGCTTTGATTGCTTGATTGAATTCGAGTCGAAAAAAATATCGGGCGGGAGATCGATTCTGGAGCGGGGCATGTTTCGCGCGTTTGGTTGATTGAATCGCGCGCGGGATGGGAGGAGCGTGACAGGAACGGGTTGGCGATCATCTCGACGGCGAGGATAGCAGGGCGGCGAGAGAGCGGGAAGGAGTAGATGGCACCGGGGGTGGCTGGCACTGCGCTCCGAGGGTACCGAACGATCTGACCGGCCATCCGTGACGTCTTCCTTCCCACCCGCCCGCCCAGATGGGTTGGATGATCTGGGGGGACACCCCCCAGACCCCCCGGCAAGGGGCCCGGCCCCTGTACCCCCGGGGCGCGGGCGTCGTGTTTGGCTCCTTTCGGGTGGGTGGGATCACGACCCCAGCCTGAAGGCTGGCGCATGAGCAGCCCCGCCTGAGGGCGGCGGACGGAGCTCCGCCTACGGCGGACTTCCCAAAATCGAGAGGTCGCCGCAGGGGCCGGACAGAGCTAAAGCTCTGTCCCTACGAGGTGGTCGGACGTTGCGGCGTGGCGGACAGGGGGACACCTCCCAAGACCCCCCGGCAAGGGGCTCCCGCCCCTTGCATCCCCGGGCACGGGCGACGCCGCGCGCGGGCTAGCGCGGACTGCGGTCACTCTCAGTCCAGGCCGCTGCTACAATGCGGGCAGCTTGGCCGCGAACGAAGGACCGGCGCTGCGGCGGAACCTCGGCCTGCTGGAGACAACGGCCGGTGGCGTCGGCATCATCCTCGGCGCGGGCATCTACGTCCTCGTCGGCGAGGTGGCGAGCGAGGCCGGCGACGCGCTCTGGGTCTCGTTCCTGATGGCCGGCGCGATGGCCGCGATCATCGGCCTCAGCTACGCCGAGCTGTCCTCCGCCTACCCGCGTGCCGGCGCCGACTACGAGTACACGCGCCAGGCGCTCGGCCCGCGTGCCGCCTTCGTCGTCGGCTGGCTGATCGTGATCGGCAACCTGGTCGCCGCGGCTGCGGTCGCGCTGGGGTTCGGGCAGTACCTGAACACCTTCTGGGACCTCGGCCCGACACGCATCGCGATCGGCGTGCTGGTGGTCGCCACGCTGATCGCCTTCTACGGCATCAAGGAGAGCGTCTGGGCCTCGATCGTGCTGACGTTGATCGAGGCGGGCGGCCTGGTCTTCATCATCGCGATCGGCATCCCGCACCTGGGCGACGTCGACCTCTCCGAGGCGCATGCCGGCGCGCCCGGCATCTTCGCGGGCGCCGCGCTCGTCATGTTCGCGTACATCGGCTTCGAGCAGGTCGCCACGCTGGCGGAGGAGACGAAGGACGCGCCGCGCGTGATCCCGAAGGCCCTCCTGCTCTCGATCGTCATCACTACCGTCCTCTACCTTTCCGTCGCGGTCGCGGCGGCGAGCGTGCTCGGCTGGGAGGCGCTCAGCGGCTCCGACGCGCCGCTGGCGGCCGTCGCCGAGGAGGTGCTCGGCGGCAACGCCGAGGACGCCGTCGCCGTCATCGCGCTGTTCTCCACGGCAAATACCGTCCTGCTGCTGCTGATCGCGTCGTCGCGGCTGATCTACGGCATGGCGAAGACGGGCACGCTGCCGCGCTTCCTCGCCTGGGTGCACCCCGGCGTGCAGACGCCGATGCGCGCGATCGTCCTCTCGCTCGTCGTCTCGATCGGCTTCGCCACGTCGGGCGACATCGCGCTCGTCGCGGGCGCGACGAACTTCGCCGTCTTCATCGGCTTCGCCGCGGTGAGCGTCTCGCTGATCGTGCTGCGCTTCACCCAGCCGGAGACGCCGCGGCCGTTCCGCCTGCCGCTCAACATCGGCCGGCTGCCGGTCATCCCGCTGCTGGGGCTGGCCGCCGTCGCGTTCATGATGGCGAACCTCGAACGCGAGGCGCTGCTGATCGGCTCCGGCCTGTTCCTCTCCGGCGTCGTCGCGATGGAGATCCTCTCGCTCTGGCGGCCGCTGCCCGGACGCGAGGACCCACCATCCGCGGGTTGAAGCGCGGCTTCGCACAGTCGAGGCGTGTTGGAAGGGGCCGGGGGGATCACCACCCCAGCCTGAAGGCGGCGGACGGAGCTAAAGCTGCGTCCCTACTGCTTGTTCGGTTGTCGCCCATGGGGCTCGCCGATAAGATGGGCTGATGCCGGACCAGCCGCCCGAAGAACGCCACACGTCGCGCCTGGACGAGGTGCGCGCCGCGCGCATCGAGAAGCTGAACCGGCTGCGCGCGCTCGGCGTCGACCCCTACCCGGCCTCGTTTCCCGATCGAGAGCCGGTCGCGCAGGCGCGCGAGCGCGGCGAAGGCGCGGCGGCGCGCGTCGCCGGGCGCCTGGTGCTGCTGCGGCCACACGGCGGCTCGACGTTCGCGAACCTGCGCGACGCGTCGGGCACGCTCCAGCTCCAGTTCCGCCGCGACGTGCTCGGCGACGACCGCTACGCGATGACGAAGCTGCTCGACGTGGGCGACTTCGTCGGCGTCGAGGGGCCGCTCTTCACGACGAAGACCGGCGAGCTGACCGTCGAGGTGCGCGACTTCGCGCTGCTCACCAAGTCGCTCCGGCCGCTCCCCGAGAAATGGCACGGGCTGGCCGACCCGGAGCTGCGCGTGCGCAAGAAGTACCTCACGCTGATCAGCGAGCCCGAGGAGCTGGAGCTGCTCGCGAAGCGCGCGGCGTTCGTGCGAGAGGTCCGCTCGTTCATGGAAGCCGAAGGCTTCATCGAGGTGGCGACGCCGGCGCTCGAAGCCGTCCCCGGCGGCGCCGACGCCGAACCGTTCGTGACGCACCACAACGCGCTCGACCACGACTTCTACCTGCGCATCTCGCTGGAGCTGGCGCACAAGCGCCTGATCGTCGGCGGCCTCGAGCGCATCTACGAGATCGGCCGCGTCTTCCGCAACGAGGGCCTCGGCCGCGAGTACCTCCAGGAGTTCGACCTGCTGGAGCTGTACTGGGCCTACGCCGACCTCTCGATGCTCAAGGAGTTCGTGCAGCGCTTCTACGCCACCGCCATCGAACGCACCTTCGGCACACTGCAGGTCAGCTACGGCGAGCACGTCCTCGACTTCACGCCGCCCTGGCCGGAGGCCGACTATTATGAGCTCTTTAGGAAAGAGGGCATCGACCTTCAATCCGCAACCGACGATGAACTGCACGAGATGATGTGGACGTACTACCAAGACGAGGCGTACCCGTTTCCAGGCCGCGGTAAAACCATCGACACGCTATACAAGAGACTCATCAGGCCAAAGCTCGTGCAGCCGCAGTTCCTGGTCAACCACCCGGTCGACGTGTCGCCGCTCGCGAAGCGAGACGCGGCCGACCCGTCGCGCGTGCAGCGGCTCCAGGTGCTGATCGCCGGCTCGGAAGTCGGCAACGGCTTCGCGGAGCTGAACGACCCGCTCGACCAGCGCGCGCGCTTCGAGGAGCAGCAGCGCCTGCGCGAGGCCGGCGACCGCGAGGCGCAGATGCTCGACGAGGACTATCTGGAGGCGCTCGAGTACGGCATGCCGCCGACGGCGGGCTTCGGCGTGGGCATCGAGCGCTGGTTCATGTACTTGACCAACCGGCCATCGATCCGCGACGTGGTGGCGTTCCCCCTGGTGCGGCCGCAGGAGCACGTGTAGGGGCGCACCTGTGTGTGCGCCCAGGATGGAGAAGGCGCCGTAGGTGCGGACACCGGGGGCGCACACACAGGTGCGCCCCTACGGGTGACGGTATAATCGAACGCCATGAAGAGCGGCGAGATCCGCAAGAAGTTCCTCGATTATTTCGAGCAGCGGGGGCACACGATCGTGCCCAGCGCGTCGCTGATCCCGGCCGGCGACCCGACGCTCCTCTTCACCAACGCCGGCATGGTGCAGTTCAAGGACGTCTTCCTGGGCAACGAGAAGCGCTCCTACACGCGCGCGGCGACCGTCCAGAAGTGCCTGCGCGTCAGCGGCAAGCACAACGACCTCGACACCGTCGGGCCGTCGCCGCAGCACCACACGTTCTTCGAGATGCTGGGCAACTTCTCGTTCGGCGACTACTTCAAGGAGGAGGTGATCTCCTTCGCCTGGGAGTTCCTCACCAGGGAGCTCGGGCTGCCGCCGGACGCCCTCCATCCGACGGTCTTCGAAGCGGACGACGAGTCGGCGCAGATCTGGTCGAAGGTGAAGGGCGTGCCCGCCACGTCCATCGTGCGCCTCGGGCCGGAGGACAACTTCTGGGCGATGGGCGACACCGGGCCCTGCGGCCCGAACTCCGAGATCATCTACGACCGCGCCGGGCGCTGCCTGCGCGACGGGAGCGACTGCCCGATCACGTGCGACTGCGACCGCTGGTGGGAGACCTGGAACCTGGTCTTCATGCAGTACGACCGGTCGGCGGACGGCACGCTGGCGCCGCTGGCGCAGCGCGGCGTCGATACGGGCATGGGCTTCGAGCGGCTGACGTCGATCCTGCAGGGCGTCTCGTCGAACTACGAGACCGACCTGTTCGCGCCGCTTTTAGACCATCTGCGCGAGCTCACGGGCGATACGGAGATCGCCTCCGACCGTCTGCCTGCATATCGCGCCATCGCGGACCATGCGCGCGCGGTCGCGTTCCTGATTGGCGACCGCGTTATGCCATCCAACGAAGGTAGGGGGTACATCCTCCGGCGGATATTGCGGCGAGCATCATACCACGGTCGCATTCTCGGCCTGGACAGGCCATTCCTCAGCGAGCTTTGTGCTGGCACAGTGGTCGACGCGATGGCCGATGCATACCCTGAACTATTGCAGGTGTATCAGCACATCGCGGCAGTGGTTGAAGACGAGGAGGAGCGCTTCCTCGCGACGCTCGACGCGGGACTGACGCGCCTAGACCGCGCCATTGAGATTGAGGAGACTGGTAGGGGCAGGGTAGACATTGAGCTCAAGAAGGAGCAGCCAGGCAAGCCGACAGAACTAGTGACCGTGGTAGAAGGTGACGAAGGCGACGTGGTGCAAACGAAGGTCCTCTCGGGCGAGGAGGCGTTCCGGCTCTACGACACGTTCGGCTTCCCGCTCGACCTCACGCGCAAGGTGCTGGAGGCGCACGGCTGGTCGGTCGACGAAGCGGGCTTCGAGCGGGCGCTGGAGGAGCAGCGGGAACGCGGGCGAGAAGCCCTCGCGCAGGATCGTGACGCTGAGGAGGCGCTCGCCGGGGCGCTGCGCGACGTCCCTGCGACGAGCTTCCTGGGCTACGAGACGATGGCCGCGAACGCGAACGTGCTCGCTCTCTTCGCCGCCGGCGAGCGCGCGCAGAGCGCCTCCGAAGGCGACGCCGTGCAGATCGTCCTCGACCAGTCGCCCTTCTACGCCGAGGGCGGCGGGCAGGCCGGCGACCGCGGCCGCATCACCAGCCCGGGCGGCGAGGTCGAGGTCGAGACCGTCCACCGGACTGGCCGCGGCGTTTTCGTGCACAGCGGCCGCGTCGTACGCGGCCACGTCGCCGGAGGCGAGGCCGTCCGCGCCGAGGTCGACGAGCCGACGCGCCGCGCGACGATGCGCAACCACACCGCGACGCACCTGCTCCACCGCGCGCTGCGCGTCGTGCTCGGGCCGCAGGCGAAGCAGGCGGGCTCGCTCGTCGCGCCGGACCGGCTGCGCTTCGATTTCCTCCACGGCCATCCGCTCAGCGACGGCGAGCTACGCGAGACCGAACGCATCGTCCAGGAGCAGGTGCTGCTCGACAGGCAGGTGCGCACCGAGGTGCTGCCGCTGCAAGAGGCGCTCGCGCTCGGCGCCGACGCGATGTTCGACGAGAAGTACGGCGAGGAGGCGCGCGTCGTATCCGTGGGAGACGGCGAGGTCTTCAGCCGCGAGCTGTGCGGCGGCACGCACTGCCGCCACACCGGCGAGATCGGCGCGTTCTTCATTACCGAGCAGCGCAGCGTCGGCGCCGGCGTGCGCCGCGTCGAGGCGGTCACCGGCCTCAACGCCTTCGAGTGGATGAGCGCGCGGCGGCAGGTCGTCGAGCAGCTCGCGCGCGAGTACAACGTCCCGCCGGCAGAGCTGCCGGAACGCCTGCGCGCGCTCCAGGAACGCGCGCGCGAGCAGCCGAAGGTTGCGAGCGCCGCCCTCCCCGACCCGAAGGAAGTGCTCGAGCGCGCCGAACACCGTGACGGCACGCTGCTCATTCTCGATCGCGTGGACGGCGCGGACGCGAACGCGCTGCGCGATTTCGGCGACGAGCTGCGCGGGCGCGTCGAGTCCGCCGCCGTGGTGCTCGGCTCCGTGTACGACGGCAAGCTGAACGTCGTCGTGATGCTCACGGCGGACCTGGTGCAACGAGGCCTCCACGCCGGCAAGCTGGCGAAGGAGATCGGCGGCGCGATGGGCGCGGGTGGCGGGGGCAGGCCGGACGTGGCGACGGCGGGCGGCGACCCGTCGCGGCTGGACGAGGGGCTCGCGAAGGCGCGCGAGCTGCTGGGCTAGCAGGGTGCTGAAAAACAGTTGTCTACCGTTCCCCCTCCTGCGGCGGGCAGGCAGGGGGCTCCACCCCCTGTACCCCTGGACTCCTTCGGCGCACTGCTAGGGAATTAGCGCCCCGTTCGCGCCTGCGACGCCAGCAGCTCTCGCGCGGCGCTCTCCACCGGCGTGCCGTCGAAGAAGTGCGGGTCCATGCCGGCGTGCAAGCGCACCGCGTTGCTGAAGGCGAAGTCGCGGTAGTCGGCGCCGGTCAGCAGCCCGCGGTCGACGAGCTGGTGGCTCTCCAGCAGCACGCCGGCCAGGTGCGGCACGTCCCAGTGGCCGATGTCCGAGCTGAAGAACGGCTGCAGCCGCACGCCCAGCGGGTTGGCCTTCGCGTCGAGCGCGCGGTAGACGCCCGTGTCGTCCGCCTCGCAGCCGACGTAGAACTGCCGGCCGAACATGTCCGCGAAGTCGTCCTCGCTCTCGATCAAGCTGTCGCGAAACTCATCGTACTGCGTGTAGTCCCGCGCGCCGTTCGACGAGCGCGCAGGCGCGTCCTCCGTCACCAGCTCCGGCGCGTACTGCTCCAGCAGCCGGCGCAACAGGGCCTGATCCAACTTCGCCGGATCGTAGTTCTGGATCCCCTGCGCGTTCCGTTTCTCGTAGTGCTCCTCGATCGCGTGCAAGAGATCGCAGGCCCAGCCGGCGCCGCCCTCGAGGAAGCCGAAGTTGAGGTCGGGGAAGCGCTTCGGCACGCCGCCCATCACGAGCGACACGCACAGATCGATCTGCTGGTAGGCGTGGCCGAGGATGTGGCTGTACATGTAGTTCGTCGGCGACCGCCGCCCGACGGGCAGGTAGCGCAGCGCCGGCGCGCCGTGACTGGTCACCGCCAGCCGGTGCGCCCGGAACGACTCCCACACCGGCGTGTAGTCGTAGGAGCTGTCGTAGCCGTAGCAGTCGATCACCGCTGCGTGCGGGAAGGCATCCGGGTACTCGCGGTGCAGCGCCGGCACCGGCCGCGCGACGGCGGCCGGGATGACGCACACCTTCACGCCGAGCTTCCTGACGTAGTCGATCTCCTCCAGCGCCTCCTCCGGCGTGTGCATCGGGATCATCGCGACCGAGGTCATCCGGTCGTGGTACGGCGCCGTCAGCTCGAAGTTCATCGTGTTGAGCGCGCGCAGCGAGGTCCGGCGGACCGCCTCGTCCTGGATGCTGTGCAGCGTGAGCCCCAGGCTGGGGTAGAGGATCGTGAAGTCGAGGCCGAGCTCGTCCATCCGCTCGTAGAGGAGCTTGGGCGCCATTACGGTGGCCAGGTCGCGCGCGTCGTTCGTCGTCGCCCACCAGGCGCCGCGCGGGTCGCCGCGCTCGCGGTCGCCGCGCGACGTGGTCGGCCGCGCGCGCAGCTCCTCGCGGAAGCGACCGGCCGCGCCCGCTCCGCCGACGCGGTCGAGGTAGGTGAAGAAGCGTGTCATCGACTCGATTACGTGGCCGTCGGCGTCGACGACCGGGTGGTCAAGCCGGGCGCGAAGCCTGCGGACGTTCTCGGGAGCGCTCATCGATTCCTCCTACACGCGGGGCGGGCAACAGCACCTGATTGATAGGCGTGGCGGCACGAGTTGTCAAGGTGCGGGCTAGGCGGAGACGCCCCGGCTATGGCGCGAAGCCGTACAGCGTCAGAACGCGCAGTTCGCTCAATTGCTCGGACGGCGAAGTGCCGTCGGCCCGTGCCCGGTACAGGAAGCCCGGTGAACATCCGCCCTGGCAGGCTCCACCCCTTGTAAAATACAGGTACGTCCCATCCCTTGCCCAGAGTAGCGCCGACGTGAAGTTTCCCTTCGTGTCGCCGCGCGCGAGGCGGGCCACCACGCCCGATGAGAGGTCGAGAACGTACGCCCAGCCATTGCTTCCCTCTCGTCCATAGAACGCGAGCCGCTCGCCATCTGGCGACCAGGCGGGAGGCGACGTCTCAGGAACGAGACCGACGAGAGGCAAGACGGTCCGTTGATCGCTGGCCACGTCGATCACGCCGAGTTCTGTCTCGCCCGGCCTGCTCTTTGGCAGGAGAACGGCGGCCGCCGTGCTACCGTCAGGCGAGAGACACGCGAAGCCCGACGAATAGTAGATTAGGGTCTCGATGACCGAGTAGGGCTTGCATCCGCCAGCGAGGGCGGGCAGTGGCAGCCGCGCCAACTCGTCGCTGGTCAGGCCGTTCGGGTTTGTGGGAATGAGGCGGCGCTCCGCGCCACCGTCTGGCGTCATCGAATAGATGCCGTCCCTGCTATTGCGGTCGGACCGGAAGATGACCCCTCGGCCATCGGGAGACCAGCGGGGACCACCGTCCACCCACGGGCCGCCGGAGACATTGATCGGCGACCCCCCGCCCGCAGGCACGACATACACGTTGCTGTGTCCGGCATTGGATACCGTGTAGGCGATCTTCGTCCCGTCCGGCGACCACTCGGGTCCGAAGACGTCCGTTGCAGATACGAGCACGCGTCCCCTGCCCGAACGGGGGTCCACGACCACCAACCCCTCTGCCGCGGGTACGGCCAGAGCGTTTCCCGCGGGGGCCCAGCTCACCCGGCTGATACGGGAGCTACTGAACAGTAGCGGTGGCTCACGAACAGAGAGGTCGGTGGTCTTGAGTTCCTGGATTCCCTGACCCGCCTCAACGTACGCAATGGCGTCGCCGTTGGGCGACCAGCGTGGCTGAGGATGGCTGAGACTCAGCACATGCAATACTCGGAGGCCAGAGCCATCGGCGTTCATGACGAACAGATCCGTTTGCCGTGCCGTTTCGTCGCTACGATAGCCAACGACCTGCGTTCCATCCGGCGACCAGTCACTGATGCCGCAGTCACGGCAGTTCGGCACAAGCAATCGCCGCTCGCGCCCATCCGAGTTCATCACCCAGTACTCGCCAGATGTCTCACTGAAGTAGCCAAAGAGGAGCCGGCGGCCGTCCGGTGACCAAGAGAGGAACTCTTCATCCAGATCAGGCGTGTTCGTGATGTTGCGCCTATTCGCGCCGTCTGCGTCCGCGACGAAGATGTCACCGCCACGGTCGTCACGAAACGTATAGGCGATCATACTGCCGTCCGGCGATGGCATCCCCCCGGTGGCTGTGCCCGCCGCGGAGAGATTCGCGAGCGTGCCGGTTGCCAGGTCGGCACTGAATATGTCAGTGCTGGCGTTGCCTTGCGCGCGAAACACCAGCTCGCCGGGTGCAGGAGAGGACGGCGTGGGCGTCAGAACGACGGGAAAGCGCGCCACCTGTTCGCCGCCGTCTCCTCGCCATTCGGACAGTGCGAGGAGCACGAACGCCAGCGCCAGCAATGATGCCAAGACCGTGAGTCGCGCCGCCATACTGGCCACTATACCACCGTGCTACACTGTGCTGATATTCACTCCCGAGGAGGCCGCGTGACGTCGAACCTGGAGCAGCTCAACACCGCCCCCGTGCCCGAGGGGCCGCCCGATACGGGAGATCAGCCCAAGGTCGCTCTCGCCATCGCCGCCCACCCGGACGACGCCGACTTCGGTTGCGCGGGCACCGCGCACCTCTGGTCGCAGCAGGGGTGGGAGTTCTACTACCTGGTCTGCACCGACGGCTCGAAAGGGACCGATGACCCCTCGCTCACGTCCGAACGCCTCGTGCCGATGCGGCGCAAGGAGCAGCGCGCCGCCGCCGGGGTGCTCGGCGTGAAGGACGTCTTCTTCCTCGAGGGCCACGTCGACGGCGAGCTGACGTACACACGCAAACTGCTCGGTGATGTCGTGCGCGTCATCCGCCAGGTGAAGCCGTTCGCCGTCTTCACCCACGAGCCGTCGGCCGTGATCATCCGCGACAGCTTCGTCAACCACTCCGACCACCGCACCACCGGCCTGGTCTCCATCGATGCCATCTACCCGACGGCGCGCGACCGGCTCAACTTTCCGGAGCAGCTGGAGGAAGGGCTGGAGACGCACAAGGTGAAGGAGATCTACATCTGGGGCTCGGAGCACTCGAACTTCGCCGTCGACATCAGCGACGTGGTCGAGCTGAAGATCCAGGCGCTGCTGCAGCACCACAGCCAGTTCGGGGAGGGCGAGGAGTTCCTGAAGTTCGTGCGCGAGCGCTGGAAGGGCGAGGACGGCCGCTACACGGAGCGTTTCCGGCGCGCCGTGATGTTCCGCTAGGCGGGTGCTGAGAAAGGAACGTCCCTCGTGCCCGCCCGCCCACCCAGATAGGTAATTTGAACCTGGGGGACACCCCTGCCTGCGGCAGGCAGGTCCAGACCCCCGGTCCCGCCTGCGGCGGGCAGGCGCCGGGGCTCCTCCCGTCCGGCTACGCCGACGCCGGAGGAGGAGGCGGGGCGCTAGGGCAACTCGACCGTGGTCGAGTAGAAGTCATACGTCACACCGCCGGTCTCGGGCTCCGGGAACTGGCCAACGCCTTCGAGGAGGATCTGGTCGCCCGACCGGTGGGAGCGGATGACCGCGCAGAGGTCGCCCGGCGCCGCCAAGATCTGGCCCTCGGCCGCCTGGAGGACATCGCCGGCCACCCAGCCCTGCTCGAACAGCGGGCTGCTGGTGTCCACACCCATCACCACGACGCTATCGGCGATGTAGGGAACGCCGAACTCGTACTCGTACTCCGGGTCGTTGGGGACCACGTTCACGCCCAACCAATCGATGTCCCGGCCCTGCAGCAGTTGCTGGTAGACAAGCTTCGCTTCATCGATGGTAATGGCATAGGCAACGTTCTCCAGCCCGGCTCCTTGGAACGCCAGCGTCGCCACGCCGACCACGCGCCCGGTCTTATCGACGAGCGGTCCGCCGCTGTTGCCGTGATTGACCGAGGCGTCTGTCTGGATCATGTTTTGGAGCCCGTAGTAGGCGAACTGAGCGCCGAGCTTGCTGACGAGTCCGCCCGTCAGCGACAGGCGGGTCTCTCCGAACGACTCGGACGGCGTGCCCGGGAAGCCGACGACGTAGACCTGCGAGCCAACCGCGATGTTCTCGACCGTGCCCAGCGTCGCCGGGACGAAGGGCGCCGGATCACGCGCCTCGATCACAGCCAAGTCGTCGCAGGGGCTGCGACCGACGATGCGCGCGGGTATCTCCCGACCGTCGACCGGGCTGCGCACCGTGATGCTGCCGGCTCCGTCGACAACGTGGTTGTTGGTCAGAATGTGCCCGGCATCGTCGAGCACGATGCCGGTGCCGCTGCTCGCGCCGCCGTAGAAGCCCTCCGCGACGATGAATACGGCTGTAGCCTCGTACAGGGGAACCACTTCCTCGGAGCTGATCTCGTCGCCGTCGGGCTGCGCTGCCGGAGGCTTCGCTTGCCGCCCGTCGCCGCTGCCGTCGTTGGTCGCCGAACCGCCATCACCGCCGCAACTCACAACAAGCATGCTGGCGACGAAGATGGCGCCGATCGCCAGGGAACGTATCAATCTGCTCATCGGGGGCCACTCCTCTCCCCTCTCGCTCCAGATGCTCCGGAGCTACCACAGGGAGTATTGGCGTCTTGGGGAGCGCCGCCCATCGGCAGCGACCCGCACGAGTGCGCGAAAGCACCCCGAAGATGAAGCATGGGCACTACTACGCCCCCAGGCGAGAGGCGCATCGTCCGTTGGACTGGCGCGGTGCGAGTGGAGGGAGTGAGGTGCTCTTACTGGAGCGCGGCGCTGGCGGCCCAGATGCGGTCCATGATCTGTTGCGCCTCGACGGGGTCGGCGAAGGCGGGCTGGTGCTCATCCCAGATGTGGACCGGATAGAAGCGGACGCCCTTGAGCTGGGCGCCGTGGAAGGCCGCCTCCAGCAGCACGCCCTGCTGCGTCTCCAGCGACCAGTCCTGGTCGAAGATGTAGTTCCCCAGCGCGTAGGCGACGAACGCGCTGCCGATCGGCTCCGCCGCTTCGACCCAGTGCGGATGGTTGCCGATGACGAGGTCGGCGCCGGACTCGACGGCGGCCGCCGCCAGCTCCTGCTGCAGCAACGTCGGCTCGGCCTGATACTCGACGCCCCACTGCGGCAGCACGACGACGACATCGGCCTGTCGCGCCGCGGCCGCCACGTCCTCGCGCAGGTACGCCTCGTTCAGCGGCGCCGTGCCCGGCACGCCGGCCCCAGCATGGTAGTGCGGCGCGATCTCGTCGTAGCCGAGGAAGGCGAAACGCACGCCGTCGACGGTGAGCACGGCGGGGGCGCGCGCCGCCGCCAGATCGGCGCCGCCGCCGGCCGGCGCCACGCCGGCCGCGCGCAGGTTCGCCAGCGTATCGAAGAAAGCGTCGTCGCCGCAGGCCGCCTGGCCGCAGTCTTTGACGTGGTTCGTCGCGACCGTGATCACGTCGAAGCCGGACAGCGCGATGCCCTCCAGGCTCTCCTCCGGCGCGAGCAGGCTGAACGTCTCGACGCAGCCGAACGGCTCGCCCGCGTCCGAGATGGCCGCGTCCAGGCTGCCGACCGTGATGTCGGCCTCGGCCAGCCAGGGCGCCAGCTCGCGGAAGGCGTGGACGGGGTCGCCCAGCTCCAGCATGCGCTCGTAGGCGCAGCGCACCGGCAGGATGTCGCCGGTCGCGCGCATGGTGACCGGCGCCGGCTCCGGCGCCGCCAGGCGGTCCGCCATCTGGATCGCCACGTTGCCGAGCAAGTCGCCGAACTCAATGTTCTCGACCTCGCGCACGGCGATCGACGCGATCTCGGTCAGCGGATAGCCCGCGGAGAAGCCGAACACCACGTCCACGCCGTCGACCGTCAGGCTGCGCACGCGCGCGTCGACGGCATCGAGCGGCAGGATGGCGAGGGTGTACGGATCGGCTTCGATCTCCGCCCGGATGGCATCGATCGAGATCGCGCGCGCGGTTGAGGTCTCTTCCGGCCACCAGTACGCGAGCGGCGGCGGCGGGTCCGCGGGCACGACGACGTGCAGCGGCGGCGCCTCGACCTCGCCGGCGAACGCCCAGTCGGCGAGCCGGCCGCCGACCGCGGCGCCGAGCTGCTCCATGGAGGCGCCCGTCGCCGGGTTGGAGAGGCCGGTGACCGGCACCCAGTACCCCGTGACAAACGTGCTGGCGCCAAGGTTGCTGCTGCTGGGATTGGGCACCAGCAGGAGGTCCGCCGACGTCACGTCGCTCGTCAGCTCGGCGGTGATGCCGTACGGCGCGAACAGCTCGTTCGCGACCGCGAGGACACGGTCGGAGAACGGCGGGGCCGCCAGGACGCGCACGGTCCCGGGCAGCGAGGTGCCGTCGCTATCGCCGCCGCACGCGGCGACCACCGCAGCCAGCAGCAGCCATCCGACGGCGGCGATGACGTGGCGGCGGAAAGGCCGTCGCGCCAAGCGCTGCCCTACCGGCGAGCGGCCCGCCGCCGCCGGGCGGGGGCCCTTCTCGCGGCCGCGCGACGAGGCGCCGCGCGACGCGCGGGCGCGCCCCGGGTGGCGGCCCGGCGGGCCGGTGCCCTTCTCGCCGCCGCGCGACGAGGCGCCGCGCGACGCCGGCGCGCGGGCTTTCGAGCCGCGCCACGCAGCGCGCGGCGCATCTCGGCCTGCGTGTAGGCGCGCAGCGTCTCGCTCGTAACGTTGCCGACCTCCGCGATGTTGAAGAGGCCCTGGAGCATCGCCTCTTCGCTCGGCGCCTCCACGACGGAGACGAGGTCGTACTGGCCCTGCGTCCACCACGAGCCGACGACGCGGAAGCCGCGCGCCTCGTTCTCGCGGCGGATGCGTTCGGCGCGCGCGACCGTGGCCTTGATCTTCTGGCGTCCCTGATCGGTGAATCGATAGAGCACGACGTACGTGGGCATGGCCAACTCCTTCCGCATGCGTGCCGCATCCCGCGGCGACCTCGGTACGCCTCGATGCTACGCCGCTCGCGCGGCGCTTGTCAACGGCGGCACGTCTGGGAGCTAGATGGGGAGCGAGGGGATGAGCCCGGCGGCGTATTGGAGGATGACGAGCGCATCGATCGCGTCCACGTTGCCGTCGCCGTTCACATCACCCGCGGCTAGACAGGGCAGCGACGCGACGACGCGCGCGTCGAGCTGGAGGACGAGGGCCGCGTCGAGGCTGCTCGCGTCACCGTCGCAGCTGACGTCGCCGTCCGGGTCGGGCGGGCCCGGCGGCGGCAGCGGGCTGGTCGGCGTCGGCGAGGGCGCCGGCGAGTCGGTCGCGGCCGGCGCGACCGGCTGCGGGCTCGTCGTCGCTGTGGGCGCCGACGGTGGCAGCGCGTTGGTCGGTGTGTTCGTCGCCGTGGGCGCGACCGGCGTGTTCGTCGCCATGGGCGCGGCCGGCGTACTGGTCGGCGTGGGCGATGGCGTGTTCGTCGCCGTGGGAGCGGCCGCCGTGTTCGTCGCCGTGGGAGCGCCCGGCGTGTTCGTCGCCGTGGGAGCGCCCGGCGTACTGGTCGGGGTGGGCGGCGGCGTGTTCGTGGGTGGCGGCGCGCCGTCGACGAAGCCGCCGAAGTCCGTCGTCCAGTACCATTGGTACGCCGCGCCCGCGTTGAAAGCGCGCCCGATGCCAATCGCGCTGTAGTTGCCGCTCAGCATGTTCTGGTTGTGGCCCGGGCTGTTGCGCCACTGCTCGAACGTCGCGGCGGCGTCCGAGTTGCCCGCCGCGATATTCTCTCCGATCCAGGTATTGAAGTCGTACCCGCAGTCGCGGATGCGCTGGTCCCAGCTCCGCGCGATCGGCACGTCGTCGTGCGCGAAGTAGTTGGCGTCCGCCATGTGCTGCGACTTCCAGGCCGCGGCCTGCGTGAGCGCCGGCGACAGCGCCAGCGGCCCCAGGCCGTTGTCCTGGCGGTAGCCGTTGATCAGCTCCAGGAAGCGCTGCTCCTCGCTGTCGATCGTCGCGTCGACGGCGCAGTTCGGCCCGGCCTGCGCGCCGGGCGCGAGCGCGGCGAACGCGGCGAGGCAGGCCAGCAGGACGCCGGCGAGGGCGGTGAGGAGCAGGCGGGGCCGGTCCACAGGGTTCTCCCTATGGATGTATCGGCAGGGAAGCCCCGCATCTGGCCCGCCAGATACCCCTACGGCCCGCCCTTGGCAGCTTCGGCTACAATGCGGGCGCTTCCATGCTCGACCTGCTCCTCCGCAACGCCCGTTGCTGGACCGGCGACCCGAGTGTGCCCTGGGCGGACGCTGCGCTGGTGCACCACGGCCGCTTCGCCTTCGTTGGCAGGGAGTCCGAGCTGAGCGCACCGGCGGGCTGCGAGGTGCTCGACGCCGGAGGCCGCCTCGTGCTGCCGGGGCTGGTCGACGGCCACGCCCATTTGCTCAACACCGG